>Ga0265298_10000007_pt1 | contig 338372 bp, 217 predicted proteins | sample AusTroGonzalo_MG_3_FD_193486 | JGI IMG/M metagenome (GOLD analysis project Ga0265298, IMG submission 193486) | Bovine rumen microbial communities from tropical cattle in Woodstock, Queensland, Australia - Gonzalo_01 | ecosystem: Host-associated > Mammals > Digestive system > Stomach > Rumen ...
GTACGACTTTTTTCTGAACCGCCAAAACTTTTGCAGGAAAAATTTCGCAAAATATGCATTTTTTCTATTGGTCTTGATTTATATCAAATCACACCCCTATTCTTCTCCTTATTATTATATATGCGCGTGCGAGGACTTTATGCAAACGATAGACATGCCTTGGAATCGGGCTTCCGGAGGCTTTTTCGTGCAAAAAAGCAGCTTCGTGTTTTGAAGAGTGTGAGTTTTGGAATTGGAAGGGGGAACTTTTGAGGCGTTGGAGAAGGACTTTTGAAATGCAAAAGCGTAACACTTGGGGGGCAAAAGTTCAGCTTTTGGTTCCGTTCCAGGGCCTGGAATGGACAATTGCAGGGTCTAGAAATGTGGATTCTAGACTTTAGAAACACAAGTTCTAGACTCTAGAAACGAGAACTCTAGACTCTAGAATAGAACCAAAAGCTATACTTTAATACGAGAAAAGCTATGCTTTACGATGAGAAAAGTGGCACTTTTCACATCGTAAAGTGCCACTTTTCGCGAAGCATAGCATAGGACTAAAGAAAACAAAGGATAAGAGTAGCTCCTTAGGGACTTGGGTGTAAAAACCACATTTTTTGATTATTTTTTCCCGAAAAAGTTTGCACGTATTAATAAATATTGTATCTTTGCACCAAAATATCTAAAACTTACTAACATTTTTTAATTATTAACTAACAATTAATCATTATGATCAAAACATTACGTTTATCATTGCTCAGTTTGTTTGCTGTGCTTTGTGGTACGATGTTTGCGGACACCTACACACATGAATTTGTGAAGGATGAGATCACCGCAAGCGGTACCGTTACACTCAGCGACGTAGATTGGGACATTTCTACTTGCAGTTATTTTGGCTGGGACAACCAAAATGGCAAAGGTTTTCAATTCGGCAGTGGCAGTAAACCATGTACTACGCTCAAAGTTAGTACCAACGGTATTGAAGGTACAATTACAGAGATTAAAGTAACGACGAGTGGAGCAAATAGCATTGTCGGCACACTTGACGTCACCGTTGGCGGAGCTGCATTTGGAGAGCAGTACACATTAACCAATGCGTCAACTGAAGTCACCTTCACAGGTTCTGCTTCAGGCGAGATTGCGCTCAACTATGCTCAAACTTCTTCTAAGGCTATTTACATCAAGAGCATCGCAGTAACTTACACGACTCAACCACAGCCCGCTGCCAACTACTACGTTGTTGGTAACATGACCGACTGGGGTGTAAATGACGCCTACAAGATGACACTCAACGAGAAGGCCGAAGTAGAGGAGTACGTTTACAGCATGGCTCTGACCACCGCAAGCCAGTTCAAGGTTGTAAAGCAGGACGGTTCAAACCAGACATGGTACCCCGACGGCATGGGAAACAACTATGGCGAGAAGGGTGAAATTACCGCTGATGGCAACTACAAGATTTCTTTCCGCCCCAATGGCCAAGATGGTTGGTTCTACAACTACATCAAGGTAGAAGCATACGCAGAGAGCGCTCTGATGGCAGAGGCTAAGGAACTAGCTAACGATGCTGACGCTGTTGCAGTAGGTAAGCTGCGTGCTGCCATTGCTACTGCTGAAGCTACTGGCGACGAGACCGAATTGCAGGCTGCCGTTGATCAGTTTAAGGCTGACAATGCAGACCAAGAGAAGGACGAAACCGCTAAGGTTGCTACCAATGGATGGAAGAAATTTGAAGGAAACGACGCTGCTGGTGTTTGCGCCACACAGTTCGCTCCTGCAATTACCACTTATGATGGTCGTAACGCTCAACTTGCTGAGGTATACGAAACAACTGTTAACACAACTGGTCAGATTATCTACCAGAACATCACCGGTCTGACTAACGGTAAATATAAGGTAGGCTTCTATGGCAACGCATTCTTTACCAGCGGACGTGGCTTTACCAGCGAAATGGAGGACGGCGCAGAGGATGTAGCTTATGTATTCGCAAACAACGAGAAGGAATTCATCACAGCTAGGATTGCCACATCAACAACAGAGAACAACTTCCGTCAGTTCGACGTTGAAGTTACCGACGGAACCATCAAGCTGGGTATGGGTAAGGAGAAGGCCGGTACCAACTGGCATACCATGCAGATTTATCAGCTGACATGGTTCACCACCGCTAAGGAAGTTTACGCTGCTCTGAAGGAAGAGATGACAACAGCTATTGCTACTGCGAAAGCTTTGACTGGTGAAACTGGTGTAGATGAGTTCAGTGCCGCTATCACTGATGCCGAGACTGCTTTGGGAAGCAACATGCTGAACATCATAGAATTCACAGCTGAGATTGCCAAACTGAATGAAGCAATCAAGACATTCAAGATTGCCAACGCTCCTGTTCCTAATGGCAAGTACTACGTCATGGCCGCAGCATTCGAGGACAACAACCTTATGGCAGCTGGCAAGTCTTGGGGAACACGCGGCATCATTAACGGAAACGGTCTTGACCTTGCTCTGGAATACAATGCTGACAAAGATGCTTACACGATTGAAACCAATATCTATAATGGAAATAATCACTTCCTGGGTAGCGACCTCTTCATGGACGCTCCCGCATTCGACTGGACAATTGAAGGCGACTTCGTATATACTATCAGTGCCACATTCGAGGGCGTTAAGAAGTATATTGGTGTAAGCACAGATGGCTCACTTGCTCTGAAGGAAGAAGCTACTGACGACTGCTACTGGGCATTCCTTAATGCTGATTTCTGGGAAGGATACGTTAAGGAAGCTGGTCTGGAAGCTATGGAACTGGCATCAGAGAAGAATCCTGTGGACGCTACATTCCTGCTGAAGGACGCTAACTTCAACCGCAACGACCATCGTTGGGCTGCTTGGACTGTAGCAGAAGGCTGCACAAACAAGAACCTTGGTGGTGGATGTAGTCAAGATAGTGGCAATGGTTGCGCAGAGTCTTACCACTCTACCATTACCATTAGCCAGGCTATCGAAGGTGCTCCTGCAGGTCTTTACAAGCTGACCGCTCAGGGCTTCTATCGTCAGGATGGCGACGCTGAGGAGACTGTACCTGTATTCTTCGTTAACGATTCTACTGCACAGATTCCCGTAAAGACCGGTGACGAGAATAGCATGACCGCCGCTGGTATTTCATTCGAGAACGGTCTGTATGCTATTGAGCCTATCGAATTCCTGTACGACGGCGAGAGCGAATTTGTTGTAGGTGTTAAGAACGAGACTGCAACAAACCAGTGGATTATCTGGGATAACTTCCAGCTGACTTACTATGGTGATCCTGCTAATCCTGCTCCCGAACTCGTAGAAGTTCCCACATCTGCTACTATCGAGAATGACTGGTCACTTGAAGGTGTATCATTCGACGGAGAAGATGAGTACCTCGAGCAGCATGCCGTTAAGGTTGCATTCGATGGCGACGACATCTATGTACAGGGTCTGGCATACTTCTTCCCCGAGGCTTGGGTAAAGGGTACTATTGCCAACGGTAAGGCTACCTTCGCTACAGGTCAGTATGTAGGTGTAGACGAATATGGTAAGGAATTCATCATTGGTATTGACACACTTGGCAACGCTGTTGACTTTGTATTCGCATACGATGCAGAGAACCACAGACTGACTTTGGATCCCGATTGCTGCTATGCAGAAAATGAGACCAAAGACGATGTTGACCCATTCCTCTACTGGTATGACATAGAGATCTTCAAGGGCGAGATTGCTACGCCTGAGGTTGTGACAGTTCCCGCTGGTCTGAAGACCGAGGACTACACATTCAAGTTCTTTAAATATGTACCTGCCCAGAAGGAAGGCGCTCAGGGTTCATTTGAAGAAGGCAGTGCCGACATCAAGATTGGCTTCAATGGCAATGATGTATATGTACAAGGTGTTAGCTACAATCTCCCCGAGGCTTGGGTAAAGGGTACTATCGCCAACGGCAAGGCTACCTTCGCTACAGGTCAGTACTTCGGTTTCGTTACCGATGATGGCTACAACTACGATATGTTCTTCACTGGAGTTGACCTTACTGCAAGTGAGATAAAGGACGTTGAGATGACCTACAATGCAGAAACAGGCAAGTTCGAGTCTGAGGATATCATTATTGTTAATGCTTACGAGAAGAAAATTATCTACGATTACGAGTCGTATTTCATGCCTGTATTCGAGAAGAAGGTTGCAGACGGCATCAACGAGGTTAACACCCAGAACGAAAAGATGGTTATCTACAACCTGAACGGTCAGAAGCTTGAGAAGGCTCAGAAGGGTCTGAACATCATCAACGGTAAGGTGATGATTCGCAAGTAAGACGAATGGCGCTTGGACGATCCAAGCAAACCATCATACGCAAGAGCGATCCCAACAAAATGGGGTCGCTCTTTTATTTTGAAAAAAAATTCATTATCTTTTGGTTGTATGCAAGAAAATATGTAATTTTGCACCGCGTTAGTGAATAAATATACTTCTTAACACAAAAACAATGAAAGAAAAGAACAACCGTTTGGAAGCGCTGAGACTGATTATATCAAGCCAACAGCTTGGTAGTCAGGCAGAACTGCGCCATGCCCTGAAACAAGAAGGATTCAACCTGACCCAGGCTACACTGAGCCGTGACTTGAAGCAACTGAAAGTGGCTAAGGCATCGACTATGAATGGCGGCTACGTATATGTACTACCTAACGAGACCATGTATAAGCGCGTGACCACACCAAGTACGGCTCGCGAAATGATGGAGGTGCCAGGTTTCGTAAACATCCACTTCTCAGGCAACATGGGCGTCATCAAGACCCGTCCCGGCTATGCCAGCGCCATTGCATGGAACATTGACTGTGCCAACATTTCCAGCATCCTCGGAACCATTGCTGGTGACGACACAATATTTATTGTGATAAAGGAAGGAACATCGCAACGCGCCATCATCAATGCGCTGAGCGACGTAGTTCCTAATATAAAATAAAATATGGAAACTAAAAACATAAAAGTAATGGTGGCAGGCCCCGAGCACGAGGTCTATGTGGACACCATCTTGGAGACTATTGCTGAAGCTGCAAAGGTAAGAGGCACCGGCATTGCAAAGCGTACACACGAGTACGTGGCAAAGAAGATGCAGGAGGCCAAGGCTGTGATAGCACTGTGCGAGGAAGACGGACGCTTTGCCGGCTTCAGCTACATTGAGACATGGGGCAACAAACAGTATGTAACCACATCAGGACTGATTGTACACCCCGACTACCGCGGACTGGGACTGGCCAAGCGCATCAAAGACCTGACATTCACACTGGCACGCACACGCTGGCCCCACGCCAAAATCTTCTCACTGACCAGCGGCGCTGCAGTGATGGCTATGAACACACAGTTGGGCTACAAGCCCGTGACCTTCGCCGAACTGACTGACGATGAAGCTTTCTGGAAAGGCTGCGAGGGTTGCATCAACGTTGATGTGCTGCATCGCACGGGTCGCAAGTACTGCATCTGCACAGGTATGCTGTTCGACCCCACAGAGCAATTGCCAGCAAAACTGACACCAGAGACCGTTGCACGCATCAAGCGACTGGAAGAACTAGAAAATAACGAATAAAAAGACATAAGACATGGAAAAGAAGAAGAAAGTTGTAGTAGCATTCAGTGGTGGACTCGACACATCATACAACGTGATGTATCTGACCAAGGAAATGGGCTATGAGGTATATGCCGCATGTGCCAACACTGGTGGTTTTTCAGCTGAGCAGTTGAAAAAGAACGAAGAGAACGCTTATAAGCTGGGCGCAAAAGCCTACGTAACACTCGACGTGACGCAGGAATACTACGCTAAGTCTTTGAAATATATGATTTTCGGTAACGTGCTGCGCAACAACTGCTACCCCATCTCGGTTAGCTCAGAGCGCATCTTCCAGGCTATCGCCATCGCACGCTATGCCAAGGAAATTGGTGCTGACGCCATCGCCCACGGTTCTACAGGTGCCGGCAACGACCAGATTCGTTTCGACATGACATTCCTGGTAATGGCTCCCGGTGTGGAGATTATCACACTGACACGCGACCGCAACCTGACCCGCAAGGAGGAAGTGGACTATCTGAATGCCAATGGCTACTTCGCCGACTTCACCAAACTGAAGTACTCATACAACGTAGGTATCTGGGGAACCAGCATCTGCGGAGGCGAGCTGCTCGACCCCACACAGGGTCTGCCCGAGGAGGCTTATCTGAAGCATGTCACCGCTAAGGAGCAAGAGGCCCTGCTGAAGATTCAGTTTGAGAAGGGTGAGATTGTAGCCGTGAACGGTGAGAAGTTTGATGATAAGATCAAGGCTATCCAGAAGATTGAAGAGATTGGTGCTTCTTATGCCATTGGCCGCGATGCCAACGTAGGTGACACCATCATTGGCATCAAGGGTCGTGTAGGTTTCGAGGCTGCAGCTCCTAAGCTGATCATCGAGGCACACCGCCTGCTGGAGAAGTCAACGCTCTCTAAGTGGCAGCAGTACTGGAAGGACCAGGTAGCCAACTGGTATGGCATGTTCCTGCACGAGAGCCAGTATCTGGAGCCCGTGATGCCTGATATCGAGGCTATGCTTACTTCTTCACAGCGCAACGTGACCGGTACTGCCATCCTGAAACTCCGTCCTTACGGCTTCGAGACTGTAGGTATCGACTCTGACAACGACCTGACGAAGAGCAAGCTCGGCGAGTATGGTGAGACTCAGACTGGCTGGACTGCCGACGAGGCTAAGGGCTTCATCAAGGTATCGAGCACACCTCTACGTGTGTATTATGGGATACATCCGAATGAGAGGTAAGAGACCCACCCCCGTGCCCCTCCCTGTGAGGGAGGGAGTTTATAGAGACCCACCCCCATGCCCCTCCCTGTGAGGGAGGGGAGTTTATTGATAAATGGGGGGAGAAGTTTATATTATAAATATAATAATGGTATGGGGTATAAGACGGCTGCTCCGGACAGATATGGGCTGCTCAAGGCTTGGGCCAGAGAGAACAGGAAGAATGCCACGACTGCAGAGATGGTGCTTTGGGAGTTTCTCCGCGATAAACAATTAGGAGTAAAATTTCTACGTCAGCACGTTATCGGGGATTATATCGCAGACTTTGTTTCAACCGAAAAGGGTCTTATTATTGAAGTTGATGGTGGATATCACACCGAACCACATCAACAAGAAAACGACAAAATGCGAGAGGACACTTTGGAACAAATGGGATATCACTTCCTCAGGTTTTCCAATGAAGAAGTTCTCTTTAATACTGAACAGGTAATACAACAAATAGAGAATTATTTCAATGAATAAAGAAATAAGCAACGGCATAAAAGTAACCTCTCCCCTCCCTCACAGGGAGGGGCATGGGGGTGGGTCCATCCGCGTGGGGGTTTTAGGCGCTGCAGGCTACACTGGTGGCGAACTCATCCGCTTGTTGCTGAACCATCCCGAAGCTAAGATTGTGTTTGCCAACTCTGAGAGTAACGCAGGCAATCTGGTGTCAGACGTGCACGAAGGACTAGTGGGCGAGACTGACCTGAAGTTTACTGACGAGATGCCTTTCGACAAGGTTGACGTCGTATTCTTCTGCTTCGGCCACGGAAAGAGCGAAGCATTCCTCAAGGAGCACGCTATTCCTGAGAACGTGAAGATTATCGACCTGGCACAGGACTTCCGTATTGCAGGCGACCACGACTACGTCTATGGTCTGCCCGAGACACATCGCGATATCATCGGAAAGGCGCAACACCTGGCAAACCCTGGTTGCTTTGCTACCTGTATCCAACTGGCTATGCTACCAGCCTTGAAGGCAGGCATCATCAGTGGCGATATTCACGTGAACGGCATCACGGGAAGTACTGGCGCCGGACAAAAGCCCGGAGCTACGACACACTTCTCATGGCGCAACGACAACTGCTCGGTCTATAAGACCTTCAAGCATCAGCACCTGCTGGAAATCAACCAGACGGTACAGGAGTTGTGTCCCGGCTATGACGGTCGTGTGCTGTTCATCCCACAGCGTGGCTGTTTTGCACGAGGCATCTTCGTAACTGCCTACGCTAAGTGCGACAAGTCACTGGAAGAGGTGCAGCAGATCTATGCTGACTACTATAAGGACGCAGCCTTCACACACTTCGTGACGAAGAGTCCCGACATGAAACAGGTAGTGAACACCAACAAGGCTGTGGTCTATGTGGAGAAATACGAGGACCAGCTCCTCATGATCTCATGCATTGACAACTTGCTGAAAGGTGCCGTAGGTCAGGCCGTTCAGAACATGAACCTGATGTTTGGTATCGACGAACAGGCAGGTCTGAAACTGAAAGCATCGGCTTTCTAAGCCACCATAACGACATATCGGTATAGCGTAAAGCACTATAACGAAAAGACGTAGCAACATAAAAAGACGTAAACTATGAATCTATTCGACGTATATCCCCTTTTCGATGTGAACATCACAAAGGGTAAAGACTGCAAGGTGTGGGACGATAAAGGTCAGGAATACCTGGACCTTTACGGTGGTCATGCCGTGATTTCAATAGGCCATGCTCACCCCCATTATATTAATAAGGTGTCGGAACAGTTGCAGAAGTTAGGCTTCTACTCTAACTCTGTACACAACAACCTGCAGGTGGAACTGGCAGAGCGCTTAGGAAAGCTCTCAGGCTACGAGGACTATCAGCTGTTCCTGGTGAACAGTGGTGCCGAGGCTAATGAGAATGCCTTGAAGTTGGCTTCGTTTAAAACAGGCAACACCCGCGTGCTGTCTGCACACAAAGCCTTCCACGGTCGCACATCGCTGGCAGTGGAGGTAACCAACAATCCTAAGATTGTGGCACCTATCAACGACAACCACCATGCTAAGTTCCTGCCTTTGGACGACATCGAAGGCTGGGTACGCGAGCTGGTGAAAGGCGGTGTCGCTGCTGCCATCCTGGAATGTATTCAGGGTGTAGGCGGTATCCGCATGGTGACTCCAGAGTTTGCACAGAGTCTGGCTTACGCCTGCAAGCGCTTCGGTGCCGTGTTGATATGCGACGAGATTCAGTGTGGCTATGGTCGAAGCGGTAAGTTCTTTGCCCACCAGTGGTTGGACATCAAGCCCGACATCATCACCGTGGCTAAAGGCATCGGCAATGGATTCCCCATGTCGGCAGTACTTATCTCACCGGAATTTAAGCCATTGTACGGTCAGTTAGGTACTACCTTCGGTGGTAACCACTTGGCCTGCTCCGCAGCACTGGCCGTGCTCGATGTCATAGAGCAGGAAGACCTGGTAGAGAACGCACGCGTGGTAGGTGATTACCTGATGGAGAAGCTTCGCTCATTGAACCATCCTATGATTAAGGAGGTGCGCGGTCGTGGTCTGATGATTGGTATCGAACTGAACGAACCACAGAAGCCCGTACGCGAGCGCTTAGTTTACGAGCAGCACGTATTCACCGGCTGTTCTGGCGAGAACGTATTACGCCTGTTGCCACCTTTGACATTCAGTAAGGAGATGGCTGATGAGTTTATCATTCGTTTAGAGAAAGCATTATGAAAATAGCAGTAATTGGTGCTGGCGCCATGGGCGGTGCCACTGTAGAAGGCATGATAAAAGCCGACTACTTCGACAATAACAATATCACAGTGAGCGACCCTTCAGAGGTCGTTCTTAACAAGTTTGCTGCACAGGGAATCAGCGTAACCACCGACAATGCCAAGGCTGCTGCCGAGGCTGATGTTGTCATGGTATTCGTAAAACCCTGGTTGGTAGAAACCGTGTTGAAAGGTATTAAGAACAGCCTAAATCCAGAGAAGCAGATTCTCGTAGTGATAGCTGCCGGCGTGAAGTCAACAAGCATTCAGGAGTGGCTGGGAGCACAGTGTCCCTCACTATTCCTCTGCATCCCCAATATCGCTATTGCAGAACTGGCTTCTATGACATTCTTGGTTCCGTGCGCAGAGGCAGTGCCTCAGCATACAGAAACGGTGAAGGCCATCTTTGATGCAATGGGTAACACGCTGATTACCGATGAGCAACACTTGGCTGCCGGAACTACACTCGCATCCTGCGGCATTGCCTACGCCATGCGCTATGTGCGTGCTGCCTCTGAAGGTGGTGTAGAACTGGGCTTCAAGGCCGACCAAGCCAAAGAGATTGTGATGCAGACCATGCTTGGTGCCGTGAAACTATTGGAAGCCAGCGGCATGCATCCCGAGGCTGCTATCGACCTGGTGACAACACCTGGCGGTGTAACCATCAAGGGACTGAACGAAATGGAACATGCCGGATTCACTTCGGCAGTAATTCGCGGTCTGAAAGCAGGAGTTTGAGTCCCCTAAGTTAGGGGACAACAGGGGTCTGAACAAGCGCAGACCTCCATAACAACATAATAAAGGGACTGATAAACGCTTGTTCAGACCCCCATCCCCCTAACTTAGGGGGCTTATATATGGACGAACAACTGAAACAAATTGGCGAGCGTCTGCGCGGACTGCGCGATGTACTTGACATCTCCATAAGTGAGATGGCTGAGACAATCGGCATCGACTCGGAGAAGTATGAGAAAATTGAAAAGGGAGAAATGGACATTACCATTTCAAACTTGATGAAGATAGCCCATAAATATGGGGTTTCTACCGAGGAGTTGATTTTCGCCGAGGCGCCCCACATGAAGAGTTACTTCGTGACACGTAAGGGACAGGGCATGAGCATCGAGCGCACAAAGGCCTATAAATACCAGTCGCTCGTGGGCGGTTTCGTAGGCCACAAAGCCGATGTGTTTATCGTAACCGTTGAGCCAAAGCCGGGCGCAAGAACTATCTATAAGAACACACACGCTGGTCAGGAGTTCAACATGGTGCTCGAAGGTAAGATGGAGCTGTATATTGGTGGCAAAACCATCATCCTGGAAGAGGGTGACAGCATCTATTTCGACTCCACAAAGCCCCACGGTATGCTGGCAGTAGGCGACAAGCCCGTGAAGTTCTTAGCATTTACAGTAGAATAAACAAGGAATATGGTAGAGAGATTTTTAAAGCAGACACATTTCGAGTCTGTAGAGGATTACAATAAAAATTTGGAGTTCATCATCCCCGAGCACTTCAATTTCGCTTACGACGTGATGGACGCATGGGCTGCAGAGGCACCCGAGAAGTTAGCATTGTTATGGACCAACGACCAAGGCGAAGAGATACGCGCCACCTATGCACAGCTGAAAGAGCAAAGCGACCAGGCAGCTAGTTATCTGCAGTCGCTGGGCATCGGCAAAGGTGACCCCGTGATGCTTATCCTGAAGCGTCGTTATGAGTGGTGGATTGTTATGTTGGCACTTTGTAAGATTGGTGCTATCGTCATTCCCGCTACCCACATGCTGACCAAGCACGACATTGTATATCGTAACACACGCGCCTCTATCAAGGCGATTATCTGTGTGGACGATGCCTATGTCACCGAACAGATTAAGTTGGCTATGCCCGAGAGTCCTTCAGTGAAGGAATACATTACCATAACGGATCACGGCAAACCCATTCCCGAGGGCTTCCGCGACTGGCAGGCAGAATGGAAGAATGCCCCGAAGTTTGAGAAGCCGGCCTTCGTCAATAACAACGAAGACACCATGATTATGTACTTCACCTCGGGTACCAGCGGTGAGCCTAAGATGGTGGCACACGACTACCTCTATGCTATGGGCCACCTGACTACAGGTGTATTCTGGCACAACCTTCACGAGAACTCACTCCATCTGACCGTAGCAGATACAGGTTGGGGTAAAGCTGTATGGGGAAAGTTCTACGGACAATGGTTTGCCGGTGCGACCGTATTCGTGTTCGACCACGAGAAGTTCAATGCCGACACGCTGCTGCGCCAAATGGAGAAATACAAGGTAACCAGTTTCTGCGCACCTCCTACCATCTATCGCTTCATGATTCGCGAGGACCTGAGCAAGTATGACCTCTCATCACTGGAGTATTGCACCACAGCCGGTGAAGCACTTAATCCCGCAGTATTCGACAAGTTTAAGGAGAAGACTGGCATACAGATGATGGAAGGCTTCGGACAGACCGAGACCACCATGACACTGGGCACCTTCCCCTGGATGACACCAAAACCCGGTTCTATGGGTATTCCTAATGCTCAGTATGATATCGACCTTCTGCGTGCCGACGGCACCTCTTGCGAAGATGGTGAAAAGGGTGAGATTGTCATTCGCGTAGGCGACAAGAAGCCTATCGGTCTGTTCAAGGGCTACTACCGCGATGAAGAGAAGACCCGCGAAGCTTGGCACGACGGCATCTACCATACTGGTGATATGGCTTGGCGCGACGAGGACGGCTACTACTGGTTCGAAGGACGTATTGATGACGTCATCAAGTCTTCCGGCTATCGTATTGGTCCTTTCGAAGTGGAGAGCGCGCTGATGACCCACCCCGCCGTAGTGGAGTGTGCTATTACGGGTGTGCCCGATGATATCCGCGGTATGGTGGTAAAAGCTACCGTCGTTTTGGGTAAGGAATGGAAGGACAAAGCTGGCGACGACCTTGTAAAAGAGTTGCAGCAGCACGTCAAGAAAGAGACGGCTCCTTACAAGTACCCACGTATCGTAGAATTTGTGGACGAACTGCCAAAGACTATCTCCGGTAAGATTCGTCGCGTAGAGATCAGAAAGAAAGACGCTGAAAAATAAACATCAAAATGGGAACCGACCTGGTTCCCATTTTTTTATTCCCAACATTCTAATTCACTTTCCAACTCCGGCAACTGATGACGATGGAACACCGGTTCCTTAATACCGCGCCGCTTCTGCTGTCTATAGTCTTCCAATAGGCGGAAAGCATATCGACCCAACAAGACAATAGCTATCAAGTTGCAAGCTGTAAGGAAAGCCATGAAGAAATCAACAATGTTCCATACTAGTTCGAAACTGGCCAAGGCACCAAAGACAACCATCACGCCACCAGATAGGAGACGATAAACGGTCATCACCGTAGTATTATGCGTGATAAAACGGATATTCGCTTCGCCGTAATAGTAGTTACCAATGATGCTGGAGAAAGCAAACAGGAAAATGGCTACTGCGATGAAGATTGGTCCAAGACTGCCAACCTCCGACTGTAAAGCCGACTGAGTAAGAGCTATGCCATTCAGTTCTGGAACCTGATAAAGACCACTTATCAGAATGATGAAAGCCGTACATGAGCATACCAGCAGTGTATCGGTAAATACGCCCAACGCCTGAATAAGTCCCTGTTTGACAGGATGACTTGTCGTAGCAGTAGCTGCCACATTAGGTGCACTACCCTCACCTGCTTCATTAGAAAAGAGTCCGCGCTTGATGCCATACATCATAGTAGCGCCAATACCTCCACCTGCCACTTGCTCTATACCAAAGGCATCCATCACAATGATTTTCATAACACGTGGTATCTGGTCAACGTTCATCACGATGATGACCACAGCCAGCACGACGTAACCAATAGCCATTACTGGTACCAATACAGAACTGACATGAGCAATGCGCTGAATGCCTCCAAATACAATCAGAAGTGCCATTAATGCCAATGCAGCACCGACCCATACCGGTGACCATCCAAAGGCTTCCTGCATGGCACCACAAATGGTATTAGCCTGAATAGAGTTATTAGAAAGACCAAATTGACAGGTAATGAGAATAGCAAAGGTTACTGCCATCCAACGCTGGTGTAATCCACGCTGAATATAGTAAGCCGGTCCTCCGATAAAGGAGTCTTTATGCTTCTGCTTAAATAACTGAGCCAATGTTGACTCCACAAAAGCCGTAGCAGAACCGATAAGCGCAATGAGCCACATCCAGAACACAGCTCCCGGCCCACCAATGGCAATGGCAGAAGCTACACCAGCCAAATTGCCCGTTCCCACACGGGTAGCCACAGAGACAGCAAAGGCCTGAAAAGAAGAAATATGCTTAACACCCTTTACAGAGTCAACTGCCGAGTCAGTCAGTAGCCGCACCATCTCGCCAACCATGCGAAACTGCACAAACCGCGTGCGCCACGTAAACCACAAACCACATCCCACCAAAGCCACTATCAGGACATAACTCCAAATGGCATCGTTAAGTTGAGTTATCAGTTCGTTAATATCCATTAGATTTTTACTGTTTTACTTATTTTTTCATTATTGAGCTGCAAATTTACAAATATTATTCGTAATTTTGCAGCAGATTGTTATTTTTATTGAGAAAAAGGATACACAATGAAGAGAAGAATCGTTATCAAGGTGGGGTCGAACGTACTGACCCGCAAGGACGGCAAGCTTGATGTGACACGCATGTCAGCGCTGGTCGACCAGCTTGCATGGCTCCGCCAGAAAGACTTCGAAGTGATACTGGTTTCATCGGGTGCTGTAGCCTGCGGACGCCGCGAGCTGAAAGCCACCCACGAGCTTGACTCCGTAGAGCAGCGTCAGCTGTTTTCTGCCCTTGGACAGGCCAAGCTGATAGGTCTTTACTACGACCTCTTCCGCGAGTACCATATCCACGTGGGACAGGTGCTCACCATGAAGGAGAACTTCAGTCCCGGCGAGCAATACAAGAACCAACAGGCCTGCATGCAAGTGATGCTGGAAAATGGCGTGCTGCCCATTGTCAACGAGAACGATACCGTCAGCGTTACGGAGCTGATGTTCACCGACAACGATGAGCTTTCGGGACTTATCGCCCAGATGATGCAAGCCGACACCCTGATATTGTTGTCAAACATTGATGGCATCTACGACGGCCATCCTGATAATCCTTCATCAAAGATCATCCCTTTGGTAGAACCAGGCTGCGACCTGTCACAATATATAAAAGAGGAAAAAAGCGCCTTTGGACGTGGCGGCATGCATTCTAAATACACCACAGCCCAGAAAGTACAACAGGCAGGCATCCGCGTCATCATTGCCAATGGCGAGCGAGACAATATCCTTATAGACCTCATTGAGAACTCAACTAACACACCACATACTGAATTCAAGGCTCATGCAACTCATTGATACTTTCAAACGTGTGAAGCAAGCCAGCAAACGACTGAGTCTGCTCACCGACCAACAGCGCAACGAAATTCTACTGGCTGTCAGCGATGCCATCATCAAACAGCAGGAAAGAATCCTCAAGGCCAATGCCGAAGACCTGGCAAGAATGGAGAAAACAAATCCTCTCTACGACCGTCTGCAACTGACAGAGAGTCGTTTGGAGGGCATTGCCTCCGACATGCGCAACGTAGCCACGCTGCCATCACCGCTGGGACATGTCACAAAGGCCAAGACACTGCCTAACGGTCTCCGCCTTTGCAGGGTGTCTGTACCATTCGGCGTGATTGGTATGATATACGAAGCACGTCCTAACGTGACATTCGACGTCTTCTCACTTTGTTTCAAAAGTGGCAATGCCTGCGTGCTAAAAGGTGGTAAGGATGCCGACAGCAGCAACCGTGAGGAAGTAGCACTCATTCATGAGGTGCTCGAGCAGCATGGTGTTTCCAAGGACGTCGTAGCGCTTCTGCCTGCCACTCACGAGGCAACCGGTGAGATGCTGAACGCTGTGGGCTACATAGACCTGTGTATTCCCCGCGGTGGAAGAAAGCTCATTGACTTCGTTCGAGACACAGCCCGTGTGCCCGTCATCGAGACTGGTGCCGGTGTGGTCAACACCTATTATGATAAAGACGGCGACTTGAAGATGGGTAAGGCTATCATCAACAACGCCAAGACCCGTCGTGTCAGCGTGTGCAACGCACTAGACTGTCTCATCATACACAAGGATAAACTAGTTGAACTAGACAAACTAGTAGAACTAGTAGCCAAGAAAAACGTTATCATCTATGCCGACGAACAAGCTTATGCCGCCCTTGAAGGGAAGTACCCTTACTTGGAGCATGCTACGCCCGATAGTTTCGGTACGGAGTTCATGGACTACAAGATGGCCATCAAGACTGTCTCCTCGCTGGAGGAAGCCCTGGAACACATTGACAACAATGGCTCCGGACATAGCGAAAGCATCATCACAATGAATGAAAAGACAGCCCGTATATTCCAAGCCCACGTTGATGCAGCCTGTGTCTATTGGAATGCGCCAACATCATTCACCGACGGAGCCCAATTCGGCCTTGGCGCCGAGATAGGCATCTCTACACAAAAGCTAGGTCCACGCGGTCCTATGGCTCTAGAAGAGATTACCACCTACAAGTGGCTCATCGAAGGCGAAGGACAAGTTAGAGCATAGAAAAGCTGTCCTTTACTGATAGAAAAGTACCGCCAAACGCCCTGAATAGTGCCGCTATTCAGGGCGTTTGGCGGTACTTTGTTATAACTTATAAGAAATAAGGCTAAAAAAATAACGATTTGTAAGCGTTTTAAACACCATAACTTACAATTAGGCAAAATAAAACAAAACGAAGAATCATTTTGATACAAAAATAGCTTATTAATATCCAAAATGCACTACTTTTGCAGTCGAAAGCTTTCAAATTGCTATCCGCTGGAAGCGGGGCTAGTTATTAACAACAAGAAAAAAAGAATTGAGTTATGAAAAGGATTGAAGCAATTATCCGCAAGACGAAGTTCGAAGATGTAAAGGAAGCACTGCTGCAGTCAGACATCGACTGGTTTGAATATCACAACGTACATGGTATCGGCCAAAGTCGTGAAGAGCGAATCTACCGCGGTGTACAATACTCAACGGATGTGATTGAGCGCGTAGCGCTGACCATTGTTTGCCGCGACCAATTCGTAGACCCCACAGTGAAGGTGATTCTGAAAGTGGCTCATACGGGAGAAGTTGGCGATGGTCGAATCTTTGTCAGCGAGATGATTGACACATGGAGTATTCGCACAGGCGAGAACGGCGACACCGTTCTAAGAGACAAGAAGTAAATAAGGTATAATGGTAATCAACACAAAAAATTAATTCAGGGTATGAACGAAATTGCATTTTCACTTGATACTGTATGGATGCTATTAGCAGCCATGTTGGTTTTCTGGATGCAGCCGGGTTTCGCGCTGTGTGAAGCAGGTTTTACGCGAAGTAAAAACACGGCAAACATCCTGATGAAGAACTTTGTAGACTTCATGTTCGGTTCTCTATTGTTCTTCTTCTTAGGTTTCGGATTTATGTTTGGCAGTGATGTACTTGGTGGCTTTATAGGTATGCCCAACTGGGGCGACCTGAGCTTCTACGAAAGTGACCTACCTGTTGAAGGATTCTTGATTTTCGAGACAGTATTCTGCGCCACCGCAGCTACCATCGTGAGCGGTGCCATGGCAGAGCGCACCAAGTTCTCTATGTACTTGATTTACAGCGCTGTCATCTCACTGATCATCTATCCCGTTGAAGGTCACTGGACATGGGGTGGAGGCTGGCTTTGCAGCGATGCAGCCGATGGATTCATGATGAGCACCTTCGGTGATGTATTCCATGACTTTGCCGGTTCTGCCATTGTACACAGCGTAGGTGGTGTGTTGGCACTGATTGGCGCCATGGCCTTAGGTCCCCGTATTGGCAAATATGCCAAGAACGGTAAGAGTCGCGCTATTCCTGGTCACAACCTTACCATAGCCGCACTTGGTGTATTCATCCTCTGGCTTGGATGGTTTGGCTTCAACCCCGGTTCTCAGCTGGCTGCCAGCGGTGAAGTGAACCGCATCGCCATCTCTCACGTATTCCTCACAACAAACCTTGCTGCAGTAAGTGGCGGTGTAGCCACCATGTTCCTGACATGGTTCAAGTATGGCAAGCCTTCTCTTTCACTGACTCTGAACGGTGTACTTGCCGGTCTGGTTGGCATCACAGCAGGCTGCGACCTCGTATCTCCCATTGGCGCTGTCGTCATTGGATTGGTCTGCGGTATCGTATTGGTTTACGCCATTGAGTTTATCGACCACAAGCTTCACATCGATGATCCCGTAGGTGCTTCTTCAGTTCACGGCGTATGTGGTATTCTCGGAACTGTCATGACAGGTCTTCTCTCTGTATCAAGCGGTGCCTTCTATGGACACGGCTGGGGATTCTTCGAGGCACAGGTCTTTGGTATTCTGATGATTGACCTTTGGGCTGCTGCCTGTGGTTTCGCCCTGTTCTACGGCATCAAGAAGATACACGGACTGCGTGTAGATGCCCGCATCGAGGAAGAAGGACTTGACATCTACGAGCACGGAGAAAGCTGCTACAACTAAAGAAAGCCTTTAAATTAAATAATTGAATTAAGAACTAAAGATTTGGGAATTATGAAAAAGATTGTTTTATTTGTTTTGGGACTGGTTGCAGGTGCAGCCACCCATGCACAGGAGATTGAGACTACTATCGCAACCGACGTGGTTAACGAGTATATCTGGCGTGGTCAGGACCTTGGAAACGTTTCTATACAGCCCACACTCGGCGTAGGCTACAAAGGCCTTTCACTCACAGCCTGGGGTAGCGTAGGACTTAGCGAGCCTCTGGACACCAAAGAGTTCGACCTCACACTAGGTTATACGCTGGGAAAACTGAACGTCGGAATCACAGACTACTGGTTCAATGCAGGATTAGACCCTCTTAACCGATACCTAAAATATGATGCCCACGGTACTAACCACCTTTTTGAAGCCAATGTAGGCTACGACTTCGGCATAGCCTCTGTACAATGGTTCACAAACTTCGCGGGCAACGACGGTGCGAACAAGGACGGCGAACGAGCCTACAGCAGCTACCTGGAGGTTGTTGTCCCCTTTAACATTGCCATGGTTGACTGGACTGCTACGGCAGGTGCCGTCCCCTTCGCTACCGACTTTTATGGTACATCGGGATTTGCCATTACTAACCTGTCTTTGCGTGCGACAAAGGAGATTGCCGTGACCAATTCATTTTCGATTCCTGTGTTTGCTCAGGTCACGACAAACCCCTGTAGCCAGAAAGCGTATCTGGCATTTGGGATAACATTACATCCATAGGAAACACAGTCGTTTCCACATTATTATCATCTATTATTTGGTGCTGTCAAGATTATTTAGTAATTTTGCCAGCACTTTAATTATATAGGTACACACATAAGAACGAAACGAAGAACGATGAAAAGTTTTATTAACGTACAAGACATCGGTCCACTGGAGAAAGCACTGGCCGAAGCATTTGAAATCAAGAACGATCGTTATAAATATCAGCATCTGGGCAAGAACAAGACACTGATGATGATATTCTTTAATAATAGTCTGCGCACACGTCTCTCCACACAGAAAGCCGCCATGAACTTAGGCATGAACGTGATTGTGCTCGACGTAAACGCTGGAGCATGGAAACTGGAGACTGAGCGTGGCGTGATTATGGATGGCGACAAGAGCGAACACCTGTTGGAAGCCATTCCCGTGATGGGCTGCTACTGTGACCTCATCGGCGTACGTTCGTTTGCAGGACTGACCGATCGCGAATACGACTATGCAGAAACCGTACTGAACCAGTTCATTAAATATAGTGGCAAACCCGTGTTTGCTATGGAGACTGCCACCGTTCACCCATTGCAGGCCTTTGCCGACCTCATCACCATCAAGGAGCATGCAGAGAACAAAAAGCCAAAAGTTGTCCTCACATGGGCTCCCCACTGCCGTGCACTGCCACAGGCTGTACCCAACAGCTTTGCAGAGTGGATGAATGCAGACAAGGATGTCGAGTTGGTCATCACACATCCAAAGGGCTACGAACTTGATCCAAAGTTCGTAGGTAATGCCCGTGTGGAATACGACCAGAAGAAAGCCTTCGAGGGTGCCGACTTCATCTATGCCAAGAACTGGTCCAACCCAGGCGTAACGAACCTTGCTGATTACGGAAAGATTACTTGTGAAGACCGCTCATGGACAGTAGATACTGAGCACATGTCATGGACCAACAACGGTAAGTTCATGCACTGCCTGCCCGTGCGCCGCAACCTGATTGTGACAGACGACGTCATTGAGAGCCCCAACTCACTGGTTATCCCCGAAGCAGCCAACCGTGAGATCAGCTGTTCCGTAGTACTGAAGCGAATGCTTGAGGCCCTTTAACCCCTAAACCTTGAATTTAAGACTCTATGGACATACTTCCCTTCTGGGCGTGGCTACTGTTCTACGTACTAGTATTTATCATGCTGATAGCCGATCTGAAAATGTTCGGCAAGAAAGGTGAACACGAAGTAAGCATCAAAGAAGCACTGAAGATGACAGCGATATGGATAGGCATATCGCTCGTCTTCTGTGCTGGTATTTATTTCCTATATCCTGTAGATGCGCATGAAAAAGCAACAGAATTCCTTGCGGGCTATCTGATAGAAAAGTCACTATCGATGGATAACCTGTTCGTGTTTCTCATGCTATTCTCCTTCTTTGGTGTCGAGCGCAAGTATCAGCACGAGGTACTTTTTTGGGGCATCTTCGGCGCACTGGTCTTGCGAAGCATCTTCATTTTTGCCGGTGCAGCAATGGTAGAACGCTTCGAATGGGTACTGGGACTCTTCGGACTATTCCTGCTATACACAGGAGCTAAGATGTTCAACCACAACGATGAGCAGCAGAGTGACCCATCACAGAATATTGTTGTACGCTTGTTTAAGAAGTTCTTCCCTGTAACAGGCCAGATGCACGGTGAGAAGTTCTTTATAAAAGAGGGTACCAAACGATTGGCCACGCCATTGTTTATCACACTCCTAGTCATTGAAACAACCGATGTAGCGTTTGCCGTTGACTCCATTCCCGCCGTATTCTCGGTAAGTCGCGATCCATTTATCGTACTCACCTCTAACATCTTTGCCATCTTAGGTCTGCGTGCGCTATACTTTGCACTTGCAGCCGTAGCCCAGTATTTCACTTATTTGAAATATGGACTGGGAGTCATATTGATATTTGTAGGTGTGAAGATGTTGTTGGCTATGAACGAATACATCAACCAAATAGCCGCATGGCTAGGTGTCAACTTGCAGATGCCTCACATAGAGGTGCCCACAGGCTGGTCATTAGCATTCATCTTCGGCGTGTTAGTATTGTCGATGGCAGGAAGTGTCATCACAAAGCGTGCACCACGCTGATAAGTCGTATCAAGAACCACATCGCCACCAAGGCGGCGAGCTATAGAACGGGCAACGGTCAAACCAATGCCCGTTCCTTCGTAATATCCGTCTAGCTGTACAAACTCCTCAAAGATACGTTCTGCTTCTCCAGCAGGAACACCAATACCCGTATCCTCAACAATAAACTGAAGTTTGTCATCACTACGAGACACACACAGTACAACTCCACCTTCCTTCGTAAACTTCTGAGCATTATCCAACAATAATGCCAATGCACGTGTGGCCTGTTTTAGGTTCGTATGAAGAAGAACATCATCTGCTCCCTGTTCTGTTTGCTGCACAAAGGTTATATGACGAGCCTGTGTCATGCGCGCATCCTGACTGGCTTGCAAAGCAATCTGCGAGGCTTTCACATCATCTTTACATTCGATAATGGCCTGACTGCTGGCATCACTAAGCTCCAGCATCTTATTGACCAGTCCGGTAATACGATCAGTACTCTCAATAATACGAGCATGTATGTCTGCTTTGGTAGCCTCATCCAGTTTCATTCCCGATGAAGTGATAACCTGCGTAAAGCCGGAAAGGATATTCAGCGGAGTGCGTATCTCATGAGACACCTGACGAATAAAGAGCGACTTCATCTTCGACGACTCGCCAGCACGCGAATTGGCCACTTGCAACTGATGATAGCTTTGTTCCAGTTTCTCGTTGCTTTCCTGCAGAAGCGTATGCTCGCGACGAAGTCTTACGGCTGCACGGTGGCGCAGGAAGATGAATAGCAACAAAGCAAAAACAATGAGGACGGCTATGCCCATCCAGAAATGAGAACGTTGAAGCTGGCTCTGAATTTTCAACTCATCCACCTTATAAAGCGTATTCAGTTCATCAAGCTGCAGACGCATCTCACGGGTATACGTAGAGTCTTTCGCCAGATACAAATTATGGAATATATCTGCAGCCTCCTTAAAGCGCCCCATCATCTGCAACGCTTCACCTCGCATGAAGAGGATATCACCACCAGCATTCAGCTCGAGATTTTGAATGCTATCAGTATAGAGCAGAGCCTCCTGTGGTTTCCCTGCTGCCAATGCCCAGCGGATGTGTGTGTAGTAAATACGGTATTGACCTAAAGGTGTTCCACTCTTCGATTGCAACTGACTGGCCTTGAGTAGCGCCTGCTGAGCCTCATCAAGACGTTTCAGTCCGACCAAAGCCGATGTCTTATTACACAAACAAGCTATATAAGTAGCATAATGCATCTCAGGAAGTGTCGACTTCTGACTAAGACGGTGCAGCACGCACTGTTCCCATTCGTTCGCTATACTCAGCACACCCTCGTAATCGTGCGATGCATCGAGTGTCTGACAGAGATAATCATAGACTGTAGTAAGCACCTCTACCCGACCATCATTTTCCTTCAACTGCGCGACACACTTACGGAAGACCTCCGCAGCCTGACTATACTGTCCCATGCCCTCGTAAACCACGCCCATCAACTGATAGGCTACAGAACGACCATAGTTATTGTCGCGAGACTGAGCATCATCCAGCATCTGATGTGCTTCACGAAGCGCTGTCTGAATACGACCAGAGTACAGGTACACACTTGCCTTACTATCCCACGTGTCATAATAGTGATTCCAATAACCATGATGAGCAAACCACTCCATCTCCTTAGGTGCTTCTGAAAGCAGCATGCTATCAAGAGCACAGTTGGTAAACACGGCAATGCGGCTCCAACGTGCTTTGTCCTCATCGTCCACATGCCCTTGTTCCTGTTCATAAGCAATCCATTCATTGGTACAGTCAAGCATGGCTTGAACGTCATGACCACTACTGAGCAACTGAGACAGTTGCAGATAAGCTTTCGAACGTTCGTCATAACTCAGCGAAGGAATGACCTGACGCAAAGAGTCTACGGTGCCTGCCTTTACCGAAAGCGACAAGCACAACAGGAACAACATGAACTTAATAATTCTCATCGATATTGTTTATGGTTTGTTTCTTCGTTTGCAAAGATACAAAAAATTAAGAATTATAAGCCGACAATCGCAATTTATTTGTATATTTGCAACAGATAATACAAAATAATTTCTAACTATGAGAAGATTAACTACACTATTTCTAGCCTCAACTATCTGTCTTTCAATATTCGCGCAAGGAAAGATTACCCCCAAAGCACGGCTGATGATGAATCGTCAGAAAGCAAAAACAGAAGCACAAATACTGGTGGTAAAGATAGACAAGAAGAACGCTGCAAAAACCTATGACGCACTGCGTGCTGCCGGTGCCACCATCAAATCTAAAATTGGCAGCCAGTCTGTTATCAGCATCCCCGTTGACAGCATATCTGTCATTGAGAGGATAGAAGGAGTGAAGCGCATCGACACCGGACATAAGCCTAAATACAAGAGTGACATCTCGCGCCAAGCCACCGGTGCATGCTTATTGAACGGTCCTACAATACCAGACTCCTTGCCAAAATACACTGGCAAGGGCGTCACTATCTGTATCATTGACGCAGGATTCGACTTTCAGCATCCAGCCTTCAAAGACAGTCTTGGCAACTCGCGAATCAAAGCGGTATATATGATAGGAGATACTGATGGGCACCCTTTTACGGTTAACGACCCCGAAGCTGGCAAGATAACCTACCCAGGGTCAGTATACGACACCCCTGAGCTAATAGCCAAACTAACCACCGACACTCCGGATGAATATCACGGCACACACACGGCCAGTATTGCAGCAGGATCTCTAACTCCCATGGGATTTGGCGGTATGGCTCCAGAAGTCGACATCATACTTATCCCTCTTTCTGATGAACAAGCAGAGAATAGCGGCATAGAAGACGAATATGAGTTTCTGGAAACTGCATTATCCTTCGCCTCTGCCTATGCGCAACAGGACAGCCAGCCAACAGTGCTGAGCATGAGCGCCAATGACCATAGCGGTCCGCACGACGGCACAAGCAGCATGTCTGAAGCCATTGAAGCAGCTTCAGAACATCTGATTCCAATTTTTTCTGCAGGCAACGAAGGCGGCTACCCCATTCACCTGTATAGGAAGTTTACGGAAGACAAGCCCTCTGTAAAAAGCACATTAGCATTCATAGAGGAAGATGGTGGAGGTTATTCTATTTCAGACGAAGTGAACGGATATACCCGAACGGGTGACGAAGTAAGCATCCAACTTGGATTTGCCAGCATCAATATGTTCACCGGCCGCACTACCTCCGTATGGACATCGGAAACTGCCACAGCAAAAACTGGCAACGATGATGTTACCATTGAAATTGATAGCGAACAAGATAATCAACTTTCGCAATACTTCAATGGAAACATTCTCCTGAGTGCCCAAGACGAGGGCAACGGAAAACTGCACATCTCTGCAACAATCGATGGCTACATTTCCAAATTAGGAACCTTCACCATTATCGTCAGCGGTTCACCAAATACAGAAGTAGATCTATGGGACAGCTTAGCAGGTTTCAACATCTTTGAGTTCTCCAACTATGCCATGGGCGACAGCGAGATATCGGCAGGCGACTGGACTTCCACCTCCAAGGTTATAAGCGTGGGCGCCTATTGCACCAACAAGGAATATCGAAGCTATGATGGTTCAGAGGAGGAAGAAAGCGACTTCAAATTCACCGTTGGAGACTATGCACCTTTCTCCAGCTACGGCACCATGCTCAATGATGTGACACAACCGGTTATCAGCGCACCTGGCGTAAACATCGTCTCAGCATTCAATCACTATGCCTGCGACATGCCAAGTGCCCTGGAAGGTATGGTTTGGCAAGGATTCCCCTATGGAGCAGAAAGCGGTACCTCCATGTCATGTCCTGCAGTAAGCGGCATCGTAGCTCTGTGGTTACAGGCCAAGCCAGACATGACGCTGGACGACATTAAGAAAGTGATGCAGGAATCCTCAGTTAACGACAACTACACCATGAATGAACCCATACGCTGGGGATATGGCAAGATAAATGCAGCCAGGGGTATTGAGTATATCCTGACTGGCACCGTTGGTATTAATGATATGGATAACAGACACGCACAAAGGAACATCATATACGACCTGCAAGGACGGCAGATAAAGAAGCCCACACGTGGTCTCTACATCCGCAACGGCAAGAAGTTCGTATATTAGATTCTTCCCTCTTCGCGATACGAAAAATAAAGCCCGTCAGCTACGATGACATGATCCAGAAAGTGGATGCGCATCACCTGACAGGCTTTTCTTATGCTCTCTGTCAGGGCATCATCCATTCTACTGGGACGAATATTGCCACTGGGATGGTTATGGCATACTGCCATGATAGTAGTATTAGCCAGAACGGCCTCACGCATAACGATACGGATATCTACGCTCACTTCACTGATGCCGCCGTGAGCAATACGGACTTTCTTGATAAGACGATAATTCTGGTTCATCAACAACACCCAGAACTCTTCTGTGTCCAAATCCTGCATCAACGGGTGCATGTGGTTATATATGCGAGTGGCAGTTCCCAAGTCGGGACGCTCTTCTGCTATTTCCAGTTGCCGACGTTTACCCAGTTCGCAGGCTGCCATAATAGATATGGCCTTAGCCGGTCCTACGCCATTGAACTGACAAAGGTCGTGAATCGTCATTTTACCCAACGTATTGAGGTTGTTATTGCAATGGTTCAGGATACGCTTCATCAGAGAAACTGCATCTTCCTTTGATGATCCTGAGCCAATAAGAATGGCTAATAGTTCGGCATCACTTAGGGCCTGAGCTCCCAGGCGTTCCATCTTCTCGCGTGGACGGTCTTCCTCTGCCCACTGGTTGATATTTAGTTTAGTTTTCATGACTTACTGTACAACGACAGTTACTTATAGAAATTCTTCTCGAAAGCCGTAAATTCATCTTGTTTCAGCACGCAACGCTTCCACCATGATTCTATAAAGCCAAGGCCATAGCCCATCAGTTGCACAAAGGCAGCAGGAATGCTGAGCAGTCCCACCCACAGACTTTTGTTCATCAGCGATGAATCAACGAGTATCAGTACACTATAAAGCAACAAGGGGAGCAGTGACAAACCATAACAGAAGGGAGACACTAACAGACAACCTAGTACGCCAAGCGTAAAGACGGTGGGTAGCAGATGCACCAATTTCATGGTGCCAGGATGGCGTTTTTCCAGGTTGATACGAGCGATACCGCTATTATATACCTGACGGAAGAATTTCCTAAAGTCAGTACGACGTTTATGCCAAACCCACGCCGAAGGGATAAGACAAGTCTGGAATCCGGCCTCAACAATGCGATATGAGAAATCAATATCTTCACCAAAGCGCATCTTTGAGAAACCATTCAATTGCAGATAGACATCGCGACGAATGCCCATGTTGAATGACCGAGGAAAGAATTTGTCGAGTTTAGTTTTTCCACCACGGATACCTCCCGTAGTGAAGAAAGAGGTCATGGAATACGAGATTGCCTTCTGAACGGGCGTAAACGATGGATGTGCGGCATCAGGACCTCCGAAAGCATCAACATGTCTTTCATCTTCCATCTTTAATCTTTCATCTACGGCATATAGATAACCAGATGGCAGCACCACATCACTATCAAGCACAATGAGCCAATCACCATGAGCACGCTCAGCGCCATAGTTACGACTCTGACCAGGACCACTGTTTTCTTTATAGTAATAATACAAATCAAGGATGCCTGCGTACTTGTCGCAGACATCCTTGCATGGTTTCTTCGATCCGTCTTCAACGATAATGACCTCAAAATCCTTTTCCTCCTGGTGACAGAGACTCTCTAAGAGTTCATCTACTTCATCAGGACGATTGAAGACAGGAACGATAATGGAATATTTCATTCTTACTCCTTAGCACGAGCCAGATATGAGCCATCACGGGTATCAACCTGAATCAGGTCACCCTCGTTGATGAACAGAGGAACACGAACCTCAACACCAGTCTCCAGAGTAGCAGGCTTCAAGGTGTTGGTAGCTGTGTCACCCTTGATGCCGGGCTCAGAATGAGTGACGCGCAGGATGGTCTTTACGGGCATTTCAGCATAGAGGATAGTACCATCGGTAGTGTCAGAAACAACCTCCACGATGTCACTCTCCTTCATGTACTCGTGACCGATAACCAACTCGTTGTCGATGGGAATCTGCTCGAAGGTCTCCTGATTCATGAAGATACGACCAGAGTTGTCCTCGTACAGATACTGGTAAGGACGACGCTCGATGATAACATCCTCCAACTTCTCACCGATGTTGAAACGACGCTCCAATACACGACCGTCACTAACATTCTTCAACTTGATGATCATGATGGTGTTTCCCTTACCTGGCTTGCGATGCTGGAAATCGATGCAAACCCAAATGCTACCGTCCATGCGAATGGCGGTTCCTTTCTTAATGTCTTGTGAGTTAATCATATAAAATATAATGTATAATATTAATTTCCGGGTGCAAAGGTACGAAAAAAAGTGAAAAGTGAAAAGTGAAAAGTGAAAAAATTAGCATTTAACTTGCGTAATTAAAAAGATTTATGTAATTTTGCAGCCCAAATCGAGACGATTTCGAGAAAATAAGTACTAATAAATAAAGATTCATTGCAATGAAAAGAACATTTCAACCCCACAACCGTCGCCGCGTGAACAAGCATGGTTTCCGTGAGCGCATGGCCACCAAGAATGGACGTCGCGTGCTCGCTTCACGTCGCGCTAAGGGCCGTAAGAAGTTGACCGTTTCTGACGAGAACCACGGAAAATAAATTCCGCTTGTCACAAACAGACAGCATAAATGGGATGAACCGAGAGGTTTCATCCCATTTATTTTTTCATTTTATTTGCTAGATTCATGGAATCTTGTTATCTTTGCATGCAAATAAAAAGAGAGAACACATAGAAATGAGCCTCAAGGAAATAAAAGAAAAACTGAAAGCACCTATCATCTGGGGCAACTTATTAGCTGTCTTCATCACAGTCATTGTGCTTTTCATTGCACTGATATGGTGGCTGAACTCCTACACCCATCATGGCGACGGCATTGAGATGCCTGACCTTTTCGGAGTTAACTACCAGAAAGCACAGAACGATTTAGAGAAAGAAGGACTGATATTAGTTGTCAACGACTCAAGCTACAACAAGGGAATACCTAGCGGATGCATTCTACTGCAGCAGCCAGAGAAAGGCATGAAGGTCAAACAAGGGCGTATTGTCTATGTAACCATCAACTCCCTGACCATGCCACGTGTGGCCATTCCTGATCTCATTGACAACAGCAGCTATCGCGAAGCACAGGCGAAGCTGACAGCACTTGACTTCAAAATGCTCCCTCCAAAACTGATCGACGGAGAGAAAGACTGGGTCTATGGTATTCAGCACGAAGGGCGAAACCTGTCGGCTGGAGACATGGTAGCCAAGGAGTCACAACTTGTACTAGTCATTGGCAATGGCTCTTTAGGCTCTCGTGACGACATGAGCGGATATGACGATTGGAGCACATCCGACAGTTCAAGAGTTAGATCTTCAGCTGGTGGTGCATCAGATGATATTGACGATTTCCTGGAAGTATTTGAATAAACGGAACATTAGACATTGGATATCGATAATTACATAAACGAGGACGAAGAGCTTGACCTCATAGAAGGTGAAGGTGAAAGCGAAGGGACTGATAGCAATCAGCTCTACGAGCATATGCGCATACAGGTGGACCGAGGACAGGAACCACTACGCATAGACAAGTACCTCACAGAACACACACAGCATTCCAGCCGCAACCGCATTCAACAAGCGGCTGATGCTGGTTTTTTGTTTGTCAACGACCGTCCTGTAAAAAGCAACTATAAGGTACGCTCTGGCGACATCATCACACTGATGCTCAACAGACCACACTTCGACACGACCATTGAGCCAGAGGAGATACCGCTGGACGTGCGCTATGAAGACGACGACCTGATGGTGATTCACAAGCCTGCAGGCATGGTGGTTCACCCTGGATGCGGTAATTTCCATGGCACACTTGTCAACGCCATAGCCTGGCACCTGCGTAACCTGCCCTCATACGATCCTAACGACCCACAAGTGGGATTGGTACATCGTATCGACAAAGACACCAGCGGACTGCTCGTTGTAGCCAAGACGCCTGAGGCGAAATCCAATCTTGGCAAGCAGTTCTTCAACCACGACACCCATCGTTCGTACAATGCGCTCGTATGGGGTAACTTTGTAGAAGACGAAGGGCGCATAGAAGGCAACATCGGACGCGACCCGAAAGACCGTCAACGCATGGCTGTCTTTCCACCTGATTCTGAAATCGGGAAACCAGCTGTTACCCACTATCGTGTTTTGGAACGCTATGGTTACACCACATTGGTGGAATGCAGATTGGAGACAGGTCGCACCCATCAGATTCGTGCCCACATGAAGCATATCGGCCATCCGCTATTCTCAGACGAGCGATATGGTGGTTGTGAAATCCTGCGTGGTGAGCGCACGGCTTCATACAAGGCTTTTATCGCCAACTGTTTCAAGCTATGTCCCCGTCAGGCACTACATGCCCGCACCTTGGGATTTGTACACCCCAGCACCGGCACACAGATGGATTTCACCAGCGACTGGCCCGCAGACCTCAGCGCCGTGATTGGCAAATGGAGAGGAAGATTAAAAAATAACCAATAATACGCTATGCAACAACAAAAACGCACCATTGCCATCGTTTGTGGTGGCGACTCCTCTGAGCACGATGTATCCTTGCGCTCGGCTCAGGGACTCTATTCTTTTTTCGACAAGGAACGTTATAATGTATACATTGTTGAGATCAAAGGCACTGACTGGAAAGTTCAGCTCCCCGACGGAACCGCTGCACGCATCAACCTGAACGACTTCTCATTCAAGGAGAACGGAAAGACTCGCCTTTTCGACTACGCATATATCACCATCCATGGTACTCCCGGTGAGAACGGCATTCTTCAAGGCTACTTCGACCTGATACACATGCCCTACAGCACCAGTGGCGTACTGGTAGAGGCCATGACTTTCGATAAGTTCGTACTGAACAACTACCTGCGTGGTTTCGGTGTGAAGGTTGCCGAAAGCGTATTGGTACGCCGCGGACAGGAACATCAGGTAAGCAAGAAAGCCATCATCGATACCGTCGGCATGCCTTGCTTCGTTAAGCCTGCCAACGATGGCAGCTCATTCGGTGTATCTAAAGTTGTTAAGCCCGACCAGTTGGCTGCCGCCATGCGTGTAGCCATGATGGAGAGCGATGAGGTCATGATTGAGCAGTTCCTGGAAGGTACCGAGATTAGTATCGGCTGCTACAAGACCAGACAGAAATCGGTTGTGTTCCCTGCTACCGAGGTCGTAACACAGAATGAGTTCTTTGACTATAACGCTAAATACAATGGTCAGGTACAGGAAATCACACCTGCGCGTCTTCCCGAGGAAACGGCCCGTCGTGTAGCCGAAATTACCAGTCATATCTACGACATCCTTCATTGCAATGGTATCATCCGTATTGACTATATCATCTCTAAGGACCAGAAGATCTCAATGCTTGAGGTCAACACCACGCCAGGTATGACTGCTACCAGCTTTATTCCTCAGCAGGTACGTGCTGCAGGTCTTGATATTAAGGATGTCCTGACCGACATTATCGAGAACCAATTTTAATTGTCTATGATTGAAGGTTTAAACGAATACGATGAAATCCGACCTTACGAGCCGGAGGAGATGAGGCAGGCTTTCGAGGATTTGCTCAGCGATCGCCAGTTCAATCTCATCATGAAGGGTTTTGCGCCATGGCTTCCCAAAGCCGTGCGCAATGGTTTCCTACGTTTGGCATTCAAAGGTGTGAAGTCACCCTTGGAATTCCAGAAGCGTTTCATGAAGCCTGTGGTAAAGTACATCATCCGCAAGCACACCGACGGCTGCTCGTTCGATAGTAGTCTGCTGCCTGCCGACAAGCAAGAGCCACGCTACACATTCATCAGTAACCACCGTGACATCGTACTCGATTCTGCCTTCCTCGACGTTAAACTCATTGAAGCAGGCTATCCCACTACCGTAGAGATTGGTATTGGTGATAACCTGCTCATCTACCCTTGGATCAAAAGGCTGGTACGCATGAACAAAGCGTTCACCGTACGTCGCGGCTTGACGCCCAAGGAAATGTTGCGTTCCAGCCAGTTGATGAGCAGCTACATCCATTTTGCAGTTCAGAAAAAGAAGGAGAACATATGGATTGCACAACGAGAAGGACGCGCCAAGGACTCTAGCGACCACACCCAGGAGGCCGTTTTGAAGATGTTGGCTATGGGAGGTGATTTGCGCCATCTGAACATTGTACCGTTGACCATCAGCTACGAGTTTGATCCTTGTGACTACCTGAAAGCACAGGAGTTCCAGCTGAAACGCGACAACCCTGCCTTCAAGAAGAGTAAGCAAGACGACCTGGACAATATGAAGACCGGTATCCTGGGCTACAAAGGACGCGTCACCTATCACTGCGGCACGCCTATCAATCAGTGGATAGATGAGCTCGAAGGGCTCACAAAGCAGGAGTATTATGCTACACTCTGCGAACGCATGGACAGGGAGATTCACCTTGGCTACACACTTTACCCATGCAACTACATTGCCCTCGACATGCTGAACGGCAACACGGAGCAGTCTTCTCATTATAGCGAAGCAGACAAACAACGCTTTGAGAAGTATCTGTCTAAGCAGCTCTCTAAGATTAACATCCCCAACAAGGACGAACAATTCCTACGCGAGAAGATGTTAATCATGTATGCCAATCCTGTTAAAAACAAAATGGCCGCCCAATGAAAATGCCACTGTCCATCCTTGCTACCATCCTTTTTCTGACTTCCTGCATGCAGGATGCCTACGAGAAAGGTGAGGGTCAATACTCTCACATGCAGGCTGAGATGGTAATGGCGCATGCCGATAACGATAAGTACGTAGATTACGTCATTACCGACGAAGGGGAACGGTTGGTTGTCTCCACCCCCTTCACATCCAGTTGGATGACGACTGCAGACTCAACCTATCGTGGTATTCTCTATTTCAACAAGGGTGACAAAGTGGCTGAGCCTATTGGATTCAATAAAGTAACCGTACTGAGGCCCAAGCAATGGAAGGACGTAAAGACTGATCCTACAAAACTGGAAACCTGCTGGGTAAGTACCAATAAGGAGTTCCTGAATCTTGGAGTACGATTGATGGTGGGAAGTACTACTGACACAGAAGCAAAGCATCTGGTCGGTGCCCACATGATTGACAAAAAGACAAATATCGATGGCACCAAGACCATGCGTCTACAGTTCTATCATGACCAAAACGGTGTGCCAGAGTATTACTCCCTACGCACCTATTTCAGCATTCCACTAACAGAGCTAGCCGTTGACTCTGTGCGTATCTACATCAACACCTACGACGGCATTACCGACAAAGTATTCTGTTGCAAATAATAAAACAACATATGACACAAGCAGAAAAGACACAAATAGAAGAAAGGATTGTAGATGTCCTGAAGACTGTTTACGACCCTGAGATCCCCGTCAACATCTACGACTTAGGGATGATTTACAAGATTGACGTCAACGAAGATGCCTCTGTTGACCTTGACATGACATTCACCGCCCCCAATTGCCCTGCAGCAGACTTCATCCTGGAGGATGTGCGTACAAAGGTAGAAAGTGTGGAAGGTGTAAAGACTGCCAATATCAATCTTGTGTTCGAACCCACATGGGATCAAAGTATGATGTCAGAAGAAGCACGAGTAGAACTCGGCTTTGACTAACTGAGAATTGAGAGTTATGAAGAATATCTATTTTTTATCTGATGCCCATCTAGGCTCATGGGCCCTTGACCACCGTCGCATGCAGGAGCGCCGACTGGTGCGTTTCCTTGATAGCATCAAGGACAAGGCTGCAGCCATCTATCTGTTGGGCGACATGTTCGACTTCTGGTTCGAATACAAGTTTGTGGTGCCACGCGGTTACACCCGCTTTCTTGGAAAGCTTTCCGAGTTAACCGACATGGGCGTGGAGGTTCACTACTTCACTGGCAACCACGACATCTGGGCTTTCAACTACCTGGAGCGCGAGTGTGGCGTTATTCTTCACAAGCAGCCTCTTACCGTTGAACTCTACGGCAAGATATTCTTCATGGCTCACGGTGACGGTCTGGGCGATCCCGACAAGAAGTTCAAGTTCATCCGTGCGGTATTCCACAATCCCGTCTGCCAACATCTGTTCTCTGCCATCCATCCCCGTTGGGGCATGTGGTTCGGACAGACATGGGCCAAGCACTCACGCATGAAGCGTCCCAATGGCGAAGAGCCGCCATACATGGGTGAGGACCGCGAACACCTTATATTATATACCAAGGAATACATGAAGGCACATCCCGACGTGGATGTCTTCATCTATGGCCATCGTCATATCGAGATAGACCTACAGGTCAGCAAGAAAGCGCGTGCCATTATCCTCGGCGACTGGATTAGCCAGTTCAGTTATGTGGTCTACGATGGCGAGCACCTCTTTATGCAACAATACATTGAAGGAGAAAGCAAGGTGTAGATAAAAGACAAAAGATAAAAGAAAGAAAGATATGATTAGTCTGGAATACAGAAACTAACCATATCTTTCTTTTTTTATCTAGCCTATGAAGCTATAAGCTTACAGCAGGTTCATCGTATCGGTAGCAATCATCAGCTCCTCGTCAGTGGGGATAACAACAACCTTCACCTTAGAATCGTCAGCTGAGATGATAGCCTCTTCGCCACGAACATTGTTCTTCTGCTCGTCGAACTTCACGCCAAGGAACTCCAAGCCCTCGCAAACGGCAGAGCGCATAGAGATCTGGTTCTCACCAACACCGGCTGTGAAGACAATCACATCAACGCCACCCATAGCAGCAGCATAAGCACCGATATACTTCTTAATGCGATAGAAGTACATCTGCTGTGCCAATACAGCCTTAGGCTCACCAGCCTTAGCAGCGTTCTCTACGTCGCGCATATCGCTTGAACCACCAGTGATACCAGCAACACCACTCTTCTTATTAAGCAGGTTGCTCATACCATCAGCATCGAGGCCCAGTTTCTTCTCAAGGAAGGTAACGGCACCACCGTCGATATCGCCAGAACGAGTACCCATCACGAGACCTTCCAGTGGGGTAAGACCCATTGAGGTATCGATGCACTTGCCATCGAGCACAGCAGCAACAGAACCACCGTTACCAATATGGCAGGTAATCATCTTGGTACCCTCGGCCTTGATGCCCAGGAACTCACAAGCACGAGCTGAGACATAACGGTGAGAGGTTCCGTGGAAACCATAGCGACGAACACCATACTTCTCGTACAACTCGTAAGGAATAGCATACATATAAGCCTTAGCAGGCATGGTCTGATGGAAGGCGGTATCAAACACACCTACCTGAGGCAGACCAGGCATCAGTTCCTTCACGGCATTTACGCCCTTCAGGTTGGCTGGGTTGTGCAGAGGAGCCAAGTCAGAGCACTCCTCGAAGGCCTTCAGCACCTCGTCGGTCAGCACTACAGACTTATTGAACTTCTCGCCACCATGCACCATGCGGTGACCTACTGCGTCAATCTCATCGAGACTCTTAATCACACCTATCTCAGGATCAGTGAGCAAAGAGAAGATGAACTTCACACCCTCGGTATGCTCAGGAATATCGTGCATTATCTGCTTCTTCTCGCCATTGGCCAACTTTACCTTCACAAAGGCGTTGTCCAAGCCTACGCGCTCAGCGCCGCCACTGGTCATCACGCTCTTGTCATCCATGTTGTACAGGGCGTACTTGATAGATGAAGAGCCACAATTCAATACTAATATCTTCATATAACCTCCCCCAACCCCTCCCAAGGAGGGGAGTGCCTGGCGGATTTCAGGGGGATAGCCAGACTTCTTATTTAGTTTAACTTCTATATCAATTGTTTGACCGCAGGCCCTCCTCCCCTTGGGGGAGGCCGGGAGGGGTCTTACTTCTTAGCATCCATTGCCTGACAAGCAGTGATAGCTACCATGTAGTAGATATCCTCTACTGAGCAACCGCGAGAGAGGTCGTTCACAGGACGAGCAATACCCTGCAGGATAGGACCGATAGCGATAGCATCACCCAGACGCTGTACCATCTTATAACCGATGTTACCTACCTCGAGGTTGGGGAATACCAGCACGTTAGCCTTACCGGCGATGTCAGAACCGGGAGCCTTCTTGGCACCTACTGAGGGAACGAGAGCAGCATCAGCCTGCAGTTCTCCGTCGATCTTCAGGTCGGGAGCCATCTCCTTAGCCAGACGAGTAGCCTCAACCACCTTGTCAACCACCTCGTGCTTAGCGCTACCCTTGGTAGAGAAGCTCAGCATAGCCACACGGGGCTCTGCGAAACCTGCAACCGACTTAGCAGTCTGAGCGGTGCAGACAGCAATCTGAGAGAGCTGGGCAGCATCGGGCATAGGTGTTACAGCCACGTCGCCAACAACGAGTACGCCATCCTCACCATACTGCTTCTGCTTAGAGATGAGCAGCAAACCACCGCTCACGCAAGTGATACCAGGAGCGCACTTGATGATCTGCAATGCAGGACGCAGTGTATCGCCAGTGGTAGAGAGTGCACCAGAGATCTGGCCATCGGCACCTTCAGTCTTGATAATCATACAACCCAGGTAGAGAGGGTTCTTCACCAGCTCACGAGCCTGTTCAATGGTCATACCCTTTGACTTACGAATCTCGGCCAGTTTCTCAGCCAGCTCCTCGCTCTTCTCATAGTTCTCAGGGTCAATCAGCGTAGCCTTGCCAATATTTGTCAGGCCCTTCTCCTTAGCCAGGGCCTCAACTTTTGCGGGGTTACCAATCAGGATGATGTCGGCCATATCCTCGGCCAGCACACGATCCGCTGCACACAGTGTGCGCTCTTCCTCTGCTTCAGGAAGTACAATGCGCTGCTTGTTACTCTTAGCACGCGCAACGATTTGACTTAATAAATCCATGTTTTAATTATTAATTATTTGTTTAATTGATATTGTTTTTCTTTATTCCATCCCCTCAGTCAGCACAGCCTCCAGTTCCTCTGCCGAGAGACGCAAGCGGAACTGTCCGTTGCGGGCTATGGAGATACCGCCTGTTTCCTCGCTGACAATGATACACAGGGCATCGCTTTCCTGCGACATGCCCAAGGCTGCACGATGTCGCAGCCCCAATTCTTTGGGAATACTCAGATCGTGACTCACCGGCAGGATGCAGGCAGCCGCCTTGATGCGGTGGTCACTGATAATCATAGCACCATCGTGCAGAGGTGAGTTCTTGAAGAAGATATTCTCTATCAGGCGCTGGTTAATCTCGGCATCTATCACATCACCCGTTGACACCACGTCGCTGAGCGGCGTTGCACGCTCTATGACGATCAGCGCGCCCACTTTTCCCTTAGCCATCGACATACACGCCATCACAATAGGCATGATGTTCTTTTTCAACTTCGCCTTGTCGTCTTCCTCCACATGCTTTGGAGTGAACAGACGCACAAAACTCCTGATGCGACGATGAGCGCCCAGGTTATAAAGGAACTTTCGGATTTCATCCTGGAACAACACGATAATGGCTATCACGCCCACACTCACCAATCGATCGAGAATAGTACCCAGCAGGCGCATCTGCAGAACCTGCGACACGAACAGCCATATCACCACGAAGATAAGTACACCCACGAATACGTTCAGCGAGCGCGACTCACGCATCAGTCTGTAGACATAGTACAAACCTATGGCTACAAACAGAATGTCGAGGAAATCCTTTAGTCCAAATTCAAAAAACATGTTTATTTGACGATTTGACTATTTACTATTTACCATTTAACTTCTGCACGATGCTAACGCATTCCACAGCCTGTTTCACATCATGTACACGCAGGATGGAAGCACCTTTCATCAGTGCAATGGTGTTCAGTACGCTGGTTCCATTCAAGGCCTGGTCTGGCTGGGTATCCAGCAAACGGTAGATCATCGATTTACGAGAGATGCCCACAAGCAAAGGTAAGTCAAGCACCTGCAGCTTCTCCATGTCGCCCATCAGGCGGTAGTTGTCATCCAGTGTCTTTCCGAAGCCGAAGCCGGGATCCAGGATGATATCCTTCTGTCCCAAGTCACGCAGCTGCTGCACCTTCTTGGCGAAGACCATCAGCGTATCGTGCAGGTCTTTCTGTACCGACATCAATATATAAGGTACCTGCAGACTAGCCACCGTGCGGAATATCTGTGGCACCTCGCTGGCCTCAGTTTCCAATGCCTTTCCCACGATACCAGTAACACCACCCTCCGATACATCGTTGATAATGTCTGCGCCCATCTCCTCCACGGCCATACGAGCCACTGCAGGGCGAAACGTATCAACAGAAACGATTGCATCAGGCACCTCGCGCTTGACTATCGTCAGAGCTCTGCGCAGTCTCGTCATCTCTTCCTCTTCCGTCACCTCGTCAGCACCCGGACGGGTAGAAAAGGCACCAACGTCTATGATAGAGCCACCTTCGTTCACTATCTGACGGGCCCGCTCAGCGATATCCTGTTCCGTTTGTTTTCTGCTTCCTGCGAAGAATGAGTCGGGGGTCACATTTAGGATACCCATCACCTGTGGCTCGCTCAAATCCAGCAGTTGTCCCTTAATATTCAGTGTATATTGCATCACTCTTCGTCTTTTGCCTGCAAAATTAACTAATTATTCGCAATTAACGGCAGAAAATATCTTTTTTGTGTACCTTTGCACGACGAAAACCGATACAAAAAGAGATTATGAGCAAAACAATACAGTTTAGCGTTCATCGTAATCCGCTGAAGGATGCGGAGGGAAACGATACTTTTCAGGTGAGACACGAGAATTTCTATACGGCGCGGAGGAAGGACTTGATGCACCATCTGCAGATGCACAACATGATGAATCCGGAAATCATGGAACTGGCTCTGAACGTGCTGGCTACGGAGATTGTGGACTTCCTGACGGATAATAAACGGTTGCATTTGGAGGGCATAGGCACGTTCTCGCTGAAGGTGGGGTTCAAAAAACGCTTCGACGAGGATGGCAACGAACTGAAAACGCAGTTCACCAACGCTGCCGACATCACCGGAAACGACGTCGCCATAGAGACGATCAACTTCACCCCCGACAAAGCGCTGCTCGACAAGCTGAACCAAGAGGGCTACCACTTCACAAACAAGACGGGACGAGGCAGCGTGGGACACTCGGCTATCTATACCAAAGAGCAGATTATCAGTCGTTTGAATGCTTATTTAGACGAGCACCAAAGCATCACACGACCAGAGATGATGCATCACTTCGGCTTGACCAAGCATATGGCTACCAAGTGGTTGGACGAGCTTACCACAGAGCCTGCACCCATATTATATGGCAAGAAGACAGGTAACACCATCGTATTTCGTAGGATTAGCGAATGAAAAGTAAAGCTTTAGCAACTGCCGACTTAAGTCGACTGTTGCGTTGACTACAGTCGGCAATATCGCTGACTTAAGTCGGCTCAATCGTCGACTTAAGTCGGAAATCGCAAAAGTAATACTTTCCCATTAGAAAAGCAGCACTTTACGGTTGGAAAAGTGAAAGAAAAAAGTAAGCAAACGCTTGGTGGTTCGCTTACTTCTTAGTACTTTTGCAGTCAATTATAACAATAAGGTATGGACATTAAGGAACTATACAAGCTATATCAGCAGCATCCATGCATCACCACGGATAGCCGCGACTGCCCCGAAGGCAGCATCTTCCTGGCGCTGAAAGGCGACAAGTTCGATGGTAACCAATATGCACTGCAGGCCCTTGAGAAAGGCTGCGCCTACGCTATTGTGGGAACCCTTCCCGAACTCCCTAAAGGGAAGGAGAGCCTTGCGGAGAGAATCATCCTTGTGGAAGACACGCTGCAAACCTTTAAGGACATTGCCCGCGAGCATCGCCGCCAATTCAACATCCCTGTAATCGGCATCACGGGCACCAACGGCAAGACCACTACCAAGGAGCTTATCAAGGCCGTGCTCTCTGAAAAGTACAACGTGCTGGCCACCGAGGGCAACTTCAACAACGATGTGGGTGTGCCCAAGACCTTGCTGCGCCTCACAAAGGAACACGAGATAGCCATCATCGAGATGGGAGCCAGTCATCCTGGCGACATCAAGACGCTGGTGGAGACTGCCGAGCCTACCTGCGGACTCATCACCAACGTAGGCCGTGCCCATCTGCAGGGTTTCGGTTCGTTCGAGGGTGTGGTCAAGACCAAGGGTGAGCTCTACGACTATCTGCGCACGAAAGAAGACGGACTGGTGTTCATCAATGCCGACAACGACTACCTGGTGGACATGCTTACCGACGATATGTGGTGCACTCCCTACTCCACCGACCCCGACAACCAGTACGGATGCATCTCGGGCGAGGTCGTGAGTTGCGACCCGCTGCTGAAGTTCCGCTGGCGCAAGCCTCTCATGGAGCTGGAAGAGACCGGCGCTTCGCAGAAGTGGCACAAGGTGCAGACCAACCTCATTGGCTCCTACAACATAGACAACCTGTTGGCTGCCATCGCCGTGGGCATCAACTTCGGCGTGGACCGCAAGCAGATAGACCACGCGCTGGAGAACTACGTACCCACCAACAACCGTTCACAACTGGTTGAGACCGAGAGCAACCGCCTCATCGTGGATGCCTATAACGCCAACCCATCGAGCATGATGGCAGCCCTCGACAACTTCCACATGGTGGAAACCAAGGAGGGCGAGGAGAAGATGGCCATCCTGGGCGACATGCGCGAACTAGGCGAAGCCAGCGCCGAGGAGCACCAGAAGATTGTTGACCTGCTGGCAGCCAGCGGACTGGAAAACATCTGGCTGGTGGGCGAAGAGTTCGGCAAGACCCACACCGACTACCGTAAGTTTGCCGATGTGGAAGCCGTGAAGGCCGAACTGCAGCAGCAGAAGCCCCAGCACAAGCTCATTCTTGTCAAAGGCTCCAACGGAACCAAACTCTATCAGTTGCCAGAGCTGCTTTAAACTTTTCAGTTAAAAATTTGCTGAATCGGCAAGAAAATAGTAACTTTGCAGCCAGTTTTGGAAAAAACTGACAGCAATCGGGATGTAGCGCAGTTGGTAGCGCACTACGTTCGGGACGTAGGGGTCGGGCGTTCGAGTCGCCTCATCCCGACTGAAAGCAAAAAGAAAAGGTGGTTGAGAGAATCAACCACCTTTTTTCGTTTTACAGACTGACCTCTGGCACCACCTGACCATCGAGCAGGTTGATGATGCGCTGAGCATAACCAGCATCACGCTCCGAGTGTGTCACCATAACGACAGTAGTACCCTCCTGGTTCAGTTGGGTAAGCAGTTGCATCACCTCCAGACCATTCTTTGAGTCCAGATTACCCGTAGGCTCGTCGGCAAGGATCAACTTAGGATTCATCACCACGGCACGGGCAATGGCAACACGCTGCTGCTGACCACCACTGAGCTGCTGAGGGAAGTGATGAGCACGATGACTGATAGCCATGCGGCGCAGCACCTCCTCAACACGCTGCTTGCGTTCCTTCTTCGGAACACCCAGATATGTTAATGGCAACTCAACATTCTCTTCTACATTCAATTCATCAATCAGGTTGAAGCTCTGGAACACAAAACCAATCTGTCCCTTGCGCACCTTCGTGCGCTGGCTCTCCTTTAGCGCCCCCACTTCCTCACCATCGAGATAGTAAGAGCCACTGGTAGGATTGTCGAGCAAACCCAGTATATTCAACAAGGTGGACTTACCACAGCCCGAAGGACCCATGATGGCCACAAACTCTCCCTTCTTCACTTCGAGCGACACACCGCCCAGCGCTACGGTTTCCACCTCTTCCGTGCGGAACACCTTCTGTATGTTTTCTAATCGTATCATAAGCTTATTATACTATTTAACTATTTACCATTTCACTATTTATTCGTTCTTAAGATAATCAACGGGATTGCTGCTGGCCACCCGATAGCAGCCTGCACATACCACCGTGAGGATGACAACCACCACAGCCAAGGCGCATAGTACGAAGAGTACAGGCGTGAGGGCAGCCTTCTCACTGAACTGCTCCAGCCACAGGCGAGACACATACCAGCCACCAATGGCGCCAATGACAACCGCAGGCAATGCCACACGAAGGATGTCGCGATTCAAGAGCTGCAGTACATCGATGATATGCGCACCATTCACCTTACGGATGGCTATCTCCTTCTGTCGGCGCGCCATCTCACCAGCCATATAACCAATCAGTCCTATCAGCGCGATGATGAGAGCCACCACGCCACCTATCATCACCGTGGTACGGAAACGAAGGGCATCGGTATAGAGTTGCGTCATCAGCTGCGTATAAGGACGAATCACCACGTCGGGGTTCTCAGGAACCAGTTCGTGCAGACGCTTGTTGGCCGCATCGAGTGCTTCCATATCGTGGAAGCGCACTGTGATATGGTGAGTGTACTTACCCGTACGTTCATAGAAGCAGACACTGGGGCGTGTATCAGGATAGGTAATGCTGCCCAGGCGAGGATCCTCATAGACACCCACAATGGTGTGTACACCAGCGTACGACGTACAGATAATCTGTTTGCCCACAGCCTGGTCCCAACCAGCCAGTTCCTTCATACGTTCCTCGAACTGTCTGCTCACCATCACCTCGTTCAAAGAATCCGTCTGCTCCGTAAAGGTACGGCCCTCGACAACGGGAATACCCATCACCTTGAAATAGTCGTCACCCACATCGAAAAGGTCTGCCACATTCAAGTACTCGCGATCCTCATCAGGCAGGAAGATATTGTCGCCACTCTGCATCTCCGGCAAATAGGCATACGAGGTGGTGACACCTTTTACACCCGACAACTTCCTGAGCTCATCTACAACAAGGTTTGTTTGCTGCAACGAGAGCTCGTCGGTATTGATATCACCCAACGTAAAGTAGTCGTAGCCAGGATTATCGTTCACCATGAGCTGGTACTGGCGACCCACCACCATCAACAAGGCAAAGAGGAAGGTAGCCGAGGCAAACTGCAGGCCCAGCAACAGCATCTTCCACACACGATGGCTACGGCTGTAATTCTTGAAGGCAGCAGCCACGGGGATATGGGTATAGACCCAGCCAGGCACCAAGCCAGTGATGACCAGCACCACCAGACAGGTGATAGCGATGAACCACATATTATGCCCTGCCGTCAGAATCATCGGGAGCGTGGTACCCGTCAGTTCCTCAATCGTATCGCGGAACACAAGCAACAATGCAGCAGCCAGCATCAACGATAGCAACAGATGAAGCGCACTCTCAGCCAGCACCCGACGGTAGATATTAAGAGCCTCAGCACCATAGCATCTGTGGACAGCCATCTCACGGGCACGGCGACTGATGCCGCCAACCACCAGCAGCAGATAGTTCATCACAGCACAACCAATCAATATGACAGCCAAGAGTGACACAATCCACACCATACGCTGTATAGCTTCATCCTGCGTATGGTAGTCAGCCAATGGTCGCAGCGAATAGCCAAGATCCACGCCAGCCTTCTTCAGCACGTCCTCCGGCAGGTTGTCGTGCTTCATCTTGTCGATCTGTGGCTTCAGGTCGTCGGGGGTAGTTCCCTTAGCCAGGCGCACATAGCCAAAGTAGCGGTCGTTGCCCACCCAGTTATCACGTCCGTCCCATGTTATCTGAGGCAGTGTGGACATAGCCACCAGCACTTCCAAATCGTGAAGGCGCGTGTTCAGGGGAATATCCTCATAGACGCCTCCGATTGTCAGTTCCAAACCACCGTGTCTGTTATAATAGACCTTCTGACCTATCACATCGTCGCCCAGTTTCTCTGCCAACGATTGGGGTATCATGCAATAGTTAGGCTGACTGAGTATCTTCTTGGCGTCGCCAGCCAATACGCGGTAAGGGAAAACATCGAAGAAACAGCTATCCACAAAAAAGAAGTTGGTGCGAACACGTCTGTCATCCTCGGTAACCAATGGCAAGTTCCAGCCAAAGCCCGTATAGCGGGTGGCCGCCTCAACCTGCGGACAGTAACGTTTCAGCCCATGGGCGATAGCACCTGAAGTCTGTGAGTAATGCTGATATTCGCCATCTCGGATAATATCCTCATAAAGCACATAGATACGGTCGCTCGTATCGAAGTCCTTGTCCCACGACTGTTCGAAGCCAGCCTTACCTATTAATACGATACCAGTAGCCAAGCCAACGGCCAAGCACAATATCTTGATCCAATTGTGCTGGCCGCGCTGATTGAGAGATTTGAATACGTTCATATATTATTTCTGTGTGATATAATAATTCATGTCCACGATGTGGAGATCCACAGGTGCCTGCCATTCCAGTCGCATAGCCGAATGACCATGATGGCGATTATAGTAAGCCACGCTGGCAACGGTCTCGTCGGGCAATAGTGTATAGTTTATCTGACCTATAGGTTCATCGAAAGAAGCCTTTTTCTTGTTCCATCGGCTATAAGTAGCGGTATAGACGCCAGCCTCGAGTGAATAGTCATAACGACCTACGCACTTCCACTGATTCTTTTTCCATACGAACTTAGTACGACAGGTAAGCATTCCATTGGCATCATACTCATACAGATAGCGACGAGCGGGTTTCAATACGGCGTTGTCCTTATCCGATGATAAGTTCTGATATACCTCCATCGTGGTAATCTGCCCATTGGCATCACGACTGGCATTACGGAAGAACTCCACACCGTTGACATCAGAGGCTGAATCGAAGATCTTATCGATAGTAGCAGATGTCATCACTTGTGCATTTGAGATCAGAGTCATCAGGCACATCATTGAGCAAATCATAAACTTTTTCATAATCGTACATTTTTTATTGTTAATACTCTTGTTCTTTTGTTTTCACATTGCAAATTTACGATCATTACTCTTTCCATGCAAGCTTTTCAGACCGCCTGAAGGCCGTTCGTCTAATCTTTAGACGGTTTGTCGTATGATTTGTTGACACTCACTCTCCACTTACTGCTTTTTACTCTGTTTTTATACTGTTCACTGGGTTCTCATTGGCCGTGCGCCAGCTCTGAATGATGATGGTGGCAAGGGTAACGGCACCCACCGCAAGGAAGGCCAATGGGAAGAGCCACCAATATACAGGTGTGCGCTCGGCAAAGCCCTGTAGCCACTGTGTGCCAATGTACCACGCCAAGGGGGCTGCCATCACAAAGCTACCTACAAGCAGCCACACATAGCGACGGCTGAGCATGACCAGAATCTGACTGGTAGAGCTTCCCATCACCTTGCGGATGCCAATCTCCTTGCGACGATACTCTGTTTCGAACATCGTCATACAGAACACGCCGATGAGCGTGATAACAAGACAGATGAAAGAGAACACCATGACCTGACGGATGAAGCGGAACTCCTCCTGGTAGGTACTCTCAAGCGTCTGGTTCAGGAACCTCACATCTGGCTCATGCGGTGCGCCGAGCTTCATGCAGATATCCTTAATCTTCCGGCGCATTTGCACCTTATCGGTGCCTGCTGCCACACGCACGTTCATCACCCCAAGGTTATTAGTCCACCCACGACTGAGATAGGTCTCGCCATAAACGATGAAGGCCATGGGCGTGTCGCTATTGTCCACACGGGTAGAAGCAAAGCGCACATTCTGGCACACACCAATCACCGTGAGGTCGTCCTCCAGCAGTTTTTTGTCAATCTCTACCCAGTCCCATTTCTTACGGGCTGCTTCATTGATGATATAGCAATCGCCATCGTGCTCCATGAAGTCATGGCCTTCAATTACCCGTATGCCCATGGTACGAAGATAGTGCCAGTCCACAGGCATCACTATAAACTGCACCTTGTGGTCCTTATCACCGCGTCCCCAGCTCATGTAGCTGTCAGCACTACCCAGTTTGAACTGCGAGTAGGCCACATCTATCACGCCCGACTGCTGCATAAGCTCAGTACGTAATGCCTCGTGCTTGTCAAGAAGTTCCCAGGTGTCGCAGTACAGGATCTCGTCTTTCTCAAAACCATAGTCTGAGTTGAAGATATAGTGACTCTGCAGGTAAAGGACACCGATATATACCATCATGACGCTGGTAATGAAGAACTGTAAGCAAAGCAGCGCTGTACGCAACTTGCGTCCCTTTGGAGTAAGCCCGAAGGAACCTTTCAGCACCATGGCAGGCTGGAACGAAGTGACATAGAAAGCAGGATAGAGACCCGCCACGATGCCCACGATGCCAGCAGCAAGCGCAAGGAATAGCAAAAGGAGCCCATGCTCGCCAAGTGCAATACTTCCCACCGTCAGTTCATTGATAAAGGGCCATTGCGATAGCAAATAGCTCACACCGACAGCCAAGCCGAAAGCCAATAGCGAGGTGAAAAGCGTTTCAGCCACAAAGGCGAGACGCAGTTTTGCCACGGTGCTGCCCAGCACGCGTCGTGTGTTGATACTCTTAAGACGCATAGGACTTTCAGCCAACGTGAAATTCAGGAAGTTGATGGCTGCGATGATAATGACCAGCAAGCATGACAACTGGAGAATCAGGTCAACGGTCTTGTTGCCTCGGTCGTGTTCCGAATCAATACCAGAGAACCACGTTTCCGTAATGGGCACCAGGCGCATATTGAAACCTTTTCTCGCATCAGCCTCGTTCCATTGGTCTTCAATGCCGTAGTCTATATATAATTGATGTATCTGCTTGATGAGCGGCTCAAAGATGGTTTGCTGGATTTCATCCATGTCCAACGGCTGTTTGAGTCGCAGAATGCAGTTATAGTTGTAGTTCCTGGCGTTTTCTTCGTTCTCATTGCGCATATTGAAATAGACACAGTTCGCCATAAGACTGTTCTCCGGAAAATCTTCAAACACGCCCCTTACCAGAACGCTGTCTGTTCTATATCTCATCGAACGGCCGGCAGCCTGTGTGGTACCAAAATACTTCATGGCAATAGAGGCCGGAATAACAAATCCGTCCTGTTCGTGGTCAGTCCATCCTATTTGTCCGTCTAACACACGGGGAGCCAAGGTCACAAGGGTTTGATTGGTCACAGCACAAACCGTGAACTCAAACTCCGTATTTCCCTTTTGGAATCTCTGGTTGTCATACCAAGCATGCATCAGCGCCATGCTCTCCACCTGCGGCATAGAGTCGAGCTGCTCAGCCAAGAAGCGAGTCACGTTGGACTGCCATTTACTGTTATCCATGAGGGCAGGCACCTCCACTCGATAGAGATTCTCGTAGTTGGTCAGTCCCCTATTGTAGGAATGGTTATAGGTTACCTGCGTCAAGAACAGGTAGCAGGCAGCAAAGGCTACCGTCAGTCCTAGGAAGTTGAGCACCGTGGCCGTCTTGAATCGGCAGGCCATGTGAAGCATATTTCTAAATACATTCATATCGTAATACCTTGTTTATTTAATCACTAACACCTCATTATCCTTGAATGCCTCGTAGCCACTGGTGACAACACGTTCGCCAGGTTCCAGTCCTTCAAGTACCTCGTAATACTGCGGATTTTGGCGACCGATGCGGATATTGCGGCGATAGGCTTTCTCTCCGTTTTTGTCAAGCACGAATATCCACTGTCCGCCAGTGGTCTGGAAAAAGGTGCCACGAGGGATGATCAAAGCCTGTTCAGGCTGTCCCAGTTCGAGGTCGATGTAATAGGTCTGACCAGAACGGATGTTCTCCGGACGTTCACCTTTGAATATGAAATCGCAGCGGAACTTGCCATCGCGCACCTCTGGATACACCTTACGTACCTGCAACTGGTATTGCTTGTTGTTGCGGGTGAAGGTGGCTGTAAGTCCTTGGCGCACACGGTCGATATAGTGTTCGTCGATCATGGCCTGCACCTTATAATCAGACAAATCATTCAGCTGGCCAATCTTCTGCCCCGGCTGGATGCTTTGTCCCAGTTCCACATCGAGCAGCCCCAACTCGCCATCGATGGCAGAGCGAATCTCGAGCTTGTCCTTACGCTGTCGAACCAGCACCACATTCTTACGCATGTTCTGCAGGTTATCCTCCATCTGATCCATCTGAACGGTGCGATAGATAGAGTCCTGCTTCAGGCGCTTTGTCACCAGCGAGCGTTTCTTGGCAGAGAGCTGATAATCCTCTTGCGAACGAAGATAATCCTCCTTGCTTATCAACTTCTCACCATAGAGACGTTCGTTCTGCTCGTAGGTGCGCTGCTTGCGCTGAGTATCCATATCCAGCTGTGCCTGTTCCGTCTGATTGTTCAGCCGGTCTTGCTGCATGGCGACTTGCGTATTTCTTAATAGATTCTGCTTTTCGGCAAGTTCGGCTTCGGCATTTAGAATCTGTAAGTCGAGGCTTGAATTGCTCAAACGAACGATGACATCACCCTTGTGTACCATCGCACCCTCCTCGACCACCTTCTCCATCACGATGCCACCTTCCTCTGGCGATATCTGAACCACTTGAATAGGCATCACCTGTCCGTTGGTACGGACATAGTCCTTAAACTCTGCACTCTGCACGTCGCTGATGGTCAGGTCATCCTTGTTCACTCGAAGCGTGGAAGCATGGTTACCAAACAGCAACCAACCAACAATAAGTAATACCAGACAGCCACCAACCGCATAGGGCCAATGCTTCATCAGGCGCTGAGTTCTTGTCTTTTCGATTACTCTGTCCATATTGTTTCACCTCTATAATATCTTATTAATTGTTCCTTGACAATAGTCATCAACTGACACTGAAGCAGCGTGGCTTTAGAATTAAGCAACTGTGCTGAAGTCGTCCGCAAGTCAATAGCCGTGCTAAGGCCTTCCTCAAACTGTCGGCGCGTCAGTTGGTAAGCCAAGCTGTCGGCCTCAACCTTGTGTTTCATCTGTTCCGTCTGTTTCTGATAGGCTTGCCAGTCGTGCCAGGCCTCCCAAGCGAGTTTCTCCAGTTCCAACCGTGTCTGTTCGAAAGACTCACAAGCCATTCGATAGTTGTTCTTGGCTTTGCGGATATTGCTGACAGTCTGCAAGCGATTAAACAAGGGGATACTCAATGTAGCACCAACATACTCACCCATATTGTTCTTAAACTGACTGCGGAAAGACTGGCCTACACTGGAATGAAGGGTATGAAAATAAGTGGTGTTCAGACCCGCACTTAGCGAGAGAGCAGGAAGAAGCGCGGCACGGGCCTGACGCCACTCGTGTTTAGAGACTTGTACCTGATAGTGGGCAACATCTACAGACGGCCCTCCCACAATCCCTGAGGGGGCTTCGATTACCCTATCGGTTGAGTCGATGAACTCCATAGGAGCCAATACAATGGTATCTGCCTCGGAGGACGAGAGAGAGACTCCCATTTCCTTTCTCAACTCCAACATGGCCAAGGAAAAGAGGTTCAGCTGGCGGATCAACTCATAATCTGCCTCGGCTTTCTGCGACTCTACCTGTGCAACATCGGCAGCACTCTTGCGTCCCACCTCCTCCAACAGATGTATCTGTTTTAGCAGGAGCTCCGTTTCCTCCACCTTCTCTTCGGCCATCTTCACCAATCCTTCGTAATAGACCGCATTGGTATAGGCCTGAAGTGTACTGAGTGCTATCTGATCCTGCTGTTTCCGCAGGGCGGCACGTCCCATCAGTTCACCAGCCTTTGCCGCTTTCAAAACATGCAAGCGACTGAAGCCATCAAAGACGGGCAGCGAGGTGTGTAGGGAGTAATCATTATAAAAGGTACTGACATCCGTATAGCCATTGGTCTCAGGATCAATAGCACGACCAAAATTATACTGGGCACCGATGCCGGCATCAACAACAGGCAGGAAGCGGCCGATGGCACTTGTCTTGGCAGCCTTGTAGTTATCGAGTTCCAACTCTGCTCGTTTCACCTCATGATTATGTGCAACAGCATACTGCATACACTGTTGCATCGTCCATTTCTCCTGAGCCGCAACGTGCACCGATGTCATTATCAATAGCGCAATCATCGTCTTTTTCATACCGCAAAGTTAATTCTTTTACTTAATACTGCCATACTTTTTCCAGCGCAGAAGAGCAAAACGTCTAAAAATTATACAGTTGAACGTATGATTTATTGACGGAAAATGATTACTTTTGCAACATGAACAAGTACGGAACCATACTTATCGCAGACGACAACGTTTCTATTCTGACAGCGATGCGCTATTTGCTGGACAGCACTTTTGAACATGTACTGACCACCAGCCAGCCCAATGACATTCTGAAAATGATGGCTCAGCAGCCTGTTGACATAGTGCTACTTGACATGAACTTCACACTTGGTGTCAATAATGGTACTGAAGGATTATTCTGGCTGCGTGCCATTCGCAAGCAGCATCCTGAGACGCCAATCGTATTGCTGACAGCCTATGCTGATGTCAACCTGGCGGTAAAGGGGCTAAAGAACGGTGCTTCGGACTTCATTACCAAACCATGGGATAATGACGAACTGGTGCACAAGTTGAAGGATGTTCTTGACATGCGCAATGAGATTGTGAGTCTCGATGAAATGGAAAAGGAGCATATTCGCCGTACCATAGACCATTGTCATGGCAACCTCACACAGGCTGCAGAGATTCTGGGTATCACCCGACAGACGCTCTACAACAAGATAAAGCGGCTATGACCTGGCTATATATCATAATAGGTGTTGGATGCGCGTCGATGGTGGCATGGTTTGTCCACCACCAGCATAAGCTACGCCTTCGCGCTCACCTGATGCAGGAAGCCATTCGTAACAGGGACTTCACATTTCGCATGCCTACACATGGTATGTTCTTCGGGGAACGAGCCATGCAGGAAACACTGAACCAATTAGGGGAAACCATTCGTCAGCAGGTGAATCAAAACGAGGTGGAGTCATGGGAACGACTGACCCGCGTGCTGACTCACGAGATGATGAATGCCACTGCGCCCATCACGAGTATCAGCCAATCGCTGATGAACCGTGAGGATGTAAAGGGAACTCCACTCGAGGATGGCATTCGCGCCATCTATGAAACGTCAAAACACATGAGCAACTTTGTGGTTAACTACCGCAAGATGTCGGAGTTGGAGAAGCCAAAGGTTAGCAATGTCAACCTGGGTGCCATGATTGAAGATATCAGGAAAACCTATCCACAGTTAACTTGGAATATAGACATAACGAAAGACCTGACCATAATTGCCGATGCCGGCATGCTTCGACAAGTACTCATGAACCTTGTCAAGAATGCCATTGAGGCTGACGCAAAAAAGATCGACATTGAAACAGAGGCTCATGAGAAGCCCAACAACATCCTACTCTATATCAGCAACGACGGTATGCCCATTCTTGCGGAAAACCGCCAGTCGCTCTTTGTGCCTTTCTTCACAACAAAACGTAGCGGTAGCGGTATCGGCCTTTCCTTGAGCCGTCGAATGATGATACAACAAGGAGGCATGCTTGAACTTGCAGAGATACCACGTCAGGGATATCATGTCACCTTTGTACTATCCCTTCAAAAGTCTTGAATCCTTTACTGTAATATCCCATTATCAATCATTGACAATGGTGATGCGATGCTGAGACACGCGATACTTCTCAATGGTTGTGGGACTGAGCTTGGCTAGGTATTCTGCCACACAATCACGGTTGAGAAGCTGGGTAGATACCAAGAACGGACAGCTCTTCAACATATCGTAGAAACCACCGCGAGCATAATAGTCGATGGTTGCGACGGTGTATTTCCTGTCAAGTACCAACGGCTCGTACTCATGAGTCTCCTTATTCCTTATTATCACATCGCTAATGGTGTGGCTCCTACTGTGGATGGTAAACTTCATGCCCGAGACATGAGGGAAGAAACCATCTTCCAACGGAAGACTTGAGGTACACTTCACAAGCATATCAAAGAGTTGCTGTCCTGTGACCTCTATCTCGCACATCATATTAATGAAGGGCAGCGCATTGACGACATCACCATAACAGACATCACCAGCGGGAATACTGTTTCGCAAGCCACCGCCATTCATCAGACCTATTTCCGCACCAAAGTAGTCAAGGTAAGCATCGGAAACAAGGTCACCAAGATTGGTTTCATTCAGACGAGCCAACCGATCGCCCTTGGTATCATTGATGGTCAGTTCGAAACCGACCTTGCAAAGCTGACGAGATGTGACCTGATGCATGTCGGCCCTGACGCTATCAATCGTCGCAGCCACTTTCTCACTCTTGAAAGGATTATCAGCATCGGCAATGAGAGAAGTAACAATACGACCATCGCGGGTAATAAGCAGTTTTCCAACATTGACAAACTGTGTGCCTGTCTGAGTTACAGGAACCAACTGGCCGTCACGGTTCTTCACATCCTCGCGCACAAAGACATGATGGGAATGTCCATCGAGCACTACATCCACGCCATGCGTCGCTGCTACTAATCCATGAGAATAGATACCGGTTTCGCCTTTCTCTTCACCCAGATGAGACAATACCACAACATAATCGGCACCTTCGCTACGGGCCTTATCCACTGCTTGTTGCACCAACTGGTAAACATCGGCTGTTCGCAGATCATACAGTTGATTGCCATCGAGGTCAAAGAAGGCATAGCTTTCCATCGACATGGACTCGGGTGTTGTCACGCCAACAAACGCCACGCGTTTATCACCAAACTGCTTAATGATGTAAGGCGGCAATAACAGTTTGTCGCTTTGATAAGGGAAGAGATTCGCACACACGACAGGAGCCTGCATGGAAGGCAGCAGTTCCTGTAAGCGAGGCATATAGAAATCGAATTCATGATTGCCAAGCGTCAAGGCATCATAACCAACACTGGAAATAATATCGGTGATATACTGACCACTTTTCAAAGTACATGCGACACCGCCCGACAGGTAGTCGCCACAACTTACGACAGCTGTCCATGCTGTATCACTCTTTGCCACAGCATCACGCAAGCCAGCTATCTTGGCATAGCCATCAATACCTCCATGAACATCGTTATCGTAAAAGATGACTATACTTTTCTCTTGTGCATGAATGGATTGCTTCTCCCCTATCTTCTGGGTGGTGCCACAACTGGTGAACGACAAGCATAGAAGCAACATTGCAGCAGAATACTGCATTATATTCATCATGGTCTTCGTCTTCATATCATACATAGTACTTTGATTTATGTGGCAAAGATAAGAAAAAAATATTATCTTGCAAAGAAAATGCAATCTTATTTACACAAGACTACTGGTAGCTGACATAAGGTCGAAGACGTGCAATTGCTTCAGACGGGAAGTCTTGCAACAGAGATAACTGCTGCAAATCGGTGATAGGTCCATGCAAGCGACGATAATCCACGATAGCACGTGCCTGATAATAGTTAATATAGGGATGACGCTTTAGTTCGTTGACGGATAATTTGTTAATATGAAGCTTACGTACATGACCTCCATCGGTTACTTGCATATACTTCTTAGCCTCTGCAGGAACATCATCAATCTCATCCAATTGATCCACACTGACATAACCTCCCAAGCGCTCTCCATAGGCCACAATCCTGCGAGCATAATAGCTACCTATGCCTGGTACGCGTTGCAAGGTTGCCGTATCAAGTTTGTTGAGACAAACAGTCTCACCCTCGTGAACCTTTCTAGGGTGCAGTAACGTATCACGTTCGTACGTATCATGATCTGCAACCAACGTTGAAGCAGGAAGATAATCCGAAGATATTTGAATATATGGTTCCAACTCTCGATACTGCTTCACAGTGAGACCATAGAGGCGGGCAAAGTCTTCCTTCGTGCGATAGATTCCTCCAGAAGCCCTGTACTTGTAGATGTTACGCACCTGCCAAGGCTGCAATCCTAAGCGTAGGAACTGTGTACTGTCTGCCGTGTTAGGATCGAAAGGAAAACGCTCAACCTGGCGTTCCTCCACTTGATAATAGAGATCTTCCTTCTTCTTGGAACGATCATCCCGTTTCCACTCCGCAGTCTGCTCATCTTCTTCAACAGGAACATCGTTGTCTAGCAGACAGACTGCCACAAAAGCCAGAACGCCCAACAATAAAAACGTAAGGATGACACGACGGTCACCCTTATTGATATAGAAGAAATCTCTTAAAATCATATCACTCCAAACTGATGCAGGAAGATGAGAAGAATACAAATAGGACAGATAAAACGCACGCTAAACAGATAGATGCCAAAGAAGCGGCCGCGCAGTGTGCCTCCATTGGTAAACTCATCCCTCACAATCTTCTTAGGTACATACCACCCGAGGAACAAACTGGTAAGCAGTCCACCGGTAGGCAGGAATATCTGACCCGTAAGATAGTCAAACCAATTGAACAAGGACTTTCCTCCTATCACAAGCCACTCACGACTATCGCCAAACGACAAGGAACAGAATACGCCAATCAAAGCACAAAGAACCGTAACGATTAGCGCTCCTTTTCGACGTGAAATCTTAAGCTCTTCATAGAAGAAAGCGGTGCTAACCTCGTGGAGCGACATGAGTGATGTCAATGCTGCTAACGAAAGCAAGGCATAGAACAACAGTGCAACGACCTCACCTAAGAAGGGAATACCAGAGAACGCTTGTTGGAAAACACTTGGCAAGGTAATGAACACCAAGCCAGGACCACAATACTGACTAGCCAAATCGGGATTTGTCATCAACTCTGGTGCATCTGGGTAGATTGCAAAGAACGCAGGGAATATCATGAGACCAGCCAGAATAGCGATGAGGGTATCAATGCTCACAATCTGAAAAGCAGACTTCGTGAGATGGGTATCTTTCTTGAAATAGCTCGCATATGTACATAGACACCCCATGCCAACACTCAGTGAATAGAAAGCCTGTCCCAAGCCACCCAAAAGAACATTGCTATCGACCTTTGAGAAATCGGGATTGAACAAGAATGAGATGCCCTTTCCTGCGCCAGGCAGCAAACAAGATGCGATAGCAATAACAACCAGCAAAATGAAGAGCAAAGGCATCATCATCTTAGAACCTTTCTCAATACCTTTCTCGACGCCACGTGAAATAATAAAATGACACATGAGCATGAAAAGCAACATCCATACGATAGGTTTCCAGGGATGCGAGGCAAAAGTATCAAAATAGGTCTTCACATAATTAGCATCACCCGTAAGATGACCAGCTGCCGACGCATAGATATACTGCAAGCACCAACCGGACACCACGACATAATAGCCCGTAATCATGAAACCGGTAAACACGCCAAAGAGTCCGATGAGTCTCCATGGCGTACCATTAGCAAGCTTGGCATAAGCACGAGCCGTGTTAGCCTGAGCCCTTCGACCAATGATAAACTCATTAAGCATGCATGGTATACCAAGAATCAACACACATGCCATATAGATAAGGATGAAGGCAGCGCCACCATTTTGTCCTGTCATATAAGGGAAGCGCCACACATTGCCCAAACCTACAGCCGAACCTGCAGTAGCAAGAATGATGCCTAACTTTGTCCCGAAATTAGCTCTTTCTGTCTGATTCATATCTAGTTTACGTAAATCGAGTGCAAAAGTAGAAAAAAAATATGAATTACAGATGATGATTCATAGATAATTTAGTACTTTTGCAGCCAACTTGACAATAAAGAAAGCTATTATGCTGCAAATCGTAAGAAATTATCCCCTTTCTATGATATGTATCGCCTTGGTGTGGTATCTGTCCATTTGGTTCATGCCACCAGAGGAGATGGAACTACCAAGCATTAACTTCCTGGACAAATGGACACACTTCGTGATGTATGGCGGCACATGCACAGTCATTTGGTGGGAATTCTTACGTAATCACCATACAATAAATGCCCGCAAGCTGATCTTGTGGGCATGTCTGGCTCCCACCGTGATGGGAGGAGTGATTGAGCTGGTTCAAGCCTATTGCACCACCAACCGCTCAGGCGAATGGCTCGACTTGGCTGCCGATGCAATAGGCGTAATGATGGGTGCTGTTATGGGACTTGTTTACCGATGGTTACATTAGCAGAGCCCGTTACCTCGGCATTGTTACCACCACCATAGACATTACCTGTGATATTAGCGCCCAAAACTCTTTTCTTAGTATAAGTAGGCTTATTATTTGCATCCAAGACAGGATTGCCATCAGCATCGAGGATTGGAAGTGATATCATGTTGATATCTTCGCCCGTAGCCGTACCAATATTTACCTGCGTATTGCCAATCACCTTAGCAGCATTACCACCACCAAAGACATCACCAATAGTACCTATTCGGCCATCAACAGCATAGTCGCCCAGCACCACATTGACATTGACGGTGGGATTAGCAATCATCACAGCATTGGTACCATAGCCGCCACCATAAATGGTGCCTATGTTGGTAAACGACTTGACATTAACTTCAGGGTCGCCATACAAAGGCGAAGAAGCAGTTTCAATCAGAGACCCGTCCTCGTCATAGCCATAAACAGAATAGCCTGCCTCGTTGCCACCACCATACAATTCGCCAATGACAACAGGCCTACAGCCAGTTTCCTCAATGTTAATAGTAATCTTACCACGGATGGTTCCACTGATATTGTTACCGCCAAACACACGATTGAAGTTACCGTTGGTAATCGTCAACGTCACATCGTCGAAGACATCAGCTGCCTGAGCACCGCCATAGACCTCGGTCAGACCAGGGATACATGCCATAATCAGTTTAGCCTCTGCATCCATCGGTGCACTCTTACCGCCACCATAAGCCTCATCGACATGGAAAGCACAGAGAGGTATGCCATTATTGTCAACCTCTTCAAGAATAGTCAGAGCTGTTTTACGCACATTACCCTTCGTATTGGATCCACCAAAGACACGATGAATAGTGCCACCTTTGACATTAACAACAGCCTCACCACTGCCATAGGAGTAGCGGGCAATGAAATCGGCATTTGTTGCTCTTTCCTCCTTTGTATCCCATCGTTCATCATTCTCAACATCGGAGTAGTCCAGGAAACCGACATTAGCGCCTGGATTCTTCTTCTTTATGTTATTAACGACAATACTATCCTTTCCGTTACCGCCTCCAAACAGTTCGCCAATCTCGAAAGTTCCATTGACTTCCACATTCGTAGCAGGTGTTGAGGCTGCATTGCCACCGCCATAGACCTGTCCAATACTGGTGCGGTCGCAACCATCAATGATCACATGGGTAGAACCATTAGCTAAATCCAATGGCATATAAGCTGCCATGTTACCACCACCATAGACAGCTTTAACATCGAATGACTCCAACACAAAATTGCCATCGGCACTCCTAGTGCCAAGCACTTTAGCCGTCTGCGGACCTTCCGTAGGATTGGTGATACGTGTCTGTCCTGCACGTTGAGTCTTATAGACATGCACCAAGACATCGCCCTGAGGAGAGCTATTCACATTATTACAACCAAAGATAAAGCCCTTCACAGCGCAACCGCGAGCATCGTCTGCCACATTCTCATTCAGTTTCACTGTGACATTCTTTGAAACACCCAGGCTATCGTTTTCAGTTGTTCCCATACAGCCACCATAGACATTTTGTTCGATAGTGCCTCCCGTGAGATTGACGGTAATCACGCCATGGTCATCGCCGCTCTGCATCTTTCCATAGTCAGGATTATCCACTTCCTCGCCAGATGAAGGATCAATGATTTTTGCCATAGCGAAATAGGTTCCGACAGAAGCAATACGACCACCACCATAGACTGAGCCAAGTATCGTACCATCCTGAACATTCAGAATCGCATTACCTCCAACAACACCGGAAGTCAAAGCCATAGAAGAGCCCTGTCCACCACCAAATATATTACCATCATAGCCCGTAGTACCTACCGTACCTATCACCGTAGCAATATCATTATCTGCTTGGCGAATCGTTGTCACAGCATTGTTCAACACGTGACCATCCTCACCACCACCATAGACTGAGCCATAGACCTTGCCACCGAGTACGTTGACAGACGTCGAGGCTACATTGGTACTGGTATTAAAGAAGATACGTTTGTCGCCCATGCCTCCACCATAGATATGGCCAACAACAGGATTGGCAACAATATCGGCAGCACTGCGTGGTACACCTACAGTACCATCCGTCATTAGAACCGTGGCAGAGCCAAGAATGTCGGCCATCTCACAACCGCCATAAACGTTGTTCAGTACATGACCGCCACTGATGGTCACACTCGCATTTCCTTCCACACGACCGGCAGAGCGGAGCCATTTGCCTGGTGCATAAGGATAGTAGCCAGAACCACCGGCAAACACGTTACCATAGAACGTATGGCCATCGGTGGCACTGGGATAGCCGCCACGAGCCGAGGGTCCATCCTCGTCGGCAGGCATCTCTGGATAGTTACCACTTGCATCAGCATATTGGTCGTGAGGACGGCCATTATACTCGAAAGGCCAGTGGTCTGTGGGTGCCAATGTCTCAGCATCCCAATCTGAATAAGCCCTATCGGCGCCCACTCCACAACCAATCTGTCCGCCTGCGATGATCACATTGGTATTTCCCAACACATGACCACTCTCACTACCACCATAGATAGAACCCGTTACCAAGGCCTGATCACTGATGGTGAGTTGTGTCATATTGAAATAGCATGCCACCTCCAGGTTCGGGAATAAAGCAGGATCGTGCATTTCGCCTCGTCCAGCACCAAACACATGCCCAAAGTCATCAGGACCGCCCTCGGCTGTCATGGTGGCCCCCGTGGCCCCAATCAAGCCACCACTAATCGTCACCTGACAAAGGCCGCCCGACAAACATTCGTAGGGTTTGCCTAAAGGCAGTGTGGCTTCAGAATGGGCTGTATTATAGGCCTCATCAACGTAGGCGTACTTACCCACCGTGCCCATGGCGCCACCACCATAAACATTATGTGCCACATGACCACCAAAGATCTGCAAATTGGTATTGCCCCACACGATACCCGCCATGGGGTTATAGTAGGTTTTCTCGTTCTTAACATACGTATCAGTACCACAGCCACCACCATAGACATTACCACGGTAGGGATAACGTGGACCGCCATCTATATTTCGATCCGTGACACCAATCGTACCACTATAAATCTTAACGTCTGTATCGGCAAACGTGTGACCATTCTCACCGCTGCCATAAATCGAGCCCGCGATAGAAGGCCCTGTCTCTGAACCCTGAGTACCAATGATGATATGGGTGTCATAGACCCATGCCATCTGGTCGTAAAGATCCACCCCTTCGTTGTCAGGAACATCCACGCCACCACGCGAAGCACCTAACACCATACCATTATTGATGCCCGTTGTTCCGATGTTTCCACCTAAGACAGTCACATAGCATGCGCCTGTGTTGTTGGTATGAAGCGCCGTTGGCAGACCTGTCTCGTTACTGTAGGTAAAGTCACCCACAGAACCAATGGCGCCACCGCCATAGATATTATGATAGATAGTGGGCGAACCGCTGATAACCACATGCGTATTACCATTAACCAATCCAGCCAACTTATTTTCTATCGTTCCTTTTCCACCACCATAAACATTACCATAGACTGCGCCACCTAAGCCCTGTGCACCGATGGAGCCTCCCTTTACAGACACATAGGTATCGCCCACGACACCCGACTCTTCGCCACCGCCAAACACGCTTTTGGCCACCGACATCACCTTGTCATCAGAGACTGTTGTGTTACCATCTATGGTCAGGGTTACATCACCCGTGACAGCGCCAAGGTTTGTTAGATCCACCGGCGTGAAGAGGATATGATTGGTTTTGTCAATAGCCGTCTCTACAGAATTAACCACATCACGGTGTTGCCAAGTGTAGGTCACTGTTGAAGGAAGCACTGCATCCAGATAGGCACCCAGATTCTCGTCGTAATACGGTTCTGTTTGGAAATTATTATTCATCACCGCTACAGGTGGCAGACTGGCCGAGTAACCAGCTCCAAACACATGTCCCTCAACAACACAGTTGGTGAGTGTTGACTTTACCGGTCCAGCCACCATACCAAGATTACCACCTCCATAGAAGTTACCCACACACTGGCTGAAGAGATTGAGTGTGCCAAGCGGGCTTGTTGTAATCGTACAATCCTTTAATTTCGATGTAACATCGTGAGTGGTAGCCAGCGAGAAGCTGACATAGTCAACAAACAGACGGGCCACGTTCTTCGTGTTGTTCGACATTGGAATAAACTGATAGTCAATGCGCGACTCCACACCTGATGCGTTGTATCTGTATTGAATGCCGTTAGTTCCTGATACCCACGAATTCCAATCAATGTTTGTAACATTGTTCTGGTTCTGAGGATACCTACGGTTATAGGAGTTACCGCCATAACCAGCACCGAAGAATGTACGGAAGATACAGTTGGAAGCATTCGTAACCACCTTTTTGTCGCTGTTCATATCACCAAACTTAGGACCGCCACAGAACTGGTCCACACGACTGTTTGTGATGATGGTCATGATGTTTCCTTCTGCGATATGAGCCGCATTGATACCGCCACCGTAGAACTCGTTGATATCCGCATTATCTATCTGCCAGACAATATTACCGGTGCCGCCAGCTCCGCCTACAGAACCGATACCCTGCATGCCCGTACCTGCCACCTTGTCGAATCGGCCACCATTGATATAGCATTCGGCATTATCGGCATATTTATTACTAGGACTATTATAGTAACCCGTCAGGTAGAAGATGTCATAATCGCCACCAGTGACAGAGATGGGTGGATGCGGACTGACAAATTCCTCTTGTGTCTTGTCTTGATGGACACCAATATGGAATTCCTTAAACCACACATTGCTGCCCACATGGTAGTAGGTCACAGACTTTGCTTCTTTATGGTTTACCTCTGAACCACCAACAGTCACCCACTGTTCTATCACTCCACCCAGAAGAATCATCGGGCTTTCCGCTCTGTCAGTATTCGCTACGTTTGAGTTAACATAGTCATATTCCAACTGTGTGACACGGAAAAGACCCGTGTTGGTACATTCAAACCAGCCGTAGGGCTGCATGATACCCAGGTTGTAAGTTCCAGTACCGCCGAAGGACTTTTGAGCCATGCCAAGACCTATCACATTCAGAAAGTCGATTCTGACGGGATGCACCCTTTTACGACTGTCAAACCGGAGAATATATGAATAGTCTGGTTCGTTGTCCTTATCCAAGTCTATAGACATGATTGTAAATGGCTTATCTTTAGTCTCATCCGAAAGGTTCAGACTATGCACATTGCCCACCAGCACGATGGCATTGTCGTAAACAGAGCCAGACGGATCCAGTGCAACGACAGCGTTTGCCATCGTTGTATAGACATTTTGACTGCTGCCATTGAAATCATATGCAATAGCATTTGTATAACGAGCGCCATCACCTATCGTTGTCACATAAGCAGGCGTACCGTTATTCATACTCTGATTATACACAACGTCGAGATATTCATCTGATACATACACACACTTAGCCCAATAGGGTTCTATGGTGATTGATGACACGCCCTCGGGCACATCGAAGTAGGCACCCTGACTAAACACACGTTCACCAACACTATACAAGTCCTTATCGGTGCTTTTGCGATCCGCAAAGTTATAAGGTGTTGTCAGTGTGAGCTCACCTTCCCCGTCCACCGTTGCCGTTGCGTCCGAACCAGTAGAGAAGCTATGTGTTCCGCCACTGATGCTTACAATTTTCCATCCCGTCACCACCTTATTGCCTGTATAGTTCTTTGTGCCCACATCGTTATAATAAGGCAACTGAACCTTATAATAGTTGAAATTAAAGTGTGCAGGATCCTTATCCGTGATGTTTGGTGTGACCGATGTCACATCAATGTTGGCACCTGCCGGTGCACCACTTGATGCATTCTGGATATAGATGGTCAGCTCACCAAACTTGCGTCCCTGGTTATATTGTGTCTTCTTTGTAGCAGCATCACTGGCAAAAGCCTCGGTATGGTCTGCGTCGATATTAACCACAGAAAAATACTTGCCTGGAGTTTTAAGAATAGGATATGGCGTCGTACTACCTATCTGCGAAGGTTCCAACACCCATTTCTTCATCTCGTTCACGTTTCCTTCACTGCCTGTTGCCCACCATGCAGCCAGTGCTCTGTTACTGTTGAGTAAATGGCGGTAGAACTCAAAGCGCTGCAAGTAACGTGTTTCTGCAGAAAGAGCGCAGTTATAAACATCAATATTCTTGTTTTGAACATAAGAGGCGCCAGCCCAGAAATAGTTGAAGTTGCTCACACCCGCCTGATCGCTTCTGTTAGTGATAATACTACCATTGTAGATAGGGGCCCTTGAAGATCCACTGACCTCACCATAGAACATGCAGTTCATCACCATGGTCTTGAGATTGTTTGATTTCGTGGCAACGTTATTATATCCCACGATACCACCCACATAACTACCTCCAGAAACATGAGCATAACTAAAACAGTTGATGACACGTGCACTACCATCGAGCAGGCCCACAATGCCACCTACATAGTTGCTACCACTGATGGTACTGCTACAGTTCGTCAGCGTGTTATAGCCATCTTTGTCCGTTTCCACCGTACTATTAGTTGCCAGCACACCGCAGTTGTAGATGCGAGTACTGCCCGTAGCCTCGCCACATATAGCGCCCACGTTCGTTCCACCACTGATGCTGACGTTGTCTAGAATAACATTCTTGATGATGGCGCCATCGGCATAGGCAACCAAAGGATGATCAAGCCCCGACAACACAATCATATCACCATCGATCGTTCCTCTGAAAGGATCAGCAGAGGTTCCTATAGAGGCCGTCGAGGTGAAATCAGATGCCAGGATATAATTTTCCGTCATATCCGTAATCTCGCTTGAAGAAGACACCTCTGTAGGCGGCAAAAGAACGGTCTCACCAGAGGTTACGAAACCTGGGCTCGTGGCAACAGCCCTAATTTCAGAGCCATTTTCTTTTGTTATCGGTCCAGTGTATAATGGCGATGAAGACGTGGCAGGATCACCATTCGTTGTATAGTGTATCTCCGCGTCCTCAGTAGCACATGTCATCACAATTTTGTTTCCTTGAATACTGAACACCGGTCTTTCGCAGACGGGCAGTTCATAGACCACAACATACGTATGATAAGAATCACTTGCAGCCTTAGCAATAGCCTTGATGACCGTTAAGTTGTCCGTCTGACTGACATTGACTGAGGTAGTGCCAGTACCAGTATATGCCGACAAGGTAGGTGTGCTACCATCGGTTGTATAATAGATGGCGGCACCTGTTGCTGCGGTAATGGTAAAAGTGCCATTATAATTATTAGTAATGGTAGGAGCCGCAATCGAGATGGCCGATTCGAAATACCATCTGGCAGCAAGCTCGTCAGTCCAATAACCGATACCGCCACCCACATTGATTTTGCCGGAAGAGGTTGAGGCCTGTCGATAATCAGTGAGGTCAGTTCCTTCCTTATTACCACCAGCAGGATCGAGATAGGTCGTTGTCTTATTGTTGACCTTATCATTCATATCCTTATGCCTGATATTAAAAGCAGTGCCATTGGGGTTTATCTCAAACAGCGTGTTGTTGTCAGGCACGTCCATGGCTTCAAGGTGCACTCTCAGTCGACCAATATCATTATCTTTTGTTCCGTCGTATGCAGGATTGGCTGTCAGATACTTTCCATCAGCAACATGGATGATATGGTAGTAATCGCCCGTTTTCACCACATTCCAGCAACTGTTTTCCACCTGTCCAGTCTTTGCCGTTGTCAGATGTGGCTGTCCCGTAGTGTAGTCCGCGTTTGTAGCAGGTACCAGATAGAAATTATTGGCTGTGTTTGCAGCATCGTAACCATTGCCATTGGCAATATAATATACACCAGAATAGTCTGTCTGTGCCCACATGCCAGTACCACCAAATACCAGCATAGTCAGGGCGACGGCCAACTTCTTGATCACTTGTTTCGTATAATTGTATATCCTTATCATAACTTTATCTTACAACTACTTTCTTCTGATATCTGCCACCATCGGCATTCAACATATAGATACCTCCCACACCGACACGCGTGCTGACGGTTTGTCCTGGCTGTATGGTGAACGAGCCGACCTTCACACCTGCCGTGTTCACAATATGTACATCGGCTCCACGACGCAGCGTTGAGGTGACTATGATGGTATGGCGACGCAGACTGAACTGCAGACCGCCCTCGCCTATTTCCTCCTCCGAAGGCTCCTGCTCATCGAAAGCGTACGAGGTGTCCTTGCCTACAAACAGGATGGACTGCACATGACGACGCGCGGCCGACGGACTGGCCACAAAGTACGGACGGAATGGCGTTGCTTCCAGACCGCCAACGGGCGTCGCATCGAAGCTATTACCCTCTGCATTCATGAGGTAGCCATTCGTCACCTTACTCATATAGTTGGGCACAAAAGCATAGCCATCGGCAGGCACGTTGTTCAGTTCGTCGTCGCTGACACCTATGGTGATACCGGGCTTCGCAACGAAGCTGACAACCTGTTTATTGAGTCGTGCGGGTGCCACACTGGCTGTGTTCTGCACGGTCCAGTCGCCACTGAGATCAAACTCATAATAGGTCTTGCCCGGGAATCCAATCATATAAGGTTTAGCCATCGTCAGCAGCGGATATGCTTTCAGCTCACGACCATCCTCATAGTAGGTCTGGTAAGTATCATTGTTAGCATCCTTCTGCGCATTCTTACTGTAATAGTAATCCCACAAGAACGTGTTGTCCACCTGTTTGTCGTCGCCAGTAGCCGTCGGATAGCTAAAGGCCGCTGTGAATACCTGCTCGTCCTCGGCCGACTTACCCTGATACTCGCGCAACCAGTACTCGTGGCCAATCTTTGCGCCGTTCTCCTCGGCCGTACGACTACCACTATAGAAGTGCGTAATCTCACCCTTATCCTGCGTAGATACCAGTTCGGCTGTGAATGGCAGGCTGACGGTCTCCCATCCCTTGTTGATGTCCACATAAAGGTCTGGCATACGCTGATGCCACATACGCTTTCCTGAGGCGAACGTATAACTCAACGGACAGTTGAAATCGCGCTTGTCGACCAAGAGATGATCGCTGATTGCCGTGAGGTTGCTCTGCACCAAGTGGCCATGAACCGTAGAGGCAGGTGCCACCTTCACGCGATGGTAGTCATCATCCACGTAATAATCCGTATAGTCTGGATCCACAAAATAGTTTGTCAGCACCTCGTTTGTCTCCACGTTATGCTCGGCAGAAGGTGCATAGACCAACAAGTTGGTGGTCTCACCCTCGTTGGTGATACTGAGCAGTCCGTCAGCATCGTCCAGCATAGGCGGATAGAAATAGGTTGGAGCTGTTGGCTCCGCACCAACGCTGACAGTGCCCAGAGCCCACGTGTTATCTTGATGTCCGGCGAAGTCAATAGCCGTCATATTCGGATAGGCTGGTTTCAAGTCAGTATCCGTAACAGACTTCGGGGCAGATTTTGCTGCAAGCACAGCCGAGATATTAAAGTGAGCCTTGTCCATCACCTTACTCTGATAGTAGGCCGGTGCACGATAGACGCGGTTGCCGGCACCACTCAACGATAGGCGGTTGCCGTTCTTGATGATGTGCTTAGGTGTGTCATCGTGCGGACGAGACATGTTATATCCGTAGGTCAACGTCTGTCCGAAGAAGATGTAGTCATCAGGCCAGATGGGTGCATAAGAGACGGTGCTGACAGCACCATTGTTGTCCACACGCATACGGTCATCATAAGTCTCAGGTATGCTACCCCCCGCATAGATAAAGTCGCCATCCTTATAGCGGTTCTCCACATAGCCCACATCACCATAACGGGCATCGGGCGTTGTCGGGTAATAGCCTGTGAGCATCTGTTCCGACAGTACATCATTCTCTGCCTTCAGGTAGTGGTAGGCCTGTCCACTAGAGAGCTGTTTGTCGTAATAACGTTTGTTCAGATAGAAGCCGTTCAGGTTATAGGCCACCGTACCGTTATAGAACGCCTGTTCACTCATGGCCGTAGCCACGCCATGCGTGTTGGCCGTGGTCTTATAGTTCTTGCCACTTTGGTAGTAGCAGTTCACCAGTTGGCGCGTGGTAGGCTCCTCGTCGGAAGGATTACCGAAGACCGCATAGACCGAACCATCGGGTGTTCCCGTCGTATTGATCCAGCAGTTCTCCACATAGCCATCGCCACTATCGACAACACCTGCCGAAGCAAACGAGCCAGTCACGCCCAGGTTATAGACGCTGCCACAGAGCTTGCCAAACAACGAGTTGTTCAGTCCGCTGATGGTATAGCCATCGCCATGCAGATTTCCGGCAAAGCACTGTTCTTCATTACCAATGGGCATCCAGTCGGTATATGCCTTTGGTGCCACATCACTGCTTAGGATGAACTCCAGGTTGGCACCACCCTTCACCCGACTATCGAGCAGGGCATGTCCTGCCGTAGCGCCCGTAGCAGCCTCTGTCGTCTGCAGGCTCAGGTCGTAGAAGTCCTTCAACAGGTCGAGTTTGCTCTTGCCAGCGTCCGACGTACAGTCTCGACCGTCGATATATATCTTCGAGTTGCGGCTCACATCAGGATGATCCACATACAGATGATGGTCCTTGTCGGCCATCACGGCATCCATATCATGATAGTTGGCTACCGTGACTGGTACGTAGTTAGAGTAGGTCTTACCCAGATAGGTCTTCGAATAGAACGCCAGCCATGCCTTCTGATCCTGATACCAGTACAGTGGTGTTCCATTATTCTTGAATGGCACACCATTACGGCGCAACATCGCGTCATGCTCGTCCGTAAACATCTCCCAACCGCTGGTCAGCACCTCGTAAAGACCGGGGTTCACCGTAGGAGCCTTCAGTCCAAGATTTGTGCCAGGCAGCACAGCAGGAGGTGCATTCAGCAAGCCAATTTCTGGTGCACCACTCTCCAGTTGCAGATGAACGTTCAGCACGTGCAACTCATTGACCAGGCTCATACCTTCGCCCTCTTCATCAGGTTCGTAGTAGGTGTACTGATAAACGGCCGTCAGAATCTTCTCTGATGTCACATCCCTGGCTGTTGATTCGCGCGACACAAAGAGTGTTGTCGTCTCGGTTGGCTCAGAACCACGTATTGAGAAATGCTTCTGGTAGTTAGGAATCGTGGCAAAGACACTGGCAGAGATGACCGAACCCTTTTGTCCTGCAGTACCACGCTCTGTCGTAAACGAAGCAGAAGGCGTATAAGTCTCGTAGCAATAGAACACCGTGTTTGCCATGCCCTCCTTCTGGAAGGTAATAGAATCCACCTTGGCACGGTTGACAGCCGACAGCAACTTAAAGTCTTTCTCACTGATTTCCTGTCCCTTTGCATAAGGTGTACCATTGTCTATCAACGACTCATTGACAATAAATACCTTCTGTTCGCCAGACCCTGCGGGCACCACAATGCTTGAATAGTGCAGTTGATCGTTTCTAACTTCCTCGTACTCCTCACGCGTCAGTTTGTTGCCCGAGGCAATCGTGTGTTCCACGTTGTCATTATCATAATAAGTCAGAGTGCCAGGGCCGTCGTAAATGGCATCATACTCTACCGCCTTCACATCGCTATACGGACTCTTATAATAAACATCCGTGAAGCCCTCGCCATGATAGTCTGGGTCAATCAGCAAATCAAGGGCATCATAGTTGAAATCGAAATTCTCACGTGCATCTGTCAGCGAGCACCACGACTTGATGGCGCTATAATTCTGGCCTGCCTCATAGTACTGACCGCCATAGAGGCCATCGCTCTTGACATAGTAGGCTTCAGACAGATGAGCCTTCACATACTCCAGCGCCTCCGCATTGGTGACAGAGTCGGCATTAATCCTGCTGTTGTTGTACACCTTGTATTTCCGAGCCAGTTCTTCCAGGCTTTCGTCGGTTCCGGATACCAGCTCTCCGTGCAGGATGTACGACTCTTCGCCAATCTGGAAGGTGTTGATGCAGACCATAGCAGGCTCAAACTTCGACTTATCATCCAGTGCATCGTAAGCTTCCTGACCGATTGCATTACCTTTCTGGGTGTTTGCGAAATCTTCCAATGCCACATAAGCTGGCTCCACAACAGCCTGTCCTGTGGGCGGCTGCGGCATACGCACCACCGTAGAGACATAGTCGTCATGAGCTTCCTTCGTGATCACATCGCCCACCTCATACTCACGCTGACCATACAGACCTGAGGCTCCCGTCAACGTGTATGTAGGACCCTCTATATAGCCAGACTTATCAGGCAGTGCCTTATAGGCATCCTTTCGTATCTTGTCGCCGTCAGCGTCCATCAGCGGACTATACCAGTCGTTCCAATCCTTGGGGCTGTCCATCTTCACGGTGAGCACATAGCCCGTGTCATGGCCAATATTGTTAGACGAGTGGAACATCGAGTTCAGGTCTGTCACCTCCTCACCGAGTGCATTGCACACCGTGTGGTTTCCAGACACGAAGTTTTGCCAGGCCGTTGTGCTATGAAGGGTGGCATCATCTTCAAGAACGAATGCACCTGCAGAATAAGGCGTGCCATCAATGATACAAGAGTCCACGTTGACGCGGGTTTCCTTGACAAAGTATCTCTGTTCATTATCCGGCAGCTGGTGCCAGTCCCACCACGAAATGACGTCGTTCAGGTAGTACGTCATACTCTCGTTTTCCACCTTCACACCGTCGGGTGTTATCTTCTCCGTCCGCTCATCGTTAGCATAGTAAGCATAGAGGCTGGGCTGGATGTTCAGCAGTCTGAGTCGTCCGTTAGAGCAAGCAGTGATGGTCAGCGGGATCCTGACCTCTTTTGAGTAGGCCGATGCAGAACCAGCATAGGCAGACACTACCTGGTCGTAAATATACACCTCACCCTTGATGTACCAATAGTGGGCAGGCGATATCACGTAACCATCATTATAGACACCGTTGTTCGGGTAACAGTCATCCACGATACGCTTTGACCTATGGATAAAGTTGCCGCTGGTCTGGTGGTCCAACAGCACCGTTGGACTATATATAAATATCTTATTGGTCAGCGCCTCATCGCCATTCTTCATATTATAGACAGACAGCAGAGTGTTCTCATGAGATATCTCACTGCGCTCACCATGTTCATTGCGTGCATAGACATAGCCACCACCCTCAATGTCCTTCTTCACATTAATCAGGTCCAGTTCAACCACACCTGTAATATCGCCATATATCTTGTTTTTCGGTGTACTCCGCTCCGAGGTCAATTCCAGATACACACCAGATGCCAATGCCACCTGATTAATAGAAGTACCATTATTACGGTCGCGCTTGTCTATGTGACTTGTCTTCCAGCTATAATAGGTTTCAGTGTCGTCAGTCTTGGCATTACCGTGCTCCACATATCTGTAAGGATCGCTAAAGTGCACATCGCTCGTCAAGCCTCCCAAATAGTTCACCACGCTATAGATACCGAAGTAGTTGCCATGAAGTGCATTCTCTGCATTCAGATAGTCATCAGGTGACTGGTCGCTCACATTCAGCGCTGGCACAGCACCAGGCTTCAGCGCCAGGTCTTCGGCAATCACCGAGTGTTTCTGATTCAGCGAGAGCTCGCCAACACGGTTGATGGTGTACTCCGTTGCATCGCCCACGTCAGCCACACGGTCCTTGGCACCCTGCAAAACCAATCGACTGCCAAATACGCCACAGAAGTCTGCACGCTGGATGGTGTTCAACAATCGTCCGGCATAGATAGAACAGAAGCCATACTGCATCCAGTATTCCGGAATCTTATAGGCAGCGGGCAAAGCATTATACTCCTCCTCACTGATACGATCGGTTACGTGGTAAGACTTACCACCAATCACCACATCCTGCTGGCACTGGTATTCCAGTTTGAAGTAAGCACGCTCACGGTTGGTCAGCTTCTGATAGTCTTCCAACGAGATTTGCTGGTCCAGTCCGTAGTAGTCCGTACCATAGTTCGTGATGTTCAGTTCGCGATAGCCACCCACCAACGACAGGTTACCACCACCATAGAGACCACCCGTATGCTCTGTGCCCACAGTGATATAGTCATGGTGGTACACATCGTTGAGTGTTGCCGTGGTATTACCGAATACTGTGGTTGCATTGTTATAGCTCTCACTGTTAGACGACACGTTACCACCAGCAAACACCGCATTATGGATATGCACACCGCGCTCCGTCCGGTCGTCGGCTGTCAGTCCGTCGCCTGTATAGAGGTTGGCCCATCTGCTGTCTTCCTTATCGGCAGGCAGAGTGTTCAGATAGTCAGTAGGCACATAGTCATAAGGACCGTAAACCTTTCCCTGGAACGTCACCGGTGTGCCGTCCTTTCTGATTTGCAGCTGTGGCGAAACCACCACCTTACAGTCTTCTGTCAGGTGTCCTTCGCTATCGTAGTAGTAGTAATGGTTAGGCGAGCCCGTACCAATCTTTCGGCTGTTCTCGCTGAAGTAACCACGACCATAGACATAGCCCACATCGCCACCGCCAAACACGTTACCATAGCCAGACGCCAGTCCTTCGTCGGTACCGATTTCACCACCATACACGTTCACTGCAGTCTGTCCGAACACGTAGCCGTCGGTATAGAAACCGTGAATACCGCCATATCCCAGAATGTTATAGCCCTTACCGCCACCGAACACGTTGCGTTTCACATGACCGTTATAGATTGTTACGTTGGTGCCGCCATACAGATAGATGCTGTCCAGTTCACGAATCTTGTTGTCCACATCGCTTTCGTGCACCTTACCGCGTCCGATGGTAGCAATCTCACCACCGCCAAACACGCTGTTACGTATCATGCCGCCCCACACGGTGACAAAGCTCGTGTCCACACTACTGTTGTCGTCGTAGCCACCGCCAAAGAGGTTACCACAGTCCGACAGTCGATCCTTACCCACGTGGTCGCTCCAGGTCTCGTCGTTGACCTTCTCTACGTAAGTACCTCTCTCGGTATCATAGTAATAGCCAATGTAGCCATTGTTCATGGTCAGTGTGGCTCTGCCAATCACCGAACCACCTTCACCGCCGGCATAGGCGTTACGCAAGATGGCTGGCACACCATCATAATAGCCATAATCTTCGGGCAGCGCTTCTGTACGATCCTGGCGGATACCAATCACCACATTTGTCTCTCCGGGAATATTTTCCACGATGGTCTTCTTGCCGTTCTGTGCTGTCTCGCTCCTAGTATAGCCCACGTCACCTTGCCATCCACCGCCATAGACGTTACGAGCCGAACCGCCCTCTACGTAAGCAGTGGCACTGGCTGTGAAGGTTCCAGCTTTATAGTAGTCCTGCACAGCACCACTGGTACCGCCGGCATACATATCCTTATTGACATTACCGCCCAACAAGTCGATATAAGTAGTACCGCTGACCACCGCATTCGTACCATAGCCACCACCATAGGCGTAGTTAACCACCGTGGCACCCTTGTGGATGTGTACGTTGGTATTGTATTTCTTGCCATCCATACGCACGGCATGCGCCAACGGACTGTCCAGACCGTCATCGAAGCCCTCAGCATTCTCGTAGCCAGGCAGTGAAAGGTCAAGTGTTGGGTCGGTCTCTTTCCACTTGCGCAGCGACTCCATGTTCAGCACCTTACCGTTGTTTCCGCCACCATAGACCTCATAGACCTTGGCACCGTCATACAGGTTCACCTCGGTATATTGCGACCAAGTGTCAGAACCGAAACCAGCACCATAGACCGTAGCCAGATAACCATTCTCCTTATCCTTCCACACCGGCACATTGATGTTCACTTGGCCATAGAGGGTACGGTCGGCAGAGTTGTTTCCACCGAAGAGCGCTCCCACACGAGCCTCCTCGCTACAATAGTTCACATGCGCTTCATAGACATCGCAAGGATAGAGAGGATCGGCACCATAGGCACCACCAAAGATGCTGTCCACGAAAATGGACGAGCCCTGCGGCACATTGACAACCGAACGGCGGGTGACGCCCTCCTCATAGCTGCCACCAAACACGCTCTTCACCTGACCAGTCAACAGGTCGATGATGGCAGAACCACTGTTCGGACGTCCCTCAACGGTGCCCTCAAGTGCATTCGTATAGCCACTCAGCGTCAACGGATTGACACCCATACCAAGACCACAGTTGGCACCGGCACCAAAGATTTCAATATTCTGATATTTCGAAGTGGTCTTTGGTATCTCTACGAGTATATAGCTACGGTTCTGCATGCTGTCCACGCCCAGTCCCTTCAGGTGTCCCTGTCCTGCGCCAAAGATTTTTTTCAGTGAGTTTCTGACATGTACATTAGGACGAAGGTTAACAAACGCGTTGTCCAGACGAGGCTTTGTAAAGCCAGGCTTCGACGCACCATCAGGATAAGTGTACTGACGGTAGTGAGCATCCGTATAGTCATAGTCGCCATAGCAACCACCAAAAAGGTGGCTCACATTTCCCTGAATATACTCCACATAGGCAGAGGCATTCGTCACATCGGGCACGTCTGCAGAATCTGGGTTATGCACCATGTCAACCACATCGTCGTTGATACGGTTCATAAAGTTACCCTTGTTCAGGATGCGTCCACCCAGGTCGTTACCACCATACACGTGGTCACGCACCCAGGGGAATCCCAACACATCATGACCATCGGCATCCGTGCCATTACGTCCGATATACATCTCCGTATGTCCGTAGATGTCGGCATTACAGCTACCTGCAAAGGCGTTGAACACACGACCATTACCCAGGTTCACAACCACATTGCCGGCAATGGGTGCCTCAAACGAGCCGCCATAGATAAACTCAGCCTCAGCCATATCGTCGCTGTCGTCTTCATGGCCTCTGTACACACCTTCTACAGTGCCCTTCAGGTTGACGTAACAGCTATTTTGTGGGTGATAGGAATAAACCAGTTTACTTGTCACAGGGTCGTAATAGTCTGCATTTCCCACCGGACCATTCTCGCCACCGCCAAAGACCTGAAACACATAACCCTTGTTAATATTGACCGTCGTGCTGCCCCATATCTCCGACTCTTGTCCATAGCCGCCTCCAAACACGTTCAGTGCCTGACCCAGCACATCCATACCCTGTTCGTCGAGGATCACACCTGAGCGGCGCTCCGTTACGTGATAGTCGCTGTTGCCATAGAGAATAGCTTCGCCCTCGTTCTGTTCCACCTGGTCGAAGATGGCAAACTCGCCCTTACGGTCAACGATAGATGCATTGATATTGATCGTCACATTACCGTTCACATGACCGGTGTTATAGCATCCACCATAGATGTTTCCACCCTTCAGTCGGCGATCATGATCGGCAGCCGTTGTGGTGCCAGGCAGCAAGCCCTCGGAACTGACGTTCTCGCCCGTAGCTGCACTGATGGTATTCCATTCCAACGCAGTCTTGCTGGCATTCCATCGCTTGGGCTGAATCTTCAATCCTGCAAAGTTCAGTTCCAGCTTGTCGCCATTGGCATCAGCGTCGCCCAGCAGTCCGCCCAGATATTCCGCATTATAATCGTCGGTGGCATAGACGTTGGCATTATTACAACCACCCACCACCTTGTTATATATGATAATCTTATCGACGAAGTCAACGGTCATCTTACCGTCTGTCATGATGCTTCCCACGTTACCGCCGCAATAGAGAGAGCCGAACATCGAGCTGTAGGGGATATAGTCATTAGGATCGCCACGGTGTGTATCCTCAAACAGCACATTGGGCTTCACCTTCATGGCGCAACCCTCCATGTACTTGGCAAAGAGCAACGAGTCCTTCAGGTTCATCGAGTTGAAGCGCGAACCATCGGGGGTCTGGTCGGTACTTGCCAGCGTGCGCAGCACACCCTCTTCACGACCTTGCTCGTCCACGGCCTCGTTGTATTTCACCATGTTCTCGCCATTATTGCCCAAGAACACATTGTCGATGGTGACATAGGAACCAATCTTGATATGCGGCTGACGCGTATCAAAGTTGCTTCTGGCCGTCTGTTCACGTAGCGATGCGCTGTTGCCACCCACATAGAGGGCGCCCTCAACAAGTACTGGCTTCTCTGCCGTGCCACGAACCAAGATAGACACCTGCTCAGCATTTGGTCGGAAAAGGTTCAGGGCTTCTGCCGACTGCATCTGCGTGAAGCTGTTGCCTTCCAATCCCAGTATCTCGGATGGGTTATAGTAGAAATCACCCCATCTGGGATCATTTTTCAGTTTAGGATTGTCTGTATAGGCATACGAGCCATTGCCTCCACCATAGACATTGCCATAGATACGGGTCAGGATACCCACGGTGTTACCACCATAAACGTTGCCCGAGATATCGTTACCGCCATAAACATTAGTCACGTGGCCACCCAGCACACGCACACGCGCTGCATAGCCACCAGGAATATTGTTCGGGTTATCGGTAGGATCCAACTGTATTTCCGTATAGGGCACAGGATGATTGTCGTCGCCACCATAGAGGGCACGCACATCGGCCTTGCGGCATCCGCCATAAACATTCTCTACGACCATGCTGTCGCCTTCCACCTGCAGGAGCAAGCCCTCCGGACTTGTCATACGCCCCTCGTTACCACCGCCATAGAGGTTACGTACAGAACCGCGAAGCAGGTTCCATCTGGGTCGTATAGCCATCTCTGCCTTGTTATTACCTCCAAACAGACGTCCTATCTGATATTGCTCACTATGCGGATAGGCAAAGGTCAGGTTGATACCCATCTTTGTCTCCAGACGCTCGTTGGTTAGCAGTTCGCCTTCATCATCGGCATTGGGGTTTGAGGCATCCACAATACTGTTGACCACCGCACTGGGGTTGTCCAGACAGATCACCGTGCGGTTCGTCACTGTGGCATTGTTACCGCCACCATAGGCATAGACCACCGAACCGCCCAGTATCTCCAGATAGGTCTTTCCCAGCTCTGGCTTCCTCAGGTGAAAATAGGGATTTGGAGTCTCTCCATCTTCCAATCGCATCGAGTTATAGTCATAGTCGCCATTACCACCACCAAAGAGCTGTCCGATGTATATCTTCTGAGCATCGGCTGCTTCGTTGACCTTTCCGCCAACGACTTCCGTTTTGGTAGAAAGACGCACAAAGGCATTCCATGTACTATCAATCTTATTCTGTCCGGCACCAGTACCCACCATCGTCAGTTGCTTAGGGATAGAATCAGACGCGCCGATGATTCCGGCTATGTCATTACCGCCATAGAGGTGGTTAATCAGGATATAGTTTGAAGCGTGCTCGCCATCTACATGTACAAAAGCAGCCCCTTGCACATTGGCCATACGGGCACCGCCATACACTTTGTTGATGTCACCAGCATAGATAGTGACTGTTGTTGAGCCTTTCGTATCACCCACATTACCGCCACCATAGACGTTGCCGCCAATGGTAATCTGTGCCTGCACTGCCAGTGCAGACATCCAACTGAGTAATATGGTCATTAGCTTTCGCATTTCGTTCGTTTTTTTAGTTTTTCACTCCTTCACAATCGTCGGATCCAGTGCATCAGGATCGGCTAAATAGTAGAGGTAGCTGGGAGCCACCGTCATGGTGAGCGTCGTCTTGGTGCCGTCTCGCATAGACATCAGTCCAGTGATGTCATTCTCTGCTCGACAGTCCTTTCTGACCAGATGGCCCTCTTTGTCGTAAACATCATAGAAGCTCACCAACTTCAGTCCTGTCAGGATGGGTGCCACATAAAAGTCGTTCACCACCAGTGGTACGCTGGTACTAAGCGTCTCGCCCTCGGAACTGTTCAGCATGTCTGTCACCTCGACAGCCGTCTCGGTCGTGGTATAGTTGAACAGCGGTTCCAGTCCGTTCCACTGCGTGATGCTCACGTTGACCTTACGTGCTCCAGCAGCTTTCAGTTGTATCTTCTTCACCTTGATAGTGCGCAAGATGTCATAATCGCTGCCCACCAGCAGTCGCAGGCTGAGGCTGGCATAGAGGTGTTCCATCAGCAGATTCACCTTGTTGTGGTTCTTGGGTTGCCCCTCATACAGGTATCTCCACAGGGTGATATTCTCCGAACTGGACACAGGTTCACCACCTTTGACGCCAGCCAGGAAGCACAGGTCAACAGGTGTCATGGGGTCCAGGTTGTTGATGGTCAGCATTGCGCCTTTGGCATAGCCGTCCGACAAGTAGCTGATAGCCGTTGACGATGCCGCAGTGGCAGGCATAAAGCCATAGAGATACTGGTTCTCGTTAGGCAGCACCCTGACGTTGCTGCGCCATTCCGCCAGGTCGGTGGCATAGCTGAACGAGCCCCTTCGGGCTTCAGTGTCCCGCGTGACGTATATCTCGATGGATTGGTCGGTGGTTGGCACGATGGCCGGTGAGCGTCTCACCATCGACGACAACTGCAGCATTTCGCCGTCGGTTGTGCCCTGTGGGTCGCTGACGTCGTCCATGCTGCAAGCAGCCAGCAGCAGTGCTGCCAGTGTGCTCATCGCCATATTCTTCAGAAACATCTTCATTGCCATACACTTGCTTACCAGTTATACACCTCGTGATTTTGATTCACTTCGTTCCAGTCTGTCACAAAGACATCGTTCACCACCAGTCGGTCGGTGGCATTGCCTGCATAGTAACTATACACAATCCACGTGTGATTACGTGAGAAGTCGCCCGCCCTTTCCATCTGGAATGGTGCCTCTTTGAGAACGCCATCGACCACATAGTGGATGGTACCACTGAGCCGTTTGTCACTCTCGCGCAGGTAGAACGGTCCTGCCTGCAGCAGTTGACCGTCGGCCACAGCCGCATTGACCAGTCGGTCATAGTACGAGGGGGCCATACCCGACAGGTATTCGTAGGTCTCCGGATCTTCTATCTTGGGCACCTCTTCGGTGATGGTGGCCAGTGTGGTGGCGTCAGCCACATAGCTGTTGCCCAGGTGATAGTCGTTGCCATCGTCGCTCAGGAACAGATATTCGTCGGCAGGAATCATGTTGCCAGCCAGCTCCACGCGGGTCGTCTGGAAGTCAGACAGCGTCACGGCACAGCCAAACAGGAAGCGTACCTTCGACACCATGCGCGTCACGTTGACAATAGCTGGCTGTTGTGCCGTACCAATGCGCAGCACGGGGCTATCGCCATAGACGGGCTGGTCTCTCAGCACGCCCGACATGGGCAGTCCTTCGTCAGGCACCACCGTAGTCAGGACATTCAGTCCGAAGGGCTGGTCGCCAGTCAGCATCAAGGCCTCGTCCAGTTCCTGTCGCGTGGTGGTCTCGTCCAGCTGATGCGTGTGTGCAACATTTGCCAGCACATAGACATCCACGCTGGTGGGATTCTGAGCAAACTCGTCTGGCACCAGCATCAGGTAGGTGGCACTGCGCTGACTGTTCAGTTGACCAATGGCCGGATTCAGATAGCCCACCAGAGTGCCATCGTTATGAGTAAACACCCATATCTGCACACTGCTGACCTTGTTTTCGGCCTCCGTGGCAGCCACATCACCGATGTATGCGCGCCGAGGAGCCGACTGTTTGTTGCTCAGTTGTTGGCCTTCTATATATATATTAAGGTATAAAGACGGAGTCGCAGGCGCACGCCCTGCCTCGTCGCCGCTATCATGAGAACAGCCCACGCCGCCCATTGCCACTGCTAGTAGTAGCAGTAGTGTGCGAATGATGCGATATGTCCCAGCAGTTTGTCTCATGCGGTCTTTCTGTTTATTCAAGTTCTACAATCGTTGGCGTCGCCATCTTCCAGTCGGCGGTCAGCTGTATGCCCACCTCCAGCCGTTCTGTCAGCAGGTCGGGCACCACATTATACGCTTTACGGAGAGAGTTGACGCTGACATTCAGCGTGGTGACATAGTCTTGCGTAATGACACGACGCTGATAGTCGTGTGTGGCACCACCCTCGGGTGCCAAGATGCCCAACAGGTAGAAACGGGTACCGGGGTAAACCAGTCCGTTCAGTCCGCGGAAAGTGACGTTGCTGTTGTTTTGGAACTCAGCAATCACGGTCACCTCCTCCCCGTCGGGTGTTTGCAGCAACAGCGTATTACTGTTGGCCGAAGTTGTGCCGCCATAGGGAGGCAGATAAATCACACTGTTATCGGGAGCCACCGGATAGCAGTCGTAAACATAGCGCACATCGACTTCCGATGTGCTGGTGGGTTTGAAGTCGAAGCCCACAGGGCGCTGACTGCCCACAATGATGCCCGTCAGCGGGAAGGTCGTTGCATCAACGGTTATATAACGCCCGTCAGCATCGCTCAGCGACACCGTCAGCGGATTGAGCCTCATCTGCAGACACCCCACAGCATAGTGCACAGGTTCCTTGATGGCCACTGATGTGGTGTTGTTTTGCACCACGCCATTGTCGGTCTCGTAGCGTGCCAGCACATCGGTCCAGGTGGCCTCGTTCTCATAATAGGTTTTGCGGGTATCCGTCGTAGTGGTCTTAATCTGACTGTTGGCATAATAGTACAAATCTGCCGGATGCGCATAACGACGAATGCCGGCCACCCTGGCCAGCGTGGTGGTGGTGATCTGTGGGACGAACTGTCCGTTGGTATAACGCACCACGGCAGCACCGTCGGGCAGTCCGATAGAGGCGGGATAGTTGACAGGCAGACCTACAGCCTTGTTGTCGATAGAGTCGATGATGGCCTGCTGCAGCTTGCGCTCCACGGTCCAGTCGGAATAGGTCAGTGCGGCTATCTTGCTTCGCAGCTCCCTGACATAGGCATTCACGTTGACCGACGAGCCAGCCATGGGCGCAGTGGTCTCCTGCCCCTGATTAATGAAGTTCAGGAAGAAAGCCTGCAACTTAGAATCGGTTGCAGCACTCCACGAATAGGTATGCGCCTCGTGCAAACATTCCGCATGGGCAATGGCCGTCAGATAGCGGGCGATGGCAGCCGCCTCACTGGGCACATCGTTGTTGTCTCGGATGGACTGCAGACTGAAAGAGATGTCGGCGGGATTGCCATCAGCAGGGTAGTTGGCTGTCAGTGCACCATAATACTGCTTGTTGGCGAGCGACGCATCTGAAGAACCGGCAGCTCGGGCATAGACCAGAAACGAAGCCACCCCGTTCATCAACTGCATGCCTTCATAGTAGAAGAAGTGTGCGTTGGTCTTGCTATAGTCGCTGCCAGCACTGTAGTCCACCCCAAAAAGTCTGGGCTGGTCGTCCACTTCCACGCGGCCCCGCTTGGAAAAGGGGATGAGGTGTAGCTCTTGCAACCCGCGGAAATGATCATCGGCCTGTACCACACTGGCAGCAGAACGATGTTGGGGTGCTTTGTCCTGGTGCAACTTGGTGAGAGGCGACACAGCGAATGCCAACTGCGCACGGACGGATTGTTCGTCAGTGCGTAGCGACTCGTCGTTTGTGCAGCCGCTCAGGACTGTCAAAACAAGCAAAGGTAAGATCAGACGTAGTCTCTTCTTCCTCATAGGTATTGATTATAGTTCCGATTCATAGTTGCCGCCATCATTCCAGTTCAGCGTGATACTCACACCCACCATACTGTTGGCTGGCGTCACAGCGCCGTCGTCGTTCAACTCGCCCTTGATCACTTTCAGGTCGCCAGCCTTCAGCGGCTCGGGGATGCCAAGCACAGTCTCGGTCACGGTGCCGTCGGTCTTGGTAACATACACCTTGAACTGCCAGAGCGAGGTATCGATAACGCGGCGTGGTGCCCCAGCAGGCACAGCATCGGGCGATGGGAAGTTCACCGAACAGAAGCATAACAGGTCGTTGTCGGTGGCTACTCTCTCTGCCTCGACCAGCACGGGCTTTTCTGGATAGCGATAGATGCTGTCGCTGATACAGAAGGCATTGGCAAATCCGGTGGCATAGACCTTCATGTCGCGATAGCTCACGCCACGAGGGTCGATAACCAGCGTGGCAGCACTGTTGGCCATATACAGTCGGACATTGAATGTCTGATCGATGCCCTCCAGTACCTCCATCGGCAGTCGTGCCGTAAACAGGCCCGTGGTGTGCGAGGTAATCTTCTCGCCATCGGTCTGCTGCAATTTCGACGTGGGACTAAGCTCATCGTCGTGCAGCATCACCACAGGGTTGTTTTTGATGTTTGCCACAGCCAGGTGCATGTATTTGCGCATGGGCAGCGTCAGCGTGTAGCTGGTTTGATTGGCATTGATAATGTCCTGTACATGTTCCAGTCGCTCCTGTTCCTCGTCGGTATCGTAGAACGAGAGGTCCACATCGTGGGCGAAGTCGCTGAAGATGTCCTTCAGGTGTGTCTCCAGCGCGCTGGCCACACTCATCTCGGTGATGGTGGTCAGCTGGGTCTTCAGCTCCGTAGTCATGTTGGTGACCAGCTTCAACTGGTAGTCCATCTCGAACTTCTCGCCCTCTTGACAGTCGGACAAATCATCGTCGATGACAGAACAGGCCGACAGTGACAATGCTGTGAGCACTGTCACCATCAGCTTTGCGATTGTTCTGTCGGGATACATCATATTAATAACTGTTTATTGCTGTCCCAGTGTTACGTTGAATGTAAGACCTGGCTCCCACTGGATATCTACAGCCAGACCCAGCGATACCTGTGAAGAACGCAGGTCAGGAACGGTAGAATAAGCACTCTTCAGTGAGTTCAGACCAATGGTGAAGTTAGCCGTGGTCTTGTAGTCCTGCATGAACACGCGAACCTTCTCGGTATCGGTAGTGCCATCAGCCTTGTAAGGAGGCAGGATATAGTTTGAAGCATCTGTTGTAGCTCGGCTAGCGGGGAACGAACTGCTGGTGGGATCCAGCTTACCTACGAGGTAGAACTTGCTGCCACGACGAATCAGGTTGGCATTGCCCCAGAAGTCAACACCCGAATTATTCACAAACTCCAGAGCTACGAATACTGGCTGCTTGTTGTTGGCAGCATCGTAGTTGTCCCACAACAGGGTGTAGTTGAAGTCAGAAGTCTGTGCAGTGTTAGAGGGCACGGTGATGCCATTGCCATCACTGCCAACATAGTTATCGTAAACCATGAAGTTGAAGTCGTTGCCTACAACATCCTTTTTCAGGAAGTTCCAACCCACCTTTTGACACTGACCGCCAACGATGACGCCCGTGAGCTTGAACGAGGTGCTATTCACGGTGATATGCTGATCGCTGGTCTCCTCTGTACAAGCAGCCTGGTTATCATCGATGGTAGCTGCGCCATACTTCACTGTGGTGGCCAGCAAAGCTGTACCATAGTTAATGTCACGCTGCATAGCCACGCTACGGGTGGTGTTAGCCACAGCACCATCCTTGACCCAGCCTTTCAGGTTATTGGCAGCCACCCAGTAGAGGTCGTTGTCCCAGTTTGCCACGGTCTGTGGGTAATTGCTTTCCACATGAGTCTCATTGCTGACACGCACGGGACTATTGCCAAAGTAAACAAGCTCTGCAGGATACAGGAACTTATCAACAGTCGTTGTATTATCAGATACGGGTTTGAACACAGAAATAGTGGTAGCATAGCTGAAGGCACCCGTATTTGAATTGGCCGTAGGATCGAACGTCAACTGTGCGGCTCCGTCTGGGAGGTTCAGAGCTTCAGGGAAGGTATTGGGGTCGATGGCATTTGTAAGATCATTCAAATCTACATCGATATAATTATTGAAGGCTGTCTTGATAGTTGTCAAATCCTTGAACGTCACATTATTCACATCATCGCGCTGGAAATAGTTGCTGAAACGGTTCTTAATGCGCTGACCCATCTTCTTAGCAATAAACTCCTGCGCATTGGTAGGTGTGGCTGAAGATACTTTGTCGGCCACCATCCACAGGTCTTCAATCACGCTCAGAATACCTTCTGCAGAGCCCGAACGTATTTCGGCAGCACCGCCCACCGTGCGAATCGTGGTCAGCAGCACATAGGCTTTACCCAGGATTTCCTCCAGAGGCTTCATTGTTATTCTAGTTGCAGGATCTGCGTATGCAACTCCGTAATCTCGCCAGTCTTTTGATATCAGACCACTATAGGTGTAGGTCACACCACCCTCAACATCCGTATAGGTTCCCGCAGTCTCCGCAGCTGTCAGTTCGGCACCGGCCAAGGCAGTCTTACTACCACTGACGGTCTTATAGGGAGCATCCAGGAATCCTGGCGTCCAGTAAGACACTCTATAGTCCTGATCAGACTTACTCAGATAATTGTCGTTTAGAGCTTCAACGTGCAGACCCAGGTTGGCCATACGAGTCATCAGCGTGGCCAGCAACGTACAAGTTTGCGTAAAGGCTGCCGTATTACCATTGATACGAGCATACGTTGTGAACTCTGTTGTAGTGGCTTTATCGCCTACGTTGTAGATAATGTTACCATACTCCGAGGGGTTGGCGCCGGATGTTGGCTTGGGAGCGCGGCCATAGAACAACAGCGTGTTGGTACCTATGGGCAGTGCCAACTCAACCACACGACGAGAGTTGTCGGCAGCGATGGCACCTGATGCCAGCAAACTAGACAGGTCGTAGTTACGTGTTGAAGTAGCCAACGCATCGGTAGAAACATCATAGAGGTGCTTACCGTTAGCAGACTGCTTGTAGGTTAGGATACGGGCATCGGTCAATCCGCGGAAGTTGGTACCAAGAGCCTGGGTGGCTGTGGCCGAAGAGCGGCGCACAGGTGCTTTTTGCACGTTATTCTGCTGGTCAGCGGCAGCAATATTCAATACGAACTGTGTGTTAACAGTTCCTTTTTCCGAATCGTACGTGGGGTTGACTGCGTCTGTCAACACATCGTCGTCAGATGTGCAGGCACTGAATGCGTACGAACCAAGAAGTGCTATCGCACCTACTATGGCATAGTTAAAGTTTTTTTTCATGTCAAACATTGTGTTTAGTAATTAATATTTTTTTCTTTTTCTCTTTCTTTTTCTCGTTTATTCATTTGTTAGCGTTGTTATTCACAGGTTATGGGCGTTCCAGCTGCCGCAGGTTGTCGATGGCATCGCGATCGCCACCAGCTGCGGCCCTACGGAAACATTCAAGGGCTTCATCGGTGTAGCCACATAGGTAGTAGGCCACACCCAATGCATTTTGTGCCCGATCTTCGTGGCGAATAGTCAGCAGGTGCTGCAGGGCTTCGTGATGACAGTCGCTACAGTCGGTGCGCAACAGGCCAATGGCACGGTTGATGAGGGGCGCCACCTTATCGGGTTCATATTTATACATCACACGCATGTAACCGGAGTTACGCTGGTCGCGCAGAATATGCGTCTTGATATACTGCCACGTACGTCCACCGTTCAAACGCTTCAGTTTCTGTTCACAACGGTTCGGGTCTTTCTCGCTGGCTATCAAGTCGAGCGCCTGGCGGAGCTCGTCAGCACGATCAGCATTCTGCTCGGCCTCGGCTTGCAACTGCTGGCGGAAATCAGCCCATCCCTCGCCACCACCAACGGCCTCAAACAGTGTGTCGGCCAACTGCAGGTGCTGACGCACATACTCTTTCAATGCCTCGGCACGACGAAGCGACAACTTCTGGTTGTAGGCAACAGGTCCTTCGATAGATGCCAGACCCACAATCTGGATGGTGCGCACATCGGTCATGGTGTCGGCCAGTGCATGGGCGGTGACGTCCAGTATCTGGCGCAGCACCTCGGCATTGTTGCGAAATTCGGGCAGCAGCACTGACTTGTCGAAGGGGAAATGCACATGCAGCGGGCGCTCGTCCTGATGCAGACGGCCTGCACTGTAGGTGAGATTCGTCACGGGCGTCATGAAAGGTGCAAATGCGGGCTTGCTCCCCACTTCGGGCAGCAACTCGGGCAGTGGTTCCAGTCGAGGTCTGCCAGGCAGGTTATAGACGATGTTCAAAGCAGCCTGAGGCATCAAGAACGCTTTCTTCGTGGTGCCCAGTTTCTTGCCGCAATGGCCGCATTCATAGCGGTTAAATTGGGTGTAGCCGACGGCTGCTCCGATAATGGCTTCCAGATTCCAGTAGCGCCCCAGTGGCCAGGAGTAACCATAGAAAAATCCCAGCGCTCCCAAGTCGCCCTGACGACGCTCGTCGCGCACGGAACGATACATACCAAACGGGAAGCGAACTTCCGACACGTTGTAATGACTATAAATCAGGTTAGCACCAAAGAAATGGTGCACGTTAACAGAGTCTGTCCAGTAGCGCACGTCGGGCGACAACAATAGGTGACGCCACTTGCGCGAGGTCTGATCGTTAGTAGGCCAAGGACGGAAACCTGCCGTCATGCCCACCGACCAGTGGGGCGACAGACGGGTACCGATGCGAAGATTAGGGGTGAGCCATGCATCGTAGAGCAGGTTGTTGCCGATGGTGACCTGCTGAGCATTCGTGCTAATGGCGAACCCGCAAAGAAGCAATATGTTCAATAAAAACCTACGCATACTTAAGCCCATTTATTTTGTATAACATAAATCTAATATTTGCAAAATTACTAATTAATTTCATTTTATTACTAATTTTAACAATCACCTTTTGTCATATTGTCTTTTATGTTTTTCATTTTGTCCAAATCGTATGGTTTTTCGTGTATTTAAAGCGTTTTAGACGATAAAAAGAAAAAAAACTTGCACATATTTGCGCAAGTTAATCACAGTATAAGAACCAATAAATTTGTGATATTGATAGTTACATTATGTTATCAAGTGTTAATTTTCGGGGGGGGTAGATTCTGATCCCTCCAGTTGTCGGCGGAAATCAGATGGCGTCATGCCATAAACATTCTTGAAATTTCGAATGAACGTGGTGGCACTGGGGATACCGCAGGCTTCGCCAATGGCAGCCATGGTATATTCAGGATGACTTTTGATGAGCGTCACGGCATATTCCATGCGTTTGGTGTTGATATAGCCAGGCACGTTGGTATTCGTGTACTTATTAATAATAGTGGCCAGCATGTTTTTATCAACACCCATCAAGCCCATCAGATCGTCGCGACCGAAGTCGGGCTTCACAAAGAGTCGTTCACGGATGATGCGACGATCTATCTCCTCGAATTGTCGTTGCACTTCATCGGGTGCATCTGTTGAGCGATTTTCAACGGTTTCATCGGTAGTCTGATCACCCACAACCATGTCGCGATAGTGCATTAATTGGCGCACAGTGGCCATAATGGTTTGATTCTTGCGACGCACCATCAAGCTGTAATACAACATCAGTAGCATCACAATAAACAGCAACAGCGCAGCGGCGCCCGTCACTATGATGAGCTGAACATGACGCGAGTTAGCACGCTCATTGTCTATCACCTTCATCACTTCGTCAGAGATGGTGGCCAACGTATGAGCACTGATGGCATCGGCAATACGGGTGGTGCTGGCAAAACACTCAACGGCATGCTGGCTGTCGCCCATCTGATTATAGATAGAACCTTTATCGGATAGCAACTTCAACATGTTGCGCCCCAAGCTATCGCCGTCACTCGTAAGATGTTTGATGGACCTGTCGAGATAGCGAAGTGCCTCGTCGTTCATGTGGCGCAGGCGATAATACTCCAGCAGAGCATCGCCAACCAGTGGATCGGAAAGGGCTTCGCCCACATACTCTTGATAGATTTGGTCGGCCTCGGCAGTGCGCCCTAACTTAGCCAGCAGAGCGATGCGCATGGTATGAACACGCTGCCAGGCACGCTGCTGCCACACCTTGTCGTGAAACGACGATCCCTTGCGCACGCAGTATTCTTCGTTATCGCACATGCGCATGGCTGTTCGACACAAACCATCACCATAATACATAAAACACAGCAAGCTATAGAAGGCCGCCAGTTCATGATACTTATGCTCGTAGTTGGAGCGCTTCATGATGCCAAGGGCATGGAAACAGGTCTGATACGCCATCTGCTTGTGGCCCTGCCTATAAAGGCGTCGGCCTCGCATAAAGAGGGCTTTTGACAGAGACACGGAGTCGTCTTGCTGCCGAGCCAGCATGTAGAGTCGATAGGAGGCCTCTGGCATTTCCTTCCAATGGCGCAACATGTCGTGCGTACGCATGATGCGCTCCAACAACTGCAACCTGAGTGCAGGGTCGCCCTTATCGGTCAGGTCATCGTAGGCCTGCTGATAGTATTTCAGGGATTCATTGAACTTTAAAGAAAAACGACAGGAGTCACCTTGGGCCATCAGGGCTGATGGTGTGAGTGACGACGGCCAAGCCGTTTCTACTGCCACAAATAGAAAGGTGACCATGCAACAGATGGTCTGACGTATGCTCATATGCCTAAGAATAGTTATAAACTATCCTTCCAGTTACAAAAGGGATTTTGGCGGAGATGACTATTGTAATAACGTCGGTCGCCCGTCACCTCTTGAGCGAGGAACGGAGGTAGTTTGGGATTGTCGTTAACAGATTTCAGCTCAACTTCGGCCACCACGAGACCGTCATTTTCGCCATAGAATTCGTCAACCTCGAAGGTATAACCCTCGTAGTCAACCAGATAGCGGGTCTTATCGATAATACCTGGCTCGCAGAGGTCAAAGAGTTTGGCAGCCTCATCAAGGCTGATCTCTTTCTCAAACTCGTAGCGACTGAGTCCGCCGTCGAGCGACGGGCCCTTGATAGTGAGGAATCCCTGTTCGTCGCGTTGGCGCACGCGCACGGTCTTGCCGCCACCACTGCAGATGTAGCCCTGCTTGATGCGGTAGCTCCGATGTGCCAGGTGCTTGTAGTCGCTGTTGCGCACCAGGAATTTACGTTCTATCTCCAGTCCGCTCATTTATTCGAACATCAAAACAGAGATGAAAGCGTAGAGCACTGCGCACACAATAAGCACGCCAATAATCCATGCCACCACGTTGGTACCCTTTTGCTCCAGCTTCTGAGCGTAGGCTTTCTGCTTTTTATTCAGTTGCTTTCCTTGTTTATTAGACATAATACTTAATGTTTGATAGGTTTACGGAAGGCAAAGATACAACTTTTTTCCGTTTCGCCAAAAATTATCTGTTTAATTTTTTGTTTCAAAGTCATTTATGGGGCAGAGCAGCAGTCTTTGTGGCCCGAAATGGCAGTTTGGGGGGGGCAAGAGCGGCACTATCGTCAAGCAATAGTGGCACTTTTATCCTGCAATAGTGGCACTTTTGACTTGCAATACTAAAGGTTTTGGTGTCGATCTAGAGTCTAGAATACCTCAATCTAGAGTCTAGATGACCTGATTCTAAAGTCTAGATTGCGCGCGTCTAGAGTCTAGAATAGATGATTCTAGGGTCTAGAACCGACCCATCTAGGGGCTAGCTGCATTTCAGGTGCGGCACTATAGGATAGCAAGAGTGGCACTATTCATCACGAATAATGCCACTCTTGATACTATAAACCACGCGTTTTATAGTACGGAATTAGAGCAATGACCTTTTATGCATAAAACATTGCCCTAAAACGTTCAACCTTTTAATCTTCTGAAGTGGAGGGGAACTCCATCAGGTAGGCCTTGATGAAGCCGTCGAGCTTGCCGTTCATCACACCATCGACATCGCCTGTCTGGTAGTTGGTGCGATGGTCTTTCACACGCTTGTCGTCGAAGACATACGAACGGATCTGCGAGCCCCACTCTATCTTTTTCTTGCCAGCCTCAATCTTGGCCTGTGCCTCCATGCGCTTCTTCATGGCGCGGTCGTAGAGCTGCGAGCGCAGCAGGGCCATGGCGCGCTCTTTGTTCTTGGGCTGGTCGCGCGTTTCTGTATTCTCAATCAGGATCTCTTCCTCCTCGCCAGTGTCTGGGTCGGTGTACCAATAGCGCAGACGCACACCCGACTCCACCTTGTTGACGTTCTGACCACCGGCACCGCTGGAGCGGAACGTGTCCCACGACAACTTGGCGGGATCTACATAGACCTCGATGGTGTCGTCGACCAACGGGGTCACAAAGACAGAGGCAAACGACGTCATGCGCTTGCCCTGCGCATTATAGGGCGAGACACGCACCAGACGGTGCACACCGTTCTCGCTCTTCAGATAGCCATAGGCATACTCGCCACCTTCTATCTGCATGGTCACACTCTTAATGCCGGCCTCATCGCCGTCCAGCAGGTTGGCAATGGTCACCTTATAGCCATGAGCCTCGGCCCAGCGCATATACATACGCATGAGCATCTGTGCCCAGTCTTGCGCCTCGGTGCCACCGGCACCACTGTTGATCTTGAGCACGGCATCCATGGGGTCTTCCTCCTGGCGCAGCATGTTCATCAGCTCCAGCTGCTCGATGGCTGCAATGGCAGCGGCATAGTCGGCATCGACTTCCTCTTCGGTGACCATCTCTTCTTTATAGAAATCGAAGGCCAGCTGCAGTTCGTCGGCCTTGGTGCGCACATCATCGTAGCCATCAATCCACTTCTTGATGGCTTTCACTTTTTTCATCTGGGCCTCTGCCCTCTTCGGGTCATCCCAGAAATCGGGAGCCTGCGTACGCAGATCTTCTTCCTCCCACTCTATCCTTTTCTGGTCTATTTTTAAATAGTGGAACAGTTTTTCGGCTCTATCTAATATGTCTTTTAATTGATCTTGTGTTATCATCTGTTATTCCTCATACATTTTATCTATTTCCGCCTTATAGTTCTCATTAAGAACACGACGTTTAATCTTCAGGGTATTGGTCAATTCCCCACGTTCCATAGAGAAGCCATGAGGTAACAGAGTGAAACGCTTCACTTGCTCGTAGTGAGCCAACTGCTGCTGCAATGTATCAATACGCTCCATCATCATTTGGTAGATCTGCTTGTTACGACACAGGTCTTCACGATCAACGAAGCTGATATCATGTGCGCGAGCATAGTCCTCTAACAGCTTATACTCTGGGATGATAAGCGCAGACACGAACTTACGCTGGTCGGCAATAATAGCGATTTGGTCAATATACTTATCTACAAGTAATTTTGACTCGATCATCTGCGGTGCGATATATTTACCATTAGAAGTTTTAAAGAGGTCCTTTATACGGTCTTTCAAGAACAGTTCACCGTCCTTGACATAACCAGAATCCCCCGTACGGAAATAACCGTCTGCAGTGAACGACTCACGAGTGATATCGTCACGGTTATAATAGCCACGTGTAATAGTCGGACCCTTCAGTAGCACCTCGCCTTCCTCACTAATCTTCAAGTCAATTCCCTCAATGGGATGACCCACAGAACCGACTTGGAAAGGCTTTCCTAGATGGTCGCACGAAACCGTAGCGAGACTCTCTGTGAGTCCATAACCCACAACCATATTCAGACCAATGGAGTGCACAAACTCTTCTACATGCTGTGAGACGGTAGCACCTGCTGTCGGGAAGAAATGGGCATTCTCCAAACCAAGTTCCTTACGAACCAACGAGAATACAGTCTTATTGAGCATCTCATACTCCAGATGCAAAGCCAAAGGTGGCTGTTTACCTGCTGCGAGATAATCGATATTATGCTTACGACCGACATTCAATGCATGTCTGAACATGGCACGCTGCACAGCTCCGCTACTCTCGATTTTCTCCTGAACGCCCTGATAGACTTTCTCCCAAAAACGAGGAACACTCGACATACATGTGGGATGAGTCTCACGCATAGACTTCTGAACCTCCTGAGGATATGTATTCACAATGAGGCGAGCGCCGACTGTGATACAAAGAATCTTCCATCCCTTCTCAAAGATATGAGTAAATGGCAGGAAGTTAAGCACACGGTCATTCTCATTAACAGGCACGCACTTATGGTTAGCAATCATAGCTGCCTGGTATTGCCCCATGCTTAAGATGACACCTTTGGAATCGCCAGTAGTTCCACTGGTATACAAGATATTGGCGATATCATCCTTTGTTGCCTCGTGCTGAAGCTTTTCGACCTCAGCCTGGTGGGGCAGACCTTCACCCAAACGAAGGAAATCTGCAAACGACATGACTGTCGGATCATTCTCCGGAAGTTCTACTGCAGGGTCAAACACGATGATTCGCTCCAAAGTCTTACAAGTGCCGAAAACCCTACGAGCCTTCTCGTATTGTTCTTTTTCGCCAACAAAGACATAACGAATCTTCGCATCGTTGACCATGAACTGGATTTGCTGTTCAGAACTGGTGGCATAGAAAGGAATGGTGACGGCACGAATACCCCATGCTCCGAAGTCTGTAAAGAGGTATTGTACGGAGTTCTGCGAGAACACACCAAGATTTTCCTGTACGCCAACACCAAGACTAAGCATGGCATTAGACACTTGCTTCACGATGCTCGAGAACTGATTCCAAGAGCATGACTTCCACGTTTTACCACCAAAGTTTTTGTAAATCAGTGCCTCGCGGTCGCCAAACTTAGCTGCCACATCGTGCACCAAGACAGATAAATGACTATTAATCTGCATAATCGCCTATAAGTAATAATTTCTTTAGTGCAAAAGTACTGCAAAATAATGAGACCACCAAATTTTAAAGGGAAACAATAACTTTGCTTGCACTTTTTCAATAGAAATGTGCAATGGTAATTATTTTTTTTGTATATTTGCCGCAGAAATAACATATTCAACACATACCTTATTGATAATAATATGAAAACCATTTTTAATTTCGACGAACTGCTGAGACACTTGGCTTTACGCGAAAAACGCAGAAGAGTTTCCGTGGTATGTCCCAACGACGAATCAACCCAGATTGCTGTAAAGAAAGCGCTTGACAAAGGTTTTATCGACGCCTTATTAGTGGGGTGCGACGAAAGCGCAGTTAACCTATTTAAGAATTACGGCAATCGCGTGCAGTTTTTCGATGCCAACGGAGCTGACAATGCAGCCAAACGTGCTGTAGCTCTGGTACGCGAAGGAGAAGCAGACATTTTAATGAAGGGTTTACTAAACACCGACAATCTTCTACATGCCATTCTCAACAAAGAAACAGGCATTCTCCCTCAAGGACGCGTACTCACACACATCACCTGTGCACAAATTCCACAATACAAAAAGTTTCTGTTCTTCACCGATGCTGCAGTCATCCCACATCCCACAAAGGAGCAGCGTGAAGAGCAACTAAAATACCTACTCAACATATGTAATGCCATGGGAATTGAAAAACCACGTGTAGCACTGATAAACTGTTCGGAAAAAGTTAATGAGAAGTTCTTTCCCTTCACTATAGAATACAAAGAGCTCATAGACAAGGCTAACAACGGTGACTTCGGTCCATGTATCCTAGACGGTCCGTTAGATCTCAAGACATCACTATCATCAGCCGCATTACACAAGAAAGGCATCAATTCACCTTTGGAAGGCCGTTCTGACGCAGTTATCTTTCCAGACATCCAGTCTGGCAATGTGTTTTATAAAGTAATCACATTATTCTGCAAAGCGACCACAGCTGCCATACTTCAAGGCCCTTTAGTTCCCGTAGTCCTTCCATCACGCGGTGACAATAGCAATTCCAAATTCTATTCATTGGCATTAGCCTCCATTTAAACACATGCATTTATGCTGATATTAGCTATTAATCCAGGTTCTACATCCACCAAGATGGCCGTTTTTGAGAACGAGAAGCCCATGGTGCTGCGTAGCATATCACACTCTAATGAGGACCTAGCGGAGTTTGACGATGTCATTGAACAAATGGAGTATCGCAAGCAACTGGTTCTCAACGAGCTGAAGCGTATGAATGTGCCGTTGGAATTTGATGCAGTGATAGGTCGTGGCGGACTGGTTAAGCCTATTGCTGGTGGTGTATACGAGATCAACCAACAAATGCTCGATGACACCCACAATGGTATTGCGATGCATAATCATGCCTGCAACCTGGGATGCCTAATTGCTTACGACATAGCTAAGGATATTCCCGGTTGCCGGTCGTTCATTGCCGACCCTGGCGTAGTTGACGAGCTCAATGATTACGCACGTATTAGTGGATCGCCATTGATGAACCGCATCTGCATTTGGCACGCCTTAAACCAACGAGCTATTGCCCGCCGTTTCGCCAACGAGATTGGGAAACACTACGAGGACCTAAACCTAATTATCTGTCATCTTGGAGGTGGTATATCAGTGGCAGCACATGATCATGGGCGTGCCGTGGACTGCAACAATGCATTAGACGGCGAAGGTCCTTTCTCGCCTGAACGTGCCGGTAGTCTACCTGCTGCAGACCTGATTAGGCTTTGCTTCAGCGGGAAATATTCTGAGAAACAACTACTAAAGCGTATTGCTGGTAAGGCAGGCCTAAACGCCCACCTTGGAACCAACAATGTCGTGGAGATTGAAGAACGCATTGCCGAGGGAGACAAGCATGCAGAGCTGATCCTAAACGCCATGATTTACCATATAGCAAAGAACATTGCAGGACTGGGGGCCGTGCTCTGTGGAAAAATTGATGCCATTCTGCTAACAGGCGGGATGGCTCGTTCAGAGTACATCATAAGCCGTTTGAGAAAACGCATTGAATTTCTTGCTCCAGTATATTGTTTCCCAGGAGAAGACGAACTGGAAGCGCTTGCTCAAAATGCCTATGCCGTACTGCAGGGCAAACGTGAAGTAAAAGTGTATGAATAAAAAGAATGACCAGACATTGATTTGTCTGGTCATTCTTCTTATATCCTTGATACCATTAAGCATCAATATTAGCATAGGTAGCATTCTTCTCAATAAACTCACGACGAGGCTCTACATCATCGCCCATCAGCATTGAGAAGATCTCATCAGCCTCAGCAGCATTCTCAATAGTCACTTGCTTCAACAAGCGGTTCTCTGGATTCATGGTAGTCTCCCACAGCTGCTCGGGGTTCATCTCACCCAAACCTTTATAGCGCTGAGTATGAAGCGCAGAGGCATTCTCATCACCAGCAACATACTTATCGATAAAGGCCTGACGCTGCTGTTCGGTATAACAGTACTCCGAGAACTTCTTATAAGTACATTTATAAAGGGGAGGTGTAGCGATATAGAGATGACCACCCTGGATAACCTGCGGCATGAAACGATAGAAGAGCGTCATAATCAGCGTGTCGATGTGAGAACCATCGACGTCGGCATCGGTCATAATGATAATCTTGTCGTAGCGCAGCTTATCGATATTAGCATCCTTCGAGTCCTCTCCATCAACGCCAAAGCGCACACCGATAGACTGAATGATATTCATAACTGACTCTGCTTCGAACACACGATGCCACTGAACCTTCTCTACATTCAGGATCTTACCACGCAAAGGAAGGATAGCCTGGAAGTGACGGTCACGTCCCTGCTTAGCAGAACCACCGGCCGAGTCACCCTCGACAAGGAATATTTCACAAGTCTTTGGGTCCTTATTTGAACAGTCAGCCAACTTACCAGGCAGACCGCCACCACTCATGGGATTCTTTCGTTGAACGCTCTCACGAGCCTTACGGGCGGCAATACGTGCTGTAGCAGCAAGAATCACCTTCTCACAGATAGTGTGTGCCTCTTTGGGATGCTCTTCCAAATAATTGGTCATTGCCTCACCTACAGCCTTTTGTACAGCTCCATTTACCTCGCTGTTACCAAGCTTTGTCTTGGTCTGACCCTCAAACTGGGGTTCAGCTACCTTTACTGATATAATTGCCGTAAGACCCTCGCGGAAGTCATCCTGCGCCACTTCAATCTTAGCCTTCTCAATCTGCTTGCGTAACTGATCATCATCGTCAGCATACTTCTTCAAGGCACGAGCCAAAGCGATGCGGAAACCAGTAAGGTGGGTACCACCCTCTATGGTATTGATGTTATTAACATAAGAGTGGATATTCTCAGAATAATCGCTATTGTAAAGCAGAGCGACCTCAATGGGTACACCATCCTTCTCAGTCTTCAAACAAATAGGATCGCCGATAATCGAAGTACGATGACGATCTACGTAGCGAACGAATTCCTTGAGTCCCTCCTTGGCGTGGAAGACCTCGGGTTCACGAAGTTTTCCTTCCTCATCAGGACGCATATCAGCCAGCGTAATGGTAATACCTGCATTCAGGTAAGCCAACTCACGCATACGTTTTGCAATGATATCGTACTTATATTCTGTTGTCGTAAAGATGCTACCGTCGGGCCAGAACTGCTGACGAGTACCTGTTTTATCTGTATCTCCTACAATCTTCACATCGTAGAGAGGCTTACCCTTCTCATACTCCTGCTGATAGATATGGCCATTGCGGAATACCTGCGACATCATATGGGTAGAAAGCGCATTGACGCAACTAACACCTACGCCATGCAAACCACCAGATACCTTATAAGAGCCCTTATCAAACTTACCACCGGCATGGAGCACTGTCATTACAACCTCGAGTGCACTCTTGTGCATCTTCTCGTGCTCGTCTACGGGAATTCCACGGCCATTATCTTGTACTGTAATTGAGTTATCTTCGTTAATAGTTACTTCGATATGGGTACAATAACCAGCCATCGCTTCGTCGATAGAGTTATCAACGGTCTCGTTTACCAAGTGATGAAGTCCCTTCTCACTTATATCGCCGATATACATAGCTGGACGCTTGCGCACGGCTTCCAATCCCTCAAGCACCTGAATGTTACTTGCGGAATAATTCTGCTGTTCTTGCTGTAATTCTTCTGACATTTTTTCAAATAAGCTTTATAGGGTGCAAAGTTACAAAAAAAAAGCGATTTAAACGCATAAAATAAATATTATTTTATATTAAAAACGCCACTATATGCCATTATAAGTTCAGCAACAATAGTATCAAATAAAAAATATGAAGATACAAAAACGCCACAGGTTGAGTTTAGCGGCCCCAAAGCAACCGTTTGGCGCCCCTAAAGCAACCGTTTAGCAGCCCCAAAGCAAGCGTTTAGCAGCGCTTTTCCCACACAATGCCGCAACTTAGAAAAAGTAGAAGAAAAAGAAAAGAACAAAAAAAAATCCGCACGAACGAAATGTTCATGCGGACATATTGGAATAAACTAAATAATTCTTGATTACAGTTTGTTCACGTGCAGGGCAAGACTTGACTTCAAGTTTGCAGCCTTGTTCTTGTGAATAACATGAGTCTTTGCCAACTTATCAAGCATCTTCTGTACTTTGGGGAAGAGAGCAGCAGCCTCATCCTTATTGGTTAAAGCGCGCAACTTGCGAACTGCGTTACGCATGGTCTTGGCATAGTACTTGTTGTGCAGTGCCTTTTTCTTGTCCTGGCGAATTCTCTTCACCGATGATTTGTGGTTTGCCATTTTTTGATTTTGTAATTTAATTGTTATTAAAGCTTATGGGTCTTACGCCTCTTAAGCAGCCCTGGGCGGATTTAAAAAAATCCTCCGCCACCTTATCCCAGCCTTTCAGCGGTAGCGCATCGCTGCGCAGATGACGGATTTAACCTTTTTCTTGTAGTCCCTAGGAGAGTCGAACTCCTCTTTAGAGAATGAAAATCTCTCGTCCTAACCGATAGACGAAGGGACCAGACGCCTTTTAAGCGGGTGCAAAATTACTACTTTTTCCTCATTCCACCAAATTTTCTTCAATAAAAATGCATTTTTCTATCGTTTTTTATGTAATTTTGCCCCAATGTTTATAAAAACGCAGGCTATTGTGCTTCACGCAATTAAGTATGGCGATCAGAAACTCATTATCGACATGTTCACTCGCCAAACGGGACGGATGTCGTTCATCACACGGCTTCCGAAGACAGCACATAGTAAAATCAAAAAGCAACATTTCCAACCTTTATCCCTACTATCCATTGAGTGCGAGATTCGTCCCAACGAGCAACTACACAGACTTAAGGAAGTAAACTTCCTCGCACCACTACCCTCCTTACACGGAGACCCTTCCAAACTGGCCATCAGCATGTTCCTTAGCGAGTTTCTCTCATATGCTTTACGCGATGAACAGCAGAATGAGCCATTATTTGACTACATTGGTTCCGGTATTGAGTGGTTGGACAGTTGCCAGAAAGACTTTGCCAACTTTCATTTGGCTTTCCTCATGCATTTGTCACGTTTCCTTGGTTTTTACCCCAACATCAGCAACTATGACGAAGGAGATTATTTCGACCTACGCGCTGCCATCTTCTGTAAACACCCTCCTGTGCACCATGACATCCTACTACCTCAAGAGGCAAGCCTCATTCGTTTAATGATGCGTATGGACTTTGGCACGATGCATCTTTTCCGCATGTCGCACGAAGAGCGGAACCAATTATTAGATACTCTCCTGCTCTATTATCGCATTCATCTACCCGCGTTCCCAGAATTACGCTGTTTACCCATACTTCGCGAACTCTTTAGATAAAAAATCCAGGCCACTAAGCAGATGCTCAGCAGCCTGGACGCGAAATAAAACAGCACTACGGCTTAGATAAAACTGATAACGCCCTGTTGTACATCAGGTTGACTGGGCGTCTCTGCAGTTTGCGCAGGAGCTGGATTGCCAATGCTAGCCAACACCTCGCGTGTACGTTTATAAGTTGGAGTCGACTCAACAGCCGAAATAACATCATCGTTATCAAGGTCTTCCGGACTGAATATATAGATATTCGGACGACGCTTATAACGTTTAGCCTTATCACTTTCATTGTAATAAAGTCCACGACGCTCCTCACGTTTTGCAGCAGCCTCTTGTTCTTCTGCAATGCGATTAGCCTCCTCACGGGTCTGCTGCTTGAGCATACGTTCCTCCATACCATCTACATTCTGGACACCAAATCCAGTTGCCAGGATGGTCACTTTCACCTTCTTACCCAAATCAGGATCGATAGCTACACCCCACTTGATTTCGAAGTCGCCAAACTTATCCATAAACTCATGGACATAGTTCATTTCCTCCATCATGAAGTTATCCTTCGAATCTTTCTGATGACTGAATGAGATATTCAGCAGAATCTTCTTAGAGTTGAAGATATCATTATCATTAAGAAGCGGAGAATTGAGAGCATCCTCAATAGCTTTCTTAACACGGTCCTCACCTTCGCCATAGCCAGTAGACATAATGGCCACGCCACCATCCTGCAAAACGGTCTTCACATCGTTGAAGTCCAAGTTCATGGTTCCATGAAGAGTGATAATCTCCGCAATAGACTTGGCTGCTACTGAAAGTGTATCATCTGCTTTACCGAAAGCATCGAGGAATGACAGGTCTGGATATATCTCACGAAGACGTTCATTGTTGATAACCAACAAGGCATCAACGTGCTTATGCATCTCCTCTACACCGTCGAGCGCTTGGTCGATTTTCTTATTGCCCTCAAAGCGGAAGGGGATGGTAACAATACCTACCGTCAAGATTCCCATTTCCTTTGAGACACGAGCAATCACAGGAGCAGCACCTGTACCGGTACCACCACCCATACCAGCAGTAATGAATGTCATACGGGTTCCGTCACTCAACATCTGACGAATCTGTTCAATGCTCTCTTCTGCTGCAGCACGAGCCTTTGCAGGACGGTTACCAGCACCAAGTCCTTCACTACCCAATTGCAGTTTCACGGGTACAGGCGAATCATTAAGTGCCTGATTGTCGGTATTACATACGACAAAGGTCACATCGTGGATACCTTCCTTATACATGTGATTCACGGCATTGCCACCGCCACCACCAACACCGATAACTTTGATTATGCTATGACGTTCTTCGGGCATTCCGAAGTCAAGTATCTCATTTGTTTTATTGAATTCTAACATAGTTTCTTCGGTTTTTGAGGGTTATTCTTCGCTGACTATATCATTACCAAGCTTTGTGATAGCTTTTTTTGCTTTAAACCACCAGCTATTCTGACGCTTACGCTCACGCTCTTCTTCTTCCTCCTTCTCTTGGCGTTCGCGTTCTTCTTCCTCTTCCTGCTGTTTTCTTCTACGAGCCTCTTCAGCTGCACGCTCCTCTTCCTGAGAAGAACGAATAACACCTGCTTCTATCTCATGTGGCTGACGAGGACGACGGTCGATTCCAGCGGGTTGGCTCATAGCATTCTGCTCTTCGAACAAATCACCATTTGGGTCGATATAGTTTCCTGCACAATTAATTTCGCCTTTATACAACAGTCCCAAAACAGTATTATACATTCCGTTGCGAGACTTGATTGCCTCATTGGACGTATTGATTGTCATGGTGACGAACTTTGCCACACGGACTTTCTCTATATGTGTATAGGTAGTGAAGGCACGTTCTATGTTTTTCATATTAGCACCACCACCGGTCAGAATGATACCGCCCAACAACTTATCGTAATACTCTGCAGGAATCTGATAACGTACATTCTCAATAATCTCCTCTATACGTCCCTCTACAATCTCAATAAACTGACGGCTTTCCACCTGTCGTTCAGCATTGATTGAATACTTCAGCGTAGGATCTATATCGGTATTCTCCGTATAGGCCGAAGCATATTTCAGTTTCATCTGTTCTGCCTCACTATCCTCCATCTGGAGTGTCGTAATATCCTTTGTCACATTGTTTGAACCAAGAGGAATAACAGCCAAGTGACGAAGCACGTTTTTCCAGAACACAGAAACAGTCGTTGTGTCTGCACCAATATCTACCAAGGCACAACCTGAGCGTTTCTCTGCTTCTGTCAGCACAGCATTTGCAAGTGCCAAGGGAGCCAAGTACATCTCTGCCACGTTAATCTGTGCCGTCTCAAAGCACTTGTTCAGATTCTGAAAGAATGATTTTCTCTCAAGGATATTCAGGAAGTTACCTTCCAGATGTGCTGCTCTAATACCAACTGGATCCATTTGCATCTGCGAATCCACACGGTATTCTTGTTCTGCCACATCCAGGATTTTCTGTTCCGGATAATCAAGTGCGCGGTTCTCATCCATGAGCTCCACGACCATCTCCTGCGTAATAATGCCATCATCTGGCAAGTCTTTAGACACCGTGTTACGCACGCTACGAATAGATTGTCCGCCAACACCCACAAAGACCTGTGTAATGCGGGTCTTCAACTGGCTCTCAAGTTTTTTAATGATACCAGTCAAACACTGAGCCGTTTTGTCAATGTTGTAAACAACACCCTTGCGAATAAATGCGGACGACTCCTCATTCACCATTGCCAGCACACTAATGCTGCCATCAGGTTTCTTTTGTCCTGCAATACCCGTCACCTTCGATGAACCGAGTTCAATTGCTACAATAAATTCCTTTAATTCTGCCATACTGTTTTATTTTCGCTTACATATAATCTGATTATCAAACTCCACATTAATTCGTGAATACTTGTTCCATCCTGCCTGGTTCAAACCATAAACGTAGAATTTCCACAGACGGTCAAGTTTTGAGCGAAGATTGGTGGGCTGTCCTATATATATAATATGGTCACCCACGCGTGGAATCAGTTCCATTGTCCCATCGCCCAACACATTAAGTTGTACTATCTGATCATTCCAGAATTCACTCTTTCGCAAGATATTCGCCACAGGAGCCAGCACCTTCTCGCCGTACTTCATATTGATATGACCCGTCGCAACCAACAGATTACACGAATAGTCCGTACGAGGCATACGTTGACCGTGGTTGTCAAGGAAGTAATCGTCGCCGTTGTCCCCCATCACTCTAATCACGGGGATACGCTGCTTGATGATGACATGCACCATTCCATCCTGTGCCTTATAGCACTCCGCACTTTCCACAAGTTCTTTGGAAGCCAACTTATCCTCAATGAGTCGGGTATTTACCTCGTCCATCATCAAACCCGTCGGATTCAACTGGTCAACAGTCAATAACTTCCTGACATCGTCAACAGTCAAGAACCCCGCATCCCCTTCTTGTGCAATCTCTATCTTCACGCCCTTGCACACTGCCTCAGGACCATCCGGATTCTTTTTGATAACAAAAACGAAAACCAGATAGACCGCAATCAAGAGACTGGAAAGGACGATGACGAGTTTTTTCATATCTTCTTATAACCTTGATTCTAATATCTTTGTCATCTCAGGAACCTGCACATCCAAATCACCTGCCCCGAGAATAATCAATACGTCAAAGTCACGACTCTTCATCATCGGGAGTACATCAGCCTTGTTAATCAAATGTTTCTCGACGCCAGGAGCCAGACGGTCATAGATAAGCTGCGAAGTTACGCCCTCGATAGGTAACTCACGGGCAGGATATATCTCCGTCAGGATAACCTCATCCAACTGACTCAATGCCTCAGCGAAGTCCTGATAGAAGTCGCGTGTACGAGTATATAGATGGGGCTGGAATATTGCCGTAATATGGCGGTTCTGATATAATTGACGGATACTGCGAGCACTCTGGTATATCTCCTTGGGATGATGAGCATAGTCCGAGAGGAATACCAGCTTGTCTGTCTTTATCTTGAAATCAAAGCGACGGTCCACGCCGCCATATGTCTTCATGCCTTCACGCAGTTCTTCTGCCGTACAACCAGCTAACTGCGCCATAGCCATTGCAGCAATACCGTTTTCTACATTGATGGGGATAGGGTGTCCGAGTTTAACATCCTTCACGGATTCTATGGGAGAAACGAAATCAAATGTTATCTCTCCATTCTCTATTCGGATATTCTCCGCATGGAAATCGCCCTCATTCAGTGCATAATCATACCGTCTTACGCCATCCTGAAGATGCTCTTTCATCTCAAGATCGCGATGGACAATAAGTGCACCGCCAGACTGTATCAGTTCGGTATAGTGACGGAAGCTTTCCAAATAAGCCTCCTTTGTCCCGTAGATATCCAAATGATCAGGATCGGTAGCCGTAATGACAGACATCCATGGAGTCAACCAGTGAAACGAACGATCGAACTCATCAGCTTCGATAACCACATACTCAGAATCACTGACAATATAGTTTGTTCCATAGTTTTTGGTAATACCACCCAAGAAAGCATTACAGTCCAGATGGCTCTGATGCATGATATGGGCACACATACTCGACGTTGTGGTTTTGCCATGAGTACCTGCCACACAAAGTCCTTTCATCTGACGTGTTAGGGTTCCTAACACTTGAGCACGTTTCTGGACTTCGAAACCATTCGTTTGGAAATACACCAGTTCCTGATGTTCTGCAGGAATAGCAGGTGTGTACACTACCAGACAATGTTTACTGTCCTTGCAGGCATCAGGAATAGCATCCACATTTTCCTCATAGTGAATCAATGCCCCTTCCTTCTCCAACTGGCGCGTCAAATCCGAGGGAGTCTTATCATAACCGGCAACCACCAAGCCACGGTGAATAAAGTATCGTGCAATGGCGCTCATACCTATACCACCGGCACCTACGAAATAAACGGCTTTTATATCTTTTGCTTCCATTATTCTTATTTTTCCTCTGCTAACTTCAATACTTCTTTTGCAATTATTTCTGCAGAATTGGGCAAAGCCAATTTCAATACATTCTCACTCAAACTTCTCAAACGGCCTTCGTCTGCAACAGTCTTAAGAGCCAATGGTATCAGTTTTTCCTGCGCTTCAGCATCCTTCACGAACAAGGCAGCATCACGATTCACCAATGCCATAGCATTCTTCGTCTGATGATCCTCTGCCACATTTGGACTAGGAACCAGAACAACAGCCTTTCCTATCAGACAGAACTCCGAGATAGAGCTGGCACCTGCACGACTAATGACTAAGTCGGCAGCTTTATAGGCTGCTGCCATATCGCTGATAAAGTCCATCACTCGTAGATTCTCGGGCTGACCTTTTTCTTTCAGTGTTTCGGCTATCTGTGCACTATAGTATTTGCCTGTCTGCCAGATAAACTGAACGTTAGATTTAGCAATCTCTTCCAAGTGTTGCAGCACACTCTCGTTTATCGTGCGAGCGCCAAGACTTCCGCCTACAAGCAACACAGTTTTCTTATCCTTGTCCAAACCGAAAGAAGCTAACGCCTCTTCACGCGTCACTTTCGAATCGAGAAGAGCCTGACGAACGGGATTTCCTGTCATCATGATCTTCTCTGCAGGGAAGAAACGCTCCATTCCCTCGTAAGCCACACAAATCTTTGTTGCTTTCTTCGCCAACAACTTATTTGTAACGCCAGCATAGCTGTTCTGTTCCTGAATCAGACAGGGAATACCCATCGAGGCGGCTTTATTCAGTGTAGGACCACTTGCATATCCACCGACACCGACCGCAACCTGAGGCTGGAATTCCTTGATTATCTTCTTTGCCATACGCTGGCTCTTCCATACATGATAGAGCACCTTCACGTTCTTCAGCAAATTCTTACGGTCGAAACCCATAATGGGCAGTCCCTTTATATCATAGCCTGCCTGAGGCACACGTTGCATCTCCATTCTTCCCAAGGCGCCAACAAACAATATCTGCGCATCGGGACAAAGTTCGCGAATAGCATTGGCAATTGAGACAGCAGGAAAGATATGTCCTCCTGTTCCGCCACCACTGATGATGATTCTTGGTTGTTTCATGATTCTTCCAATTCGCTTAGTTGTTTCTCTTGATTCTTCTTTCCTTTCTTCTCATTCTCATCACGACGTTTTGCCGAACGGCTCACACTCAGAATTGCACCGATATAGGCACAATTGATAATGGTTGACGTACCACCTCGTGATATTAATGGCAACGGTTGACCTGTAACGATACCGAAGTCCACTGCCACTGCCATATTGATGGCTGCTTGAAAGACCAACAGCAAAGCCAGTCCCATAATAAGGAATGCAGGGAAATTATTCTCACACCTGCTGGCTATGCGTGCTGCCCTAAAGAGCAGTATCACATAGAGGAACACCACGGCAACAGCTCCTCCAATACCCATCTCCTCTATTATAATTGCAAAGATAAAGTCTGAATATGCCTGCGGCAAATAGTCTCGTTCTTCCGAGTTACCAGGTCCTTTTCCCACCACATTTGAAGTGGCGATAGCCAGATTTGAATGGGTCACCTGGTAATTCTTGTCTGTCACCTTATATTGCTCCGCAGTCACGTCCTTATTATCATCCTCACCTGCAATACGGTTCTTCCATGTCCAGAAACGATGGGTCAGCTTGTCCCAACCTGACTTCTTCTCTTTCGCCTTCTCCTTTTTCACCAATTCCAGGTTACCCGCCTTCTGTGCTGCCTCTAATTCCTTACCTTCACGGTCAAGCTTAGACAAAGAGAACACAAGTATCAAGAACGAAGCCACAATGAGTAACAACACACCTGTCAGTTTTCCCATCTGAATCATTGGCACACGGGCAATAAACATCATCAGATAGATAACTCCAAAGAGCAGGACCGCAGTCGACAAGTTCTCTATACCTATCAGCGCCACAGCAGGAACAGACAAGCAAAGAACATATTTCATAGCCAGCGGATCAGCACCTGTCCCATCTGGTTTCTGCATGGCACTCAGCACCTGTGCTGCTGCCAGAACCAGGGTTCCTTTTGCTATTTCAGAAGGCTGAAACGTAAAGCCTGGCAAGGGTATCACACGGTTCGCGCCATTGATGCTCTGTCCACCTATAAGTACCCATATCAGCGTGGCATAGGTCACGAGCAAAAGTAATGGCGTTATCAACTTGAAGTAACGGCAAGGAATATTCAGAATGACGATGGTCACCATTAAGCCAATAACTATTTTACTGACATGACTCAAAATAGGACCCAGATAGCTCTGTGTATGATACGTCAAGGTGCTCGAAGCGGAGAACACCTCGACTATACTGATGATACAAAGGAACAAGAACACGGTCCAGATACCTTTGTCTCCCTTAAACAGATTACCTATCTTCTTCTCCATCCTATATTATAAGTTTCTTACCAGTTCCTTGAACTGTTCTCCACGGTCTTCCATATTCTTGAACAGGTCGAACGAAGCGCAACAGGGCGACAGCAATACGGTCTCACCCGTCTTTGCTAACTCATAGCAAGCCTCCACACACTCCTTCATAGAATGGGTGTCACGTACGGGGATACCTAAGTTGTCGAAGTTATCATGTAGTTTCTTGTTGTCAGCACCCAGATAGACCAACGCAGAACACTTTTCCTTTATCAATGGCTTGATGGGCTCGTAGTCGTTACCCTTATCCTTACCACCAACAATCAGCACCACCTTGGTTTTCATGGAATCAAGTGCATACCAGCAAGCATCCACATTTGTGGCCTTCGAGTCATTCACATACTGAACACCACGAACGGTAGCAACCTTCTCCAGTCTATGCTCCACACCAGGGAATTCACTCAACGACTTTCGGATGACCTCTTTCTTGATACCAGCAATATCACCAGCCAGACCTGCAGCCAGAGAGTTATATATATTGTGGCGACCAGTCAGACTTAACTGTTCTTGTTCCATATTGAAGGGTTCGGGCTTTTCCAGCACATACTTTCCTTCTTCTATATAACCGATACTACCCTTTTCCTTCAGTTCAGAGAACGGATACTGAATAGCCTTGATATCGTATTTCTTCAGTTCACGGTTAATGATTGGATCATCATTCCAGTAAATGAAGGCATCATCAGCTGTCTGATTCTGCAGAATACGCATCTTTGCATCTACGTAGTTCTGCATCTCGAAATTATAGCGATCAAGATGGTCGGGTGTGATGTTCAACAGAATAGCAATATTAGCATGGAAGTCATACATGTTATCCAACTGGAATGACGACAGTTCTATCACATAGTAAGCATGGGGATCCTCTGCCACCTGTAAAGCCAGCGAATTACCAATATTTCCTGCCAAGCCAACATCATAGCCAGCTTCTTTGAAGATATGATAGATCAGCGAGGTCGTTGTGGTTTTTCCGTTTGAACCCGTGATACAAATCATCTTCGAGTCAGTATAGCGTCCTGCAAACTCTATCTCACTGATAATAGGAATCTGGAGTTCTATTGCTTTTTTCACCATCGGTGCAGTCTCAGGAATACCCGGACTCTTAATAATCTCGTCGGCATTCAGTATCAGTTCTTCTGTATGCTGTCCCTCTTCCCACGCAATCTGATGATCATCGAGCATCTTCTTATAACGCTCACCGATACGTGACATGTCGGAAACAAACACATCAAAACCCTCTTTCTTTGCCAGAACGGCTGCTCCTGCGCCGCTCTCACCTGCACCAAGTACAACAATTCTTTTCATCGTATCTTCAATGTTATTATCGTTAACGCTGCCAGGATAATCGTTGTTATCCAGAAGCGGATAGTTATCTTTGACTCATGGAAAGGACGATGGGGCCATCCTTTCAGGATGTAGCGAGACGTCTGATCCAACTGTGAGTCCAGTTTTCTAAAATTATCATGTATCGGCGTAGCACGGAATACACGCACGCGCTGCCCTTTCTTCTTCATAAATTTAAACCACTGTGTCTGAATGATTACGCTGAGGCTCTCCACGAAGAAGATACCACAGAGGATAGGCAACAGCAGTTCCTTGTGAATAATCACGGCACCAACGCCAATCACGCCGCCAATGGTCAGTGAACCTGTATCGCCCATAAAGATCTGAGCGGGGAAAGCGTTATACCACAGGAAACCAATCATGGCTCCCACAAAAGCAGACAGGAACACCACAAGTTCCTCACTTCGTGGTATATACATAATATCGAAATAGGAGGCAAAACCGACGTGTGACGATACATAAGCCAGAATGCCCAATGCCACACCAACAATAGCAGAGTTACCAGCGCACATACCATCCATACCATCATTCAGATTGGCACCATTTGAAACGGCTGTTACAACCAGAATTGTCATAATGACAAACAAGACCCATCCTGCTGCCACCTTATGTTCACCCACAAACGACATAATCTCTGAATAGCTCAGGTTATGATGTTTGGTAAAAGGCACTGTGGTCTTCAACGATTTATGTGCTTGTGTCTCATGCTTCACCACTTCAACCTTGTTCTGTGCGGGTGTAGAGATATTCTCACGCATCACAACATCAGGGCTCAGGTAAAGCGTCAGACCTACGATAAAACCGATAGACACCTGACCCACTATCTTATATTTACCCTTCAGTCCCTCTTTGTTCCGACGGAAAATCTTGATGTAGTCATCCATGAATCCCAGGAATCCCAACCATACAGTTGTGATAACCATCAGAAGAAGATAGATATTCCTGATACGTCCCAACAACAGTACTGGCACAAGGATTGAGACAATGATAATGATACCACCCATTGTGGGGACGCCTTTCTTCTCCACGCCAAACGGATCGATAGCAGGATCACGCTCAGTCTCAAAGATTTTGCGTCGCTTCATCCATTTTATGAAGAATTCTCCAAACCACGCCGAGATGACCAGTGACAGAATCATGGCCAGCAAAGCACGGAATGAGATATAGCTCCACAAGTGCGACCCTGGGATATTGTATTGTTCTAAGAATCTAAAAATATAGTATAACATATTCTTTTCTTTTTTATATTATAGTTACTATAGTCACTATAGCTACTATAGCTACTATAGCCACTATCACCACTACACACCAAAAATTTCTCTCACTACCTCGCGGTCATCAAAGTGATGTTTAACACCTTTGATCTCCTGATAGTCCTCGTGTCCCTTTCCGGCAATCAGAATAACATCACCCTTCTCAGCCAACATAACTGCAGTCTTGATAGCTTCTTTTCGATCCACGATACTTACAACCTTCTTCATCTGCTTCTGGTCAAGACCAGCCAACATGTCGTTGATAATATCCTGAGGTTCCTCGAAACGGGGATTATCACTCGTTATAATCACACGGTCACTTTGCTTCACAGCCTCCTGTGCCATGATAGGACGCTTGCCCTTATCACGATTACCACCAGCACCACATACGGTAATCACCTTTCCATTGGTTCCATCGAGCACCTCGTGAATGGCTTTCAGCACATTCTCCAAGGCATCTGGCGTGTGAGCATAGTCCACTACTGCCGTATAACCCTCTGGCGAGTGAATAGGTTCCAGTCGGCCTGCCACACTCTTCAAAGTGCTCAGCACCAATAGGACATCCTCTGGTTTTTCGCCTAGCATCACCGCAGCACCATAGACAGCCAAAAGGTTGCTGACATTAAACTTGCCAATGAACTGAACGCCAACCTCACGACCGTCCACCTCCAGATACATACCCTCGAAATGACATTCAATGATACGTCCACGGAAATCGGCCATCTGTCGTGTTGAGTAGGTCTTCACCTGTGCTTTGGTGTTCTGCACCATGAACATGCCGTTCTTATCGTCAACATTGGTAATAGCAAAAGCATCCTTCGGCAACATATCGAAGAACTGCTTCTTAGCATTGCGATAATTCTCCACCGTCTTATGATAGTCCAGATGGTCACGCGTCAGATTAGTGAAGATGCCGCCTGCAAACTTCAGTCCACCGATGCGCTGCTGGGCAATAGCGTGGCTCGAGCACTCCATGAATACATACTGGCAACCTGCATCCACCATGCGCTTCAACAGCTTGTTCAGTTCAATAGGATCAGGAGTGGTATGACTGGCTGGTACTGCCTCACCTTCTATATAGTTGCAGACAGTTGACAGCAAACCGCACTTATAGCCCAGTTTACGGAACATATTATATAATAAGGTGGCGATGGTAGTCTTACCATTAGTGCCCGTTACGCCAACCAGTTTCACCTTCGATGTAGGATCACCTTGGAAGGTCGTTGCCACAGGACCAACGGCAGCCTCAGTCGAAGCCACTTGCACGTAGCATACCTGTGGGTTCAACTCTGCAGGCATGTCTTCACATAGCACTGCCGAGGCTCCAAGTTCTATAGCCTTGGGGATATACTGGTGACCATCAGTCTGTGTTCCCTTGATGGCCACAAACAAATGACCGGCCGCAGCCTTACGCGAGTCGATGTCAATATCGAGGATATCGATATCGGCATTGCCCTCTATTTTGCTCACCGCTACATTCTTGATAATGTCTTTCAGTTTCATATCGCGTTTTCTATTTTTTCTTCTAATTCAATTCCAGTGTACATACCATACCATCCTTCAGTTGACTTCCGGGTGCTATGCTCTGACGTACCACACGTCCTTTGCCTTTAATCTTGGCTTTGATGCCTTGACACTCTATGGCATAAACCGCATCGCGTGCACCCATACCTATTGTGTTAGGCATATGATGAGCCGCAGTCTTGGTATTTTCAAATTTCATGTCTCCCGTGTGTATGCCCAACTTTTCGAGCACGTATTTCGCATTAGTTGAATTACCGCCCTTCACATCGGGAATGAACACCGACAGAGAATCGCGCGCATCCTCAACCCTTAGTTTCAGGTTCTTTGCCATAACGCCTTCCGAGATATTATGGAATACCGCACCCGACATGGCACCACCTGATGCAGGCAGTCCAGACTTCTTCAGACAGACAATACAGCTGTACTGTGGATTGTCTGAGGGGAAGTAGCCGCAGAACGACAACCAATAGTCCACCACGCCACTCTTATAGCCACCAGCCTTTGCCACCTGAGCGGTACCTGTCTTTCCTGATACCTGGAACGAGTGTGAACCGGCTCTCTTTCCCAAACCTTGACTCACCACATGACGCAGGATAGTCTGCATGGTCTTGATGGTCTTCGGCTTGGCGATGCGCTCTTTGATCACCTCGGGCTGTGTCTCATAGATGACCTTACCATCCTTCACGATCTTCTCCACAAAACGTGGGCGCATCATCTTACCATTATTGGCAATGGCATTATAGAAAGTGACCGTATTGATAGGTGCTATCTGTGTTTCATAACCGATACTCATCCATGGAAGCGTAGTCTTACTCCAATAATCTGAGCGCTTCGTGGTCTTCGTGTTTGGCATACGTATCTTTGGCGGCGCATAGCCCACGATAGGCAGTTCCAGATCCTGTCCGATGCCTACACGATAGAGTCCCTCCACATATTTCGAGGGGTTCTTGCCGTAGAACTTATCTATCACATAGCTCACACCGATGTTACTACTTACCTCCAGCGTACGAGCCACATTGATAACGCCGTATCCTCCACGATGCCAGTTGTGGTCTTTCATCTTGGCGCCATGCATCTGCATGATACCGCAACCAGTATCTATGGTATAGGTAGTATCCACCACGCCATCGTCAAGTGCAACCAGGAACGAAGCAACTTTGAACACCGAACCCGGCTCACAACGGAAGCTGATAGCATCATTGAAGCGTTCATAATAGCGACCGTCTGCACCGCGACGCATATTGACAATAGCCTTCACATTGCCAGTTTTCACTTCCATGAGTATGGTAACACCCATTGAAGCATCCCACTTCTTCAACTCCTCCACCAGCGCCTGTTCTGCCAGGTCCTGCATACCCACGTCAATGGTAGTTACGATGTCAGCACCTGACACCGGCGACTTAACCATGAACGGCACCATGCGGTTCAGCACCTTCTGCTTACGGCGGATACCCATCTCGCCACGCAGGATTGAGTCATAGGTCAGCTCAATACCGAAACGGGCCGTGTCCTTACCACCCTCAAAGCTACGTATATCACCAATGGTACGCTCTGCCAGCGAACCGAAGGGGCGGCGACGAGCCACAAAGGGCTCCGCGTGGAAGCCATACTTGTTCTTTGGAAGATTGAAGTAGGGCAACTGCAACACCTCACAATAGGTGTTATAGCTGATTCGTTTGGGATAGATCTTCCAGTGACGTGCACCAGCAGTACCATCCTTCAACTGTTTCTTATGTCCTTCCTCCAGACGCTCCTTGAATTTCTCTGCCGTCCAGTCTGGGAATATCTCATGCAATCCGTCACACAGACTGTCCAACTTGCTATAGTACACTGAGTCGCGCTTATGAGTCCAGGCAGTATCCTCTCGGTCACCAGGCTGGAAGTCCATGAATATCATGTATTCAGGAATACTGCTGGCCAGCAACTGTCCGTCACTGCTCAGGATATTACCACGGTCGGGACGCACGCTATCACTGTCGCTCTTCAGTCGGTTGGCCACCACTTCCCAGTAGTTTCTATTCACCGTCATGGTATAGCCGGCCTTGATTATCACGGCCAGACCTATCAGCGTCAGCACCACCGCAATGGCGAAATAACGCGGCATCACCTTTTCTTTATTGAACTTACTCACAACTCAATCTCAATCTTCGGGTACGTTAATGATATAGGGCGGTTGATCGCTAATCTTCAACAGCGAGTCTTTGTTCTCCCGCAACACCTGCAACACATTACTCTGTCGGCAGAGTTCCGTGAGATTACTCGAGCTGGCCAGTGCCTTATACTTGGCATCTGTCAGCACCTTCTCCAAATCGCTGATTTCAATCACATCTTTCTGGCACTGATAACGGAAGCCCACATAGACTGTGGTCAACAACATGATCAGCAGGATGAGCCACACGTGATGACGCACCAGCACCAACAGATGGTCGCCACCCACAATCTGACGCAACGTCAGCGTACCCAACGGAGCATCATCATCCTCGGTAGCCTGTTCCTTCATCTGCTCGTAGGCCAAGGACGATTCATCCTTCGCCTCCGCTTTCTCCTCCACGGGCGTATCCTCGATAATCAGCTCCATGTCAGACACCGTTGTCCCTTCCTTTTTTGCCATATTTATGTTCAACCGAATCGTTATATTTTCTCCGCTATTCTTAGTTTAGCACTTCTGCTTCGAGGGTTGCTTTCCAACTCCTCAGCCGATGGTGTCGTCACTTTATTATTAATAAGGTGTAACGGACTCTTCACTCGTCCATAAAAGTCCTGCTCCTGTCTTCCTTCTGCATTACCGGAGCGCATCACGTTTTTCACTATTCTATCTTCCAGTGAGTGATAGGTTATCACACTCAGTCGTCCACCTGGTTTCAACATGTCGCAAGCCCCTAACAGCATCTCACGCAAGGCATCCATCTCGTGGTTCACCTCTATGCGAAGGGCCTGAAACAGCTTGGTCATCTCTTTCTTCTCGCGTTCGCGCTGAAACAGTTTCTCCGTGACCTGCATAAGCTGTCCCGTGGTCTCTATGCGCTGTTGCATGCGGGCTTTCACTAGTACCGACGCAATCTTCCTGGCGTTTTTCAATTCTCCATAAAGGTAGAACACATCAGCCAATCGCTGCTCCTCATAGTCATTGACCACATCGGCAGCCGTCACACCCGCGCGCTTGTTCATGCGCATGTCGAGCGGCGCATCGAAACGGAACGAGAAACCGCGCTCGGCATCATCGAAATGATGCGACGAGACGCCAAGGTCCGCCAGCAGACCGTCTATCTGTTCCACACCGTAATAACGCATCCAGTTTTTCAGATATCTGAAATTACTTCTCACAAAGGTAAACCGATCATCTGCAACGATGTTGTTTTCTGCATCAGCATCCTGATCAAAGCTATACAGATGTCCTTTGGGCGAAAGATGTTTTAAGATCTCCCGTGAGTGACCACCGCCACCGAACGTCACGTCGACATAAACGCCATCAGGCTGAATAGCCAGTCCTTCAACGCTTTCTCTCAACAAAACAGAGACATGATATGTATCAGCAGTCTTTATCATCCTTCTTTCACCTCTGTGGTCATAATTTGCTTCAGTCTCTTCGAGAACTCCTCTTGACTGAGGAATGGCTCCGCCGTCTTCTCAGAAGCCCATATCTCAATAGCATCGTTCAAACCTATAAAACGCACCGACTGATCAATCTCTGCCATCTGCAAATAGCGCTTAGGGATAAGAAAGCGGCCATTGCCGTCAAGCGTCAGCACCTCAGCCTCCGAAACATACTGTCTCAGCACCTGCTGACCCACGTCGTCCCACTCGCTGATGCGCTCAAGAAGAGCGTCCATGCGTCTGTTCCATGTTGACTCCGGATAAAGCACCAAGCACTTCTGATGCACATCCTTGCGCATCACAAGCACTTCCTCTCCTGCCGCCTGCAACACCTTACGGAAAGTGGCTGGCAGAAACACGCGCCCTTTGGCGTCGGTTTTGGCTTCAATATTACCTAAAAATCGCATGCGAACATTAATTATAGAGTCTCGGATGCAAAAGTAATAATTTTCCTCCACAATCCCCCACAATTCCCCACAAATTTTTGCTTAAAAACGAAAAAAAATCATTTTTTCTCATTTTCATACACCACCCTACACACTTTCCCTTTTTTGTGCAATATCATTATTTTGTCTTAATTTATGTAAAATTGCACATTTTTAGATGAAAATGTGCGGAAAGTGAAAGTTTTTGCGTACTTTTGCATGCCGTTAGAAAGAAGAAACAAATGGAAAAGACCATTGATATCGACAAGGTACTGAAAGGCAAAATGGGTAAGAAAGCCCGTTGGGTGCCGCGTCCACTCGTTTGGTGGCTGAAGCGCATTGCCCATGAAGACCAAATCAACGATTTTCTTTGGAGTGCTCGCGACCTACAAGGCACACCTTGGCTAAAAGCCACGCTCAACTATCTGAATGTGAAAATTCAGGTAAAAGGGTTGGAAAATTTGCCTGCGAAGGACGACTCAAAGCTTTATACCTTCGTAAGTAACCACCCATTAGGCGGTATCGACGGTGTGGCTATTGGTTCTGTCATTGGTGAGCACTTCGACGATCGTTTTCGCTATCTGGTCAACGATCTGCTGATGAATCTCCCTGGTTTAGCTCCATTGTGCATTCCTATCAACAAGACCGGCAAGCAGTCGCGCAACTTCCCTGCCATGATTGAAGCGGGATTCAAGGCCGATACTCACATCCTGATGTTCCCCGCTGGTCTATGTTCTCGTAAGCGCAACGGCAAGATTCGCGACTTGGAGTGGAAGAAGACCTTCATCACCAAGAGCATAGAGACCCACCGCGATGTTATTCCCATCTATTTCGAAGGACATAACAGCAATTTCTTCTATCGACTTTCTAACATCAGCGATCGCTATATCAAGAAGGTAAACATTGCCATGCTTTTCCTGGCCGACGAGATGTTCAAGAACGCAGGCAACACCTTCACTATTACCTTCGGGAAACCCATTCCCTGGGAGTCGTTTACCGATGACAAGACACCGATGGAATGGGCAAAAATCGTAAAAGAACAAGTGTATCAATTAGCACCTTAACAGATATAAGCAAAGCAAATCATGGAACAGCCTATCATTGATCCAATCCCCGTCGAAGTACTCAAGAGCGAGTTAACACCTGAGCGACAGTTGCGCATGACCAACAAGAGCAACAACCTCATCTATGTCATCACGGCTCACAATGCGCCCAACGTGATGCGCGAGATTGGTCGTCTTCGCGAGATTGCCTTCCGCGAAGCTGGTGGTGGAACAGGCAAGGAGGTAGACATCGACGAGTTCGACACCTGCGAGAACTGCTACAAGCAGCTCATCGTTTGGAACCCCGAGGCCGAGGAAATCATTGGTGGCTATCGCTATCTGGAGGGTAACAAGTGGGATATCGGCAGCGATGGTCAGCCTCATCTGGCCACTAGCCACATGTTCCATTTCTCAGAGAAGTTCATGTGCGAGTACATGCCCTACACCATTGAGTTGGGTCGCTCGTTCGTAAGCCTGCCTTATCAGAGTTCAAAGATGGGTGCTAAGAGTCTGTTTGCGCTCGATAACCTGTGGGACGGTCTAGGCGCTTTGACGGTTATCATGCCAAACGTGAAATATTTCTTTGGAAAGATGACCATGTATCCCTCTTATATCCGCGAGGGACGCGATATGATTCTCTACTTCCTCAAGAAGCATTTCGACGACAAGGAAAAGCTTGTCATTCCGATGAAACCGCTAAAAATTGAAGCCGACGAGCAGGAATTAGCTAAGCTATTCTGCGAAAAGGAATTCAAGGACGACTATAAGATATTGAACCGCGAGATTCGCAAACTGGGTTACAACATTCCTCCATTGGTCAATGCCTACATGAGTCTGTCACCCACCATGAAACTTTTCGGCACTGCCATCAACTATGGCTTTGGCGACGTGGAAGAGACTGGCATCCTGATTGCCATGGACGAGATTCTGGAAGAGAAGCGCGTGCGCCACATAGACTCTTTCATCAAGGAGCATCCAGAAGCGCTTAAGATCACCAGTGGTGCCAATAAAGTCATCTATAAGGAAAAGAACTAAAATGAATTTTGGCCAGAATTAATTGAATTTTGGCCAAAATTCTTCAAATAATGGCCAAAATTTAAAATCGTAGTTACAGTACTTCTGTCGGAAAGTGGCGCACTTCGTGCAGAAATTTTACAGAATTAGAATCAAAATTAAACAGATATAAAATTATTCCCTGAGAAATTTTGTTTTCAATTCTGTAGAATTTCCCTGCGAAGCAGGCTCAATTATGCAGAGTAGACTTATACCCTAAAATTAAATTATAGCTATAATTTGTTTCAGGACTAAAGCCCTATTATCTCGAAACGAACTTCTTTCCGTCCTTAATGTACAGCCCCTTTGCAGGAATTGCGCTGAGACGACGACCTTGGAGGTCGAAGATAGCTCCCTCTCCGTGGGAGAGGGCTGGGGAGAGATCCTCTATTCCTTCTGTAAGTGGAAGCGGAGCCTGAACCAAGACCTCATCGATGAGCACACGCTGCTGAGCGGTAAAGGTAACACTTATGAAGCCTGTACCTGTGATAGCTACTCGGCAATCGGTCCAACGGTCATCATTCAGAGTAAGATCAGTCTCAGAAAGTGTGGCAGAACCTGTCCACACATCAACACCTAATTTCAGACTACGACTCTCGCCCGTGATAGCTGCCGCCTTAAAGGTAAGGTAAGCCTTTCCTTCCACAGCAAAGTCGGGCGTATAGACCTTGGTCGCACTGACCTTATCGCCAAAACGAGCACACTTGTTGGCGCCACGGAAAGCATTTGGAGTCCAACCCTCAGTATTATCAGGAACGAAAGGTTTGATACCAATACTATAGAGTTCCATGTCGAAGTAACCGTCGTTGCCACCAACGCCTGCACACTTATCAAAAGTCTCTTTGAAGAACACCTTACCCGTGCGATAGACATCATCACTAATCTCAGTATTACTATCAACTGCACGATAGTAAAAATCAACGGTTCCATCGGTATTCTGCGTAATACCTGTAATAGCATGATTCAAGCGATCGCTACCATCGGTATTGGCATTATAGAGCATAGCACGCGGATAAGAAGTATTGGTGAGACTATCCTTCGAACCATAGGGATAGGTATCGCCGGCAATATCGTCGCCACCTACATAATTATTGTTTTCGTCATAAAGGCCACCGAAGGAGTTGTCGGCTGCTACCACAAAACAACGTTGATGGATAGATAATTCAGAGAGAATATCGGAATAGTTCACCCAGTTGTTTTCCCAATAAACAGGCATATAGTCCACATGTGTAACAAGCAATCCTTTTCCGTAGAGTCCACGATCCCACTTCGTAGGTTGACGGTTCTCCAGAAGGTAGTATTCATCCTTGTATTTATCATTATAGATAATATAGGTCTCGCCACCATCGGTCAATGCCTTCATGCCTTGCACCTGCACATCCTGAGTACTGAGAACCACCGGCTGTTGCCAACCAGCATACATGCGTTCATAAGCGGTAAAAGAGGCTGGCAAGAAAGCACCACCATTATAAGCACCGCCATCCATGAGGTCCCAAGTGCCCATGCCATACCATATGCCATCGCCCGTATCATACATATCGGGCAGTCCAAGGCAGTGAGAGAACTCATGGCAAAGTGTGCCTATACCATCTAAACCGGTTAGATAATTGCCCATTTCATCGGGAACCTGATAAGTTGTCAGCTCAGAAGTACAGGCATAGGTATCAATCGTTTTTCCATCAAGTTCGAGTTCTATCATAGACCAAGAAAGCTGTGCTTCATGAGGCCAGATGGTTTCAGAAGACCCCATTCCGTTTTCTCCATGACCAGGATAGATAACCATCACCTGATCAACCACACCATCATCATCCCAGTCATAATCAGCAAAGTTCACCTGCGCATCGACTGCCTCGCAAGCCTCCTTAATCATATAAGGTGCGTTAGGATCGATTACCACGTTGCTTTCTGAATCAGAACCATTTGTTCCATAATAGGCACGTTCATGCTTCAGTTGGATAGGACCTACGACATCAAACGACAAATCGAACTGCTGGTTACTCTGGTCCAAGAAGTAATCATGCACCGATCCCTGATGACCATATTCACTGGTAAAGCCCACCTTATTAGCTGCATCATCATAAAGTTGGCGGTCATGAGCCGCTTCAAACTGAACATCACTGAAGTTTGCCAAGATAATGAGTCCTTTTTTACTTCCCGTATAAGGCTGATGTTCGTCGCCAGGCAAGATGCGACGCGACGCACGACGTCCGTTCACCTGTTTGCGATGCTCGGCAGCAGCCTTCACCACCTGATGACGTTCAGCAGGTTTCAGACAGCCAGAAGCGATATCTTCCACATAGCATCGACCTTGGGCATCGATCCAATAAACACCATGTTCATCGCCATGCTTTTGCACTTTTTCAACGGTTCCATCGACCATACGGCGTTGTTTCCAAAGACCAGGAATGGCAGGTGCTGCCATCATGGTGCTCACGACAAGCGCCAACAAGACAGCCATTAGTAGTTTTTTCATAATATGTTTTTTTGATTTGTTTTTTTATTCTATTATATGATGGGCAGCGAGATGCCACATATCTTCTGATACACATCGAGTGCATACACATCGGTCATGCCACTGATATAGTCGATGACAGCCATAAGACGAGTTTCCAGACCCTCGCTCTCTATCTCGTATTGACTCGACACCCGACCAATGAGTTGCTGAGAATAGTAACGATCGGGGTGTTCGATAGCCTCCACCATCAATTCCATCAAGGTAGCCATGATACGATAACCCGACAATTCCACGTCGAGCACGGGCTTACTACGATAGATACGGCTCTTTGACACCTTGGTACATTGCACATACGCCTCACGGGGAACTTTAGAAATATGATCAATGAGTGCCCCTTGGAAAGTACCTTCCAGTATCTCATCTTCATGCGCCATAAAGGCCTCATAGCATTCATGTTCGAGCATGCCAATAACACAGGCGCGCAGATACTGCACTTGTTCATTGGGGTCATAGAGCAGCTCTTCATTGATTCGTGTAAGGATACGGTTTTTTCCCATTTCATCGAAGAAACTCAGCATCATATCCTTTGCCTCGTTGAAGCTCAGAATCTTCAGTTTGTATGCATCCTCGAGGTCCATAATTTCATAACAGATATCATCGGCAGCCTCCACAAGATAAACCAATGGATAGCGCGCCCATCGCTCTGATCCCTCGGTACCATCCAACTGAGGGATGCCTAGTTTCTGAGCCACGGCAACATAATCGCTACGTTCAGGAGTAAAGAAGCCAAACTTATTCTTCTTGGCTGCGTACGACGGGAAGGGATACTTCACAATACTTGCCAACGTACTGTAGGTCATGGCGAAACCACCCTTGCGACGTCCTTTAAAACTATGAGTCAATAAACGGAAAGCATTGGCATTACCATCAAAGCGGGTAATGTCCAACCAGAACTCAGGAGACACCTTCTCCTGCAGATAGGCGCCCTTACCTTCAGTAAAGAATGTCTGGATAGCTTTTTCACCAGAATGGCCGAAAGGAGGGTTGCCCAAATCATGCGCCAGACATGCTGTAGCCACAATTTGACCGATTTCACCGATAAAAGGCCCCTTCTCACCTCGTGCCAACAACGCACTTGCCACATCATTTCCTAATGACATGCCCACGCTTGCCACCTCGAGCGAATGTGTCAGACGATTGTGCACAAAGATACTTCCAGGCAAAGGAAACACCTGTGTCTTGTTCTGCAAACGGCGGAAAGGAGCCGAAAAGATCAAACGATCGTAGTCGCGTTTAAACTCCGTGCGGTCGTCATGACGCTCAGGATGACGATGCTCCTGACCAAGACGGCAATTAGAGATAAGCTTTTCCCAATTCATCTTCATGGCTACAAAAGTACAACATTTTCAGCATAAAAACACAATTTAGCAAAAAAAATATGGCTGATTCAATAGTTTTTACTAATTTTGCACTTCATAATATACACCTATTTATATACGTATGAAAATTCAAGTTGTAAACAAAGGACACCAACAGCTTCCTGCCTACGCTACCGAGCTAAGTGCCGGCATGGACTTGCGTGCCAATATCGATGCCCCCATTGAGCTAAAGCCCATGGAGCGGAAACTGATACCTACAGGCCTTCACATAGCACTGCCCGCTGGTTACGAGGCACAGGTAAGACCACGTAGCGGACTGGCACTGAAGAAAGGCATCACGGTATTGAACTCACCCGGAACCATCGATGCGGACTATCGCGGTGAAATAGGTGTATTGCTCATCAACCTTTCGGCAGAGCCATTCATCATCAACGATGGCGAGCGCATCGCCCAGATGGTAATTGCGCGCCACGAGACAGCTGAATTCATCGAAGTAGAGGTTCTCGACGAGACCGAACGCGGAGAAGGTGGTTACGGACATACTGGTGTGAAATGAGAAAGACGATATGCATACTGGCTGCTATTCTTTGCAGTCTGGGCTCCATGGCTCAGACAGACAGTCTGCGCCAGTATGACATCTGTTTCCACGAAGCGATGTTGCAAAGACAGAAGGGACATCACGATGCCGCCTTTGACTTACTACAACGCTGTCTGGAACTGAACCCGCAAGCCTCGGAGACCTACTATTTCCTAGCGCAGTACTACGCGGAAATCAAAGCGCCAGACAAGGCTATTGACCACTTTAAGCATGCCACAGAGTTGGAGCCTGCCAACAAAACCTACATGGAGACACTGGCACATGCCTATATTTCAAAACAGAAATACACCGACGCCATTGATGTATTGGAGCGTATGTACGCCACAGATAAGAGCCGTCAGGATTTTCTAGAGATGCTCTACAGGCTCTACCTGCAAGAGAAGAACTTCGAGAAAGCCATTGACGTGCTTGACCGCATGGAAGCTATCGATGGCAAATCAGAACGTATTTCCCTGGCTAAGAGTGGTCTCTACTTCCAGATGAGCGACCACGAAAAGGCGTTGGAAGAAATCAAGGCACTCTCCGATCAGTATCCTAACGACTTGAACTATCGCACCATCTACGCCAACACGCTATTGGCTAATGGCGATAATGAGATAGCGCACGAGGTATTGAACCAGATACTGGAAGAAGAACCTGACCACGTAAAGGCACAGCAGACACTGCGCAACTATTATATCAGCATTGAAGACGCAGAAGCAGTGGACTCGCTGACGCGATGCATCCTGCTCAACCCCAAAGCAAGTACCGATGATAAGGTTCTGCAACTGCGACAGCTTATCAGTGAAAACGAACAGATGGGCGGTGACAGTACACAGATTCTGAATCTGTTTGACTCAATGCTTGACGTTCCTCAGCCCGATGCCGATATCGCAGAGATGAAAGCTGCCTATATGGATTTGAAGCAGATGCCACGCGACTCCATCGCGAAAGCACTGGAACGTGTACTCACCTTATCACCCGACCGTGCTTCAGCAAGACTGCACTTGGTACAGTACGCATGGGAGGATGAGGACAAAGACCGCATTATCAGCCTTTGCCAAGCTGCCCGTCAGTACAACCCTGAAGAAATGGCTTTCTACTACTATCAGGGCATAGCCTACTACAACAAGGGCGACACAGATCATGCGCTGGAGGCTTTCCAAAACGGCATCAGCGTCATTAACGAGGAGAGTTCATCGGAAATTGTGTCGGACTTCTATGCTGTAATGGGCGACCTACTCTTTCTAAAGCAGCGTGAACGCGAGGCTTATGCAGCCTATGATTCCTGCTTACAGTGGAAGCCTGACAACATCAGTTGTCTGAACAACTATGCTTACTACCTAAGCTTGAATGGTACGCGTTTAGACGAGGCTGAGCAAATGAGCTATAAGACCATCAAGGCTGAGCCCAGGAACTCCACCTATCTTGACACCTATGCGTGGATTCTCTTCATGCAGCAACGCTATGCCGAGGCACGCATCTACATAGACCAAGCTCTTCAGAATGACTCTACCATTGGAGCCGTACTGAAAGAACATGCCGGCGACATCTACATCATGGGCGGTGATACGGAAGGAGCGCTGAAGATGTGGCAGGAAGCCCTGGCACAAGATCCGCAAAACAAGTTACTCATTAGAAAAATAAAACGAAAAAAATACATCAAACAATGAAACTATCCAACTACGCAAAAGCAGTCATCATGGCAGTTCCCCTGCTGTTGACCGCCTGTCATTCGAAGAAGAACGTGGTTACAGAGGCTGCGCCTCAAGCCACTGAGAGCGTTGCTCAGACCGAGATCCTGACGAAAGTAGCTGAGAACACACAGGCTACACAGTTTGTAAGCTCAAAAGTTAAGTTCTCTATTGAGATAGGACCTCAGCAAGTGTCACTGACTGGCAACCTGCGCATTAAGCGCGATGACGTTATCCGTCTGCAGCTAATGGCTTTCGGATTCGTAGAAGCAGGTCGCATAGAGTTTACCAAGGACTACGTGCTTATCATGGACCGCATCAACAAGATGTATATGAGGGCACCATATAACTATATTGATTTCTTGCGCAATAGCGGTATCAACTTCTACACACTGCAGGCATTATTCTACAATGAGTTGTTCAAACCCGGAGAAAAGAAGATTAACCTCAAGAACATGATGGGCTATCACACCGTGCTCAATGACGAAGATGCTATCATCACACTGGAACAGGACAAGATGAGCTACAGTTGGCTAGCAAATCCCGACAATGGTCAGATTAAGATTGCCAACATCATGTACCGCGACAATATCAAAGGCAACACACAGCTCACATGGGAATACATGGAGTTCAAGCCTTTGGCACAAGTACACTTCCCCAGCGACATGAAGATTACCCTTACCTCACCCAGCAAGCAGGTAAAGATGGGCATGAAGCTCAACAACCTGGGCACTAGCAGTGACTGGGAGACACGTACCACCATCAGTAACAAGTACCGTGAGGTGGATGCCGAAGAAATACTACGCCGCATCATGGCATTATAATCATTCTATACTATAAGGATAACTGCGATATGAAGAAAATCTGTTTCCTGCTCATGGTTCTCATGTGCTTCGGTATGTCTTCTGCCCAACAGCGAAAGACACAGACCCGTCGTAAAACTACAACCACGCAGACACAGGCAAAGAAGAAGACAAACAAGAAGACAACCACAACAAAGAAGAAATCAGCGCCTAAGAAGAGTGAGAAGGAACAGCTACAGGATAAGCGAAAGAAGATTTCACAGAATATCGCAGCACAGAAGAAGCGACAGGTAGAACTGGAACGCAATGTCAAGAAGCGCATGCAGGACGTGTTGGTTCTGAACAACGAAATCAGCGAAAAGCGCAAGACCATAGACAGCATCAATTCTGATATCACACACCTTAGTGCCCATATTGAGGAGCTGGACTCTCAGCTGGTTATCCTACACCAAGAATTAGTGGACAGGCAAGAGCGCTATGCTAAATCCATGCGCTATATGTATCGCAATCGTAAGGCGCAAAACCGCATCATGTTTGTATTTAGTGCCAAGAACGTGAACCAGATGTATCGACGCATGCGCTTCATGAAAGAGTATGCCACCTATCAGAGGGCGCAAGGCGAAGCCGTAAAACAAAAGCAGGCACAGATAGAAAACAAGCAAGAGGAACTGAAAAATACCAAAAGCGAGAAGACCACACTCTTGAATCGCGGCGAACGCGAACGTCAGTCGCTTGAAAAGCAACAAAGCGAACAGAAGAAGATGGTTGCCTCACTTCAGAAGGAACAGAAAACGGTGGCAAACATCATTGCTCAGCAGCAAAAGGAGGAAGCAGAGTTGGATGCCCGCATCGAACGACTGATAGCAGAGGAAATTGCACGCGAGAAAGCACGCATAGAAGCAGAGAAACGTCGTAAGGAGGAACTCGCTCGCAAGAAGAAAGCTGAAGAGGAAGCACGCAAGAAGCGCATCGCTGAAGCAAAGGCAAGAGAAGAGAGAGCACGAGAAGAAGCACGTATAGCCAAGAACGAGGCTGAGAAAAAAGCCGCTCGCGAACGTGCAAAAGCAGCCGAGGAAGAAAGAAAGTCGGCTGAGAAAGAGATGGCACAAGCACGCAAGACAACACCTGAGCCGCAACTGATGGCAGCCGATGTCGATGCGAAACTCAGCGGAAGCTTTGCCAGCAATAAAGGAAAACTGCCTATGCCTATCACTGGTCCGTACCAAGTAGTGCGCGGTTTTGGCTCGAATGTTGTCGATGGTATGAGCAATGTGCACCTCAGTAGTAAGGGGCTTCACTTAAAAGGTCAGCCAGGTGCATCAGCACGTTGTGTCTTTGACGGACAGGTAACAAAGGTTTATGCTACAGGCAAGGGATATATCGTCATGGTTCGTCACGGTAAATATATCTCCGTTTATAGTGGCATGACAAATGTAAGCGTGACTGCTGGTCAGAAAGTTAAAACGAACCAAGCCTTAGGAAAGCTTGGTCCGACAAATATGATGCAGTTCCAACTGCGAAACTGGACTGATCTTCTCAACCCACTACAGTGGTTAAGAAGGTAAGTTCAACAATGAAAGATAGACATTAAAAGCCTGCGCTATCTCATCCACGCAGATATACTCATCGGCAGAATGAGAACGGGCAGACTGTCCTGGTCCTAACTTAAACGAGGGGAAGGGCATCAGCGCTTGGTCCGATAATGTTGGAGAACCGAAAGGTTTCATACCCAAAGCCAAGCAACGCTGTATGAGTGGATGGTCTTCCGTGATATGCGATGAGTGCAGACGGAACGAACGGGCTTTCAGCTCGCAGCGCTTCATATGTTTTTGTAGGAAAGCGAAAAGGTATTCGTTCTGATAAAATTCATTAGTACGTATATCTATCACGAAGTGCAACAGGTCTGGTATCACGTTGTGTTGTGTTCCACTTTCCACCTGCGTTACCGTCATCTTAGTGTTTCCAAGAAGCGGACTCTCCTTCCGAAACTTGTAGTCACGCAACCAGCAAAGGTCATCAAGTGCTTCATAGATGGCATTCACACCCTCATTACGAGCAGCATGACCACTCACACCATGGGCATAGCCATCGATTACCATCAGTCCCTTTTCTGCAATAGCGGGTTGCATACCTGTAGGTTCACCGACAATAGCAACATCTATCTTTGGCAATAACGGAAGGACATGCTCTACACCATTCTTTCCAGACACCTCTTCTTCTGCCGAGGCCAGATAAACCAGATTAAAGTTTCTTTGACGAGCAGCCATCACACGAAAGACCTGCAATAGCGTCACCAGTCCGCCACCACAGTCGTTTGAACCAATACCATAAAGACGTCCGTCTTCTACTTCTGGCTGATGTGGGTCTCGAGTCCACGAAGCCACAGGCTTCACGGTGTCTATATGAGCATTCAATAATAGCGTGGGGCGAGCCTCATCATAGTCGTCGGCAACAACCCACAGATTGTTACAAGAGCGATTAACCGCCAATCCCCACCCTTTCATTACGCTTTCAAGATGATTGGCTGCCGCCGTCTCATCGCGACTCACACGCGGGATAGCTATCAGCTGTTTCAACAATTCTACAGCCTCGTCTACATATTTCTTTTCATCCATAGCTTCTGCAAAAGTATGAAAAAGCAACGGAATAATCAAAGGATTCCCAAAAAATTGTTCTGAAAGTACTGAAAATTGAAAAATATTTGGTACTTTTGCACACCTAACATACAAAAGATATTAGTAACTATAAAAGATAAAACATGAAAAAACTACTGCAGAAACTAGCCGTTGCTGCGTTATTGGTTTGTGCTCCAATGGCTCTACATGCCGCTGTAAAACCAGGTTCTTTTACAACAGGCAACAAAACATTCCTACTCAACGGACAGCCTTTCGTGGTGAAAGCTGCCGAGGTTCATTATCCCCGCATTCCCCGTCCCTATTGGGAGCATCGCATCAAGATGTGCAAAGCATTAGGTATGAATACCGTGTGCATATATGTATTTTGGAACATCCACGAACAGAAGGAGGGTCAGTTTGACTTCACAGGTAATAACGACGTGGCTGAGTTCTGCCGATTAGCGCAAAAAAATGGTATGTATGTCATCGTGCGCCCTGGTCCATACGTATGTGCAGAATGGGAAATGGGCGGTCTGCCTTGGTGGCTACTCAAGAAGAAAGACATCAAACTGCGTGAGCGCGACCCGTATTTTATGGAGCGCGTAAAGATCTTCGAGGAGAAAGTGGGTGAACAACTCAAGCCACTGACCATCCAAAACGGTGGTCCCATCATCATGGTACAAGTAGAAAACGAGTATGGATCATACGGTGAGGATAAACCTTATGTCTCTGAGATTCGAGACTGTCTGCGCTCTATCTACGGCAAGGAGCTCTCGCTCTTCCAGTGTGACTGGTCTTCCAACTTCGAGAAGAATGGCCTCGACGACCTGACCTGGACCATGAACTTCGGCACAGGTGCCAACATTAACGACCAGTTCCGCCGTCTTGGTGAACTGCGCCCTAACGCCCCGAAGATGTGTTCTGAGTTCTGGAGCGGTTGGTTCGACAAGTGGGGAGCCCGTCATGAGACGCGTCCTGCCAAGGATATGGTAGAGGGTATGGACGAGATGCTCTCAAAAGGTATCAGTTTCTCGCTCTACATGACCCACGGAGGCACCTCGTTCGGCCATTGGGCTGGCGCCAACTCACCAGGCTTTGCACCTGACGTGACCAGCTACGACTACGACGCGCCAATCAATGAGTATGGTCATGCCACACCTAAGTTCTGGGAACTGCGCAAGATGATGGAGAAATACAACGACGGCAAGAAGATGCCCGCTGTGCCTAAGGCTCCGATGTCCATCATCACCGTGCCTAAGTTCGAGCTGACGGAGTTCGCACCCTTCATAGCAGCCATGACCAAGCCCGTCAATGGCACGCCCAAAACCTTCGAGGAGATGGACATGGGCTGGGGCACGATGATGTACTCAACCCGCCTGCCCGAGATAACATCGCAGAGTGTGCTCACCGGCGAGTTCCACGACTTTGCCCAAGTGTTTATCGACAAAAAATATATCGGCAAGATCGACCGTGTGAAGAACGAGAAGTCGCTTACCATCCCCGCCGTTAAGGAGGGTGCCGAACTTGTTATTATCGTCGAAGGCATGGGGCGCATCAACTTCGGTCGTGCCATCAAGGACTTCAAGGGCATCGTCGGCGACGTGACGTTGACAACGGAGAAAAACGACATTGAGATGGTGCTGACGCCAAAGAACTGGATGAATGTGGCCATCCCCGATGACTACAAGACAGCCGCGAAGGCACTTGACATGGTAAAGGGCGTCAACGACCAGGTAGCTGCCGGCAAGGCGAAAGGTAGTATTCCTGCACTCGCCTTTACACAGGGCTATGAGGGCTCGAAGGAACTTGGCGACATCATGAAACCCGGCTACCACCGTGGCTACTTCAACCTGAAGAAGGTGGGCGACACCTTCCTGAACTTCGAGACATGGGGCAAGGGACAGGTCTATGTGAATGGTCATGCCATGGGCCGCATTTGGTCAATTGGTCCGCAACAGACGCTCTATGTACCTGGTTGCTGGCTGAAGAAGGGTAAGAACGAAGTGATTGTATTTGACGTGGTTGGTCCTCGCGAGGCCGTTGTCTGGGGACAGGCTGAGCCTGAACTCAACAAGTTACAGCTGGAGAAGAGCAACAAGCACAACAACATAGGCGACAAGCCCGACCTCAACAGCGCTACTCCCGTAGCTACTGGTGCTTTCAAAGCCGGAAACGGCTGGCAGACCATCCAGTTTGGAAAGACCGCCAAGGGCCGCTATCTCGCCATTGAATGTCTTTCCACCCAGAAGGCTGGCGACCGCGTAGCTATAGCTGAACTATACGTACAGGGTGCCGATGGCAAACGTCTATCTCGCGAGCCCTGGAAGACTAAGTACGCCAACTCTGAGGACGAAGGTGGCAACCACCTGGGCGATAAGGTCTTCGACCTGCAAGAGTCAACTTACTGGCAGACGGAAAAGGGTGCATCAACGCCTCATCTTCTGGTGATAGATCTTGGCAGCGAGCAGACTATCAGTGCCCTGGAGTACCTACCTCGCGCAGAACAGGGAGCACCTGGTAGCGTGAAGAACTTCAAGATATATTTGTATTAAGACTATAAAGACAATGAGACAACTCCTGCTTTCCTTTGGGTTGCTGTCGGCTGTTAGCAGCTATGGTCAGCAAGCACCTATGACATTATGGTACAACCAACCTGCTACATACTTCGAAGAATCGTTGCCACTGGGCAACGGACGCTTGGGAGCACTGGTCTATGGCAACCCGAAGGATGACATCATCCAACTGAACGACATCACCTTGTGGAGTGGTGAACCTATTGACCGTCAGGAAGACGCGGGCGCATCGCAGTGGATTCCCGAAATCCGGAAGGCACTCTTCAACGAGGATTACCGCAAGGCAGACTCACTACAGTTGCATGTGCAGGGTCATAACTCCAGCTACTATATGCCGTTGGCCACCATGCACATCGTGGATCACGGTTCTTCGGAGAAAGTGTCAGATTACCATAGGTCACTCAGTCTGGACACCGCCATTGCCTATACTATATATAATAAAGGTGGTGTCACGTTCAAACGCGAATACCTGGCATCAGCCCCCGATCAGTTAATAGCTATCCGTCTGACAGCTTCCAAGCCCCAACAGATCAATACAGAGATTCAACTCACATCGCTACTCAGCCATCGTGTGAAAGCCAAAGGCACTCAACTAACACTGACGGGCCACGCCACAGGCGATGAGAAAGAGACCATTCACTTCTGTTCTTTGTTGCAAGTCAATCACAAAGACGGCACCATTGAAGCCACCGACAGCACATTGCAATTGACAGGAGTCAGCGAGGCCATCATCTACCTGGTAAATGAAACAAGTTTCAATGGCTTCGACAAGCATCCTGTCAAAGAAGGAGCACCCTATATCAACAAGGCCATTAACCGCCTTTGGCATACACGCAACGTGACTTTCCAAGAGGTTAAGCAACGCCATTTAGCTGACTACCGACAATTTTTCTGTAGAACCAGTCTGCAACTCAGCAAGACAGCATGGCCCTCGACCACTCCTACCGACGAACTTCTGAAAGGCTATCATCAAGGCAAGGCGAATGCCGACCGCTATCTGGAGACCCTCTATTTCCAGTATGGACGCTATTTGCTCATCGCCTGCTCGCGCACACCGTCGGTTCCTGCCAACCTACAAGGCGTATGGAACCCACATCTGCAAGCACCTTGGCGCGGTAACTACACCATCAACATCAATCTCGAGGAGAACTATTGGCCCGTTTTTGTAGCCAACCTTGCAGAGATGGCAATGCCCATAGATGGATTCCTTCAGGCATTGGCAGAGAACGGAAGCTACACATCCAAGAACTATTACGGCATTCTGCATGGATGGTCGGCAGGCCACAATAGCGACCTCTGGGCAATGGCCAATCCTGTAGGTGAGAAGAACGAGAAGCCTGAATGGGCCAACTGGCCTTTAGGCGGAGCCTGGCTGGTAGAGACCGCATGGGAAAAGTATCTCTTTACGCAAGACGACAACTATCTTAAGACAACGGCCTATCCCCTGATGAAAGGTGCCGCAGACTTCTGTTTGGATTGGCTCATCGAGAATCCGCACAACTCCGAGGAACTCTTCACGGCGCCAAGTACCTCACCCGAGAACGAATATGTGACCGATCAAGGCTATCATGGCATGACCTGCTATGGCGGTACTGCCGACATGGCTATCATTCGCGAACTGTTCATCAATACGATAGCTGCAGGACACCTGTGTGGTGATGACGTGACCGCTCTCGAAAAAGCACTCCCTCGTCTTCACCCTTACACGATAGGAAAGGAGGGCGACCTCAACGAGTGGTATCACGACTGGCGCGACTACGATCCACACCACCGCCATCAGAGTCATCTCATCGGACTGTATCCCGGACATCATATCAGCTATTCCGGCAACTCCAGACATAACGGATATTCAGATAATTCAAAGAATCTTCTCGCAGCCTGCGAGCAAACGCTCATTCAAAAAGGCGAAAAGACTACAGGTTGGAGTACCGGATGGCGTATTAACCTTTGGGCCCGACTTCACAAAGGCGAACAAGCATTCCACATCTACCAGAAGCTATTGGAGTATGTACCTGCTGGACCACGACGCAAAGGTCAGGGCGGTGGCACCTATCCCAACCTGTTTGACGCCCACCCTCCCTTCCAGATTGACGGTAACTTCGGTGGTACCGCAGGTGTTTGCGAGATGCTGTTGCAGAGTGAGACAACGTTTGAGGGAGAACCTCAAACCACCATCGAGCTACTCCCTGCCCTACCTAAAGAATGGGCCAACGGTGAGATAAAAGGACTTCGCGCCCGTGGTGGCTACGAAATAGACATCACATGGAAGAACGGCAAGGTGAAGTCTGCCATTATCAAAGCCGACAAGGATGGTTCTGTCACTGTGAAATACAACGGTAAGACCAAGACATTCCTGATGAAGAAACTACAAACTAAAAAAATTAATGGATAGAAAGATTGTATTATCTGATTTCGAAAAAGTAAAACTCTGGGGCACAAGTGCCTCACTTGATGACGACCTCATCATACTAACCGACGTGAACAAGCTACCGCAAATGCAGGAACCACGCCGATTGAACTTCATCGTTATAGGCCTATGCCAACAAGGTAGTGCCTCCTACACACTTGACACTGAAGACAAAACCATCAGTCAGGGCGATATGATCATCGTGTCCGACCGCCACGTGGTAGACAATCTCCGATCATCTTCCAACTTCAAATGCATTGGTATGATACTCAGTGTGAAGTTTTTCTACGAAGTAATCCGTGAGGTGAGCGATATTTCTGCCCTCTTTCTCTATTCGCGCTACCATCCCATCATGTCGCTATCAGAGCACGAGCTACAGATGTTCTGTGATGACTTCAAGGTGCTGAGCAAGAAAATCGGCGAGACCCGCAACCACTTTCACAAAGAACTCATGCGCACACTCATTCTCGCTATGTTCTACGATCTGAGCCATATCATCTACCGTGCACAAAACATTCGTGAGAATCACCAGACACGTGCCGATGTTATCTTCGCGCAATTCATCAAACTTATTGAGGAGAACTGTCGTGTGCAGCGCCGTGTAAGTTGGTATGCTGAGCAAATGAATCTCACGGCCAAATACATGAGTGAAACCGTAAAGCGCGTCAGTGGCCGCACGCCCAACGTGTGGATAGACAACTATGTCACACTGGAACTGCGCATCACACTCAAGAACACGTCGAAAAGCATCAAGGAGATAACCCAGGAATTCAATTTCCCCAATCAGTCATTCATGGGGAAATACTTCAAGGAACACATCGGTATGAGCCCTAGTGAATATCGGAAGAGTTAAACATCTCGGCAACCTCGCAGAGTTCAGCATACCACTCTTCGCCAAAGCGGCGGGTGAGAGGTCCTTTAAGAAACTTATATACGGGAAGGTGTAGAGCCTTCCCTTTTTCACGTCCGCACTTACAGATGTCCCACTTATGGTAGTTCAGTGCCACGGTTCCGTCGGAGAATGTTTTCTCTCGAATGGGATAAAGCGCACAACTGATAGGCTTCAAATAGTTCTCCAGAGTGCAGAGACAGCAGTTCTTGACCGTATTACCTTCGTTCAGTTTCAGGTCTCCGTAATACGTAAACACGCAGTCTTTACCTCCCACAATGCTTGTTACCAGGTCGCCCTCCTGATCAGTATAGGCCACACCCTGTTGGTCTATGACACTTTGCGCCGAAGCCGACAACTGATGCCACACATCGTCCACATGGTTTTCAATCTCCATCACCTCATCGAGTGAGACGGGAGCACCGGCATCGCCTTCCACACAGCAAGCGCCCTTACATACTTCCAGGTCGCAGCAGAACTCTTCTGTCAGCAGGTCTGAGGAAATCAGCACGCCGCCAACCTCTAATATAGGAGGAATTTGCATATTCTTTGTCTTACCAGTTAATGGGTTCTAATCCGTTTTCTTTTAAATAAGCATTACAGCGCGAGAACTGATGCTGACCGAACCAGCCTCCGCGATTGGCAGACAGTGGCGAGGGATGCACCGACTCCAGCACCAGGTTCTGACTACGGTCAATCATCGCCGCCTTCGAACGGGCAAAGCCACCCCATAACATATATACTATATGTACGCGTGAGGATGCCAACGCCTTGATAGCTGCATCGGTGAAGTTCTGCCATCCCAGCGACGCATGACTGTTGGCCTGATGGGCCCGAACGGTCAGCGTGGCGTTGAGTAGCAGCACCCCCTGCCGCGCCCATCGGCTCAGATCGCCCGATGTAGGAATCTCCTTGCCCAAGTCATCATGAATCTCCTTGAAGATATTCTGCAATGATGGAGGAAACTGCACGCCTTCCTGCACAGAGAAGCTCAGTCCATGTGCCTGTCCAGGCTCATGGTATGGGTCTTGCCCTATGATGACCACCTTCACCTTATCAAAAGGACAAAGGTTGAAAGCATTGAAGATAAACTTCCCTGGGGGATAGCAAGCACCAGCACCATACTCCTGCCTCACCTGACTGGTCAGTTGTGCGAAGTAGGGTTTTTCAAACTCACCCTGCAGATGTTGTTTCCACGATTCCTCTATCTGTACGTTCATAGCACCATATGGTTTTATCTCCGCAAAGGTACAAAAAAACGCTGAAACTTACGTTGATTTAAAAATAATCTTATTATCTTTGTCGAAAATTTCAGAAATACTAACCAACAAAGATTGAATAGAAATGAGTATTTTCGACATCAACATCATTGACACCCTCAACAGTTTCGTCTTCCGTCATAACTGGGAGTGGCCAGTATGGGGCATCTTTATTGTCGGCATCATGCTCATTGCCGTAGGCTACCTGAACAAGAAGAACAGCAATAAAAGCAATGAGAACACCATGTATGCGCAAGTGGGGCTCTTCATTACGCTCAGTGTGCTCGAACTCACCCAGTTTATCTTTGCCGAGAAACGCATTTGGTTTGTGAAGCCCGACGAGGTGGGATGGTTGTGGACCATCATCAATGGTCTGCTCATAATTACCATTTTCTTCTATCAGGTAAGACTATTCAAGCGCACCCTCGACCTTGCCAACGAGCACGCCAATCGCCAATGCTCGTGGTTGTGGGGACTCATTGGCCTACCCGTCAGCATCATCGCTGCCATCTGGCTATTATCCTACGGACATACCTATTGGGCAATCGTTGTTCTTGTCATTCCGCAGGCTATACAAGTGGGCATTGCTATCCAGGCTACAATGAACGGCGGAAAAGACTGGCCCAACTTCGGCCTCACGCTGGCAGTTTACTTCATTGGCGGACTGGCAGTTGCCTTCGCACTCATCGTCGTCACGCTGACAGCCATCATCGCCATCGCCGGCTACGTGCTTCTTCTCTTAGCAGGCAAGGCTATGGAGAGCAATACCAAGCCTGTAAATGATGAGACTGAACTCATAGAGCAACCTGCTGGCGAGAAAAGCATAGAGATAGAAGAAGAATAGTGGCACTTTTCGCCACGAAAAGCATAAGAAAACCCTGGGAAAAGTGGCACTTTTCTCAGGGTTTCTCTATGGTTTGCTTTTTGCTTAGTCGCAAATCAGGTTCTCACCAGTCATATCCTTAGGCTGCTCCAAGCCCATGATGTGCAGGATAGAGGGAGCAACGTCAGCCAGACGACCGTCCTTCACTGTAGCCGAATTGTTGTTGGTTACATAGATGAAAGGCACGGGGTTCAGTGAGTGAGCGGTGTTAGGAGTACCGTCGGCATTGATGGCATTATCGGCATTACCGTGGTCAGCAATGATGATAGCCTCGTAGTCGTTGGCCTTAGCAGCTTCGATAACATCCTTTACGCAGTTGTCAACAGCCCAAACAGCCTTGGCAATAGCATTGTAAACACCAGTATGACCAACCATGTCGCCATTAGCGAAGTTCACCACGATGAAGTCATACTTATCCTCGTTGATAGCAGCCACCAGCTTATCCTTCACCTCGTAGGCGCTCATCTCAGGCTTCAAGTCGTAGGTAGCAACCTTTGGACTTGGAACCAGGATACGGTCCTCACCCTCGTAAGGAGCCTCGCGACCACCATTGAAGAAGAAGGTCACGTGAGCATACTTCTCAGTCTCGGCAGTGTGCAACTGCTTCTTACCTTGCTGGCTGAGGTATTCGCCCAACGTATTCTCCACGTTCTCTTTGGGGAACAGGATGTGTACACCAGTGAAGTTAGCATCGTATGGAGTCATGCAGTAGTACTGCAGTCCGGGGATGGTCTTCATGCCCTGCTCAGGCATATCCTGCTGAGTCAGCACAACGGTCAACTCCTTAGCACGGTCGTTACGGAAGTTGATGAAGATAACCACGTCGCCTTCTTCGATGCAACCATTAACAGCGCTGTTGTGGATAGGCTTGATGAACTCGTCGGTTACACCCTCAGCATAGCTTTCCTCTACAGCCTTTACCATATCGGTAGCCTGCTTACCAGTACCGTTCACGATCAGGTCGTAGCCTTCCTTCACACGCTCCCAACGCTTGTCGCGGTCCATTGCATAGAAACGACCTACGATTGAGGCGATAGCAGCATCGTTGTCGGCACAAACCTTTGTTACCTGCTCAATGAAGCCCTTACCGCTCTTGGGGTCGGTGTCACGACCATCCATGAAGCAGTGTACGAAAGTCTGGTTCTTCAGACCATAGTGCTTACCCACCTCGATGAGTTTAAACAGGTGATCGAGGCTTGAGTGCACACCACCGTCAGAGCAAAGGCCCATCAGGTGCAGCTTCTTGCCATTCTCCTTAGCATAAGTATATGCAGCCTTTACCTGAGGATTCTCTACGATAGAGCCATCCTTGCAAGCACGGTTAATCTTTACGAGGTCCTGATAAACGATGCGACCAGCACCGATGTTCAGGTGACCCACCTCTGAGTTACCCATCTGTCCGTCAGGCAGACCAACATCTTCGCCTGAAGCCTGTAATTGAGAGTGAGCCGAAGTGGCTGTTAACAAATCAAGATAAGGTGTTGGTGTGTTGAAGATCACATCACCCTTACCATGCTGTCCGATTCCCCATCCGTCGAGAATCATCAGAAGAGCTTTCTTTGCCATAATTCTATATTATTAATTATATATAATGTGTCCTTTCGATTTTCGGCTGCAAAGTTACTCATTTTGTGCCACATAGCAAAACTTCTTGGTGGGCGAAATGACTTTTTTTCCTTTATTCCACTTTTTTTCTACAAATTATTTCGTTTTGTCGGTAATTGTGTTTATATTTGCAAACTAATAACCTAATGAAAGACCATTCGACCTACCATTGTATTCTTGCGATAAGAACATATCATATAATACAATAATTACTAATCAAATGAAGCAACTTATGAAGAATTATTTTATTCTCAGAAGGAGTAAATGGCTACTCCTAACTCTCTTTATGCTCCTCATCGGAGGTAGTTCGGTGTGGGCGGAAGCCAAAACATTACCGTACAGCTACGGGTTTGAGGACTACAATCTAGCTACTGATGGATGGACGACAGCTAATCCCAGTGGGAAAAATAGCGGAGAATTTGGAATAACTGGCACAAGCAATGGTGCGGTAAGAACAGGTTCATATGGTTTCCGTTTTTCTTCATATTCGACAAACGGTGAAAATACACAATACCTTATTTCTCCTGAACTGAGTACAGACAATGGAGGCATCACCGTCTCATTTTATTATAAAGCATCTTCTACTTCTTCTTCAGGTGAGAAGTTCAAAGTTGGTTATTCTACTACTGATACAGATTTGTCCAGTTTCGCGTTTGATGTAGAATACGCTCCAACAAGCACAACTTGGACGGAATACAATCACACATTCCCCGCAGGAACTAAATACATTGCAATATACTACTATGCAAACTATCAGTATCGTCTTCTGGTTGATGATTTTACCTTTGAGGCGGTTGAAAATATAGTAGGTCCTGCTTTTGCAATCAAGGATGGAACAACAACTATCAATTCCCCTTACGCCTACAACTTTGGCCTTGCCACAGCAGGTACCACTAAGACATTTACGTTGAGTAACCCTGGCACAGAGGCTACTCCGATTGCACTTTCAGCTACAGGAAATGTAGGAGCAAGTATAGGTGAAGCTACCTCTATTGCTGCGGGTGGTGAAGTCACACTGACACTAACAATGCCTGATGCAAATGCTTCTGGAACTGTTACAGTTACACCTACCGGCGATGGCCTAAGCGCATTCACATTTAATGTCAGTGGAACGAAGCGAGATGCTAGCAAAGTATATGAAAGTGGCTTCACTTCTCTCCCAGAAGACTGGACAACAACCGGTACTTGGTACTACTCTGCAGCAAATGGAGCATATACTCAAGTATGGTATCTGTCTAGCAACGCTCGCTTGATTACTCCTAAACTGACGATTGCTGAAGGTGAGAAGTTCTTTGTGGAGGCTAAGGGCTTTAGCACTAGCAATACCAGCTATCAACACTTGCAGATGCAGTATTCTGCAGACGGAACATCTTGGACCAACTTTGGTGATGAGCCAGCATTAGATCCTTCTAACTGGAATACTTTTGAAATCACAGGTTGCCCTGCTGGTTCTTACTACATTGCCATCAATGCTTCGCAGGCTGATATCCGTATGTTCTACGGTGGTCAACTTCCACTTGAACCCAAGATGGTAGTTACTCAGCCCGCAACTCTCGACTTTGGACTCTATGACAAGGACGCGAATCCTGCTCCCACAAAAACATTTACTATTGCCAATACAGGTCTGGCAACATTGAACGGCATTAGCGTTACTTCTGAAAATGATGCATTCGTCATTACAAATGCTCCTACATCACTGGCTGCTGGCGCAAGTCAGGAAGTAACGATTACTATGTCGACAGCAACCACTGGTGCTCTGTCATCTCTCATTACTGTGAGTGCAACAGACATGACTGATGCTACGTTCACCGTTACAGGTACTATTAAACCTGCAGGAATGGCCGTAGAGGAATTTACAGATGGCCTACCTGCTAATTGGACAAATGCATCATGGACTTTCGCTAATGGTGAAGCAACGGGTAAAAGCAGTAGCGCATACCTAACCACACCGAAATTAACTTTCTCTGCAGGCGATTTCATCATTATTAAAGCAAAACGCTATGATAGTGATACCAGCGATTATCTCACAGTACAGGGTTCAAATGACAATGGCTCTACATGGACAGCTTATTCAAAGAAACTGCAAAATGCTGACGGTCTTGATTATCCGGATTATGGTACCATGGTATTAAGCGACATTCCCACAACAGTCAATAGACTACGCTTTGTTGGATACTATTGCGTTGTAGATGAGATTCATGGCTTAACCTACGCTCCAGTCCTTTCTGTTACCAAGGAGGCCGCAGCTGTTTCTACTCCTGCCAACTACGACTTTGGCGAGTGCGCTGCCGATGCAAACGTAACTTATAACTTTGCAAATACTGGTGCAGGAACCATCAACATCACCAATGTTGCCATCACAGGCGAAGGCGCAGCAGTTTATAGCACCAACTGGACCACAAGCGTTAGTGCTCCGTTCGACCTTACAATTTCCCGTTCTTACGATTCCAACCGTGTTGGCGCATCTGAAGCAACAATAACAGTTACCACTTCTGAGGGCAACTTCGTTATCAACGTGACAGGTACCGACAAGGCTGCTAATGCTCCTGAACTGGCAGTATCTACTAATGCCATTGACTTTGGCAAACTGACAGACGATGCCGTTGAGACTGTTACCGTAACAAACAATGGTACTGGTTCGATGGATGTCACCATCGCCTCGGACAGCGAGGACTTCGAGGTTTCCACCACCTCGCTGACAGGTATTGGCGCAGGCGAGTCTAAGACATTTAACATTACCTTCAAATATGGCACACCGTATGGAGTGAAGAATGGTAACGTTACTGTTACTCCTACATACAATGTAGGTGCAGCTGAAACCATCACCGTTACTGCCAAGGCCAAGAATCCTGCAACATGGAGCGAAGACTTCACAGGAAACACCAAACCAACAGGTTGGGATGCTGGTGCAAACTGGACATTTGCAGAAGGCAAGGCAAAAGCAGCATATGCTTACGGAACGACAAGTTATCTGACGACTCCAGCACTAACCGTTGCTGGTACTACAGATGAAATGTCCTTCGACTATCAAGCAACTGCTAATTATGTTTCTATCAAGATACAGTATTCAAAGGATGGTGCTGCCTTTACAGACCTACATACCATTTCAGGATTGAGCAATGGTGATGCTGGTACCTATACCATTACTGGTCTTGAAGCAGGTAACTACCAATTCCGCTTTGCTAACGACGACTACGAGTTAGACAATTTCGAAGGTTTCATTCTGAACCTACCCGACCACATCTGTGTAATTACTGCTAGTTCGATACCTACATCTAATTCTTACAGCATAACGATGAAGGAGGGACAGAGTTTCAATGCCACCGTTACCGTAAAAGAGAATCGTGGTGTAGCCGAGACTGTTACAGCCAAGCTCTATATGGGTTCTACAGTTATCGGTACTAATGCCAATGTTAATATTGAAGCTAACGAGTCAAAGGTAATTACCATTGAGTGCACACCAACAACCTCTGCTCCCACTGGAGTAGAAATGCACATTGAGGTGGAATATGCAGGCGGCACGCTCAGCACGACACCAGAAACGCGTTATGTTGCAGCAATCACGAATCTGATTCTTGACGAAAAATCTGATGATGCTGTCGTTGCAGATACCTACGACAATGTGACCCTTAAACGCAAGTTCGTTGCGGGATGGAACACTGTTTGTCTGCCATTTACCATCAGTGATGTAGAAGCATTCTTCGGAACCGGTGCTAAGTCTTATAACTTCACAAGCTATAGCGAAGGTATATTAAGTTTCAATGCAGTAGATGAATTAACTGCCAGCTATCCATACATTGTATATGTACCTGCTGCAATCACAGAAGACATCGAATTGCACAATATCACAATTGCCAATGGGGACAAGGATCCATGGTATCGCTATCAGAGCGGAGCTTACTTCCGTGGCACTTACGCCCCCGTTGCTGCTGGCGAATGGACTAAGACTGCAAGTTCAGACGTTATTTACGGCGTAACCTCTGCAGGTAAGATTGCCAAAGCGGGTGCAAGCGCAAGCATTGATGGCTTCCGTGCTTACTTCGATTTACCAGCAGGTGCCACCGTTCGTCTGGCCATTATCGATGAGAGCGGCGAGACAACCATTATCAATGGTATTGTCTTCGATGCTGAAGACAGCAAGGTTTACAACCTGAATGGTCAACGCGTAGAGACCATGAAGCGTGGTCAACTCTACATCGTGAATGGCAAAAAAGTCGTAAAGTAAATCCCTAAACGAAGAAACGATTATGAAAAAGAAAACATATATAGCACCTGTTACTGCAACACACCGCATTGAACTACAGACACTTGTCATGGGCTCGCAGTTGAACCAGTCTCAGGATTCTCAAAACATAACTACCACAGAGGAGGAATATGAAGAGAAATTCACTTCCCGTCGTCGCGACATTTGGGAAGATGAAGAGGATGATTATTGAACTATAGCCCCGCAATAGTTAAGGGAGAATGGTGCGAAAGTGGCACTGTTCTCTCTTAATAGTTTAACTTTTGGTCTTCATCTAGACTCTAGAAAAGGGGATTCTAGACTTTAGATTTTCCCATTCTAAAGTTTAGAAATACCATTTCCAGACTTTAGAACGCAGACAAAAGCTAAAGTATCAGGGGGCAATAGTTTTGTTAAAAACTAATAAAAAGAATACAATTATATACAGAAATTATGCATTTTAGAACGAAATGTCGTAATTTTGTGCCACAAAACTACTACACTGTAAGTACTATGAGCATACTAACTACTAAAAGCAGACTACTGCTTGTCACCCTCGCAACATTGTTCATAAGCACCATGTCTGTCGTAGCTGATACCTACGAGGAGGACTTCTCTTCGGTTACAGGTACTAGCAACTACAACGGCACTGTTACGGCCTTACCTGAAGGATGGGGATATATTGGCGATTTGTCTGCCTTTAGCTATGAGACTGAGAAATACAAGAGTCAGAAGGTTGCCATCTCTATAACAACAAACACGGAGAACTACTTGGTAACGCCAAAGGTGCAGGGCAACGTGCACTTCTGGGTGAGAAACTACACCAAGAGCTATCAGGCTAGTATAAATGTTTATGCTTGTACTGAGGAAAACGGCGTTTTCACTCTAGGCGACATCATAACGAGTAAGACGCTTAGCAAGTCAAGCTCCACACCTTCATGGGAAAAAATCAGTTTTAACGTAGCGAATGCATCGCGCCTGGCTATTCTTCTGAGCAAGGGCTGTCTGGATGATTTCTATGCCTACGAACTGATAACCGATGATAGCGGCAATCCCGACAATCCTCCAGTAGTCATAGAGAAGAAGGAACTCACGATGCTGAGCTTTGAGCGCACTTGCGACTATGAACTGACAGCCAACGAGGAGAACAAGTTCACTGCCACATTCAACGTGGGTGTGAAGAACACAGGCGACACGAAGTTGGAAGCCGACGAGGTGAGCGTCAGCATCACCAATGCCGATGGCACCGTGGTTTATACAACTGCTACCGCTACTGCTGCGCTTGAGGTGGACGATAGTGTCACTATTCCCGTGACCGTCACTGCCGATGCTGGCGACGGTGGCTATCTGTCGTTCTATGCAAAAGAGAATATATCTAATACATACTGTAAAAACAACTATGGTAACAATGCCTATGTGAATGTTCACATCACGGCTTTCAAGCCCGCCTTCGCCATCAATGGTCCCGACGGCACCAAGCTATGGGCCGACGACACCATCGACTTTGGTACCGTGAACACGACAGCCACAAAAACCATTACCATCAAGAACGATGGCACGGCACCGCTTGCCGTAAGCAGCATCAGCGTGCCAGACGGTTTTACGGTGGAGGAAAGCGCATTCAGCGTGGAGGCAGGAAGCCAGAAGGTCATCACGCTCACGCTGACTCCCACTGAGGGACACTACGGCAAGAAGCAGGGCGAGGCCACCATCACTCATGCCTTGGGTACGTTCTCATTCAAACTACAAGGCACCACGGTCGATCCATCGGTCTATTTCGTGAACTTCGAGAATGGCGCACTACCTGAATCATGGACCGTAGGTCAGAACTGGACCGTGACCACACAGAGCGGTAACCACTACGCACAGCAAAGCAGCAACGTAGAGACTACGGCTATCATCACTCAGAAACTGGTTGTAAGTGCAGGCGAGAGCATGTCCATCCAGGCCAAGCGTGCCTACTCTTACACTGAAGCCACGCTGACCGTAAGCTATTCTACCAACAAGGCAGAATGGACCAAGATTGAAGATTTCGCGCTAACCAGCGCCTTTACTGAATACACACTGAGCGGCATTCCCGCCGGTACTGTCTATCTGATGTTTGAAGGTCAGTATGTGGCTATCGACAACCTGATAGGTTTCCATGAGAGTACTGATGCACCTAAGTTGGGTGTCTTCGACGCCGAGGGAAAGGCTATCAGCAACAATGCTGTTTTAGACTTCGGCTTGCAGACTGCCAATGCTGATACCACCTTCACCGTAAAGAATGTGGGCACCGGTTCGCTCTATGTTCAGCTGAACGCTACGGAGGGCTTCACACTCGATAAGAGCGAGGTGACACTGGCTGCTGGTGCACAGGAAACCGTCACGCTGACCATGTCTGCCGAACCATATGGTGAGAAGAGCGGCACACTGAGCATCCTTTCTGAAGTGGAAGAGCTGAGCATCGTGCTTCAAGGAACAACGCGCGACGCTTCACTGCTCTACGTGGATTTCCAGGATAAGCAGTGGCCCAAGGGATGGACCGCTGACGACAAGTGGAGCATCACCAACGAGAGCTACAGCTCACCTGAATACTATGCCGAGCACAGTGACTACACGGGTGCTGCAGGCAGTCTGGTTACTGCTAAGCTGCTCTTCCTGGAAGGCATGCCTCTGTCATTTGATGCACGTCGCGCTAACGAGACCTATGAATCAAGTCTGAAGGTGTATTACTCTACAGACAGATTGCAATGGACCGTGGCTGCCGACCTGACCGCAGAACTCTCTAATGAGTTTGCCACCCAACAGGTAACCATCCCTGCGGGCGAAAACTACGTGATGTTCGAGGCTGCCAATGTTTGCTTAGACAATATCACGGGTGCAAAGCTAACCTCTGACGATCACATGGTAGAACTGTCTGCTCAGTTTGCCAGCGAGGCAACCGTCAACTGGGAATACCAGGCAAAAGCAACCGTCAAGAACATTTGGGCCGACAGCGAGGAGGTTACCCTGCGATTCGTATTCGGTGGTAAGGAACTGAAGAAAGAAACCTTCACCCTTGGCTATGGTGAGAGTCAGACTCTGACTACCGGCTTCACGCCTCATGTCTTACCTGATGAGCCTGCCGAGGCTTACTTCGAAATGACTTATGCGGGCAAGACCGTGAAGAGCGAGGTGAAAAACGTGGTCATCAAGGCCGAGAGCGACGAGACGAATGCCATCATCCTGACGGGCATTATCACCGACGACAGCGAGGAACCGAAACCACTGGAAGGCGTCAGCATCACACTGACATCGCAGACTGAGGAAGCTATCTACGTCGCCGAGACCGATGCTAACGGACAGTTCACAGTGAAAGTGTGGCGCGGCAACCTGTTCTATACACTCACGGCAGTGAAGGATGGTTACGAGGCCGAACCCAAGACACTTATCTTCGTGGGTAACAAGGATGACTTCGCTCTCACAATGAAGAACCTGAACCCCGACACTCCTGACATTCCCGATGGCGTGAAAGGTGTCAATGCCAATAGTCAGCAACAGCCCGTCTATAACATGCAGGGACAGCGCGTAAGGATGCTGAATAAAGGTATCTATATAAAGAATGGTAAAAAACATATTATAAAGAAATGAAGAAAAAGAAGTTATTTGCTGGTGCACTGGCCCTGATGATGGCCGCACCAATGGCTGCCCTTGCTGATGGCGGTGTCATCATCAACGGTAGCGTTATCGACTGGTATGCCTACGGCAAAGATATTCACGGAGGCGGAAACACATGGATCCAGATGATTCCCGGCAGCATCGAACTGTCTAACGTAGGTATTGCCTCTTTCGGTCTTGATGCCTCGGCTACCGACGGGAAGCCCGTATGGCTGGCCGACTTCCCCATTCGTAACAACACGCTCTATAGCAATGCCGGCGGCATCTATGTAGGTGGCAACACATTCTACTCTTTCTTCGGCCACGAAGTGGGATGGGAAGACAATATGGAAGGTGAATATGGCAGCGAACAACAGGAAATCCTGGTGCGTATGTTCACATGGGACATTGATGCCAGCGGTGCTTGGACCAACGTGAAATACCAACAGGTGGGCAAACTGAATTACCAACCCACCGACCTGGCCTACGATCCTCTCTACGACAAGGCCTATGGTATTTTCTACTTCAGCCACGGTGATGAGAGCGGCTATAAGCTGGGCGAACTGAATCTGAACGACTGGAGCGTGCGTTTCATCTCACGCGAGGCGATGCCTATCACTGGCGAGTTGCGCACACTGGCCATCAACTCAAAGGGTGAGCTCTATGGTACCGATGCCAGCGGCTATATCTACAAGGTGGATAAGGAAGACGGCACACTGACCTATATTGGTAACATGGGCTTCAAGAGCCAGCACCGCATGATGTCGGCTGCTTTCGACTTGCGCACTGACAAGATGTACTGGCTGGGCTATCTTAATAATGGTAAGATCAGTGCTGCTACCGATGGCACCAACAACACGCTGTCGATTGCCGACGGTGGTCGCGATACTGGTTTCTACGAGATTGACGTCAATACCGGCAATGCCACTCTGATTGGCAATACCAACTTCAAGCAGAACGTTGAACAGAAAGACGACGAAGGTGACATGGTAACCGTGACACAGAAGTTTGGTAAGTTCCAGCTCACGGGTATCTGGGTTGATGGCTCGTTTGAGAAGAAAGAGGTGGACCAGTGCGTATCGTTCCAGACTGTTCCTGCACAGCTGAAGGTGGGACAGGAGAGCGAAATCATTGTTAATATCAAGAACATTGGTTTGAAAGATATTGCCGAGGACGACTGGAAGGTGAACCTCTATGCCAATGGCGAACTGATAGCATCAAAGAGCGGTCGTGACCTGGAAGTTGGCGAACTGCGCCAGCAGAAGTTCGCCTATACAGCTCCTCAGAATCCCGGCACCGTGAACATCTATGCTGAAGTAGTGAACGAAAAGGATCTGGAGGCACGCAATAACAAGAGTGAGGTGGCTGCCATCATCGTACTCGACACAAAGTGTCTGCCTGGTGTTCAGGTAGAAGGTACTGTGAATGGTAACAGTCTGAGTCTTGCTTGGACCAATCCTAATGGTCGCATGGTAGAGGGTGCCGAGAACTTCGCACCATTCTGCTATGAGGACCTGGGTGCTTGGATGACCTACGATGGCGACAAGGGCTACACACAGCGTCCCAGCAGTTTCAATGCTTCTATCAACTATGCTAACTGGAGCACACCAAAGGCCTACATCGTATGGAATGCTAAGAAGGCTGGTGCCGACATCACCGTGGGTGGTGAGAAACTGATGGCTCATACCGGTAGTCAGAGCTTCGCTGCTTGGTGGACAGCCGTTCCCGATGATAGCGAGGCTGGTGGTCACCAGGTGGCCAACGATGACTGGCTCATCTCTCCTGCCCTGACCGGCAATGCACAGACCATCGAGTTCTGGGGCAAGGGATACAAGGGTGCTGAGGCTACTGGCTACGCCACCGAGATGAATCCTTTGGAACTGATGCGCGTGCTGTACACCACCAAGGAATATACTGCTTCTACAGAGTGGAAGGCAGAAGACTGGCAGGTGGCTCGCGACACCTTCGAGATTGAGAACTCTGTATGGACCCGCTATAAGGCTCAGATGCCTGAGGGCGCCAAGCATTTCGCCCTGCAGTGCTGCAGCCCCGATGGCTTCGTTACAATGATCGACGACATTGCCTTCGATGTAAACGTTGGTCCGGTGACTGGCTATAACGTATATAAGAATGGCGTAAAGGTAACCACCCTTGCAGCCGATGCCACCGGCTATAATGTAGCCCGCGCTGAGGCAAGTGCCGCTTACACCGTAACAGCCGTCTATGCCGAGGGTGAGTCATATCCTTCGAACGCCGTAGGTATCGACATCATCAACGCCATCAGCGAGGCTACTGCTGTTCCCACTGCAAAGGGCATGCAGATCTTCAACATGAAGGGTCAGCAAGTGAACGTCATGAACCGTCCAGGTCTCTACATCATCAAGCAGAATGGTGAGAGCCGCAAGGTCATGGTAAAATAAGAACAAGACAAACACATACAATAAAAGGGAGCTTCGCGGCTCCCTTTATTTTTTTCGTTTTTCGATTTACTTAAAATCGAATCCCATGCGCAGACCGTCGTAGTTCTTTGACAGGTCGCTGATGGTGTTCATCGTCTTGTTGCCACTCAGTGCAGAGAGAGTCTGGAAGAGGGTGAGCAACTTGCTTGACTCGAAGAGCAGACCGATGCCATCGGAATTTTTCTTGGCATAGCAGGTGATGTTGAGCAGCAGTGTTGTGAGAACTACCTTACCTGTAGAAGGCTCGAAAGTGTAGGTACCGCTGAGCTTCTTACCTGCTATCTTAGCAGAGAAAGTCTTGTCAGCATTGAAGGTGATGGTGGTGTTTGAAGACTTCACGCCCAGTGTGTTGAATGTGGGCAGCATCTTCTCCTTAATCTGCTGAGCAACAATCTCACCACCGGCCTGAGCCAACAACTGCTGACTGGTGAAGGCACAACCAGGAGAAGAGTATTTCCAAGTACCAACGATAGTCTTCTCGGTCATCTTATCGAGACCCAGCACACTCTGAAACATGTTACTAAGAGCCTGTCCGTTGGTAGCAGCAGAAAGCACATTGCCCAACACACTGCTTGCAGCCGATGAGGCATTGTTAGATACGGTTGTTCCAGCATTCTGGTTCAGACCAACAGCACCGCAGCCTGCCAACATCATGGCAGCAGCTGCCAAAATCATCATGTTCTTTTTCATTGTTGTGAATAAATTAAATTAAACATTATTTGGGTATTACTTCAAGCATATAAATAGCATCGAGCGACCACAGGGCGGCCTCGTTCGTAGAGAGTTCACGGGCGGGCCTCAACAACGAGCGCCACACTTCCGCCTTACGTTCCACATCACAGTCCTTCCAAGCAGCATAGGCATCAAGACGGCGAACGGGGAACTTATTGCCACTGATTCTCTCAGCCATCACCCGATAGCGACGGGCAAAGTCCAGCCAAACATCATCGAAGCGCGACATCTGCATAAGCGGCATCAACTCGTTCATCACCTCAAAGCCACCCATGATGGTACAGAGGTGATTGGTGTGCAGCAGACTGTCGGGACCATCGTATGTGATACGTCCTGAAGCAGGGTCGTAGCCCAGCGCCTTATTGCCCGTAAAGAGGCCGTGCTTCAGTTCTGCCATCGACTGAAGACCAGCTTTTATCTTGTCACGATAGCGAATATCGCCTGTTCGTTCCCACTCCGTCATCCAGTTGCCGGCATAAGCCAACCAGTCGGGACCAATGCGCAGACGGGCCGGTGCGCTGCAAGGATACAGCGAACGCGGTTCTGCCAGTCGCATAGGGTCAAGATGATAGAGCAGCGTATCGCAATCGGTCTGCGCATGCATCAAGTCACCCATACGCTCATCTGCCGTCAGGTAATAGTAGAAACGCAGGAAAGCCGACTGCGAGATGCGTGCTTCCTTGGCGCCACAGCCCCAGTGACTCACGTTATGACGACTGCCAAGCGGAGCAAAAGGACCAATGTGATAGGTATCCACCTCGCTATTATGGCGTGTCATGGCCTCAGCCATGCGCCAGATGTCAGCACGACCGCTACGCAAGAACATGTACCATAACCACATAGGAGAAGCCAGTTCGGTGTTATCCCATGCAAAACCGCCCACATCATAGCGCCACTCATTGCGTTCCGGGTCAAAGGCATGCATCACATCGCCGTAGTTCCAGAAGCCATACCACTTGCAACGCTCTGTTTCCTGCTGAAAAACAGAGATATAGTCATCCAACCGTTGTTCCACCTCTTTCTGGTTAGTAGGCAACGACCAGATGCCGAAAGCACGCTTATTGTGCATGTATTCGGGTGTGGGCAACAACTGATAGCTGCCCATTTGAGCATCATATTGAGGCTTTCCCACATAGGGCTGCAACCACAAGGTGCTGGTACGACCGATGCCATAGGGTGTGCTCATGCCTTCCTGTACATCCTCATAGCTGGACAACAGACCGTGGGCAATGGTATCATAGTGGCACAGGTTCATGGGCTCTGCCTCGGGCGACCACAGATACATGGTGAGCTGAGCCTCATCGCTGCGTGCATGGTCCACCTGAATAGTCGAAGGATAGCTCTGCCAGAAGTCTTTCAGGCGCACGGCAAGACCGCCATCAGTATCACCTACTAGTACAAAACCAGGCGCACGATTGCCTGTCAGCGTACCTATCCAAGACGAGCGGTCGGTAGCTCGCTTGCGAATGGAATAGGCATTATCGGTGAGTTGTGAGAGGCGGAAGCCATCCCACTGTGCCCATTCCTCAAGTAGCGTCTGACTCTTCTCCGGGAAAGAAACCCTTGCAGGAATGCGTTCATACTGCATCTGCAAAGCCTGCCAGTTGGTCTCCTTATCCAGAGGACGACGGCCATCCAACGGTTGTACGGGTTCGTGCCACAGCATATCGCCATCCATAGCAAAAGAAACATGACGATTGTAAGTCTCTGTTCGCATGGGAACAGCGAAGCGCACACCAAGAGAAGTGATGAAGTCCTCATTCTGTTCGCCATCATATATAAAGGAATGAACAAGCTTCAACTGATCACTGCCCTGCCAAACGCAGAGTCGAAGTGTAAAGGGCAACCACAAACGGCCATCCTCTCCGCGATGACGACCTTCAATCTTCACCACAGCAGAGACCTTCCCTACCCGTTCAAGGGTCACACGATCTATCACAGAAGCGAAACTACCTTTCGTGGTCGTTGCCACCAGTTCCGCCTGACCTCCCACCTTCAGTCCGTCAATCTTCAGACTATCCAGGAAGAATTTCCCACGCTTAGGGATAAAAGCCTGCAGGCGGCTATTGCCGATATAGAAATAATCAGGGTTGTCTTTGAGCGAGAGCTTTTCGCTGGGTTGTCCGGGTTGCCCAGGGATTCCGGATATTCCGGATATTCCGGAGTTTCCGGAATCCTCGGGAACTCCGGCAGAGCCGTAGACTCCTGATACGCCCATCCACTTCACGGAGCCATCGGGCCATGAAGCCAAAGGCCAACAATCAGAAGTCGTGAACTGACGGGCATCGCCCACTTTCTTCAGTTCGCCCTGTGCAAAAGGCAAGCCAAAGGTTACGGGTTGCGGTGAAGACGGCGCCGTACCAATCCAGTGAAGGGGAACTTCAGACCGAGAAGAAAGGTTCTCCATACGGAAGTTCGCGATGCGAGCACGTGAGAGTGTGGTGCGGAAACCAAACCATCCCTTCGTCAATGGCGTAGGGTCGAGATAGTCAACAAGACATTCTCCATCTACAAAAATACGCGTGCGACCCTCCTGGGTGCTCTCCACACGCCAATGATACCAATGGCCCGACTTCAAAAGATGATCCTTATCAGTGTATTCCTTCCAAATGGGAGGCACCACTCCCCCACCCATATAGCGGCGGAATCGGGTCGTGGAGTTATAGTTTCCGCCATATCCCAGGTAATACATCTGCAAGGCATAACAGTTCTTGAAGATGCCTTGACGCTGGTTCAAATGCTTAAAAACGGTAGCAGCCGAAGGATCGCTAGCCATCCAAAAGACATTCATGTCGCTCAAACGATCATCAGTCATCAGCACATCGTACTCCACAGCCATGCCCTGCTTTACAGGTTGCTTGCGCCAGAGCGTCAATCCCTTGGGAGCAACCACCTCGCAGATGTCGCCACTGAAGCTGACACGATAGTCAGGGGACTCCGATTCCACTGTCCAATACTTCTTGAACGAGCGTTGGTCGAAGCCCGATTGCGCCTGAACCATCAGCGCACACAGGCAGCAAAGCAGAAAACTAAAAATCCGTTTTTCCATCGACGCTGAAGATTGGTTCGTTGGTTTCTATCTTCTGATCATAGAAGTGCACAGCACTATCGTTCATCTTTGGGTGCTGCGTCTGCAAGAGTTTGATGAGCTCGGCACCTGCCCAGATGACAGGACCGTAGCCATGAGCCGCCATGACATGAACAGGGCGGTAAGCATAGAAAGCCGCATCGAAGCCCATGCCAGTGCCCACACAGACGCCAGTCACCTGTCCTTTCTCGTTCACGGCTTTCTCTATAGCATGCCATCCCAGCATCACCACAGGGCCATAGGCCTTGGCATCGATCCATCCCTGATTAATAGCGTGAGCCATACAATAAGTGAAGATGGCGGTACACGATGTCTCCTCATAAGTCTCAGGACGGTCGAGCAACTGATGCCAATAGCCATCCATGCCCTGTAAGGCAGCTATTCCTGCCACATGCTGCTGCAACAGTTTGAGGATAGCGTCGCGCTGCGGATGCTGCTGTGGCAGTACATCGAGCACCTCGCACAGCGTCAGGATAGCCCATCCGTTGGCTCGTCCCCAATGGAAGGCAGGATGAGGATTCATAGCCTCCACCCATCCATGACGGAACAGCTGCTTTTCAGGCACAAACATACGCTTGGCAAACTGCAATACCTGGGCAGCAGCCTGGTCAAAGTACTTCTCTTCGCCAGTATATACACCCATATCAGCCACTGTAGGAATGCCCATAAACATATCATCCAACCAAAGGGTGTTATGCTGAGGGCGCAGTCTTGCGAAGGTACCATCGCCAAGACGATACTCCTTATTTAATATATAAGAGGTATAGTTACGAATCAGGTCGTCAAGATTCAGCGACTTGTCAGCCACACAGGCCTTAATCATTGAAGAGCAAACGGCACCGGCATCATCAAGTGCCTGCGGATCCACAACCTTGCGCATCAGGGGATCAATTTTCTTTCCCTGCTTATACAGTTTGGTGAAAACAGGCGCAGCACTCGCCAGCAAGCGGTAACGCTCATATACATAGTCGCGATAAGCCTTGTCGCCAGTCACATTATAGGCAGCCAACATGGCCGAATAGGTAACACCCCACTCATAGCTGGTGAGTCGGAAGTCACCACGACGCAACTGTGTCTGCGCATTAATGGCCTTCATATCGCTCACCGTCTGGTGCGTCTTACTGTCTTCCAGTTCGGCAGGAGTCACCTGCTGCAGGTAGTGCAGCACGCAGTCCATGGTCTGCTTCACCTTCTGAGCGGCAGGAACGCCATAGCCATGCTTATAAGCAGGCTTCATCAAGTGAAGCGGCGTGTTAGAGTCGTTGACCTGTTGGGCCATCGCCAAACAGCAACACGAGAGGCTCAACATGAGAGAAATTGTTTTGATTTTGTTCATAGTCGTTGTTTCATAGTTTGTATTTTCTGTCTTAAGTAGTCTTTAAAGTCGTCGTTCTCCAGCACATTGATATCTTCCATCAGCCCCAATACGAAACGTCCGATGCCCTTAAACGAACTGACGGGCAACTCCACCAGCCAGTGATCATCGCCATCGGGCTCAATATAGCGCTCACTCTGTGGATATTCCTCGCGCAGAAGGTTTGACGAAAGGCGTCCTAAGCGCAACTTCACGAGTTGCTGCTCCTCGCTACTGAACATAAAGATATCTGTCAACATCTCGCGATGATGCTTCTCGTTTTCCCAAAACAAGTCGAGAATCTTCACGTCCTGTACACGCGACAGCTTAAAGGTCTTGTTCATCTTCGAGGAGATCTCGAAGCAGCGCACCTCCTGATTGCCGTTCATAAAGAGGAAAGGCTCCACCAATCGGTCGCTCAACGTATTGCTATTAGCCGACGAATAGCCCTCAAGCACCACGGTGCGTTTCTGCTTGATAGCATCATAGATGGCAGAGACATTGCGTCCCACCTGTTCGCGAAGCTCCACATTCTCCAGGATATCCAAGTCGTAGAGTTTGTCGAGTTTCTGCTTCAGGCGCTGCGTCTGCTGACTATCATCACCTGTCTTATCCAGGATATGGCGCATCAAGATAGCCTCATCCTCGGTGAAATGAACAGCAGCATCAAGTTTCTTGAACCACGGCGAGTCCTTACGAATGCGGTAATAAGGCTTCGTATTTTCCACATTGAACCCCATGAACTTGAACGAGTCCAGGTAATAGTACAAGTTTCGTCGCGAGATACCGATCTTATCGCATATCTCAGGCACCGTGTAATGGTGGTTCTCTATCAGCAGAAGCAGCAGTCGCAGCTCTCTTTCCAGCTTATCGTGACGCATGGTTCTTTAGTTCTGGGTTCTTAGTTAATCCTCAAAGGGGAGGCTGAGCTGACCATCGCCCAAGAGGTTGTAGCTCATACGATGATAGGGAGTGGTGCCAAACTGTCGAATAGCCTCGCGATGCTTCTTCGTGGGATAACCCTTGTTCGACTTCCAGTCATACTGCGGATACTCCTCAGCCAACTGGTTCATATAGTCATCACGATAGGTCTTGGCAAGGATTGACGCGGCAGCAATGGCCAGATACTTACCGTCACCCTTCACAATGGTGGTATGGGGCAAAGCCTTATCACTGGCAGGATCCTTATAAGGCTTGAAACGGTTGCCGTCCACGATAACAGCCTCCGGGCGCACCTTCAACTGGTCCAAGGCACGATGCATGGCCAAAATCGAGGCATTCAATATATTAATACGGTCTATCTCCTCGGGCGTCACGATGCCCACAGCCCACGCCACCGCGTCGCGCTCTATCTGTTCGCGCAGCTCGTAGCGCCGTTTCTCCGTGAGTTGCTTCGAATCGTTCAACAGGTCATTTTGGTAATCGGGCGGCAGGATGACAGCAGCTGCATAGACACTGCCTGCCAAACAACCACGACCGGCTTCATCACAACCAGCCTCTACCAATCCTTCGTAATAATGGTTAAGTAACATTGTACGTATCGTTTTAGGCTACAAAAGTACTAAAAATATTTAAAATCCGTCGTTTTTAACACAAAAAGTTTCGTTCGTGAACTTTTCTTGCACTCTTAACTTCTTATTTTGCACCCAGAAACGAATTTAAAAGTATAAAGATATGAATAACCAAATGACAATCCGCCAAGAGAAAATGAACCTCGTGATGAACCTTAACGCAGTCGTTCGCCTGCCGTTAGAAAAGCTGTCGCAGTACTATGGCGATGTATTGGGACGCAAGATCAACGTGAATCAGACGCTGCATCTGCTCAATGCACAGGCAGCCTTCCTGCTAACCGTATTCCCCGACTGTACAGCACCTGTCAAGGCTGTCTGCCTGACTTGGTTTGTAGCTGCCGTCCTGAAATGTCGCGAGAAACTGTAGTTTCTGCGATTATGATACTATATTCTGTGAATTTGGTACTGTCTTTCTTCATGAAAAGCAGTACCTTTGTTTTTATATAAACCAATCATTGTTATTATGAAACATCGTCTTTACGCAAATCTCATGACGGCAGCCATCATGCTGGCCGCATTTACTACAACCGCACGTGCTGAATGGAAAACGGTAGAAACAAAGAAACAGGGAGGATTCCTCTACACACTGAACGCTAATACTGAAACAAGCGAGCGCAAGGCATCCCTCTCGGAAGTGGATCAAGACAACATTCCCAGCGGAGAGGTTACATTGCCATCCAGCGTCAGCGACTCGAATGGCAATAGCTACCCTGTGGTGAAGATGGGCAACGAGTGGGGTGGTATCTTCCTAAGCAGCGTAGGTACGCCTTGTCCCGACATCACCAAACTGACTATTCCCGGCTCTTACAAACAGGTGTATGCACAGACACTTACAGGATTGACGGAAGTGGTGCTTGCAGAAGGTACCGAACTGATTGACTTTGCCGGTTGCGAGAAGTTGGCCACCATCAACTATCCGCAGTCAGTTACAAAGCTATACATGTCTGGCACTGCCATTACCTCCATCGAACTCACCGACCGCCTTACGGAGTTCAAGATTAACGGATGCAAAGAGCTGACGCAGGTCACGCTGCCTCCCAGCATAACAGCACTGCCCGACTACCGCTTCTCCGGCTGTGAGAAACTGGAGCATGTGGACTTCCCCGAATCCATCACCGCCATCGGCAGTAATGCTTTCGCAGGCAGTGGTTTCAAGAAAGTTGTGCTTCCTCCACACATCAAAGAACTGAAGGGTGCCTTTTGCGAGGCGATGAATCTCACGGAAGTGGTGCTGAACGATGAGTTAGAGAAGCTCGATGGCACCTTCGACTATTGCGAGGGTCTGCAGAAGGTGACCTTCGGAAGTGGTCTGAAGTTTATTGGCGACGCCACTTTCCGTAACACCGGACTCATTGAAGTGGACATACCCGACAACGTAGAGCACTTGGGCTTTGTGGCCTTCGCCTTCTGCGAAAAGCTAAAGAAAGTACATCTCGGCAGGGGCATCACCAGTCTGAGAGGCTATTCCGAGACTTGGACACCCGAGAAATCAGTAGAGGGCTCTATCTTCTACGGCGACATCAACATTGAGGAAGTGATTGTCGATGGCGACATTGAGGATTTCGGCGAGGTTACTTTCGAGAGCGTCTATAAACTGCGTGCCATGCCCATCTGCAACACGGTCAAGAAGATTGGTCGTCAGTGTTTCCGCAACACATTCCTAAAAAAACTGATCATTCCTGCCACAGTAGAGGAAATCGGTGATATGGCATTCGGCCTGAGCCCGTTTATCGAAGGACAAGATGACGACTACGCCCTGATACGCTGCGATGCCACCGTACCACCCACATTAGGAGAAGCTGCTTTCCAACAGCGCATTCTTGACAGTCGCACGCTCTATGTGCCTAAAGGTTGCTTAGCTGCCTATCAGCAAGCCGAAGGTTGGAAGGAGTTCAAGAGCATTGAGGAATGGGATCCCGCAGGCATTGAGAATCTCTCCCCCGCCCTTTCCAATGACAATAGCCCTATTTACAACCTGCAAGGTCGCAAAGTAGAAACACTAAAGAAAGGCCTCTACATCATCAACCACAAAAAGGTACTGAAATAACAAAAAGCCTCCCCCAGTCGGGGGAGGTTGGAGGGGGCTAAAACATCTTTGCCACACGGTGGATACCTTCTACGAGGGTGTCCACCTCTTTTTTTGTATTATACATAGCAAACGAGGCGCGCACCGTTCCACTGATACCTAATCGGTCCATCAGAGGTTGGGCACAATGATGCCCCGTACGAACGGCAATGCCTAAACGGTCGAGCAATGTTCCCATGTCCAGATGGTGGATGTTGCCCACATTGAACGATACAACCGCATCTTTTTGTGGAGCCTCACCATAGAAATGGATATCCGGAATAGCACGCATCTGTTCCATGCAGTAACGAGTGAGCTCTTGCTCGTGTGCCTGAATGGCATCGATGCCCACCGCCTGCATATACTCGATGGCCTTAGCCAGTCCGTGAGTGGCCACGTAGTCGGGGGTACCCGCTTCAAACTTAAACGGCAGGCGTTCGAAGGTTGTGCGTTCCCACGTCACCTTATCGATCATCTCGCCACCACCCTGATAGGGAGGCAGTTTCTCCAGCCACTCTTCTTTTCCATAAAGCACGCCGATGCCGGTGGGACCATACATCTTATGTCCGCTAAAGGCAAAGAAGTCGCAGTCCATCGCCTGTACGTCGATCTTCATGTGGGGCGTGCTCTGTGCACCATCCACCAATACAGGTATGCCGTGAGCATGAGCTGTCTTAATGATTTCCTCCACGGGGTTCACCGTTCCCAGCACGTTGCTCACATGAGCCACGCTAAGCAGTTTGGTGCGGGGTGAGAACAGAGAGGTGAGAACAGAGAGGTCCAACTGTCCGTCATCGGTGATGGGGATATGTTTGACGATGATGCCACGCTTCATGGCCTGCAGTTGCCACGACACGATGTTAGAATGGTGTTCCATCTCCGTAACGATAACCTCGTCACCCTCCTTCATCTGACTCTCGCAGAAGGAGCTGGCCACCAGGTTGATGGCTTCCGTAGTACCGCGTGTAAAGACGATCTCCTCTATCTTGCGTGCATTAATGAAGCCACGCACCGTCTCGCGTGCAGCCTCATGCAGGTCGGTGGCCTGTTGCGAAAGGTAATGCACGCCGCGATGCACATTAGCATTCACGTTGAGATACTCGTCGCGCATAGCGTCGAGCACACTCAGAGGCTTTTGTGTAGTGGCAGCATTATCCAAATAAACCAAGGGTTTTCCATATACCTCCCGTTGCAGGATTGGGAAGTCTTCGCGTATCTTATCAACTTCGAACATTGCTTTTTATCTTAAATATTTGGCAAAGTTACTAATAATTAGGGAAATACCTGCGTATTTTAAAAACTTATTTCGAAACATGACTAAAAAAACAAGAGAGCGAGGCTCAAGGTTTGGCGCCCCCAAACCAAGAGTATGGCGCCGCAATTCAATGGGAATTGTGGCGCCATACTTTAAGTTTTGCATTCGTTCTAAAGTCTAGAACGAGTCATTCTAAAGTCTAGAAGTTGCAATTCTAGACTTTAGAACTGGCACTTTCAGAGTCTAGAACCAACGCCATCGTATAGGTTCCAGCCCTTGAAAACCATGCTTCCAGGCCCTGGAAGTGCTCCTTCCAGCCCCTAAAACTAATCCTTCCAGGGGCTAGAATGAAACCGAAACCTCTACTATTACAAAACTAAAGTGGCACTATTGCATGAGAATAGTGCCACTTTACCTTACGAAAAGTGGCACTTTACTACCTGCAAAGTGCCACTTCCCTTTTTTCAATATCTAATCCCATTTACAGTAAGGAGCCCCCTTAATCGCTCAATCTCCCTGCGAAGAGCAGGAACCTCTTCTCTGAGTCTGGTCAATTCTGCATCTTGAGCCTGCCGGTAACCTGTCCTTGCAGCATGCATACGTTCCTTGATGCCACCCTTCTCCACGAACTCTTTCTCCATACGGAGCAAGGTTTTGTTAAGCATCGAGTCCGTTTGGTAGCACAGCGTCAAAGCAATATTCGCCATCTCCTCATCGTTCCATTTCTGGAAATAAGACTGATAATCCTCTATTTTGTTGTGCTCCTTACAAAAATCCTGCATGGTCTGGTAGCGAGGGAAAGACACATTCCATATCGGCAAGCCTCGAGCCAAAAGATAGTCGCGATAGTCTTCTCGCAACTCTTGCAACGAAGCGCGAGCCACATTTAGCAGTTTTACATGCATCTCTGTAGAGGTTTCCCCATCTTCAGTTCCCTCGATGATATTCTGTTTTCCGCTGCGCGCAGCCTGAATCATCTGATCAACCGTGCGATCACCATGCAGAGGAAGGAATCTATGACAAAAAGCAAAGGTCAATTGGTAGATAACTTCAGACTTTTGATAATAAAAAGCCTCGCGCCAAGGTCGTTGGCGCTTTAGTATCTGGTATTGCTTTTCAATCATGGTTGCTTTTTGGGGGGTCTAGTTTATTTTTCTTTTTTTATAGTGGCTATAGGAACTATAGGAACTATAGGATACTATAGATACTATAGGCACTATAGTTACTATAGAGACTATAGAAACTATAAGAAGCTCCTATAGTTCCTATAGCCTTTTAGTGACAGAGTTTGCAGCCTTCGCACTTGTTCAGTTCGCCGCGGAAACGCTTTTCCACGAGATAGTGCAGGCGGTCGCGAAGGGGCTCAAGCTGCATCTTGTCGACAATCTCATTGATGAAGGCGTTCTGCAGAAGCAACTTGGCTTCCTGAAGAGAGATGCCACGCTGACGCATGTAGAAGAGAGCAGCATCGTTCAACTGACCTACGGTTGAGCCGTGCGCACACTTCACATCGTCGGCATAGATCTCAAGCATGGGCTGGGTGTACATGCGGGCTTCCTTCGTAGCACAGAGATTCTGGTTGGTCATCTGCGAGGTGGTCTTCTGAGCACCGTGCTCCACCAACACACGACCTGCAAAGGCGCCAGTCGCCTTGTCGTCGAGCACATACTTATAGAGTTCCTGCGAATTACAGTGAGGCACCTTGTGTACAATCAATGTGTTGTTGTCAACATGCTGCTGCTTGTCGGCAATCACACAACCATAGCACTGGCACTCGGCACCCTCGCCCGAGAAAGTAAGGTCGAGTTTGTTACGGGTGATACCGTTGTGCAAGGTGATAACATTATGGTTTACACGACTGTTAGCCTGCTGGTCGATATATACATTGCTCACACGCACATTCTTATGATGCGTTTCCTCCATGCAATAGAGGTCCAGCGATGCATTCTCACCTACGTAAGCCTCGATGACCTGAGTGGCCAAGAAGTTACGGTCGTCGGCAGCATGGTCGCAGAAAAGCATCTTTATCTCGGCACCTTCCTCCAACACAATCAGTACACGGCGGTTCACCATCAAATCGGGCACCACACGCTGCGCATTCTTGGGAGTAGCCTTCAGGATGTTGATAACCTGAATAGCACGATCCACCTTCACATTCTTAGGTACATAAACCATCAGACCATCCTGCGCCAACATGGTGTTGAGTGCCGTAACAGCATCCTCGCTGGTCTTTGCCAACTTACTGTAGTACTTGCTTACCAGTTCAGGATAATCGCGCATAGAGCCAATAACAACACCCTCAGGCAGATGTCCCTTCTGCTTCTCCTCGCGGTAGAACATATCGTTGACCACGAAATAGAGACTTGTTGAGAGGTTGGGTACATCGCAACGGAATGTCTCATAAGGATCTACAGGAATCTGCAGGCGATTCAGGTTGACGCCATAGTCGGGCGCAAAGAGCTTCTGCATATCGGTGTACTTGTATCGCTCCACCTTCTTGCTGGGGAAGCCACTCGACGCAAAATGCTCAAAAGCCTCATCACGCACAGCGTTCATCGACTCTGGAGCATGCGAGAAAATCATCTCACGTGCCTCCCTATACAGATCTATATATTGCTGTTCGCTACCCATCACTCCTCTCCTACTTCTTCCTTAATCCAGTCGTAGCCGTGCTCCTGAATCTGGACAGCCAGCTCGGGGCCACCAGTCTTCACAATCTTTCCCTTGTAGAGCACATGCACGAACTGTGGTTTGATCATCTCCAGCAGACGGTCGTAGTGCGTGATAACGATGCACGACGTATCGGGACGCTGCAGTTTGTTCACGCCCTCAGCCACGATACGCATGGCATCCACATCCAGACCAGAGTCGGTTTCGTCGAGAATGCTCAGCTTAGGCTCGAGCATAGCCATCTGGAATATCTCGTTGCGTTTCTTCTCACCACCACTAAAACCTTCGTTCACCGAGCGGTTGGCCAACTTAGAATCCAGCTCCACCACCTTACGCTTCTCGCGCATGAGCTTGAGGAACTCGGCAGCATTCAGCGGATCCAGTCCCTGATATTTACGCTTCTCATTGATAGCAGCCTTCATGAAGTTAGTCATAGAAACGCCAGGAATCTCTACCGGATACTGGAACGACAGGAACAAGCCCTCGTGGGCGCGGTCCTCGGGTTTCATCTCCAGCAGGTTCTTGCCATTGAAGTAGGCCTCACCCTCGGTCACCTCGTAGAGCGGATTACCTACGAGCACAGCACTCAGTGTGGACTTTCCAGAGCCATTAGGACCCATGATAGCATGCGTCTCGCCATCGTTGATGACAAGGTCGATGCCTTTCAATATCTCTTTCTCGCCAATCTTGGCATGCAGATTCTTTACCTCTAACATTATTATATATTACTTTTTGTGTGGCAAAGGTACGAAGAAAAGAGGGAAGAGCCAAATTTATTTGCAAAAAAGAAATCCCGCAACCTAGCGATGAGGTTGCGGGACACACTTTAACAATCCGCAAGTCTTACTTGCGCACAATCTTTTTACCGTTTATAATGTTGAGTCCCTTCTGAGGCTGCTTCACCTCAACGCCCTGGAGGTTGTAAATCTTACCAGTACCGTCGGCAGCGTTGATCTGACGAATGCCGTCAACAACAACCTCAACGGTGAACTCGGTGGTTACGAAAGCATTGACGCCAGTGAAGAGCGGGAAGGCCTCGTTGGCCATCACAGCATGAACCTTAGCCTCCTGGCTCTTCAGGAACTTGAACTTACCAGGAGCAACAACCTCATAGTCGGTGTCAGCCTTCAAGGTATCAGTACCAGCCACAAAGGTAAATGTAGTAGTAGCAGGAGCTTCGAGGATGCCCTGAGCCGTGAGCTGAGCGCTGAGGTCAAGTTCTGTCAGTTTCTCGTCAACAGCAAGAGGAGCCTGAGGAGCGTAGTACTTGAAGCTTGTTTCCTTCAGCGAAGCAGGCTTAGCAGGCAGTGTAGCAAACGTCAGCGCGTTCTCCTGAATCTTGAGGGTTGACTTCACGTCATTGATGTTCAGCGTAGCAATCTTATTGTTCTGTGCCTGCAGAGCCTTCACATTAACAGGAACGTTGAGTTCTGTCAGCTGGTTATTGAAGACATTGACAGTAGGCATAGTGCTGCTCTTGCTGGTGAGCATAGAGAGATCGATAGCGGTGAGCTCATTGTCAGAGACATAGAGGTCGCGAATGATCTTCACCTTGCTCAGGTCGAGTGTCTTCAGCTTGTTGTTCTGTACATTGAGCGCAGAGATACTATCTGAAACCAGCTTAACCTCGGTCAACTGGTTGTAGCTCAGGTAAACAGCCTCAAGCTTCGTATTGTTTGAAAGGTCAACACTGGTGAAGTTACCAGGAGCATTGTTCTTACCCATTGCAGAGAAAGACTTCAGGGCGAGGTTCTTGCTCAGGTCGATAGTGCTGAGGTTGGTATAGTCCATCCTCAGAGTCTCAAGACCTGCAACACGAGATACGTCAACCGTATTGACAGTAGCATTGTTGAATTGGAACTGCGTCAGATGTTCGTAAGCAGGAAGCTCCAGCTTGTCAACTTTAGCATTGCCAATGTTCATCTGAACAACGTTCATCAGCTTAGGCTGGTCGAAGGTAGTAGGCATGACGCCATTGTCGGTAATGAGGTACCAAACATCATTGTTACCATAAACCTTGATGGTGCCGTCGCCAGCAACCTTACCAGAGAACTTCGTAGCACCGCCAGGAGTACCGTCTTCCTTGACAGGACCATTATTCTCGATACCCACCTTCTCTATTTGGAGAGCGCCATCGCCAAAGTCAACAGCATAAGTATCCTCTGTGTCGTAAACACCAAAGGTCAGATTAACATCGTCGCCAACAGTACCCTTGAAGGTAAGGATAGGAGCGCTCACGACAAAGTCTGTAGTAACATAAGCATTCGCATTCACGAACTTGGGGAATGCATCTGTAGCCATTACGCCGTGGATGGTATCAGCCTGTTCCTTTATGAACTTGAACTTACCAGGAGCCACAACCTCATAGTCAGTACCCTCCTCAAGAGCAACGCCCTTGATTGTTACAAAGCTATAAGTCGTTGTTACAGGCTCAGTCAATATACCAGTAGCCGTGAGCTGTGAACTCAAATCAAGTTCTGCATTTACAGGAACGATACTTGCCACCTCGTATGCAGGCTGAGGAGCATAGGTATATTTGCTGGTAGTTGTGATAGCGGGCTTCGCAGGAAGTGTTGCCAGAGTGAATTTATTTTTTTGAATCTGGATAGTCCCCTTGTTTGTAAACTCTGGGAATACAAGACTTGTCAGCTCATTGTTGGAAAGATAGATGTTCTTTACAGATACAGGAATACCTGTTACTGAAGCAATCTTATTATTCTCAGCAGAGATCTGCGTCAACTTGGTATTGTTGGTAAAGTCAAGTGCCGTAAGCTCACCTTTCTTATAAGTATTGCCACCAACGATTATGGTTTCCAGATTCACATTCGTGCTAACATCAATGCTTGTCAGTTGAGGCTCGAACGCACTAAGAGTCGAATTGAAAACACTTAAGCTCGTAAGAGAAACCACCTTCGAAACATCAACAGACTTAACTGGGCTATTGGTAAATGTGAAATGGGTCATCTTCTCGTAAGCAGGAAGAGCTACAGAATCTACATCAGCGCCCGAGATGCTCATCTGAACAACGTTCATCAATTTAGTCTGATCGAAAGCAGTAGGCATAACGCCATTCTCTGCAACGAGATACCAAACATCATTCAGACCATAAACCTTGATGGTGCCATCACCAGCAACCTTGCCAGTAAAGGTCGTTGCACCAGCAGTATTACCATCATCCTTCAATGGTCCTGCATTATTGATACCAACCTTTGCAATCTGAATATTACCATCGCCGAAGTCAACGCCATAAGTATCCTCGGAGTCGTAAACGCCGAAGGTCAGCGTAGCATCTTCATCCACCTTTCCCTTGAAGGTCAGGATAGGTTCTTCAGCTTTGAAATGCTTGATGGCAATGATGACGTCATAACAGTCATAAGTATTATTTCCACCCTTAACGAGCGCCAGTTTACCCGCTGTAGCAATCTCCACATTCTCAAAGGTCTTGTCTGCCCAGTTATTATTAGTAGCAAATACGTCAGCAATGCCACAAACAGTTGTTTCACCAACAGCAATGCTAGAACCACGACCCTTGTTCATAGCTCTTACAATAAAAGTATAAGTACCTGCGGCAAGATCTTCTTCAGAAGTAAACGCTTTGTTATTGTAAGCGCTACAATAAGAAGCACGTACGCCGGCATTTTCACCATCAGTATCATCGAGGTCTGCAAAGAAAGCCACGCGACCTCCCTTAAGATCAACCAAAGAAACAGGTATCTCAACAACGGTATTCTCAGTCAATTCAACAGTCTTGGCGAAGTAAGCACCAGAGGTTTGAGGTGCTGCCTGATAGAGATTACCATCTTTCTGTACATACATTCTATAAGGAATGTTTGCCTCTTCACCAACATAGAGACCTTCGAATGCGCCATCCAAGGTTGCAACGACCTTCGTACCCAGCATATAGTTCACTTTCAGGGAAGCGACAGGAGCTTTGGCTGTCATTGTGAAAGTAACTTCGGGATCAGAACCATTAACCGTGAACGAGCCATTATAGTCCTCGTATCCGGCTAGTTTAGCTGTATAATAATAGGTAGTACTTGCTGAAAGCTCATTTATCCCAATTGTTGTTGTTCTAGCTTCATCTGTATAAATTGTAACAGTCGGAGTGAGACCATTTGATTCTGTAAATGTAGCCGTATAAACAGCTGCAGTAGTGTAGCTGACCACTAGTGTTGCACTCGTATTAAGATAAGCAAGACGGCCTAAATTAGAAATAACAGCAAAAGACACATCGTCCTTATTTGCTGCGAGTGCAGAGTTCACATAGGTAATCGCATTAAATTCGAGTACCGTACTTGCTGCTTCAAACACCTTTTCAGTTATATCATCAAGAGGTTGGAAAGAACCACCTCCACTGACCGTTCCAGGTAAAGTTTCATTGGCGCCATTGTTTACAAGATTGCCAAATGTAATTGTGGAAGCATCCCATTCCTCGTTATAACCAACTGCACGTACTGCAGAAACCGCTTTACTTTCTGAACTATTACCCGTTACAACTAGTTTAATGCCAGTAACAGTTCCCTGCAAAGCTTTCAAAGAAGCTAGACTAAATTTATAAAGGGGCATCTTGCTTGCAGCATTTCTAAAGTTAGCAGTTCCTCGATTTGCCCCTGCGCCTTCCCAATCACGCAATTGAACGAAAAAAAGCTGTAGTTGTTCTACAGAAGTCCCATTATACACTATTCCTGAATTTGCTTTGTCAACGTAAGCAGACTGCGAAGACACGATTGGTAGCTCATCTGCCCACGCAACATTCACTCCCAGTAACATTCCTGTCACTAAGAGCATCATCTTGAATAATCTTTTCTTCATAGTAATAATACTTAGTTAGTAATTTATTGATTTGTTTTATTAAAATATACACGTCATCTTGGGTTGCAAATTTATCACTTTATTTTGAAATCTGAAAGAAAAAAGAGGAAAATGATGAATTTTTTTTGTTTTTTATGGTTTTTCATTATACAATTTATTATCTTTGCACAGAATTACTTATCAAGAAAACTAAAACATCATCCTTGCGATGATACTACTGCAGCGTATGAGGAAACTACTGCTATTGCTAACCCTGCTAATACTTTCCACAACAATAGGCTATGCGCAACGTACTATTAGCGGAACAGTAACCGACACCAAGGGCGAACCCCTCTATGGCGTTACCGTCGTTGTGAAGAATGGTAAGCATACGGCTGTCACCGACTTAGATGGTAGGTACAACATCATAGTGGATGGGGACAATGCCATCCTGCTATTCCGCTATGTGGGTATGGAACCTTATCAAGTGGCTGTCAAAGGCGCGCTTGTTCATGATGTCAAGCTAAAAGAGCAGACCACCCAGTTGGCAGAGACCGTCGTTGTATCTACAGGTTACCAACGACTGAGCCGTGAACGCTCTACAGCAGCCTTCGGCTACGTGGACTCCACGAAGCTGAATCGCGTGATGCACAAGGACATCGTCTCGGCACTTGAAGGACAAGTGGCTGGCCTGCGCATGGATGTCAACCCCAATACAGGTGAGAGCAGTCCGGTGCTTCGAGGTATAGGCACTTTCTCCAACAGCGTAGGCACCAAGCCTCTTGTAGTGGTCGACGATATGGCAACGGACCTGGACCTTGGAGAGATTAATCTCTATGACGTAGAGTCGGTAACTGTACTTAAAGATGCCGCAGCAGCAAGTATCTATGGTGCGCTTGCAGCCAACGGCGTGATAGTCATTACAACGAAACAGGGTAAGAGTGAGAAGACCTCGGTCAATGTGAATGCCGACTGGTATATCTCGACAAAGCCCACGTTTGACGCCATGCACTACGCATCGACTTCGGACATCATTGACTACGAGACCAACGTCTATAATGCACGCGTGAAGAACAGTGGAGGCGTGGCTTCGCTGTTTAGCGGATTTGGCAACAACTACTATACTCCACTCTACCAGCTCTACCGCGACCAGGCAGAGGGACGTATCACACAAGCCGACGTGGACAACACACTCGACAAGTGGCGACAGAATGACTACTACAACCAATACCGCGATATGGTTTGGCGAACAGCCATCACCCAGCGTTACAACATATCGGTATCGCAGAAGTCAAAGATGTCGAACAACTTTGCTTCTTTCAACTACGAACACGACAAGAACCGTATCATCAACGACCGCAACGACGCCTTCAGCATTTATCTGAAGTCGAACATCAAGATGAACAAATGGCTAAGTGTCAAGCTGGGCATTGAGACTCGTTTCAACAATAGTCAGTCGCCAGAAGGGAAATATACCTCTTACACTCTTCAGGAGCGCTATGCTTCTATCAAGGACGAGCAGGGCAACTTGGTGATGACGCCTTATGTAAACGTGGGCGGTTACGCAGGCAGTTCTCTTAACGAGACACGCATCCGCACAGCAGAAGCCACGGGTGTGGAGGAGCTGATGCCCTTCTCATTCAATGTCTTAGAGTCTTTGGACGAAGGACTGAAGAAGAATCGCAACGCACGTATTCGACCATTTGTGAATATGGAAGCGAAATTCCTGAAGTGGTTCAAATACAACTTGATGTTCCAATATGAGTGGGCTCAGACACGTAGTGAACAATACGACGATGCCAACTCCTACATGATGCGCATAACTCACAACGCGCTGATAGACCAGAACGGCGACAGTCAACTGCCTTCGGGTGGACGCTACGCGCAAAACACGAACAACACACGTCGCTACACGTTCCGCAACCAGTTGAACTTCGACAAGAGTTTCTTGGACTCAAAACATAATGTGAATGCCATCATGGGCTTTGAGTTGAGAGAGAACCGCGCGTCACGACCTATCGAACAACAGATGTATGGTTATAACGACGTGGCACTGACCTCTGTACGCATGGACTGGCAGACGCTTAACAACGTAGGAGTGGAGAGTCTTGTCTATGGCAACACCGTGAAACTTAGTGGGCCGACAACCAGCCAGTCTGAAGTTTTCCACCGCTATGCTTCATTCTATGCTAACGTAGGCTACAACTATCTGTATCGTTACAATCTTACTGGAAGTATTCGTTGGGATGAGGCCGACCTCTTCGGACTGGACACCAAGAACCAACACCATCCGTTATGGTCGGTAGGTGCAGGTTGGAACATCTCTGAAGAAGCGTTCATGAAAGACCTCTCTTGGTTGAACTTCCTAAAGCTTCGCCTTACCTATGGTGTAAACGGTAATGTGGATCAGAGCTCCACAACCTATTTCGTGGCACGCTATCGAACAGAGGGCAACGACCCCACAAACACCCAGTACCTGCGTTACACAGACGACAACCTGCCCAATCCACGACTACGCTGGGAAAAGACAACGACTATCAATGCCGGCATAGACTTCCGTCTACTGAACAATATCATCAATGGTTCGCTGGAATTCTACAACCGTGTGGGTGACGACCTATTGGTACGGAAATACATGGACTCGACACTGGGTGCCAGCCAGCGCGTAATCAACAACGGAAAGATGCGCAACCGTGGACTGGAACTGCAACTGAATGCCAACATCCTGCGAACGAAAGACTGGACGCTGTCTGCTGGTCTCAACATAGCATGGAACAAGAACACGATGTTGCGCGTAGAGCATGCTTCCACCGATATCGCTTCAAGCTTCATCACCTCACCCGCCAATTACTTCATAGAGGGCACAAGCTATAACACGTTGTGGGCTTATCGCCTGAGTCGCGTGGTGAATGGCTATCCCGTCATCCTCGACGAGAACGGCAAAGAGATGGCTACCTTTGATGCAAACGGCAATCCTACAGACGTTACGGTATCGTCAACACTGAAAGGAACTGATGCACTCGTCAACATGGGTAGCGTAGTGCCTATATATAATGGTTCCTTCACACTAAACCTACGCTGGCGCGAACTGGAACTGAACACGCTGTTTGTCTATGCTGGAGGCAACAAACTTAGAATGGATGTGGTAGATATGAATTCTTATCAGATGACGACCGAGCATGTAAACGACCACACCGTAAAACACTTCTACGAAATGCCTACCGACGTACAACAATACGCTTCGACCTTCTCGGAATGGTGGCGCTACTGCGATGCGCAGGTGAAACCTGCTGACTACATCAAGATGAGAAGCATCAACTTGGCCTATCACCTGCCAGATGCGCTGACAAAGAAGATGCACATCGGACAGACACGTCTCACATTACAGGTGAACAACCTTTTCTGTTGGTCACGGGTGGGACATGATATAGATCCCGAGTCTTATTCACCAAACACCGCAACAAGAACCCTGCTGCAACCCAAGACTTTCAGCATAGGATTCTCAACTAACTTCTAAACAGACCATGCGTATGAAGAAGATATATTATTTGCTCCTACTAATGTTGCCATTTACTGCGTGCGACAATTACATAGACATCACGCCCAAAGGTGCTGTCACCGTAGAAACTGCCGAGCAATACTACGAACTCGTCGTAAATCCTTTGCGTTCGTACTATCCATCGTCGTATGCTCTATTGAGTGATGATGCCTGGGCCAAGGAGTCAAACATCATTGGCTATGAGAGTCAGTCGGCAGACGGTATTAACTTCACATTCAATGAGGCTGCTGACCGAACCATTCTGTCAGACAACAACCTCTACGAGAATATGTATAGCAACATTCTTCGCTCTAACCTCATCATTGACAACATAGATGCAGCGGAGGGCACTCAAGAGGTTAAGACGCTGGCCAAGGCTGAGGCACGCATCTTCCGTGCCTTCGACCATTTCCTGGCAATAAACACCTATGCTAAGGCTTACACGCCTGCCACTGCTGCCACCGATGGTGGTGTGTGCATCATGGATCACTACAACCTTGAGGCAACTCCCAAGAAATCATCTGTAGAAAAAGTATATGAATTTATCATAAAAGACTTGGAGGAATCTGTGGACTTACTTCAAGAGAAGCCTGCGAATATCTATCATCCGAACAAAGCATACGGCTACGGATTGCTGGCACAAGTGTATCTATTCCATCGCGATTGGGAAAAAGCACGCGATGCTGCATTGAAATCACTGGCTATCAACGATGAGTTGGTAGACTACAACGTTATCAACGATGCCGGCGGAGTGGCTCGCTACAAGAACTTCAATCGGGACAACAATCCGGAGGTACTCAGCTATATGTGGCTAGCCAGCAACTGGACAGCAGAGCAAGTAACTTATTACCGCTACGGAATGATAAGTCCGGAACTAAAAAACCTGTTCGAGGCAAACGACCTGCGCTATAGTCTTTTCCTACGCGACACGGGCACAAGCATCGAGAACTGGTTTGACAAAGGCTCTGGTGCGGCGATATGGACACCAGCAAACACAACAGAGCGTTTCACTTACATGGCGGTAGGACTACGCACCGCCGAGGTCTATCTGACGTTGGCAGAAGCCTATGCTCGACTAAATGACCTAAAGGACGCTACTGATTACGTGAACCGTCTGCGAGCAAAAAGACTAAGTGGAGCAACAACTGCCATTCCTCAGCCTTCCACTCAGAAAGGCATGATGGACCAGATTATCTTAGAGCGTCGCAAAGAACTGCTCTTCGGTTTCCACCGTTTCTTTGATCTGAAGCGCTTCAATACCGAACCAGAATATGCAAAGACCATCACACGTACGTTCCCTGTGGTAACAACTACCGTACCGCAGAAGACCTATACACTGCGTCCAGACTCACGTCTTTACATCATTCCTTTTCCACATTCAGCACGTGACAAGAATCCGAATCTAACATTAAACACTGATGAATAATATGAAGAAACTCTACACTACATTTTTGATGGCAATGATGGCATCATTGTCATTTGCACAAGAAGGAAACGACACGACAGTCGTCAAGATGGACTTCAATCTTAACCCGTGGGAGCTGCCTACATCAGCAATGAAGAAAAATCCTGGAACCGTTGACAAAGACGACGAGACAGGAGCCACACCCTTGATGAATGGATATACGTTCAACTGGCCAGTAGGTGATGATACCAACGAGGAAATCAAACTTGTTCTCGCCCCTTGGGATTCAGACGAATATGAGTACCCATCAGCCTATATGGGTAAAGGCGGACATAACTTTATGAACGACTCTGTAATGACCTATCTCTGTCTGCGTGCAGGCGCCGCCTATTCATTTGTGGCCCCTCCCAGCAAATATATCCTAAAGGCAGAGTTCTACACCTATTCCTTGTTTGGCACAGGCTATGGAGGTATCTACCACGATGAGACATTAGGTGCACACGTTTGGGGAAAAGACAGTGTTCAGACCTATTCACACCTTGGTACGGAATACACCATATGGACAGGAGACTCCGCAAAGGCGAACTTCTTCAGCGCAGGCACGACTACGCTGATGAATATTGTATTCTATCTATTACCTCGGGGAGAGGAGGTCGTAGAGGCTATTCACGACCCTGAGAATATGCCTGTTACAACCAAAGAGACATCTCTTTTTGACCTACAAGGTCGCAGGGTAAATTCTGCAAAGAAGGGCATCTACATCGTAGGCAACAAAAAAATTGTAAAATAAGCAAAATAATTCGCGTCTATATAGTAAGTTCTAGGCATTTTGTTGTATCTTTGCAACATGATGAAAAGAATAACTATGAATATAACACTGGCTATGCTACTGCTCATGGGTGGGCAGGGTATAGCCAGTGCTCGTATAGGGAGCAGCGTCAAATCAGATACTATTGCACAGAATACCTGCTGTCCCGACTCAACAATTGAAGATCACCAGGATCCTTACCACAAGATTGTAAAAGAAGGCGGAAGCATACATGAAGGGCTTTTCACCGTTCGTCACATAAAAAACGACTGGTACTTGGAAGTTCCCGATTCTCTCTTGGGACGTATGCTACTTTGCGTGACCCGATTCACGGGCGTACCCCAAGATTTCAAGATGTTTAGTGGCGAGGAGGTTAACCGTTCTGCTGTCTATCTCGAACAATACAACGACAAGGTGCTCTTCCTGAGGGAATACGTACAATCCTGCTATGCGAAGGCTGAGGACCGTATTGCCATCTCATTAAAGCAGTCAACTATTGACCCCATTGTCTATAAGTTCGACATTATTGGCAGAAACCCAAAGACCAAGGCGATGCTGATTAATGTCACTAAATGGTTGATGGCAGATAACAAAGTGACCAGTTTCAGTGCTTCAGACAGAAACATCCTTGGTATTGGAGGCTTACTTGATGACCGTACGTTTATAGATAGCATCAAGACATACCCCATCAATATTGAGATTCAAACATTACGCACCTATTCCATGACATCCGGCCGCATGCCTACTGCGAGGGCCGGTTCTGCAACATTATCGCTCAACACATCTATCGTACTATTACCGGAAAAGCCCATGCAGCCACGCTATGAGGATGAGCGTGTGGGATATTTCTGTAATAAGATTACGGAGTTCAGTGACGAGCAACAGACTTCCAATAGCGAAGGCATTATCATGCGATACCGCCTGGAGCCAAAAGATGAGGCTGCCTATAAAGCAGGCAAGTTGGTGGAGCCCAAAAAGCAAATTGTGTATTACATAGACCCCGCCACACCATCCAAATGGGTGAAATACTTAAAGATGGGCATCGATGACTGGAATACAGCATTCGAAGCTGCCGGTTTCAAAAATGCCATCGTTGCAAAAGACTGGCCCGAAAACGACACCACAATGTCGCTTGACGACGCGCGCTTCTCCGTCATACGTTATCTTCCATCAGAAAAAGAGAATGCCTACGGACCACGCATTGTGGATCCTCGCTCGGGAGAAATCATAGAGGCACATGTTTGTTGGTACCACAACGTGATGAAGCTATTAAAGAAATGGTATATGGTGCAATGTGGGCCATTAGACAAGCGCGCTCAAAACATGGAATTCAGCGACGAACTAATGGGACAACTCATTCGCTTTGTTAGCAGTCACGAGATAGGACACACATTAGGACTACGTCATAACATGATAGCCTCGCAGGCCACTCCTGTGGAGAAGTTGCGTGACAAGGCATGGGTAGAGAAATACGGTCATACGTCAAGCATCATGGACTATGCCCGTTTCAACTATGTGGCACAACCAGAAGACCACATCGCTGAGCGTGGCCTATTCCCCCGCATCAACGACTACGACAAATGGGCTATCAAATGGGGCTATCAGTATCGTCCAGAATTCAAGAATGCCACAAAAGAGAAGAAAGTACTGCGAACAGAAGTTACTAAGGTTCTGAAGGATAATCGCCGTCTATGGTGGTGCGGTGATGAAGGCAAGGGACAAGACCCTCGTTCACAATCCGAGGACTTAGGTGACAACCAGATGCGGGCTAATGAATACGGCCTGAAGAACCTGCAACGCGTCATGCAGAACATCGAGACATGGACGGCTCAACCCGATGGTGAATATTCTGACTTGAACGACATCTACAGGGCTGTACGTGCCCAGTATCAACGCTACGTAGGACATGTTGAGAGATACCTTTTTGGCAAATATGTCAATAACGCACCAGGACAGAAGCCCAATGACATAGTACCACGCGACCTTCAACTTGAAGCTCTAAAATGGCTGGATCAATATGTCATGGAGACACCAATGTGGCTTTATCCTGAAAGTGTTGTTTCGAAGTTAGGCATTAACTATCTGGAAGAAATCACAGCTCGTCAACAGACGCTTATTGCCATGCTTTTGTCAGCTCATGGCATCATGACACGCAATAACGCCAGCCTTTTATCTAACGAGGCGCTGACCGTTGAAGAGTATCTTGACAGCGTATTCACAATGGTATGGAAGCCCTTGGACGAGGCCCACGATTTAAAGAACAACATCCGTCGTCAGCAACAACGTAGCTATGTGGACTTCCTTGGTATAGCACTTAATCCTGCGAAGAATGACGAATCAACAGCAGGTAATGCCATCGCTCTCCGCTCTGATGCAATACTCTACATAGAGCAACATCTGGATAAGTTGGAGGCCTACCTAGAAAAACAACAGGCCACAGGTTTGAACGCTCAACACTTCAAGAACTTATTGCTGCGCATCAAGAAGATTCGCGAAAAATACGAATCAGGGAAATAGCAAATATATTAGGCAATCATTCTACGTCAGACTACCTTTATCATGAATAGAACAAGCAAAAAAATAGGTCCGTCACTTGTAATAGCCGTCATTACGGTTGTTACAATGTTCTTTTCAGCCTGCAACAGAACGCAGAGTTTTAATACAGAAACAGTTAAGGCAGACTCTCTCATGAATGCCGCCTATCAACAACGTGACTATGATCAAGTACTGCTGTTAGCAGATCAATTCGAGGCATCGAAGGACATGTCGCCGATGAAGATTTGCTATTGGCGCGGCTATGCCTATTCTCGACAGAAAAAGATTAGACTGGCGGAAAAGCACTGGACTAAAGCCCTCAAGCACGTCATTGAAACAGACGAGGACATGGACTACTATGCAAAATGTGCAAACCGTTTGTCTGGACTACTTCTGGTGAAAGGCGACTATGAGACTACGATGAGGAAAACAATTCCAGCTATGGAACGCCTCATCAAAGCAAAAAAAGAGAAAAGCACAGACTTTGCATTTATGCAAGTGACAGTAGGATGCTGCCAGCTGAAACTGGGTAATCCAAAAGATGCTGCCGATGTTTTCGAGCAAGCCTACAAAAAATACCTTGATATCATAGAGAAGGAGCCAAACATAACTAACTTCACCAGTGCCATCGTCGGTGTTATTACTATAACCGAGCAGAATTTGTCGGTCAAGAACTATCATGAGGCTAACAAATGGACTGACCACTTTGCTGAGTTAGTAAAACAATACATGACACTTCCGTCACCTGATAAGGTATTCCTCGATAAACAAATAGGACGAATCAACTTCTATCGGGCTACCGTCTTAGAGGGATTAGGCCATCATGCAGAAGCTAGGATTGCATATAACAAGGCCCGGCGGACAAATTATTCAAAAACAGCAGAAGGGCAGTATGAGGCCATTAACTACCTCATGGAAGCCCATCGCTGGTCTGAAGCCTCACGCAACTTCGAAGTACTTGACAAGATAGACAGGCGCTACGAGCGCACATTGTCACTCGATTATATCCACCATTTCCTACTTCCCAAGTACCATGCTAACATCAATGCAGGAAAAATAGACTCTGCATTGGCCGTTGGCACCAAAATCTATGAAGAGTTGGACTCTGCCATCGTACGCATGCAACGTGACGATGCGGCCGAACTTGCGACGCTCTACAACACCCAGCAGAAGGAAATGGAACTGGCTGAACAAAAGGCCATCATGGAAAACCATCGTTTCTGGAACCTTGTTGTTATCTTCATCATTGTCAGCATCCTGTTCTCGGTTATCTTCTTCCTCCGAAACCAATCTGCCAAACGATTGGAGAAAGCATACAAAAAGTTGGAAGAAGCCAATGAGCGTACAAAAGAATCTTCACGTATGAAGACATCGTTCATACAACAGATATCACACGAGATACGAACGCCTCTCAACATTCTGTCGGGCTTCACACAGGTCATCACTACTCCAGGCATGACGCTCGATGAGGAGACTCAAAAGGATATCAGCCAGAAGATTATGGAGAACACCAATCGCATTACCGGGTTGGTGAACAAGATGCTGGAGCTGAGTGATGCAAACAGTAAGACTGTATTGGAACGCAATGACAACGTACCCGCCATACAGATTGTTGCACAAGCGATGGACAACTTCAATGATACAACGAAATACAAATTCCCTATCGACCTACAATTGGGAGAAGGCACCGAAAGTATCATGGTACTTACCAACGAACAAGCTGCAACCCGTGCATTAGTGCTATTACTCGACAATGCCGAGAAGTTCACGAAAGAAGGAAAAGTAACACTGAAGACAGAACAGAAAGACAACATGTTGCACTTCATCGTTGAAGATACCGGCATTGGCGTACCAGCAGACAAGGCAGAATATATCTTCGAGGAATTTGTGCAACTGGACGACTACTATGAAGGTACGGGTATCGGTCTGACTGTAGCACGCAGCATCTGTCAACGTTTAGGGGGCAACATTGTGCTTGACACAAGCTATACAGACGGAGCTCGCTTCATCATGACACTGCCTCTCAATGATTTAGCATGCTAAACATTTGGCTATGAGACGGAAAAAGTGTAACTTTGCAGTCCAAAACCAAAGATAATGGAACAGAAGAATCAGTTTGTACGCGAAGTGGCCGAACAGAAATACGAGTTCGGATTCACTACCGATGTACACACAGAAATAATACCTGTAGGACTCAACGAAGATGTGGTGCGCCTGATTTCAAAGAAAAAGGGCGAGCCTGAATGGATGTTGGATTTCCGTTTGAAGGCATTCCGTTACTGGCAGGAACAGACAGAACCCAAATGGGGCCATGTACATGTGCCAGAAATTGACTATCAGGCCATCTCATATTACGCAGACCCTATGGCAAAGAAGCCTGCAGGTGACGGGAAAATAGATCCTGAACTTGAAAAGACCTTTGACAAGTTGGGCATCCCCTTGGAAGAGCGTCTTGCATTGAGTGGCAATACTGCAGTAGATGCTATCATGGACTCTGTTTCCGTGAAGACAACCTTCAAGGAAAAACTACGTGAGAAGGGCGTTATCTTCTGCAGCATTGGTGAAGCCATCAAGGAACATGGAGAACTGGTTCGTCAGTATCTGGGCTCCGTAGTACCCTATAAAGACAACTTCTTTGCGGCCCTTAACTCGGCTGTATTCAGTGATGGCTCGTTCGTTTATATCCCCAAAGGCGTGCGCTGTCCTATGGAGCTTAGTTCCTATTTCCGTATCAACGCCCGTAACACAGGACAGTTTGAGCGTACACTCATCATTGCCGATGATGACAGCTATGTATCGTATCTGGAAGGTTGTACAGCACCTATGCGCGATGAGAACCAGTTACATGCTGCTATCGTAGAGATTATCGTCATGAATCATGCTGAGGTGAAATACTCCACCGTACAGAACTGGTATCCCGGTGATGAGAACGGAAAGGGTGGCGTATTAAACCTCGTAACCAAGCGCGGCGACCTACGTGGTGTGGACTCCAAACTTTCATGGACACAGGTTGAGACTGGCAGTGCCATCACATGGAAGTATCCTTCTTGTATTCTTCGCGGAGACAATAGCACTGCTGAATTCTACAGCGTAGCCGTAACCAACAACTACCAAGAGGCAGATACAGGTACGAAGATGATTCACATAGGAAAGAACACCAAGTCAACTATCATATCAAAAGGTATCTCTGCAGGACACTCACAGAACAGCTATCGTGGTTTGGTACGTGCTGCTGCAACAGCAGACAACGCACGCAACTATTCTTCATGTGACTCACTGCTACTTGGAAGTGAGTGTGGTGCACATACGTTCCCATACATGGATGTGCATAACGACACCGCCATATTCGAACATGAAGCTACCACCTCGAAGATATCAGAAGACCAGCTCTTCTATTGTAATCAGCGTGGCATTCCCACCGAGCAGGCTGTTGGTCTGATTGTGAACGGCTATGCCAAAGAGGTTCTGCAGAAGCTTCCCATGGAATTTGCCGTTGAAGCGCAGAAGCTTCTTTCTGTTTCCTTGGAGGGAACAGTAGGATAAATACTATAATATATAATAAGGTATATATAAAAAGAGTGCGAACCCAAACGGATTCGCACTCTTTTCGTATAGTCGTGTAAATGATTACAACTTCTGTTCAACCTCAATCTCTGTGAAGGTCTCAATCATATCACCAGCCTGAATATCGTTGAAGTTTACAAGTGAGATACCACACTCAAGGCCTGTAGCAACCTCCTTGGCATCATCCTTATAACGCTTCAGGGCATCGATATTCGCTGTATGGATCACGATACCATCGCGAATGACACGGGCCTTATCCTTGTTGTGTACCTTACCCTCGGTAACAAGACCACCGGCAACAGTACCAACCTTGGAAATCTTAAATACCTGCTTCACCTCAATCATACCGCTGATAACTTCCTTCTTCACCTTGTCAAGCATACCCTGCATGGTAGACTTCACCTCGTCAATAGCATCATAGATGATTGAGTAGGTATTAATCTCCACACCCTCACGCTCAGCAAGTCGGCGTGCCTCACTTGAAGGACGCACCTGGAAGCCTACGATAATGGCATCAGATGCAGAAGCCAACATGACATCGTTCTCAGAAATCTGACCAACAGCTTTGTTGATAACGTTCACCTGTACCTTCTCGGTAGAAAGCTTGATGAATGAGTCAGACAAGGCCTCAATAGAACCGTCGGTATCACCCTTCACGATGATGTTCAACTCGTGGAACTCACCCAATGCGATACGATGAGAAATCTCATCTAGACCAACGGTCTTGGTCGTACGCAACGACTGTTCACGCTGCAACTGTGTACGCTTGTTAGCAATCTCACGTGCCTCCTGCTCGCTGTCCATCACATGGAATGAGTCACCGGCAGTAGGAGCACCGTTCAGACCCAGAATGATAGCGGGCTCTGCAGGACCGGCTTCCTTGATACGCTGATTACGCTCATTGAACATAGCCTTTACCTTACCCCAGGCAGTACCTGCGATAACGACATCGCCAACCTTCAGCGTACCGTTAGATACGAGTACGGTAGAAACATATCCACGACCCTTGTCGAGTGACGACTCAATGATAGAACCGGTAGCCTTGCGGTTAGGATTAGCCTTCAAGTCAAGCATCTCTGCCTCGAGCAATACTTTCTCCAGCAGTTCCTCTACGCCAATACCCTTCTTTGCACTAATCTCCTGACACTGGTACTTACCACCCCACTCTTCCACAAGCAGGTTCATGTTGGCCAAGTCCTCACGAATCTTATCAGGGTTAGCACCGGGCTTATCAATCTTGTTGATAGCGAATACCATAGGAACGTTGGCTGCCTGGGCATGAGCAATAGCCTCCTTAGTGGTAGGCATCACAGAGTCATCGGCAGCAACAATGATGATAGCGATATCAGTTACCTGAGCACCACGGGCACGCATAGCAGTAAAAGCCTCGTGACCAGGGGTATCAAGGAAGGTAATCTGACGGCCATCCTTCAACTCTACATTGTAAGCACCGATGTGCTGTGTAATACCACCGGCCTCACCAGCAATCACATTGGTGTTGCGGATATGGTCGAGCAACGATGTCTTACCGTGGTCAACGTGTCCCATCACCGTTACGATTGGAGCGCGAGAAATCAGATCGTTCTCATCGTCCTGTTCCTCGGTGATAGCCTCCTGAACCTCGGCAGAAACATATTCTGTGGTAAATCCGAACTCCTCAGCAACGAGGTTAATAGTCTCTGCATTCAGGCGCTGGTTGATAGACACCATGATACCTACAGACATACAGGTACCGATAACCTTAACCACAGGAACATCCATCATCGTTGCAAGCTCAGAAACGGTCACGAACTCGGTCAGCTTCAGCACCTTGCTCTCTGCTGCCTGTGACTCCATCTCCTCCTGCATGCGCTCTGCCACTGCATCACGCTTCTCCTTACGATACTTGGCGCCCTTCTTATTCAGAGTAGTCTTAGAAGTCAGACGTGCCAACGTCTCTTTTACCTGGCGTGCAACATCCTCCTCGTTTGCCTCCAAAGGTTTCGCAGCCATGCGGTTCTTGTTTTTCTTATTCTTACCACCGCCCTGCTGGTTATTATCCTGGAAGTTCTGATTTCCTCCCTTATTCTTTTTCTTGCCGTTGCCCTGCTGATTCTGCTGCTGTTGTTTTGCAGCCTCCTCAATGTCAACCTTACCTCCGCGAATACGCTCACGCTTACGTTTCTCACCGTTCTGCTGGACGTTATTACCTCCACGCATCTGAGCGGCTTTCTCTTCGCGCTGCTTACGCTTCTCCTCCTTGGTCTTTTTCTTAGGACGTGTACTCTGGTTCAGAGTTGACAGGTCAATCTTACCAAGAACATTTACTTTTGGAGCCAGTTTCTCCTCGCTCTTCAGCGTGAAGATACCAGAATCCTTAGTGGGTTCAGCCTCTACTTCCACCTCCTCTGCGGCAGTCTCTTCAACCGTATCCTCATCGTCATCGAATTCTTCCTCTTCGACAACAGGCTCGGGTTCTTTCTCTACCACGGGTTCAGGCTTCTTCTCCTCCTTCACGGGAGCTGGGGCTTCTTCTATTTTGGGCTCTTCCTTAACCAGGCTTTCGGCAGCAGCCTTAGGTTCGGGTTCGCTTGCCGGACTTGCAGCAGGTGCAGGCTTCGGCTTGTTCAAGCTGTCCAGATCAATCTTTCCCAGCGGTTTGAACTGCTGGCGATGCTCTGTATGCTCTTCAGCCTGTTCCTTTGCAGGTTTCTCGGCCTTCTCTGCCTTCTTCTCCTTTTTCTTGGGGAAGAGCATGTCGGCCTGCGTCTTCACGGCTTTGTCGTTACTGAACTCGCGCACCAAAGCATCATACTGTTCGTCTGAAATCTTGGTGTTTGAAGTAGCATCGTCGCGAATTTCGCCCAGACTCTTCTTATTCTTAAGGAAATCAACTGCCGTTTGAAGTCCTATATTCAGTTCTGTTAAAACTTTATTTAATCTTATACCCATTCTATATTTTCCTCTGAGTTAGAGGGTTGGGGGTCTGAACAAGCGGGAACCAGACCCTTTTAATAGTATTTGTTGTGGGAGCCTACGCTTGTTCAGACCCCCAACCCCCTAATACAGGGGGCTTAGGTTATTCAAACTCTGCACGGAGTACTTCCAACAGATGGTCGACGGTCTCTTCTTCGAGGTCGGCCTTCTCGATGAGCAACTCACGAGGAGCATTGAGCACCTCTTTAGCGGTGTCATAACCAAGAGCCTTGATAGCATCGATAACCCACTGGTCAATCTCATCGCTGAACTCGTCGAGGTAGATATCCTCGTCGTTCTCGCCTTCATTAACCACGCGGAATACATCGATGGTATGCTCAGTGAGCATAGAGGCCAACTTGATGTTCATACCGCCCTTACCAATAGCGAGAGAAACCTCCTCAGGCTGTAGGTAAACCTCTGCCTTGTGGTTCTCCTCATCAAGGGTGATGCTGGTCACCTTAGCAGGTGACAGAGCACGCTGGATGAACAACTGGATGTTGCTGGTATAGTTGATAACATCGATATTCTCATTGCAAAGTTCGCGAACGATACCGTGTACACGACTACCCTTCACACCTACACATGCGCCTACGGGATCGATACGGTCGTCGAAACTCTCTACGGCAACCTTAGCACGCTCACCCGGCATGCGGGCCACCTTACGAATGGCTATCAGACCATCTGCAATTTCAGGAACCTCAGCTTCAAGCAGACGCTTCAAGAACTCGGGACTAGTACGGCTCAACATGATGCGAGGATTGTTATTCTCATTGTTCACCTCCTTCACCACGGCACGGATGGTCTCACCCTTGCGGTAGCTATCAGCAGGAATCTGGTCGGCCTTCAGCAGGTGCAGCTCGTTGCCCTCATCGTCCATGAGGAGCACTTCACGTTTCCACAACTGATAAACCTCACCGCTAACGATGGTACCCACCTTGTCCTTATACTTCTGATAGAGGGCATCGTGGTCGAGTTCGAGAATCTTAGAAGCCAGTGTCTGACGAAGGTTCAGGATGGCGCGACGACCGAACTTCGTAAAGTCCACTTCCTCACTCACCTCTTCACCTACCTCATAGTCGGGCTCAATCTTCAAAGCCTCAGACAGAGCAATCTCCTTATTCTCATCCTTCACCTCACCGTCTTCTACAACGATACGATGACGGTGAATCTCGAAGTCACCCTTGTCAGGGTTTACAATCACATCGAAGTTCTCGTCAGAACCAAACATCTTAGCCAGTACGTTGCGGAAGCTCTCCTCAAGTACGCTCACCAAAGTGGTGCGGTCGATATTCTTGGTCTCTTTAAATTCCTGAAAGGTCTCAAACATGCTGGGGCCCTTCTCTTCTTTCTTTACTGCCATTATTTATTTTTGTTTTTTATTTAAATGCTAACACATATTTCGTCGACTTCACCTCGTCCATAGAGAAGATTTTGTCAACTTCCACCTTTACAGGGCGTTTCTTACCCTCTGGCACCTGCTTCTCAAGTACCGTCACCGTGAACTGACGACCCTCAACGGCCTTCAACACACCTGTTACCTTCTTGCCATCAGCAGTCAGAACCTCAACTTCATCGTCAATGTGGTTCAGATACTGCTGCTCCACCTTGAAGGGCTGACCAATACCAGCTGACCCTACCTCAAGTTCATATTCGCCCAGCTCGTCGCCCAGCTTATCCTGCAGGAAACGGCTCAGCTCTGCACAATCTTCAATCCAGACTCCATCAGCATGGTCAATCTCAATAACGATGCGATCGCCATCCATCTGAATGTCTACCAGGAAGTAGTTACCTTTCTCGGAAAGCCACTCTTCCACCAATGTTTTTACTGTCTCTTTCGTTATCATTTAACGTCAATTTATAAAGAAATGAGAGACCCTTTCGAGTCTCTCATTCCACTGAACGGGTGCAAAGTTACGACTTTTTCCCGAATTACACAAATAATTAGTGTGTTTTTTGAGCTAACTGCCTAAAAAACTTATAGTTTCACTTCTTTTGAGGTTGCAATAGTTTCTGATATTCTTCCTCGGAATTCAGGATACGAACAGCCTCTTTCAACTGCTTGTCATAGGGCAGTCCAGCCTCTATTCCCCCCTTCTGATAATGATAGGCCGTAATAATATCGAGCTCTATTATCTGCTGAATGGTCGAACGGTATTTTTCCAACTGACTTGCCACGTCATGTTGCAATTTCTTTTCCAGCGCGTCAAAAGCATCCTTAGCATCTTCGTAGTAGCCTTCAAACTTTGCTGCTTTCACCAATTCATCGAAATGCTTCTTGCTCATTGCATCATAGGTAAAGCCACTATTCACCACGCGAGACTTAAACTCTTGCCAGTCCTGCTCTGTGAGATGGAACTCTCGAGGTGCGGCTATTTGTTCGTGATGTGCAATATAATCCACCACATAGTCGAACATCACCTCAGTAGAGTCAAGTCCGCCTACAGAAAGGTAATACACGATATTAGGCATCGTATCGTTCTTCACTTCCACATCGGGCTTGATGCCTCCGCCATCGCGCACCTCACGTCCATTACGAGTATAGAACACATGGGTCAGCGAGTCAGCAATGCGTTCCTTGTAACCACCCGTCTCACCACGCTTGTAGTTGATAGCCTGAATACAGCGACCTGAAGGAATATAGTATTTCGACGTTGTTATCTTCACATTCGTATTATAGGGCAAATCCATCGGCACCTGCACAAGACCTTTTCCATACGTGCGTGTACCTATAATTATTCCCCTGTCCAAATCTTGAAGCGCACCACTCGTAATCTCTGATGCCGAAGCGGTCTCGCCATTCACCAGCACAACCAATGGCATCACCGTATCTACAGGTTCCAAACGAGTCTTGTATGTACGGTTAGCCTGGCGCACCTTTCCACGGTTCTCCACCACGGTCTGTTCCTGAGGCACCCATAGATTAACAATATCCACAGCCTCCATTTCGCTTCCGCCACCATTGCTTCTCAGGTCGAAAACCAAAGCCTCAGCACCTTGTTTCTTCAGTTCCACAAAAGCCCTGCGTACACTTTTCGAGCAACCTTCGGTAAACTGATTCAGATTGATATAGCCTATCTTCTTGCCTTGCTCGTTCAGCATGCCATAATATGGCAATTCAGGCAATTTGATATTCTTGCGTGTGATCTTGAGTTTCATTACCTTGCCTGTTGACGGACGCTTCACCTTCAGCACGAAACTGGTACCTGCATCGCCACGCAGACGCGAGCTCACATAGCTCACTTGCTTGTCTGTCATCACAGAGTCGTCAATTGCTAGGATGATATCACCCTTCTTCACACCTGCCTCTGCAGCAGGCATACCCTCATAGGGCTCATCCACGACAACGCGCTTTAGTCCCAAGTGATACTTAATCAGCGCACCTATACCAGCATACTTACCCGTCAGCATCATCTGCAAGTCCTTGGTCTCAGACTCTGGATAGTACTCTGTGTAAGGGTCCAGAGAGCGCAGCATACCATCGATGGCAGCCGTCATTGTCTGCTGCGGATTCAGCGTGTCCACATAAAACAGATCCAGATTGCTATACAAGGCATTGAAGATATCCATGCTCTTGCCTACCTCAAGGTTATGGTTTGCCTGTGCCAAACCTATCATTTGCTGACAGCAAAGCACGACTATACTCAGTAACAAACGTTTCATAAACAAAATTGCTATTCTCCTTTTTTATATTCTTTTTCGACTGCAAATTTACATGTTTAGCGACAAAAACAGGCGAAAACAAGGAACTTTTTGCAAAAAATTCATCTTTATCGCATTTTTTTCGCAAAAAAGTTTGCGCAATTCAAAAAAACGTATTACCTTTGCACCCGCAAACAAGCAATACTGCTTCAGTAGCTCAGTTGGTTAGAGCACCTGACTGTTAATCAGGGGGTCGTTGGTTCAAGCCCATCCTGAAGCGCAAAAAGAGTTAGAGAAATCTAACTCTTTTTTGTTTTCAGGGCTTTCACCAACTCCCGGTCGTGGTTCTTGCGTCCCGTTGGTAGCAAGCGACGCAAAGCGTCGAGCACAAGCCCATCCTGAAGCGCAAAAAGAGTTAGAGAAATCTAACTCTTTTTTGTTTTCTACACCTCCACAATACTAAAACCATGATTAAACCATCACAATACAAAATAATAACTATAACCACCCAAAAGTCATAATAACGTCATGCAATACTTCAGCTATTAGCATGCAAGAGTAAGGCTTTTACTCCTCACCCAGCCCCTGGCGGAGTCATTTCTAGACCCTGCAAAGCACCTTTCCAGACTCTAGAATTTACTCCGCCAGAGTCTAGAAACACCAATTCTAGAGTCTAGAAACATCAATTCTAGAGTCTAGAAGCAAAACGAAAGTATAGCTTTGGCACGATTAAAGCTATACTTTCCGACCCGAAAAGCTATTGTTTTCCACCTGAAAAGTGGCACTTTTCTACAGGAAAAGGAAAAAGGAATGGGATCCAAGACTATCACAGTCTCAGATCCCATTACAAATAACAAGGCTTCTCTCGGCCTTAGAGGAATTAAAAAGGTTATCTAATAAACAATAGTTCTCTGTACTTTGGCAATGGCCAGAGTGAATCGTCTACAATGAGTTCCAACTTATCAATCTGGTAACGGATTTCGTCGAGTTTTGGCTCAACATCATCATGGTAGGCAATAGCCTTCTCGTGTTCATCGGCAATCTTATTAGCCTTCTTACGAGCCTCAATGAGTTCCTCTACGCCCTTCTCGATAGCTGAGGTACGCTCAGAAATCTCCTGAATGATCTTCTTGTTGCGAGCAGAGAGCTTATCAGCGGTATCGATGGGGAATACCACAGACATGTGGTTCAGGTTGGTGAGCAACTCACTCTGATAGCGTGTAGCCACAGGGATAATGTGGTTCATGCTGAGGTCGCCAAGAACACGAGCCTCAATCTGAATCTTCTTGGTGTAGGTCTCCCATTTAACCTCGTTGCGGGCTTCCAGCTCCTTCTTGGTCATCACACCCAGGCTCTCGAACATCTTGACGCTGGCCTCGTCGAGGTAGCGCTCGAAAATCTTCGGACAGCTCTTCTCTACATCCAGACCACGCTTCTCGGCCTCGACAACCCACTCGTCAGAGTAGCCATTACCATCGAAACGGATAGGCTTACAGGTCTTGATATCCTCGCGCAGCACGTCGATGATGGCGTGGAAGGTTGCGCTGTGACCAGTACCAGCGAGTTTCTTCTCGAACTCAGGAATCTTTGCGTCAACACGCTTCTTGAAGTCAGCCAAAGCCTCGGCTACAGCACTGTTCAGGGCGATCATTGCGCTAGCGCAGTTAGCCTCAGAACCTACAGCACGGAACTCGAAACGGTTACCTGTGAAGGCAAATGGAGACGTACGGTTACGGTCGGTGTTATCGATGAATAGCTCAGGAATTTCGGGGATATCCATCTTCAATCCCTGCTTGCCAGCCATAGCGAGGATATCATCGACATCGGCCTTCTCGATGTGGTCGAGCAGCTCTGAAACCTGCTTACCGAGGAATGAAGATACGATGGCAGGAGGTGCCTCGTTAGCACCCAGACGGTGAGCGTTGGTAGCACTCATAATAGAAGCCTTCAGCAGTCCGTTGTGCTTGTAAACACCCATCAGGGTCTCTACGATGAAAGTAGCGAAGCGCAGGTTCTGTTCAGCAGTCTTACCAGGAGCATGCAGCAGTACACCCGTATCGGTGCTCAAGCTCCAGTTGTTGTGCTTACCACTACCGTTGATACCTGCGAAAGGTTTTTCGTGCAGCAGCACACGGAAGCCATGCTTGCGAGCCACCTTCTTCATGACTGACATCAGCAGCATGTTGTGGTCAACAGCCAGGTTGGTCTCTTCGAAGATAGGAGCCAACTCAAACTGGTTGGGAGCTACCTCGTTGTGACGTGTCTTACAAGGAATACCTAACTCCAGTGCCTCGATTTCCAAGTCCTTCATAAAGGCCTGCACACGCTCGGGGATGGCACCGAAGTAGTGGTCGTCCATCTGCTGGTTCTTAGCAGAGTCGTGACCCATCAGTGTACGTCCTGTCAGCAGAAGGTCTGGACGGGCTGCATACAGTCCCTCGTCCACGAGGAAGTATTCCTGCTCCCAACCCAGGTTGGAAGTAACCTTCTTCACTGCAGGATCAAAATAATGGCAAACATCCACAGCAGCCACGTTGACAGCATGCAGGGCACGCAACAGAGGTGCTTTATAGTCGAGTGCCTCACCGCTATAAGAGATGAACACGGTGGGGATACACAGGGTATCGTCGATAATGAATACTGGAGAGGTGGGATCCCAAGCAGAATAACCACGGGCCTCGAAGGTAGAACGGATACCACCAGAGGGGAATGATGAAGCATCAGGCTCCTGCTGAACGAGCAGTTTTCCACTGAACTCCTCAACCATGCCGCCCTTGCCGTCGTGCTCAATGAATGAGTCGTGCTTCTCGGCAGTACCCTCAGTCAGAGGCTGGAACCAGTGCGTATAGTGAGTGACGCCATTCTCCGTAGCCCACTGCTTCATGCCAGCAGCAACAGCATCGGCTACAGCTCTGTCAAGACGAGCGCCATTGTCGATTACGTCAACCATCTTCTCGTACACGTCCTTGGGCAGGTACTTGTACATTTTCTCACGATTGAAGACCTTCTTGCCAAAATACTCGCTAGGTCTCTCACTTGGTACTTTTACGTCGAGTGGCTTCTTCTTGAATGCCTCACCGACTACCTGAAATCTTAATGCTTCCATAATAGTGTTTGTGTTAATGTTGAATTTTCCAATTGGATATTCTTGTTAATGCTTCTTCTGTTTTCTCATGTGTACCGAAGGCTGTGAAACGCACGTAGCCTTCACCTGAAGGACCAAAGCCCACACCAGGTGTACATACCACATTGGCACCATAGAGCAACTCCTCAAAGAATTTCCACGAAGTGGTGCCTTCGGGCGTTTTCATCCAAATATAAGGTGCATTCTCTCCACCATAAACCTCATAACCGAGATTACGCAAGGTCTCGAGCATCTTATGAGCGTTCTGCATATAATAGTCAATGGTGGCCTTCACCTGCTCTTTTCCCTCTGGGGTATAGATAGCCTCTGCTGCTCGCTGACTGATATAGCTGGTGCCATTAAACTTGGTACACTGGCGACGGTTCCACAGAGGATTGAGCGCTATGCGTCTTCCATCGATGGTGGCTGCTGTCAAATCCTTCGGTACGATAGTGTAACCACAACGCACACCAGTGAAACCGGCAGTCTTTGAATATGAATGGAACTCTATCGCACACTTCCTGGCACCACGAATCTCATAGATACTACGTGGAATATCGGGATCGGTGATGAAAGCCTGATAGGCTGCATCGTAGAAGATCAGCGTATCGTTCTTCAATGCGTAGTTCACCCACTTGCGCAATTCGGCTTTAGAGATAACCGTACCCGTGGGATTGTTGGGATAGCACAGATAAATGACATCCACACGGCGCTCTGGAATCTGAGGAACAAAACCATTCTCTGCCGTACAAGGCATATAGACCACATTAGACCATAGTCCGTTTTCTACTGTTCCAGCGCGACCAATCATCACATTGGAATCAATATACACAGGGTAAATAGGATCAGTTACTCCAATGGAGTTATCCCAGCGGATAAGCTCTTGTATGTTGCCTGTATCACTCTTGGCACCATCGTTGATGAAGATCTCGTCGATGTCGAGGTGGATACCACGAGGCAGGAAGTCGTTCTTCAGGATGGCCTCACGCAGGAAGTCATAGCCCTGTTCAGGACCATAGCCACGGAAACCCTGCTTAGTCGCCATCTCATCAGTGGCTTTGTGCATAGCCTCTATCACAGCCGGACAGAGGGGCTGGGTCACATCACCAATACCCATAGAGATAACATCAGCCTTAGGATGCATCACCTTGAAAGCGTTTACCTTCTTGGCAATATCTGCAAACAAATAGTTGTTTGGCAGCTTCAGAAAATGTTCGTTTACTAATGCCATATATCTATGCCCCCTAAATTAGGGGGATGGGGGTCTGAACAAGCGTTTATCAGACCTTTTATTATTACTATTCATGGAGTCTGCGCCTGTTCAGACCCCTGTTGCCCCCTAACTTAGGGGACCGTAATCTCGCCGTCGAAGACAAACTCCGCAGGACCTGTCATGTAGACATGATTGTCACTCTCTCGCCATTCAATGCTCAGCGTACCACCGTCCATCACGATTTGCGAGGTGCGACCAGCCTTGCCCGTAAGTGCTGCTGCTACGGCTGTAGCACAAGCGCCCGTGCCGCAAGCCTGAGTGATACCACTGCCTCGTTCCCAGACTCTCGTTCTGATATTTCCGTCGTCTTCAATGTGGGCGAACTCAATGTTGCAGCGTTGCGGAAAAGCGGGATGACACTCCAGTGTCTTACCTGTTTCGCCAACCTGATCGACATTATCGGTAAATATCACGTAGTGGGGATTGCCCATCGACACGAACGTGCCATGACCTGGACAACGAGAGGTGACAAACTGATCTTCATTTTCCAAAATGGGCTTTCCCATATCTACAGTCACACTCTCTACGACCCCATCTACCACATGTAAGCATAGTCTCTTGATACCCGACAGTGTGAGCAGGCGAATCTCTGTCTTGTCTGTGACACCTCGCTCATAAAGATACTTTCCTATACACCTCGATGCGTTGCCACACATCATGGCTTCGCTACCGTCGGCATTGAAGATGCGCATACTGTAGTCTGCCTCAGGTATTGGCGAAGAACCAATCAACACGAGTCCATCTGATCCGATGCCCTTGTGGCGATCGCTCCACTTGATAGCGGCCGCTGCAGGATCTGGGATGTTGTACTGCATGGTGTTAACATAGATGTAATCATTGCCGCAGCCATGCATCTTGGTGAAAGGAACTTTCATATTTGACGATTTGACTATTTTACAATTTAACTATTTTGATAGGTAGGCGGCAACCTTCTGGGCTGTTTGGCGGCCGCTGGCCATAGCGCGTACTACGAGAGAGGCGCCGTTGGCAGCATCGCCACATACAAATACGTTCTCAGCATACTGAGGATGCTCAGGCTTCAGGAATCCCATAGCCAGCAGTACCAGTTCGGCCTTGATGATTTCGGGCTTGCCCTTTTCTACCATGATGGGGCGACCACCTTCTGGGTTTGGTTTCCAGTCAATCTCCTGAACCTTCACACCTGTCAACTTACCATTCTCGCCCAGGAACTCAAGGGTGTTGATATTCCAGCGACGGGTGCAGCCTTCCTCGTGCGACGAGGTTGTCTTGAGGGTGCGAGGCCACTCGGGCCAAGGATTCTTTGGATCCTCCGGACCTTCGACGGGCTTAGGCATAATTTCGATCTGGGTAACACTCTTACAACCCTGACGATGGGCTGTTCCGATACAGTCAGAACCTGTATCACCACCACCTATCACCAGTACATCCTTGCCTTTGGCTGTTACGCGCTCATCCTTACCGAACTCCATGCCTGCCAGCACACGGTTCTGCTGCGACAGCATTTCGAGGGCAAAGTGTACGCCCTTGAGTTCGCGGCCAGGAGCCTTCAAGTCACGAGCAGTAGGAGTGCCGGTGGAGATGACGACGGCGTCGTAATCTTTAGCTAGTTCTTCTAGTTTTACTAGTTCTACTAGGTCTATGGCTACACCATAATTGAATTCTATACCTTCGGCTTCCAACAGGGCGATACGACGGTCGATAACGGCCTTGTTCAGTTTAAAGTTAGGGATACCATAGCGCAGTAATCCGCCGGCGGCTTCGTTTTTCTCAAACACGGTGACGGTGTAGCCCATGTGGTTCAGGTCGTTGGCGGCAGCCAGTCCGGCAGGACCTGCGCCGATGACGGCCACCTTCTTTCCGTTGCGAGCGATATCGGTCTTGGGCACGATAAAGCCCTCCTGAAATGCCATCTCGGTAATGGCGCACTCATCTTCGCGGTTGGTGGTTGGCTCGTGGTTGAAGCGGTTCAGCACGCAGGCCTTCTCGCAGAGGGCGGGACAGATGCGGCCGGTGAACTCGGGGAAGGGGTTGGTGGAGTTCAGCAACTGGTAGGCCAACTCAAAGTCGCCTTTGTACAGGGCATCGTTCCACTCGGGAGCTTTGTTGCCCAGCGGACAGGCCCAGTGGCAGAAGGGCACGCCGCAATCCATACAGCGGCTGGCCTGCAGTTTGCGTTCGCGAGTGCTGAGCGTTTGCTCTACCTCGCCAAAATCGTGGATTCTATCGTGAATCGGACGGTAACCCGCCTCCTGGCGGTGTATCTCTAAAAATGCTTTTGGATTTCCCATTGTGATAAAAATTTAAAAGTTGAAAGATTGAAAAATTGAAATTCTCTTTAATTCTTCCATTCTTTAATTCTTCAATTCTTAATAGTCGCGCTGGATGTCGGCAATCTTCTCGTGCAGGCGCGCCATCTTCTCTTCTTCGAGCACGCGTTTGTACTCGATAGGTACAACCTGGATAAAGTCCTCGATGTAGCGGTGCCAGTCGTCGAGCATACGTCCTGCCAGGGCCGAGCCTGTGTGCAGATAGTGCTCACGAATCAGCTCCAACAGTTCCTTGCGGCTTACGCTGTCCTCAACCAGCGAGAGTTCAACCATATCCATGTTGCAGAAGTAGTCGAATGTGTGATCGGGGTCGTAAACATAGGCCACACCACCACTCATACCGGCAGCAAAGTTTCGGCCTGTCTTACCCAGCACTACCACACGTCCGCCAGTCATATACTCGCAGCAGTGGTCGCCGGCACCTTCAATCACAGCGATGGCACCCGAGTTACGCACTCCGAAGCGCTCGCCTACCTTACCATTTATATAGAGTTCGCCCGATGTAGCACCGTAAAGTCCGGTGTTACCTGCGATAATATTTTCTTCAGCCTTAAAGTCGTCGCTGCGACGAGCAGGAGGCAGAATAGAGATGCGACCGCCTGAAAGACCCTTACCAAAGTAGTCGTTGGTCTCACCCTCGAGGCGCAAATCAAGTCCCTTCACGGCAAAGGCGCCGAAACTCTGACCAGCCGAGCCCTTGAACTTGATCTTGATGGTTCCGTCGGGCAGGCCCGCTTCGCCGTACTTCTGGGCAATCACACCACTCAGCATGGTGCCCACGGCGCGATCGGTATTCTTGATGGCATAGTCGAGTGTTACCTCTTCCTGCTGGCCGATGGCCTTCTGTGCGGCACGTATCATCTCCTCGTCCTTCACGCCGCTCACCTTCGTGTAGGCGCCGCGGTCCCAGTAGAGGGCCTTGTCGGTTTCGGGCTTGTGCAGCAGACGGGCGAAGTCGATGGTCTTCTGCTTGTCGGTCGCGTTGGCGGTATTGACCTCGATTAACTCGGTGTGTCCGATGATTTCCTTCAGACTCTTCACACCAATCTCGGCCAGGTATTCGCGCACCTGCTCGGCCAGGAAGGTAAAGAAGTTAACCACGTATTCGGCTCTACCCTCGAAGTGCTTGCGCAGCTCGGGGTTCTGGGTAGCCACACCCATGGGGCAGGTATTGGTGTTACACTTACGCATCATCACACAGCCCAGTACAATCAGGGGCAGCGTGCCGAACGAGAACTCGTCGGCACCAAGCATCGCCATGATAATCACGTCCTTGGCAGTCTTCAGCTGTCCGTCGGTCTGCAGGCGCACCTGGTTACGCAGGCCGTTCATCACCAGTGTCTGCTGGGTCTCGGCCAGTCCGATCTCAGGACTGATACCTGCAAATCGCATACTTGATGCAGGGCTGGCACCAGTACCACCCTCGGCACCACTGATTACAATCAGGTCGGCCTTGGCCTTTGCCACACCAGCGGCAATGGTTCCTACACCGCTCTCGGCCACCAGTTTTACGCTTACGGCAGCTGTGGGGTTGATATTCTTAAGGTCGAAGATAAGCTGTGCCAGGTCCTCGATACTGTAGATGTCGTGATGAGGTGGAGGCGAGATGAGCGAGATACCGGGGATGGCGTTACGCGTCTTAGCGATAATCTCGTTAACCTTGAATCCAGGCAGTTGTCCGCCCTCACCAGGCTTAGCACCCTGTGCCACCTTAATCTGTATCTCCTCGGCATTCACCAGATACTCGGCGGTTACACCAAAACGTCCCGATGCAATCTGTTTGGTCTTACTGCTAAGCGAAACGCCATCCACCTCTGAGTGATAGCGGGCGTTGTCCTCACCACCCTCACCGGTGTTACTGCGGGCGCCCAGCTTGTTCATGGCCAGTGCCAGTGCCTCGTGGGCCTCGATGCTCAGGGCACCAAAACTCATGGCACCAGTAACAAAATGCTTCACAATGCTCTCAACAGGCTCAACCTCGTCGATAGGAGTAGGTTTAGCGGCCTTCTTAAATCCGAAGAAGTCGCGGATAAAGATGGGGCTCTCCTTCTCATCCACCAGCTTCGACCACTGCTTAAACTTATCGTAGTTACCCTGGCGGGTAGCCAGCTGCAGTTTTGCGATGGTCTCGGGGTTCCAGGCGTGCTTGATACCATCCTTGCGCCATGCAAACTGACCCTGGTTCTGCAGCAATGTCTGCTCCTTGGCAGCCTCGTGAAGCGCAATGGCATCGCGGGCAATCTCCTTCAGGCCCACACCGCCGATGGTGCTTACCTCGGTACCGAAGTAGCGGCGCAGCAGGTCCTCGCTCAGTCCGATGCTCTCGAAAATCTTGGCACCGCGGTAGCTGCGGATGGTGCTGATACCCATCTTACTCATAATCTTCTTCAGACCCTTGTCCACGGCCTTGATGTAGTTCTTCTCGGCAGTGGCGTACTCCTCCTGAATCTTATGTTTCTTCACTAGATCGTCGAGCACAGCAAATGTCATGTATGGACACAGGGCGCTGGCACCATAGCCCAGTAGCAGGGCAGCGTGCATCACCTCGCGAATCTCACCGCTCTCCACAATCAGCGCCGTCTGCACACGCTTACCTACGCTAATCAGGTAGTGGTGAACGGCACTCACCGCCAACAGCGATGGCATGGCGGCGTGGGTATCGTCCAGGTCGCGGTCACTCAGGATGATGTAGTTAACACCCTCGTCTACACTGGCTTCGGCCTGGTGGCACAGGTCGTCGAGCGCCTTACGCAGACCTTCCTCACCCTTCGACATCTCAAAGAGGATAGGCAACTTCTTGGTATTGAAGCCCTTGTAGCGGATGTTACAGAGTATATCAAGTTGTGTGTTGGTCAGTACGGGTTGTGGCAGGCGCACCATCTTACAGTTCGATGCATCGGGCGTAAGAATGTTTGTACCTACGGCACCGATGTACTCCGTGAGGCTCATAACGAGCTCCTCACGAATGGGGTCGATGGCAGGGTTGGTAACCTGTGCAAACTGCTGACGGAAGTAGTTGAACAGCACCTGTGGACGGTCGCTGATGACTGCCAGCGGCGTGTCGTTACCCATGGCTGCAACGGGTTCCTGGCCTGCTGTGGCCATAGGGATGATGGTCTTATCAATATCCTCCTGACCGAATCCGAAGGTAACCAGCTTGGCGTTCAGATCGCTCACGCCGTTGTCCACCTTACGTCCGCTCTTCAGCTTCTCCAACTGCACGCGGTTCTCGTTCAGCCACTCGCGGTAAGGATGAGCCTTCGCCAACTTCTCCTTAATCTCGCCATCGTAGTAAATCTTGCCTTCCTGGGTATCAATCAGCAGAATCTTTCCTGGCTGCAGACGTCCCTTTGAGACCACGTCGCCGGGCTCGAAGTCCATGACGCCAACCTCAGAGGCTACCACCATCATACCTTGCTTGGTGATGGTGTAGCGGCTGGGGCGCAGGCCGTTGCGGTCCAGCATACCGCCTGCGTAGCGACCATCGCTAAACAGCAGTGCGGCAGGGCCGTCCCACGGCTCCATCAGGATAGAGTGATATTCGTAGAAGGCTTTCAAATCTTCTGAAATAGGGTTCTTATCGTTAAAACTCTCAGGCACCAGAATCGCCATCGCCTGTGGCAACGACAGTCCGCTCATCATCAGGAACTCAAACACATTATCCAGCGAAGCTGAGTCGCTCATACCGTCCTGCACAATCGGGCGCAGGTCCTTGATGTCGCCCAGCGCCTCGCTGCTCAGCACACTCTCTCGTGCCTTCATCCAACCGCGGTTACCACGAATGGTATTTATTTCTCCGTTGTGGGCCAACAAGCGGAAAGGCTGAGCCAACTTCCATTTAGGGAATGTATTCGTTGAGAAACGCGAGTGAACCAAGGCCAGTCCGCTCGTAAAGTAATCGTTCAAAAGATCGGGGAAGTAGCGACGCAGCTGTCCGCTGGTCAGCATTCCCTTGTAGATAATATTCTTGCTTGATAGCGAGCACAGGTAGAAGTCCTCATCATCAATGCGGTTCTCGATGCGCTTGCGTACCTTATATAATATACGGTCGAATACGGGTACGTTATCCTCGGATACGCCCGTAACAAATATCTGCTTAATGTCGGGTTCCACCTCGCGGGCAGCCACACCCAGCACCTCGGGGTTGGTGGGCACCGTGCGCAGATGCATCAACTGCAGACCCTCGCGCTCAATCTCCTCAATCATCACGCTCAGTATCTGCTGCTGCGCCTTCTCGTCCTTAGGCAGAAAAACCAAACCTGTGCCGTACTTACCCTTTTCGGGCACGGGGATACCCTGTAACAAAATAAACTCGTGGGGTATCTGTACCATGATACCCGCACCATCACCGGTCTTGTCGCGTGTCTCGGCGCCACGGTGTTCCATGTTCTCAAGCACCTTCAGTGCATTGTCCACCAAATCATGACTCTTTCCGCCGTGGATGTTTACCACCATACCCACGCCACAAGCATCATGCTCGTAATCACTTTGGTACAGACCCTGACTGTTTAGTTTGCTTTGTGTCATATTATCCTTGCTTTATCTTTTGTTTTGTTAATTTTCGGCTGCAAAGGTAAATCAAAATGCAACAACATCAAACATTTTACTTTCTTATTTATTAAAAAAAATAGCTCCAACTTACACTTTGTTACAAAATAGAGTCTTTAAACAATAATGTGATTATAGATTATTGAATAAAACGCACTAATTATTACGAATTGTTAGTTCTCTGATTTTTATTAATTCAAAAAGAGGCAGAAACACCTTGTTTTATTCTTAAAAGCGGTAATTTTGCAGAGCATTTTTTCAGTGGACAACAACAAACACAAATAATATATTAATAAGGTAAGATAATGGTAAAAAGACGTTGGGTAATTTTAATGTCAGCAATGACACTGATAGCCTTGGCCGGACTAACCGTAGGAGAGCCCACCTTCGAATGTGACTGGTCGGTAATTTCTGCAGCAGATGTTGCATGGATCATCACCGCAACAATTTTTGTATTGATGATGACTCCCGGACTATCTTTCTTCTATGGTGGTATGGTAGGAGCCAAGAATGTTATCTCCACCATGTTGCAGTCATTTATCGCCATGGGACTGATTTCCGTCCTTTGGGTGGTTGTAGGCTTCTCACTATGCTTTGGCGATGACATTGGCGGCGTTATAGGAAATCCCCTAACGTTTTTGATGTTTCAGAATGTAGGTGCAGAAGTATATACCACACCTGCAGGCAATGTCCTTGGCGGTGCTACCATTCCCCTAGCCCTTTTCGCTTTGTTCCAAATGAAGTTCGCCATCATCACCCCCTCATTGATTACAGGTTCGTTTGCCGAACGTGTACGCTTCTCGGCCTACATGTTCTTCATGATGTTTTTCTTTTTTGTTATCTACTGTCCACTGGCACATATGACATGGCATCCAGAGGGACTTTTCATGAAGTGGGGGGTCATCGACTTTGCTGGCGGTATCGTGGTACATGCATCCTCTGGTGTAGCAGCTCTTGCAGGCGCCATCTTTTTGGGACGTCGAAGCACAGCCAAGAGTGAACCTGCCAACATTCCCTTCGTGCTCCTAGGCGCCGCCCTTCTGTGGCTGGGTTGGTTTGGCTTTAACGCAGGCTCATCGCTCCACGCAGATGGCACAGCTGTCAAAGCATTCCTCAACACCAACACCGCCTCGGCCACAGCCATGATGACATGGATATTCTTCGACTGCTTACGTGGCCGCAAGCCATCGGCTATGGGTGCCGCTGTGGGATGCGTAGTAGGTTTGGTTGCCATCACCCCATCAGCCGGCTACGTCACGGTTGGTCAAAGTATCTTTATCGCTTTTGTTATCACATTGATCTGTAATGTGGCCGTCTATTGGCGCTCGCATACCAGTATTGATGATGCTCTCGACGTTTTTCCCACCCACGGCACAGGCGGTATCTTCGGCACTGTATTGACTGGTATCTTCATCCAAGAAGGTCTCATCGCCGGCACTTGGGACGGATTTGTTATTTTCCTCTATCATCTACTGGCCATCGTCATCGTATTTGTCTATACCTTTGTTATGAGTTGGTTGGGATATAAACTCATAGACAGCCTCATACCTATGCGCGTATCGCCATTCAGCGAAAAGGTAGGACTCGACTTCTCACAACACGACGAGCACTACGGTCTGGCACATATTGGAGAGAGAGAAATAGCAGAATACGAAGAACATATCAAAGAGAAGAATCATCAATAATAACTATGGACACAAAATACATCTTCGTCACAGGCGGTGTTGTTTCTTCACTGGGAAAAGGCATCATTTCCGCCTCTATCGGTAAATTGTTGCAAGCACGTGGCTACAAAGTCACCATTCAAAAGTTCGACCCATACATCAACATCGACCCTGGCACACTGAATCCCTATGAGCATGGTGAGTGTTATGTGACAGCTGACGGCATGGAAACAGACCTGGACTTGGGACATTACGAACGTTTCACAGGTATTCACACTACACGTCATAATTCCATAACCACAGGCCGCATCTACAAGACCGTAATAGATCGCGAGCGCCGTGGTGACTATCTCGGAAAGACCATTCAAGTGGTACCACACATTACCGACGAGATCAAACGACGCATGCTTCGCGAGGATGAGAAGAACGAGAAGCTTGACTTTGTAATTACCGAGGTAGGCGGTACTATAGGCGATATCGAAAGTGCGCCATTTATGGAAGCCATCCGTCAATTGCGCTGGCAATTAGGTAGGGATGCCGTTTGCGTTCACTTGACCTATGTGCCGTATCTGAAAGCAGCTGACGAACTAAAGACAAAACCCACCCAACATTCGGTAAAAGAGTTGCAGGGCATGGGTATTCAACCAGACATCCTCGTACTAAGAACGGAAAGACACTTAGATGATGCCATGCGATTAAAAGTGGCATCATTCTGCAATGTCGACTTGGAATGCGTAGTACAGAGTGAAGACATGCCGTCAATCTACGAGGTACCCGTAAGCATGCAACATCAGGGACTGGATGCTGCGATTCTCAGGAAGATTGGCATACCAGTAGGTGAGACACCGGCCATGAAACCCTGGCATGAATTCCTTGCAAAACAGCGTAAAGCCACGAAAGAGGTACACATCGGCCTTGTTGGTAAGTACGACCTGCAGGATGCCTACAAGAGCATCCGCGAGAGTCTGAACCTGGCTGGTATATATAATGATGTAAAGGCCAAGTTGCACTTTGTAAACAGCGAAGAGATAACCAAGGCCAACGTGGCCGAAAAACTGAAGGGGCTGGCAGGCATTGTGGTATGCCCGGGCTTCGGTCTGCGCGGTATCGAGGGTAAGATTATCGCCGCCGAATATACCCGCACCAATAACATCCCCACCTTTGGAATCTGTCTGGGTATGCAGATGATGGTGATTGAGTTTGCCCGCAACGTGCTGGGCTACAAGGATGCCAACAGCATGGAGATGGACGAAAAGACGCCGCACAACGTGATTGACATGATGGAAGAACAAAAGACCATCACCCAGATGGGTGGAACCATGCGACTGGGTGCCTATGAGTGCGAGCTGGTGAAGGGAAGTAAGACCTTCGAGGCCTATGGCGAGGAAACGCTGATAAAGGAGCGTCATCGTCATCGCTATGAGTTTAATAATAAGTATCAGGAGGAGTACGAGGCCAAGGGCATGAAGTGCGTTGGTATCAACCCCGATGCGAACCTTGTAGAAATCGTTGAGATACCAGAAAAACGCTGGTATATTGGAACCCAGTTCCATCCTGAATACTCATCTACGGTACTGAACCCGCATCCATTGTTTATGAGCTTCGTTGCAGAATGTAAAAAATGAAAAATAGTAGGATTGAAGAATGGAGCAATTAAAACATGAGTGTGGTGTGGCGATGATCCGTCTGCTGAAGCCACTGGAATACTACGAGAAGAAATACGGCACTTGGGCATACGGTTTCAATAAGCTCTATCTGATGATGGAGAAACAGCACAACCGCGGACAAGAGGGTGCTGGTATAGCCTCAGTAAACCTGAACAACAAGCCTGGTACCGAGTATATGTTCCGTGAGAAGGCCGAGGGCAAGAACGCGATAACGGAAATCTTCAGTCGTGTAACTGAGGAGATGAAGGGTGAGCTATTGATGGGTCACCTGCGCTATTCGACTACAGGCAAGAGCGGACTGACATTCGTTCACCCATTCTTGCGTCGTAACAACTGGCGCGCCAAGAACCTCTGTCTGTGCGGAAACTTCAACATGACCAACATCGACGAGGTGTTCGAGTTCCTGACTGCCCAAGGTCAGAGTCCACGTATCTACGGAGACTCGTATATCACACTGGAACTGATGGGCCATCGCTTGGATCGCGAGGTAGAGCGATTATTCGTTGAAGCTAAAGAGAAGGGCCTTGAGGGTACAGACATCACCAACTACATTGATGAACATGTAGAGATGGCCAATGTGCTACGCACCACCATGCAACACTACGACGGCGGTTTTGTGATGTGTGGACTGACTGGTAGTGGTGAAATGTTCAGCGTGCGCGACCCATGGGGCATACGTCCTGCTTTCTACTATCGAGACGACGAGGTCATTGCACTGGCCAGCGAGCGCCCTGTGTTGCAAACCACATTTGATATAGATAGTAACGATGTGCATGAGCTGATGCCAGGTCAGGCACTGATAGTACATAAAAACGGTGAAAGCCGACTGGAACAGATAATGCCTGCCCAGAAACTGAGCGCCTGCTCGTTTGAGCGCATCTACTTCAGTCGCGGTTCCGACTGCGACATCTATCAGGAGCGCAAACGCCTGGGCGAACAGTTAACGCAACCTATCTTAAAGGCCATCGACGGCGATGTATCCCATTCAGTTTTTTCCTATATCCCTAACACCGCCGAGGTAGCCTTTTACGGAATGACAGACGGGTTCCGCAAGTTGCACGGCGATGTGCGCACAGAGAAAGTGGTGTGGAAAGACATCAAGATGCGTACCTTTATCGCCGACAACAGCGAGCGCAATGATCTGGCTGCCCACGTCTACGACATCAGCTACGGATCACTGCAGGCAGGGGTGGATAATCTAGTGATTATCGACGACTCAATCGTCCGCGGCACTACGCTGAAAGAGAGTATCTTTAAGATTCTGGACCGTTTGCACCCCAAGAAGATTGTGATGGTATCTAGTTCGCCACAAATACGCTATCCAGACTATTATGGCATAGATATGGCCCGACTGGAGGAGTTCTGTGCCTTCCGTGCTACGATGGCGCTGATAGAGGAGCGCGGCATGTGGCAGTTGGTTAACGATACCTATATGGCCTGCAAACGTGAGTTGCAGAAGCCTAAGGAGGAGATGAAAAACTGCGTGCGTGCCGTGTACGAGCCTTTCACCGTTGACGAGATAAACAAGAAAATTGTTGAGATGTTACGACCTGCTGATATGCAGGCGCCTATAGAACTCGTGTTCCAAAGTATCGAAGGCCTGCATGAGGCCTGTCCCAATCACCCAGGCGACTGGTACTTTACAGGGCACTATCCCACACCAGGTGGTGTACGACTGGTAAACCAGGCATTTGTTAATTACATTGATAGCAAACAAAACAAATAACAACAACAAAAACTAAAGACTATGTGTGGAATCGTAGCTATACTCCGCTCGGCGACGCAAGGAGACGCTTGCCAGAGCAAGATCGTTGAAGAGCAGTCACATGCTCAGCGTGAAAAGGCATTGAAGATGAGTCAGAAGATCCGTCATCGCGGACCTGACTGGAGTGGTATCTATAGTGGAAAGAATGCTATTCTGGCCCACGAGCGACTCAGCATCGTTGATCCCGAATCGGGTGGACAGCCCCTATTCTCACCAGACAAGAAACAGGTATTAGCAGTCAATGGTGAGATTTACAACCATCAAGATATCCGTCGTCGCTATGTTGGGCAGTATGAGTTTCAGACAGGCTCCGACTGTGAGGTTATCCTAGCTCTCTATCGAGATAAAGGCATAGACTTTCTCGAAGACCTGAGCGGAATCTTTGCTTTCGTACTCTACGACGAGGAAAGCGATGAATTCCTGATAGCCCGCGACCCCATTGGTGTAATTCCTCTTTATATAGGTTACGACGCTGATGGAACCGTATATGTAGCCTCTGAGCTAAAGGCCTTAGAAGGACAATGCGAGCGTTACGAGCCATTCCTGCCAGGACACTACTATTGGAGCAAAGAGCCTGGCATGAAGCGCTACTACCAACGTGACTGGATGCAGTATGATGCCGTAAAGGACAATGCAGCTTCGGTCGAGGCTATTCACGACGCATTAGAGGATGCTGTGAAACGGCAATTGATGTCTGATGTACCTTATGGCGTGCTTCTCAGTGGCGGACTCGACTCTTCAGTCATCTCTGCTATTGCAGAGAAATACAGCGAAATGCGTATTGAGGACAATTCCAAGACAAAAGCCTACTGGCCCCGCCTACACTCGTTTGCTGTAGGACTGAAGGGTGCTCCTGATTTAGCTAAGGCTAAAATGGTTGCCGACCACATCGGTACTGTACACCACGAGATCAACTACACCATCCAGGAGGGACTGGATGCCATTCGTGATGTCATCTATTTTATCGAAACCTACGATGTAACTACTGTACGTGCCTCTACACCTATGTATCTGTTGGCTCGTGTTATCAAGTCGATGGGTATCAAGATGGTACTCAGCGGTGAGGGTGCCGACGAAATTTTTGGTGGCTACCTTTACTTCCATAAGGCTCCCTCGGCTAAGGATTTCCACGAGGAGACTGTTCGTAAGCTCTCCAAGTTGCACCTCTACGACTGTCTGCGTGCCAACAAGAGCCTCTCTGCTTGGGGTGTTGAAGGCCGTGTGCCTTTCCTCGACAAGGAGTTCCTCGATGTGGCTATGCGCACCAACCCAGAGGCCAAGATGTGTCCAGGCTCGGTTGTTGAAAAAAAGATTGTCCGCGAAGCCTTTGCCGATATGCTGCCCGAAGCCGTTGTTTGGCGACAGAAGGAGCAGTTTAGCGATGGTGTAGGCTACAGTTGGATTGACACCCTGAAGAAAATCACCTCAGAAGCGGTGAGTGACGAGCAGATGGCCCACGCAGCAGAACGATTCCCCATCAACCCACCAAAGAACAAGGAGGAGTACTACTATCGCTCTATCTTTGCCGAGCACTTCCCCAGCGACTCTGCTGCCATGAGTGTTCCCAGTGAGGCCAGCGTAGCCTGCTCTACAGCCATCGCTTTGGAATGGGACGAAGCCTTTAAGAACATGAACGACCCCAGCGGACGAGCCGTCAAGGGTGTTCATGAGAAAGCCTATTGATAGACTCCTAGTTTTTGGGAAATCATATCTAGGAAGTACTGATGGAATCTGGTATCATTGTCTAGTTCTGGATGAAAAGAACTAGCTAACTGATTTCCTTGACGCGCTGCCACGATATGCTCGTCGACAACCGCAATAGAATGGCAATCCGAAGAGAGCACTTCTTCAATATAGGGCGCACGGATAAAAGTCATGGGAATATCGTCACCAATACCATCTACCTTGCTTGTAGTACTAAAACTACCTAATTGCCGACCATAAGCATTGCGACGCACACGAATATCCATGGTGCCAAGCCGATCCTTGGAAAGCAAAATCATACCAGCACAAGTACCGAAGACTGGCAGACCTTTAAGAATGGCATCACGTATAGGTTCTAGAAGTCCAAGTTGTGAGAGTAGGTGCATTTGCACCGTACTCTCGCCGCCTGGCAAAACCAATCCATCTTTAGACTGTTGCCAATCCTTCAATTGTCGAACCTCAAAGGTCTCTACTCCGAGTTTTCTCAGCATCTGCTCGTGCTCGAGGAATGCTCCCTGCAGAGCTAATATTGCAATTCTCATTTTCCCCTTTCTGCCATTAGGAGCTGTATCTCCTGCTCATTGATACCCACCATTGCCTCGCCTAAATCAGCCGACAGTTCTGCCAACAACTTGGCATCCTTAAAGTTGGTTACGGCCTGAACAATAGCAGCAGCACGCTTGGCGGGATTACCACTTTTGAAAATACCACTACCTACAAACACGCCCTCTGCACCCAGTTGCATCATCAACGCAGCATCGGCAGGTGTGGCCACACCACCAGCAGCGAAATTAACAACAGGCAGTTTGCCCTCCTCATGTACAAACTTCACAAGCTCATAGGGGGCTTGTAGCTGTTTGGCTGCCTCAAAGAGCTCGTCCTCGCTCATACTCACCAGTCGACGAATCTCGCTTTGCATCAGTCGCATGTGGCTCACAGCCTGCACAACATCACCTGTGCCCGGTTCGCCCTTGGTACGAATCATCGTAGCACCCTCGGCAATACGGCGTAGAGCCTCACCAAGGTTCTTGGCACCACAGACAAAGGGCACATCGAACTTGGTCTTATCGATATGATAGATATTATCAGCAGGACTCAAAACCTCGCTCTCGTCAATATAGTCAATCTCTATGGCCTGAAGAATCTGAGCTTCGGCAATATGGCCTATACGACACTTCGCCATGACTGGAATGCTCACAGCCTCCTGTATTCCGCGAATCATCTTTGGATCACTCATTCTCGAAACGCCTCCAGCTGCACGGATATCTGCAGGAATACGTTCCAATGCCATGACAGCACATGCGCCGGCAGCCTCTGCAATCTTTGCCTGCTCGGGTGTTGTTACATCCATGATGACCCCGCCCTTCAACATCTGGGCCAACTCTCTATTTAGTTTCTGTCTTTCATTTATCATTGTTCTTCTCTGTATTGTTTCTGATTGGTATTATTCTTCTACAATAGGATAAAGTTCGATAAACTCACCCTGATGACGCTGACCGTCGTTAATCAACTCTGCTGTCTTCTGTCCCACGGTATCAATATCGTGGAAACCAGGCAGAGCCATATTTCCGTTCAGGTCTGTCGTCGTTGGGCCTGGATGAACTGAGAAAATCTCCACAGGAGTGTTACTCTGTTCAAACTCAATGGCCATCACGCCCATCATGGCATTCTGAGCAGCCTTACTTGTCACATAAGCCAACGGATGCCAGTAAGGACTTATTTCCGATGGAACAGTAATATTAACAATACGTCCCTGATTCTTACTCAATAGAGGAATCAGTGCCTTGGTTAAGGCAAATGTCCCAATGAAGTTCACGTCGAGCGTTTCTCGAATACTACTGATTTCAGTATGTTCACTATCTACGCTCATATCACCTGGAATACCGGCATTGTTTACCAGAAGCGATAATTCAGGATACTTCTGGCTAATCTCTTTTGCTGCCACCTCAATACCATCAAGGTCTTGAAGTTCTATATTCACCCAGCCAGCAACGCGAACGCCCTGTGTCTTTAATTCTTCTGCTGCTTTAAGAGCTCGTTCTTCATCGCGTGCACCAATAATCACATTCCAACCGCTTTTTCCCAAATACTTTGCTATTCCAAAGCCGATGCCTTTGTTAGCACCTGTTACCAATACTGTTTTACTCATCTTATTTGTGTTTATGATTAATTCAGCTGCAAAGTAACAGTATATTATCAGCACAGCAAAATGTAGTTCCTATTGTGATAAAGGAAACGTCAAAAAGGACAAAGAGACCGTGCCGAAAATAAATTTTGGCCAGAATTAATTGAATTTTGGCCAAAATTAAAAAAATAATGGCCAAAATTTGATTTAAGACTTTAACTGTTGCAAGTAAATAGAAGGAGAACAGCCCTTGTGTTTCTTAAAGAAACGCGACAGATGAGCCTGAGATGAGAAACCAAGGCGCAAAGCAATCTCTTTCAGAGGTCGACTGGTTGACGAGAGCAATGTCACAATCTCATTAACGATACGTTCTTCTATCATGGCCTTAGGCGAACGTCCACACACGCTACGGGTTACCTGTCCCAGATAGCGGGCACTCACCCCCAACTGCTCAGCATAGAATGCCACATCAGCATAGCGAGTATAGTAACGATCCACAGATGCAAGAAACTGGTTATAGAGTTCCTCACCACGGCTATTTCCTTCTGCATAGTCTGCTGGCAACGTCTTAAGATAAGTCTGGGCGTGAAGCATGGCCTCACTCTCGCTCTCGCCTAAACAAAGATAATAGGCCAAGGCCGATGCCAGCTGGTTGGCATGTCCATGACGGCGTGGTCCTGCAGGAAGGTCTGATGGTGACAAGACGATAGTGCACAAAGGCAAAAGAAGGCGCTCGATGGTCTCATACACATTTGAGGACACCAGGAGCTCACCCTTGGTAGAATGGAGCACCGGGACATATATAATGTGTTGTGGATGATAGTGACGAAACACCTCTGCAAGCATCTCAACCACATCTGTTCGTCGCAACAAACCAATCTTCACGACCTGAGGCTGAAGGTCGTTGACAATAGCCTCGACTTGCTGGCGAACCACGGAAACGGGCAAATCATGAAACTCCTGGATACCCAAAGTATTCTGGATCGTAATAGAGGTGATGGCAGATGCTGCACAACCACCCAACTCACTGATAAGACGTATATCAGCCTGTACACCTGATCCGCCAGTACCATCACTACCCGTGATAGTCAATATGACCTGTTTGCCGTTCATCTCCCAGCTCTTGACTTACACACATGCGTAATAAAATAAAAAGTGCCGCAAAGAAACCCTTGCAGCACTCTCGCTTTTAAGCCTTGTACCCAGACCCGGGGTCGAACCGGGACGGGTTGCCCCACTGGTGTTTGAGACCAGCGCGTCTACCGATTCCGCCATCTGGGCTCCTTAAGCGGGTGCAAAGATACAACATTTTTTTTATTCCTGCAAAATAATCTGAAAAAAACTGCATTTTTCTTGGAACTATCATCATTATTTACTATCTTAGCACCCAAGAATATGGACTTACTAATCTGATGTATGGAAAAAAACAGCAGAAACTATTGTATAATCTTAGCGGGAGGCCGCGGAAAGCGCTTATGGCCATCAAGCCGTACTGATCATCCCAAACAGTTTATTGACTTTTTTGGTACAGGAAAGACACAGTTGCAAACCACTTTCGACCGTATGGCTGACATACTGCCAAAGGAAAATATCTTTGTATGCACATGCAAGGAATTTGAGCAACTGGTACACGAGCAACTGAAAGACATCGACAACGAACATATCCTCTATGAACCCGTAAACCGCAATACAGCCCCAGCAGTAGCATGGGCTGGCGTAACCATTCACCGTCACTGCAAGGATGCAAGAGTAGTGGTGGTTCCTGCCGACCAAATGATTTTCAAAGAAGAGGTGTTCAGGGAAGATATTGTAGAAGGACTTGACTTTGTTGCCGACAAGGACATCATGCTAACCATGGGTATAAAACCCTCACGACCAGAACCTGGCTATGGTTACATACAAATGGGCGATCCCACACTCGCGCGTAATATATATAAGGTGCAATCGTTCACCGAGAAGCCCGAGCGTGAGTTTGCAACGGTATTCATGGAAAGTAACGAGTTCTTGTGGAATACCGGCATGTTCCTAGCCAATGTCTGCTACCTACGTAAATTCTTCCTGGAAATCATCAAAGACGTGCCCTTCCGCATGGCCGACCTTCTAACAATGGAATCGGCAGAAGAACGAGCTGCATATGTAAACATGCACTATCCGGCCTATCCGAATATATCAATGGACAAAGCTGCTCTAGAAATGTCAGAGAACGTGTTTGTGATGCGCTGCAAATTTGGATGGGCAGATCTTGGCACCTGGCATTCCGTTTATGAATGCATGCAGAAACAAGAAGACGATAATGTAGTTATAGACTCGGAGGTAATTCTGGAAGCATGTAAAGGCAATATTATCAAATTACCCAAAGGACACATCGGCGTCATCAATGGGCTTGATGGCTATATCGTTGCCGAACAAGGTGATGTACTCCTTATATGCAAAAAGAGCGACTCATCGTCGCTCATTCGCAAGTATGTCAATGAAGTTGGCATACGTTATGGGGAAGAATTTATATAGCTCTGCGTTATGAGTTGAACTCAGCCAGAATCTTATCAGCTATCTGCTGCATCTCTTCTTCCGAGAGATGCAGTTTTTCTTTGCGAAAATCCACATCAGCCTCGGTATTCATGGGAATAAGATGAATATGTGCATGAGGCACCTCCAGTCCCAAGACCACCTGTGCAACCTTTTTGCATGGGAATGCCTTCTTGAGTGCTGTAGCTACACGCTTTGCAAAAAGCTGGAATTCTGCCAATTCTTCATCATCCATATCATAGATGTAATCCACCTCACGACGTGGAATAACCAGCGTGTGTCCCTTTGCAACGGGACTAATATCGAGAAATGCATAGAACTTGTCGCTCTCTGCACACTTGTAACTGGGGATATCACCAGCAGCAATCTTTGAGAAAATAGTGCTCATAATCTTAACCGACAGTAATTTTTTCAATACGTAACTTAATGATGCCGCGAGGAATCTGCACCTCTACCTCATCGCCCACTTTATGATTCAGCAATCCCTGAGCTATAGGTGTGGTGATAGAAATCTTGCCCTCTTTCAGGTTCGCTTCACTCTCACTAACAATAGTATAAGTCATGCGAGCCTTGTTGGCCAGATTGGTCATCTCAACCTTTGACAGAATCTGCACCGAGTCATTACTTAGACGCGATGTATCTACGATTTTAGCCTCACTGATAGCTTGCTTCAGCTGGTTGATTTTTGACTCCAAATGAGCCTGAGCCTCTTTTGCAGCCTCATACTCACTATTCTCACTGAGGTCACCTTTGTCGCGTGCTTCTGCGATGGCGGCCGATGCCTTCGGGCGTTCAACACCCTCAAGACGCTTTAACTCGGCTATGAGTTTATCATAGCCCTCTTGTGACATGTATGACATATTTACAATTTTTGGTTCCTAAAATAAAAAAATCAAAAAACAAAAGAATCCCGACTATTCTCACTGAGTCGGAATCCTCGTTATCTCTTTTTCTTCTTTTACCTTTCTTAATTCGTTGGCAAAGATAGACATTTTTCCCGAACCAACCAAATTTTTTAGCCACAAAAGTTCAATTAGACAAAAGCCGCACTTGGAAAATATCGTGTCACGCAATGCTAAAGATTGGTCAAAATGGCAAACCTAAAACACATTTTTTGCAAGAATTCCGTCATGAACGGAAGATATTTTGTACTTTTGAACCCAAATATAACTCAAAACCGCACAATATTATGTTAATACAAAACCAGCGTCAACAAATCGCTAACAAACTATTTATCAGGCATTTACAAATTGTATAAAACGAATACAACTTATACAATTCTTATTTTTTATAAATATAAGAAGAAAAATGCCGAACTTTGCCGATGAAAAAAGTTAGTAATAGTTTTAGTTAGGTTTTTATTGTTAGAATGAAGAAAATTGTTTCTTTGTTGACGCTGTTGGTCGGCTGCGTGGTGCAGCTGGCCGCAGCAGTTGAGAATCCCAATCCGCAGGCCAATCCTGAAGCCATCGTGACTTCAGGACGTGCGCGTTTTACCATATTAACGCCTCAGATGATTCGCATTCAGTATAGTAGCACTTCGAAATTTGAAGACCGAGCTACGTTTGCCGTCATCAACCGTCGCCTGCCGGTACCACAATATACCACTCGCGAAGAGGGCGGCTATCTGTATATTGAAACAGAAAAACTCTCCTTGCGTTATAAAATCGGCTCGGCCATCAACCCGAGTCTGAAGAGCCCAAACAACCTAAGTATCTCATTAAAGGTGAACGAGGTTAACGTCACCTGGTACCCTGGCAAGGAAGATGCGCTGAACTTAAAGGGTACGCGTAGAACGCTGGACACAGGTAGTGGAGACAACTATCGCAATGATTTGGAGGACGGAGTCGTGTCTCGCGGCGGATGGGCCATTATTGACGAATCACCCCGTACCAAACGCGGTGACGGTTCTACGACCTTTGCATTCGACAAGCAAGTGGACGGTATAGAATGGGTTGCGAAACCCGTAGACAGCAATGCTTACGACTGGTATTTCATGGGATATGGGCACGAATATAAGAAGGCTATTGGTGACTATATCAAGATTGCCGGTCGACAGCCTTTGCCACCACTCTATGCTTTGGGCTATTGGTATAGCAAATACCAGCGTTATACGCAATCAGATTTTGTCAATCTCACAAACGAAATCAAGAAAAACAAGATACCCATTGATGTAATGATCATGGATATGGATTGGCACCTTGACGGATGGACTGGATGGACATGGAACAAGGATATTATCCCAAATCCCACAGGTCTCATCAAATGGATGCATAGTCAAGGACTGAAAGTATCACTAAACCTGCATCCGGCCGACGGTGTCGCCAACTATGAGGAGCATTTCTCAGAGATGAGAGACGACATGGGGTTAAGTTCTACGACAGACCGCATTCCATGGGAACTTGAAGACTCTACATTCTATCGGGCCTTGTTTAGTCGCATCATCCGCGACCGTGAAAGTCAGGGAGTCGATTTCTGGTGGCTTGACTGGCAACAGAACCTGACCAGCGACGTTACGCCCGGACTGGGTGAAACTTTCTGGTGTAATCACGTTTTCTTCAACGACATGCGCCTGAACCGCAAAGACCGTCGTCCAATGATTTTTCACCGTTGGGGCGGTATGGGAAGTCATCGCTACCCTATCGGTTTTTCAGGCGATACATACGGCACTTTTGGTTCTCTGACTTTCCAACCATATTTCACTGCTACTGCTTCTAATGTATGCTTTGGCTATTGGGGACACGATATTGGCGGTCATTTGCAGATCGGTGAGAAAAACCCAGAATTGATGCTACGTTGGCTACAGTTTGGTGTTTTCAGTCCTATTTTCCGCACACATGGAGCTAGTCAGAATGGTAACGAACGTCGTATATGGAAGTATGACAACTTCCCCTTGCTGCTTGATTGCGTGAACCTACGATATGAGCTCATGCCTTACATCTACACAGCAGCTCGTCAAGCTTACGACACAGGTATTTCTATCTGTCGTCCGCTTTACTACGAGTGGCCTGAAGAGAATGAGGCATATCGTCAGGAAGGAGAATACATGTTTGGCGATGACATATTGGTATCACCTATAACCACAGCTTCGGAAGGCGACAATAAGACTTTCCGCCGCACATGGCTCCCCAAAGGCACGTGGTTTGATGTTTGCCGTAACCGCTTGATAGAAGGCGATCAGATCATTAGCGACAACTACGAAATGAGCGAAACACCTTACTTCATTAAGGCTGGCGCCATCATCCCCTGCAATCCTCACATGGATAATCTGAAGACCCAAGCCGAGGAACTGGTCTTGAAAGTTGTACCTGGTGCCGATGGAACCACGACTCTTTATGAAGACGAAGGCGATACACAAGGCTACATGGATGATGCATTTACCAACACCATCATTACACAAACAATAGCTTCTGACCGTCGTATTGTGAGCATCATGCCACGCGAAGGTACGTTCGAGGGGATGCCCGAAGAACGCAACTACACCATTATGTTCCTGGGCGAGACAAAGCCCGACTGCATAAAAGTGAACAGCGAGGTTATAACAGACTGGACCTTCGATGAGACAACAGGCATTGTAACCGTGAAGCTCACCAAACATAGTTGTAATGCAGCTATCAGCATCGACCTTCAGCATTGGACCGAGAGCATCAACGACGCAACCGCAAGCACGATGACAAACGAACATTTCTTCGATATGCAAGGTCGAGAACTCGAGCGTCCTACAGTAGCTCATCCCTACATCGTTCGTCGTACTTGGAGCAACGGAGTCGTAACAACACATAAAGTCATTAAATAAGCACAGAGCCTTATGAAAAAAATACTAATTATTATTTTCTTGGCAACCCTGCTATTACCTGTCACAATAAATGCTCAGGACTTCAGCGCTCTTTGGGCAACAGGCAGCGCCGTGCCCAACGGAACACAGCAGTTAGTGAAACGTCCTGACGGAAATTATTGTTTCACCGGCGCCTTGAACGTAGGCGAGGTGAAGGTGATGACCACCGCCATATACCAAGAAGGAGTTACACAATTCCTTAAACCACAATTGGTAGACTCATACCTCATCAACAAGGGACTGACCTACGTACTGACCAAAGATGAAACCCAAGCGGGATGGGTTGTTTCATTCCAAGAAGACACCTATCGTTTTGTGGTAGATCCTAGCAGTAAGAAACTGCAAGGTGAGCTATTCCTTCCATGGAACGAGCTTTTGATTGCCGGTAGCGCTTTCCAGAACGGCTCCGACAACATTGAATGGAAACGAGACAACATGCTGCCATTTGTGCGCAACCATGAGGATCCATATATATTCACTTGGGAAGGGGAATTGGGAATTTACGATAATGTGATAGAACCTGGATACTTCAAACTGGAGGGTCAGATGACATGGGGACCACGCGAACTTCATCCTTATCAGCATGGGGAGGACATCTTAAATGCCCAACAAATTTGTTTTGGCGGCAATGACAACAAGTGGAAAGTATCAAAAGACGGCAGGTATCGTATCACCGTAAACCTCTACAAAGAAACCATACATGCAGAACTCATTCCTGCCTCAAGTCAAAAAATCGATGAGACATTAGGTATTGATATAACGACTGACGATCATACTCCGTCATCGGTTTACAACCTAAGCGGCATGAAACAGATTTCACCTAGTCCTGGACTAAACATCATACGTCGTTCCGACGGACGAATCATTAAGGTCGTAAAAAGAAAGATATAACAAATAGTAGTAATAATGAGACTGATAGCAACATTGCTTATCACCCTTTTGTGGGCTGCCGATATGGCAGCCCAATCGGGTGTCTATGTGGGTGGTCATATTAGACGTGAACGCCCCAACACCGTAACAACTCTGAAAAACTCAGGTTTTACGTATGTCATCCTGTTTAACGTCAACGTAGAAACAGACGGTACACTAACAACCGACGGTGAAACAATCTGTAAAGATGGCGCATATGTTTTTGCCAACGAGCAACCTCACTACATAGAGGATGTCAAGGCTTTAAAGACATGGCCCACAGGCATCCAACGCATTGAGATATGCATTGGCGGCTGGGGAAATGAATCATATAGCCGTATTCGCAATTTGATTAACAGCGAAGGTACAGGTGAGAACTCTATTCTCTATCGCAACTTCAAAGCCTTAAAGGAGGCCATCCCCGAGATTGACGCAGTAAATAACGATGACGAGCACTGCTACAACGTTGATGGAGCCGTAAAATTCCATACCATGATGTATCAGTTAGGATACAAGACTACTATAGCACCTTATACAAACAAGTCATTCTGGCAGAGCATGGTGTCTCAGCTCAATAACAAATATGCCGATGCCTGTGATTGTGTTTTAATCCAGTGCTATGACGGAGGAGCCTATAACAACCCCAGTGACTGGCATCTTGGAAACATTCCTTTACATGCCGGACGCACTAATTACCAGACAGACATGCAGACATCTATTGATCAGATGCAGTCATGGCACGATAACAATGGCGTAACGGGTGGTTTTGTATGGGTATACAACGACGAAACATGGAACCTTAACAAATGGGCAGCTTCTATTAATCGTGTATTCCCACCTCAACAGAATGAGGAACCCGTAGCCACATTCCATAACCTAAACAATTTTAAAGGCTATGCCATTGACCTTGCTCCAGGAAAATACTGCACCGGAGAATTGTCTAATCATGGCATCGGATTGCGTGAGATTATGTCATTCACACTAAAAGAGGGTTACAAGATAACAGGTTACACAGAAACAGATCTTACTGGCGACTCTTGCAGCTGGACCGCCACAGAGATGAAGCGCCTTGGGGCATGGGCAGCACGCATTTCATCTTTAAAGATTGAAAAGGTAGACGAAACAGAAGGTTTCAAAACCATTAGCCAGCAAGAGACAGATACCAAAGTCTTCAATCTGCAAGGCCTACGGGTAAGATCTTCTGATAAGAAAGGACTCTATGTAAAAGACCATCGAAAATTCGTAGTGAGATAAAAAATATACAACCAAACTAATAAACCAAAACGTAATAATGATTAAACACAAATTCCTACCTGCAGTTGCACTGCTCATGGGACTTTCCATGCAAGCAGCTCCAGTTTCGGTTAACCAAGCACGTCAACAGGCTCGTCAGTTTATGGCCGAGCGCGGTATCAGTCTAACAACAAAAACAGTAACGAAGGCTCCTCGTCAAGGACAAACCACCACTGAAGAGTCTTCTTATTACATCTTCAATGCGGATGCTGAACGCGGTTTCGTGGTTATCTCTGGTGATGACCGCACTCCATCAGTATTGGGCTATACCGACAAAGGACATTTCGACATGGAAAACATGCCAGAAGGTCTCAAATGGCTTTTGCAGAACTATGAAGAGCAAATAACAGCAATCAACAAACCTGTTTCGAGAAGAGTAGAAAAGGACGAAGCAGGCGCTAAGCCCATGCCTCAGCCAGCAAAACACAATATTGCTCCGCTGATGACTACTACATGGAACCAAGGCGGTCCTTACAATGACCTTTGTCCCCGATATATCAAGGGTGACGGAACCGAGGGTGACCACAGTGCAACAGGATGCGTAGCTACAGCCATAGCACAGGTTATCAACTACTACCGTCATCCTGACGCTTTATTACGCGCCATACCTTCCTATACTCTCAACTATGACCTTGACAATGGTGGCAAGAAAACCATCACCGTACAGGGCATCAGAAAGGGTACGACGATTGATTGGGATAATATGCTCGATAACTATAATGGCAGCGAGACTGAAGAACAGAAAACAGCAATAGCCCAACTGATGTATTATGTTGGCGTGGGCTGCAAAATGGGCTATGGTCCTTCTTCTGGTGCAGGATATCCGGAAGGAGTGAAAGCACTTATCAACAACTTCGGCTTCGATGATGGCGCCCATATCGAAAATCGCGGCAATCACACCATCGAAAGCTGGGCCAATCTGCTCTACAATGAGTTGGCAACAGGCCATCCTATTGCATTCGCTGCCTCCAACTCTGGCGGCGCACACGCTTTCGTTCTTGATGGCTATGACACAGAAGGACTCTATCATGTTAACTGGGGATGGGGTGGTCTTGACGACGGTTATTTCCGTATTGACGTTATGGCACCTGACAACAATAGTGGTATTGGAGCAAGTGCAACCCCAGATGGTTACAATATGGGGCAAGATGCTATCATTGGCCTACGTCTCCCAGACGACATCGATGCGACTCAGGAACAACCTAAACTAACAGTCAACGACTGGGAAATTCGTTCTGGCAACAAGTTCTTTGCCAACTACGTAAACTGGTCGGGTGTAAGCACTCAGTGGGATATGGCCATTGGATATGTTAACAAAGATGGCGATATCGTGCCTATTGGAAATAAGCAGAGCAACCAACTGGGTACGAACTACTATGTAGGCCTTGAATTTACCATTAGTGGTTTGGAGCCTGGTACATATCACATTGTGCCTATCAGCAAAAGAAGTGCTGTACAAGACTGGCAAACCCACGTAAACCCCGACATCCGCTATTTACAAGCTGAAGTAGCAGAAAACGGAGACATGACCTTAAGTCTCCATCCCGTAGAAGATGTCACTGTAACCGGAATCACATTCCCTGGTAATCATAAGGTAAACGAGAATCAGCCTATCTTCGCTACGTTCAAGAATAATGCAGATGAGTACTATCGTGAGATTCATGTTCTTGTGAGCCAAACAGAAGATAAAGGTGAAAGTATCGGACGTACCGCAGTGACCATGACAGAAGGTGGAGAAACTGTTGCATCATTCATCTTCAAACCCGAAAAGACAGGAACCTGGAATGTTTGGTTATCCACCGACAACCGTGGCAACAACATTGTTGGACAGGCTACTGTCAATATTACAACCGAGGGAGTGAAGAAAGAACGCAACCTAAGATATGTTTCTCATAGCATAACCAACAAATCGAACAACATCATTTATGGTAACCGCATGCAAGGCAAGGTAAGCATTATCAACCAAGCTCAGGAAGCCTACGACGACAACATTCGTCTATGGCTTTTCAAACTAGCATCCAACGGTTACTTCTACGGCGCTAACAGTGTCTATATCCCAGTACACATTGAGCCATCTGAGACAAAACAAGTCTCTTTTGATTTTGACAATCTCGATTTAGGTGCCACCTACAATATGAGTATCATCTACGGAGACAGCGAAGGAGGCGACATTAATGACGGTGGTCTGAAGTCAATGGGTAACACACAAGCAGGTGTTATGTATTGGACAGCAGCAAACACCCTGAGCGGCACGGCTCCTAAGAGCAGTTTCACTGTACCAACTACTGCGGTAGCTGTGGATATGAGCAGTGTGGGGAACGTCATGAAGACCGTACGTCCAAATAGTAATCCCAATACGCTCTACTTTGCGAGTGAGAATATTGAAGGCCTTGAGAGCTCCAACTTAATTATCAACAACGAAGCTGATAAGATTTGTCTTGTCGACGGTTACAACTTCCTGTCCCCTAGACGTTTCAAAGCAAAAGAAGTAGAATACAAGCGTCTGCCTGCATCTTCAAAGTGGGACGCCCTTACCCTTCCCTTTGAAGTATCATCTATTCCCTCTCGTGTTATAGCAAAGACATTCACAAAGGAAGAAAACGGCAAGGCATACTTTGAGAGCGTGGATAAGATTGAAGCTGGCGTTCCTCATGTGATTTACACAACAAAGACAGATAGTATCACATTCTCAGCCACAGATGCAACCATTCTGAGCACGACAACAAACATGATGTCTCTCACCAACAACTATCAGTTTATTGGAACTACAGCCAAGAACAAACAACAAGCTGGCATCATGATTATCAATGAAGAAGGTACAGCTTTCGTTCCTACAACAGATGCGACACAAGTCAATGCATTCCGTGCCTGGCTCGTTGCACCAGAAGACATCAAGAGTGTAGAGATTGGCATGGAAGAGGTACTTGGCATCACATCCTTCACTCAACAATTACAGTTAAACATCATCTTTGACCTCCAAGGACGTCGTGTTATAGGAAAGAACAAAGGCATATATATTCAAAACGGCAAGAAATATATAGTTAAATAAACTTATATGTTCGATTTTGATATTTAATAAGTATTATTATTAGTAAATTTGCACCACTAATTCTAATTAATGGACATAAAACTATAATCAATGATTCGTAAAGTAATCTTCAATCTATTACTGCTTGCAAGTATGCCATTGACAATGATGGCAGAGAAAGCAGTATCTCTCTCTTCACCCAATGGTGATATTAATGTAAAAGTTACAATCGGCGACAAACTGTCGTTTTCAGTAGAAAAAGGTAGTGAGCAATTAGTCTCTTCATGCGGTATCTCACTACAGAAAGGTAACAAGCAATTTGGCATCAAACCTCGTTTACGCCAAAGCCGTCGTTCCGTCATCAACGAACAGATCAAGAACGTACTGCCACTGAAGAACGCCATTACCGCCAACAAGGCAAATGTACTGACGCTTCAATTTGCCGACAACTACGATGTTGAGTTCCGCGCTTATGACAATGGTGTAGCCTATCGTTTCATCGTAAAAGGTAAAGGTACGATGGACGTTGTCAACGAAGAGATGACATTGAATTGGGCACAGGACATGACTGCTCATCTTTCACAGTGTGAATCTTTTGTAACTTCCTATGAAGAGAAATATTCACATATTCAAACCACAGAATACAAGGCTGATGATAAGATGACACACCTGCCTATCCTTTTGGAATCGCAAAAAGGAACGAAGGTGCTCTTCTCCGAGAGCGACGTACACGACTATCCTGCCATGTTCCTGAAGAGTACTGGTAACAATGGTCTCACTGCCGTTTACCCTCGTTCACCCGAAGAGTGGCAGCCATGGGGCGATCGTAGTGAACAAATCACAAAAGAAGGTAACTATATTGCCCGCACCACGGCAAACCGCACTCTTCCTTGGCGTTTCATTGTTATTGGTGACGACGCTACTATTGCTGCTAACGAAATGGAGCGCATTCTTGGTGGAAAGAGTGTGATTGGCGACACATCATGGATTCGCCCAGGCAAAGTTATTTGGGACTGGTGGAATCACTGGACCGTATGGGACGTTGATTTTGTAACAGGTATCAACAATGAGACCTACAAGTACTTCATCGATTTCGCTGCAAAATACGGTGTTGAATACATTCTCTTGGATGAGGGATGGTGTAAAGACGTACGCAACCCATATGAAACAATCGACCCCATCAATGTGAAAGAGCTGGTGGACTATGGTCGTGAGAAAGGCGTAGGCGTATTTCTGTGGCTCTCTTGGTTGACCGTTGAACAGAACATGGACCTTATCCCATATTATTCAAAAATGGGTGTTAAAGGTCTGAAAGTTGACTTCATGGACCATAGCGACCAGTGGATGGTAAACTTCTACGAGCGTGTGGCTAAGAGTTGCGCAGAAAACAAACTGATGGTGGACTTCCACGGATCATTTAAGCCCGCTGGTTTGGAGATGCGTTATCCCAATATCATCTCGTATGAAGGTGTACGTGGTATGGAATACAATGCCAGCTGCCGTCCCGAAAATTCCATCTGGCAACCTTTCATGCGTAATGCTGTAGGCGGCATGGACTTCACTCCTGGCTCTATGGCTTCTGCTCAGCCCGACGAGAATCATGGCACCAACTCATTACCTATGGGTTCTGGCACACGCGCTTATCAGATGGCACTTTATGTTGCCTTCGAGAGTGCATTCCAGATGTTAGCCGACAGTCCTACTCGTTATATGCGTGAAGATGAGTGCACACGCTATATTGTTTCTGTTCCTACTACGTGGGATGAGACACGTGTGCTGGCAGCCAAGGCTGGTAGTTACTATGCCGTAGCAAAGCGCAAAGGAACAAAATGGTATGTTGCAGCTATTACCGGCAATGAGGCTCAGGAGCTACAACTCAACTTTGAATTCTTGAAAAGCAACGGCCAACTGACTAGCTTTGAAGACGGCAAGAATGCCTATCGCATTGCCGTAGATTACAAGAAGCGTCAGCAGAACGTTTCACCTTCTACCAGCATGACTGTTAAGTTAGCTCGCAATGGTGGTTGGTGCGGCGTCATCGAATAAACAAAGCAAAACACATTATATATATATGCAACCACTAACCACAACCAGAAGATTATTAATATTAGCTTTTACTCTTCTTTCCCTGGGCGCCAACGCTCAGGAAAAGAAGATGAAAGCATATATGGTTTCCGATGCGCATCTGGACACCCAGTGGAACTGGGATGTACAGGCCACCATCCGCGATCATATCCGTAACACACTAACCCAGAACCTTTATCTCCTAAAAAACTATCCTGACTATATCTTCAATTTCGAGGGAGCTGTAAAATACGCATGGATGAAGGAATACTATCCCCTGCAGTATGAGGAGATGAAGAAATATGTAGCTAGCGGCCGCTGGCACATCACAGGAAGCAGCTGGGATGCCAACGAGGCAGTCGTTGGTTCGCCAGAAGCATTCTTGCGCAATATCATGTTAGGACAGAACTTCTACCGCAAGGAGTTTAATACCGAAGGTACAGATATCTTTCTGCCCGACTGTTTCGGCTTTAGCTATACACTTCCCACATTGGCTAGCCATTGCGGACTGATAGGATTCTCTTCACAAAAGCTAGCCTGGCGTGTTAAGCCCTTCTACGAGGGCAACCGTCGCTATCCTTTCACCGTTGGTCTGTGGCAGGGTATTGACGGTAGCCGTATCATGATGACTCATGGCTTTGGTTATGGTCAACGTTACACAGACGATGACCTCTCCAAAAATAACCAGCTACAAAAGGAGGTAAAGGAAAGCCCCTTGAATATCGTTTATCGCTACTATGGTACTGGAGACACTGGCGGATCTCCCACGATAGCATCTGTGCGTGCCATAGAGAAAGGTATCAAGGGCGATGGGCCTATTGAGATCATCAGCGCCACCAGCGATCAACTATACAAGGACTTCCTGCCCTACGAGGATCATCCAGAACTACCTGTTTTTGATGGCGAGCTACCAATGGATGTACATGGCAATGGCTGCTACACTTCACAAGCTGCCATGAAACTGTACAACAGACAGAACGAACACCTCGGTGATGCCGCAGAACGCACAGCCGTTGTTGCCGATTGGCTGGGTGTCAACAAGTATCCTGCAAAGCAACTGACCGAATCATGGCAGCGTTTCATCTGGCACCAGTTCCATGATGACATGACAGGAACCAGTATTCCCCGTGCCTACGAGTTCTCATGGAACGATGAGTTACTCAGCTTGAAAAGTTTCTCTGACGTGATGACCCATAGCCTCAATGGTATTGCTTCTAAACTGGACACCAAGGTTTCTGGTCAACCCGTTGTGGTATACAACAACGAAACATTCCCTGTTGATGGCATTGCCCAAATAGCCATTACCGATGGAAAGAACTATCAGGCATATGGTCCAAACGGTAAAGCCGTTGCATCACAGATGATTGAGAAGAATGGCCAACGTTTCCTGCTATTCCATGCTTCTGCCCCTTCTACCGGCTATGCTGTCTATAGCATGAAAGCAGGCAGCAAGAAAGCCACAGCCAACTATCAAAGCTCCATCATTGAGAACGTGGCCTATCGCATACAAGTAGATAAATATGGCGATATCACCTCTCTATTCGACAAGCGTGCCAATAAGGAGTTAGTTACAAACGGCAAGAGTCTGCGCCTGGTCGTCTTCGACGAGTGTCTCTCAGAGGTATGGCCAGCATGGGAGATCCAGAAAGCCACGATTGACCGCGAACCAGTAGCCGTTCACGACGGTGTCAGTATCTCTGTTGAAAAAGGAAGCATGCGCCAGACACTTGTCATCCGCAAGAAGTACGGCGAGTCAGACATCGTTCAGCGCATCCACCTTTATAATAATGGTCCCATTAACCGTATTGACTTCGAGAACGAGGTTGATTGGCGCTCCGAGAATGCCCTGCTAAAAGCAGAGTTCCCCTTGAGTGTTAGCAACAAAGAAGCAACCTATGATATTGGCTTAGGCAGTGTGAAGCGTCCAAATAACCAGGAGCACCTCTTTGAGGTATATGCTCACGAGTGGACAGACCTAACCGACCGTTCGGGTGACTATGGCATAAGTCTGTTGACAGATTCACGCTATGGCTGGGACAAGCCCACCGATAATACGATGCGACTATCACTGCTCTATTCCCCAAAGGTCAAGAACAACTACACGTATCAAGCGCGTCAGGACATGGGGTATCATGTATTCACCTACAGCCTCATCGGACATCAGGGCGCACTCGACATGGCAGCAGTCAACCAGCAGTCAAAAGCATTGAACAGTCCACTGAAGACCTTCCGTACCTCTGCCCATAAGGGTGAACTAGGACGTACATTCTCTTTCGTTAGCTCAGACAACGATCAAGTAATGGTTCGTGCTTTGAAACGTGCAGAGAACAGTAACGAATATATCGTTCGCGTTTATGAACTCAGTGGAAAGCAGTCACAGAAGGCCAATATCACCTTCGCTTCTGATATTACCTTGGCATTCGAAGCCGATGGTACAGAGCGCACAATTGGTGCAGCAGAGTTTGATGGTCACTCTCTCCGTGTGGACATCAAGCCTTTCAGTGTAAAGACCTATAAGGTTACCCTGAAGAGACCATTCCAGCGCATTAACGTTGATACCCGTCAACTGACATTGAACTACGACCGCTACTGTTTCAGCAGCAATGCATTCCTAGGATCTTTAAACTTTGCAGATGGTTATACCTATGCTGCCGAACTATTGCCAGATGAAGGTTTAGTCGTCAACGATATCCCATTCACCTTTGGAGACAAAGATGCCAAGAACGGACTTTCCTGTCAGGGCGACACCATTATGTTGCCAACCGACAAGAGCTATCGTCACCTTTACCTGCTGGCCGCTTCTGACAATGAAGATCGTCAGGCCTGTTTCCTTGCAGGCAACAGCAAGCACATGTCCAAACAGACAATGCCAGTGCCCTATTACACAGGTTTTGTAGGACAATGGGGACATGACGGTCAGACCGAAGCCTACCTGAAAGACGCTCAGGTAGCATACATCGGCACCCACCGTCACTCCTCCGCCGGCGACGAACCGTATGAGTTTACTTATATGTTCCTACTGAAGGTTGACATTCCCGCAGGAGCCACACAGGTTATTTTACCCAACGACCAGCATATTGTCATCTTCGCTGCCACATTGGCCAACGACAACAATGACACTGAGGCTGCAGCACCTTTGTTCCACACCTCCATGAAGAATACCACACTGAATGGTGCCAATGGTCTGGATACCAAAAAGGAGAACCTGCTGAAAAGCGCGAAGGTCATTGCCGTTTCCGGGGAATGCAAGAAAGAAGAGAGCGCTACTAATCTGATTGATGATAATACAGACACCAAATGGTGCGACGTCACTGCCGCTCCCAATTATGTAGTGTTTGATTTCGGTCAGTCTACCACTATTAGCAAGTGGCGCTTGCTGAACGCTGGCACAGAAGACCTGTCATATGTCACACGTACCTGTCTATTGCAGGGACGTAATAGCGAGACAGAAGAATGGAAAACACTGGACATGTTCGATGGCAACCGTAATAATACGATTGAGCGTCGTTTCCAGCCAGTTTCCATTCGTTACGTACGTCTGTTCGTTGTTAACTCCGCACAGACCACTGGTGATGCAGCCCGTATCTACGAATTTGGTCTCTACGATTAACTTTTTCGCAGCCTTGTATGTCAGTTCGCTTTTTTTTAGTAACTTTGCTCCCGAAACGGACTTATAAACAATTAAGAGCATGACATACAAGGCTGACGAACATCGCTACGATGAAGGCGGAATGGTATTCGAAAGATGTGGTAACAGTGGCGTTTTGCTACCACGCGTATCCTTGGGCTTCTGGCACAACTTCGGAAGTGTAGACCCCTACGAGCGTTCTCGTGAAATCACGCGCTATGCATTCGACCATGGTATTACACACTTCGATTTGGCCAACAACTATGGTCCGGTCTACGGATCGGCAGAAGAAACCATGGGCCGTTTGATGGACGACACGTTCCGTCCCTATCGCGACGAGCTATTCATATCGTCAAAAGCCGGCTACGACATGTGGCCTGGCCCCTACGGAAACTGGGGTTCAAGAAAATACCTGATGGCATCACTTGATCAAAGCCTAAAGCGTATGCACTTGGATTATGTTGATTTATTCTACAGTCATCGTTATGATCCTAACACGCCATTAGAGGAGACCCTTCAGGCTCTGGTTGATATAGTCAAAAGCGGCAAAGCGCTCTACGTCGGCATCTCGCGTTGGCCTTTGGAGGCCACACGTTTCGCCTACGACTATCTGAAGCAGCGCGACGTTCCACTACTCATTTATCAAGGCCGTTTAAACATGCTGGATCGTGAGCCACAGGAAGAAGGTATCATGGACTTCTGTGCAGAACATGGTGTAGGATTCATCTCCTTCTCACCATTGGCACAAGGTCTGTTAACCGACCGTTACCTCAATGGTATACCAGAAGACTCACGTATGTCGAAAGGCAAGTTCCTAAAGGAAAGTATGCTCACCCCCGAACTGTTGGAGCGTCTTCGTAACTATAATAACGAGGCACAGCAGCAAGGCATGACATTAGCAGAATATGCCCTCCGTTGGATTCTCGAGCAACGTGGCGTCACATCCGTACTCGTAGGTGCTAGTAGCACAGCACAGTTGGAGAAAAACCTAAAGTGTGTCAAGTAGTCCCATGAAGAAAGTTCTACTGGTAAACGATATCGCGGGTTATGGCAAAGTAGGTATGGCAGCTATGCTACCCATCCTGAACTACATGGGCATCCCTGCCTTCAACCTGCCAACAGCACTGGTTTCCAACACACTAAACTATGGTGACTTTGCTCAGCTCGACACTACGGAGTATATGCGTCAGACACTTCCTGTATGGAAAAGGTTGGGATTCCATTTCGATGCCATCTGCACAGGACTCATGTTCAGTGAAGAGCAAGCACGTCTGGTAGCAGACTTCTGTCGTGAACAAGCCAAGTCGGGCTGCACAGTATTTGTCGATCCAGTCATGGGTGATGGCGGAAGCCTCTATCACGGCATTGGCCAGCAACAAGTATCACTCATGCGCGAGATGGTCAGTGTGGCACACGTTATCTTCCCCAACTACACTGAGGCATGTTATCTGGCAGGCGTACCCTTCCGCAACGAAGGTCTCACCCGTCGTGAAGCATGTGAGCTACTCGACCGCCTTGTGGCTTTAGGTACACGTTCCGCCATTATCACCAGTTGTATGATTGATGATAAGAACCAAGTGGCAGGATACGATGCCACTACCGGCAAGTACTTCCTCCATGAGTACAACGAGATTCCCGGTTTGTTTCATGGCACCGGCGACATCTTCTCTGCCGTACTCATTGGTCACATGATGAAAGGCGAGTCACTTTCTGCCAGCACCCGTCAAGCAATGGATGTTGTACGTGAGATGATATATCGCAATCGTGATGTAGAAGACCGCATGTGCGGCATTTATATTGAGCGCTGTCTCGACCTTCTATAAGAAGTAATAGATTATATATATATTAATAACTAAATTCATAACTATCATGCGAAAAACTATTTTTGCAGCCCTGTTGCTATTCACATCCGTGATGGGCTTTGCGCAAACACAGTTGTACCTGAAAGGCAACATTGTGACTACTCCTATCCTCTTAGAAGAAGTGGAAGACCAAGTATGGCAGTCAGAGGTCACCCTCGACGACTCAAGGATTTTCCTTTTCAGCGACAAGTATGTTTATTTCGAGGCCGACCAGCCTGAATACAAATCTGACAACATCCGCATCAATGGTGGCACCTATACCGTTCGCTTTGACATGAAGAACAAAGCATGGAGCTTTACGGCTCCCGTTGATGACTATCGAATCTCAGCTTTCGGTTCATCTGTATGCAATGGCCAAGGCGCCACAAACAACAAGGGTTATGCTTACCTTTATGGAGAGCAACTCAAGAGCCGTTATTCCAAAAATGAGTCTGAAAGTCCCTTCTATGTATCGGGTATAGCCATTGGTGGTAACACTACCGTCAACTTGCTGAACCGCTATTCTGACATGACCCGCGACCATGCTCGTTATGTCATTATCGGTCTCTCTATGGGTAACGAGGGTATTCATGGTGCCAGCGATCAGCAGAAGATTTTCAATCAGTTTGCAACCAACATGCAGACGCTTATTAGAAAAATCAAGGCTGACGGAAAGATTCCCGTTGTTATGAACAACTACACCCGCGCAGACTATACACCAGAGGACTATTATTATATCAAGCAGATGAACCTTCTCATTCACAGTTGGGATGTATCCTCAGTCAATACGCTAGGAGCCATTGATGATGGCCAAGGACATTGGGCCGATGGTTATAAGCAGGACGACTACCACCCTACGACAGCTGGTCATCAAGAGTTTTTCTATGCCATGACTCCATCACTCTTCGATGCCATCGTCAGCGGTAAGTCACAGCCCGTTCGAAACACCACAGCCGAGATGGAGTTAGCCGGTGGCAATCTCATCAACTTCAAGGGCGAAGGCACTGTTCACCCCTTCACCATCAGTCTGAGAGTGAAGGGTGGTGCTGCAGGACGTCTGCTCACGCTGAAAGCTACCCGCGGAACACGCGAGGCCAACTTGTCGTTCAACGAGGAAGGCAAGCTTGTCTATACCAGCATGTACGACGACCAAATCTCTGTTGACTCTCCTCTCAACGATGGTCAGTGGCATACCGTTACCTTGACCCACTACTATGCACAGCGTCGCACCATCCTTTACATCGACAATGTCTCTTCAGAACTAAGTGAACGCATCAACTCACAGTTCGAGGTGAATATTGGCGATGACCAGAATCAGGTATCACGCCAACTCAGCGAACTGTTCTTCTGGCGTTCTGCCCTCTGCCCAGAGGAAGTAGAACAGGTAGTTGCCGGCAAGATGCTGAAGTCAAGTCTTGAGCTCTACGTACCCATGGTTGCTCCCGACCAATTGGAAAACAAAGCTATGAGCCTCAACAACGTTACTTTTGTCTCTGCCGAGACGCTCAACATCCGTCCTATAGCAATAGCAACCCCGACAAGACGCTATGACTTGTCGGGGCGTTCCATAAGCAATGAAAAGAAAGGGATTGTCATTCAAGATGGTCGTAAATTCATGCAATAAGCATCATTTCACGACAACCTTTTTCCCTTCAATCACATAAATACCCTTAGGCAAATTGCTTTCTGGCGATTTGCCTTTTTTCATGATTCTTCCTTGGAGGTCATAGACCGCTCCTTCACTCCTTCCAATAGTAGAAGAAAGAGGTTCTATGCCTGTGGGATTCAGATTCCAGAAGTCAAATACACGATTCTCCATGGTGCTCAATGCTAGTGTTTCTGCGAATGACAATGCGCGATCATATACAATAACATCGTCATAGCGAGCATCTGCCGAGCCCCAGAAACCACCATAGCCAAGATACAAATACTGCGATGCTGCCAGATGTTTCATCACAAGGTCATAGTCAAAAGCCGTTGCGTTGCTTACGACCTCGCCGTTGAGTTGGCCTTTGGCATTTGCGAAGGTCTTCTTTCCTCCCGAAACATACAACGTGATACCCTCCTTGGTGAACGTCATTGTCACCAATTGCCATTTGTTCACACCTATCAAATTCGTTTCGCCATCAGCAGGATAGTTTAAATCTATATAGTTCCTGTCTGTTAGGTTTGTATTACCATCATTATAACCCACATAGGCATTACCCGTCAAGAACAAGGTCCCCGTTCCGTTGCTAACGCCCATCAGCGCACCCCATAAGTTATTGGTGGAACGTTTCACCCACAAAGAGATGGTAGCACCATTCTCAAGTGTTTTACCATAGAGAGGATTAGGCATCATCACATAGCTCTCACTACCATTGATGCCATACCATGTATGCACCACATTACTAGTACGCAGAGGATCGCCACTCTCTATCGCAGGCATGGTAGCGCTATTTTTCACGCCCAGTTTTGCTACCTGAGCAACATCAAACGAGTTATTTAGCGTCTCATGGTCGAAACCATAATGCGCCAGCATGTCTCCCTGCCAATTGACCGATGGCGTACTCTCCTTGCTGGCAGACACGTTGAAGTCCTGCGCCCAGAAATAATCGCCAACCTCCATTCTTGCCGACAAAGTCAACGGAGTATTCTCCGTCAGACCACTAGGATTATACTTTCCATAGTCGGATATCAATGATGGTTGACTGCTTTTCCATGTCAGCGAGATATTCGGCGAAGTGATGCTCATACCATAGAGGTCCACATCCTTACTGATGGTTTGGTTCTGCGAAACGGGAAGGGTCATATTGTTCAGCATCCACGCCAGGTCATACTTAGGCATCAACTTATAAGCCCAGATGTTTACCCCCTTTTCTCCACAGGCCGTAATAGAGAGCGCATGCAACGAACGATTGTCCATCGTTTCTTCCAGCACCACACCTTGATACACAATATTATTAAGCGTCAGGCTGATGTATCCCGTTCCATCTGTGACAGACCAGTTGCCCGTGTATTTTCCTGTTATAGATCCATCGTTGTGCAACACCACTTCCACAGGCTCCACCTGTTCCAGTTGTGTGCGGTTATTAGAGAACTTATGCATCAACAGGCTATAGGTTCCAGCAATTTCTGTCGTAGTAAAAGGTTGCTTTGTAGCAATATCCTCGTCGGTAATTTCCTCTCCGTTGTATTCAAATGGAGCAGCTACAAGCCAGCCTTCCTTATTTTGGAATACCTGATGCACACGCACCTGATGTCCCTCATCTGCTTTCTTCTCGTCGTTACAGAAACGCGTGTGATAAACCAGATACGTTCTTCCATCGGGAGCCGCTATAATCGAGTTATGTCCTTGTGAACGTTCTCCTTGCGACATATATCCCCAGTGGCTGTATGGGCCTAACAGTTTCTCACCCAGCGCAGGTGCGTTGTTGCCAAAGTTCAACACATATCTAGTGTATATAGGCGAGTCACCCTTGGTATCGACATATGGTCCGTCTGGTTTCTCCGAACGGAACACGCGCATGTTGTAGTCACCATTCTGCTGCAGTTCGCCATAGGTCACAAACAGATAGTAATAGTTCCCAATATGCTCTATATAAGGAGCCTCACCCGACGAGTAATAACCACCAGCTATCTTCTTACCGAAATACTCATCACTGGTATTGCTATTTGCATAAGTAACATCATAGTCACGCAATCCCGTTTCCTCATCTAGCTCCAGGATGAAGATACCACCCGACCATGAACCATAGGCCATCCACAACTTTCCTTCCTCATCATAGAACACACAGGGGTCTATGTTGTTAGGATAGCTCGGCTTATCAATACTTGCCCAAGGACTGGCATAGCGTTGAGGTACAGAGGCTATCGATCCCAGCACCAATTGCAGGTCGGTCTTTCTGAAGTCGGTATTGGCATTCAGTCCGAAACCACTGATTACTACTGGAGCCTGATATTCATAGGGACCTTCGATATTATCGGATGTCAGCAGAATGATACTCGAGTTCCATTTCGGACCGTTCACACTCAGATACTGGCACCACTTCTGCATCACAGGATTCCAAATCACATCAGGAGCCCACATGTTACCATCAATATTCCAAGGATCGCCATTAGGATCTCTCCACGAAGGATAAGCTGCCGCCCAGTCATAGGCATTGAATGCAGGCATATCAACCTCCACACCGCCCTTCTTCACCTTCGTCACCTTCGGTGTCACGAAAGCATCGGTATTTGCGGCATTGTTATTTGAGCCCACCTTCCAGGGCGAACTGAACCACGTCCAGTTCTGCAGATCGGTAGTCCATGCCTGTGCGCGATGTGAACCGAAGATATAATAGCGCTTGGATGAAGGCTCCCATACAATAGAGGGATCGTGCACACTCACCCATCTTTTGCTGGTCGTCTTATACAGCGTCTTCGCCTCGCTCTGCGTTAACTCTGTCTGAGCACACACGTTCAGCGCCATCAATCCCATTGTCAACAACGAAAAGATTCTCTTCATAATTATCTGTAGATTAGTTTCTTGCTTGCAAAGATACACATAGTTTTCCAATTCTGCAAGGTAATACGGAAATAATATTGCCTATCGAAGAAAGGTTTGCACAGACCTCTTCTAATCAGGGAAGGTGAAATCCACCTTTTTCACGCCAGCACCATAGATGGTCAGGAAATCATCCTTCATCGAGATAACATGATAGCCTGCCTCTATCCATTTTTCTTTCAGGTCTGCTGCTTTCTGGCTATTGGCGTGATCCCGGTCGGCATCATCTGCTACAAGCATGAACGCCGCACAACGATGACGACTGCTAAGACAGTAGTTATGCATAGAGGTATCACCGCTACTATTACCAAAGGAAAGCACGGGCACCTTGCCTATCTCTTGCGATATCTGCAACACTTTGTTAGTTTTCAGGTTCTTGACAAGCAGAGAATCGGTACGTACCAAGTACTCGTCACGTCCCATCGGATGATCCACACCAGGCTCTTCCCCCTGATTGCTCGACACCAGTTTAACGTCCATACCTATCACTCTGTTGGGAGCAATGCCAATACTCTCAACCAAAGCACGGCAGATAAAACGGTCGGATCCAGATACTACATAATATGTGAAGCCATGGTCTTTCAGATAGTCAAAAACCTCAAGCATGGGTTTATAGAAGCTTTGGCCATAGGTCATCCCTTCAAAGCCGTTAGCTTCTTTCTGAGCATACGCTTTGACGTATGCGTCAAATTCAGCAATGGTCATTCCCGCATAGGCCTTTGCTGCGGCACGGGCATGTATCATGTCGAAATGATCGGGAAGCTTCTTGCCCTTACGAACGAAATCCCGGATATTCTGAGCAGCCTCTTTCACATCGGCAGGAGCCTTATCCTTGTAGGACGGATCATCCAGCACACGATATTCCAGGAGGTTGTATTCGAAATAGGTGGGATAGAGTTCGCCAACAAATGTGCCATCCATATCAAATGTAGCGATGCGGTCTTCCTCACTGATATAGTTGGCCGACTTGGGATTAGTCACGTCTTCCACATAATCCTGCAAAGCCTCCAGTGCTTTGGCATCACTATTCCATGATGCAAAATAGCGAGTCTTCACAGAAGTGCTGTTGTCGTCATCACTACACGACAAGACTAAATTGGCACCGCAGATAAGGGTAACGACAAGTACCCATAGCTTTAATTTGTTCATAATTGAATTATTTGTTATTCACCAAGTTATCTGATAGTTAGTGTGTGCAAAGATACAATATTATTCTGGTTCCTCAAAATGAAAAGGCCACAAAATTCACAAGAACAAAAAACATACGAAAATCTTTGGGACTTAGCATAATTATGCTTACCTTTGCCAAGTCTATTGATCGAATTCATGTATTTAGTAGGTATTTAAGTTTATATATAGGTAATGAGAAAAGCTTTTATTGTAGTGGCTTTCTTCCTCACCGCCCTATCAGGACAGGCTCAGGAGAAGGTCATGAACATCCTAAAAACGGATGGCACAAGCTCCCAGACCCGCGTGGCTGATTTTAAGCAAATCAGTTTCTACAATGTGAACAACGACGGTCAGGGACTCTTAGTGAAAACTTTGGGAGGAGAAAGTGCAGCAGTGCTCTTCAAGTCTAATCCCGTCGTAACAATTCTCAATGGCAAGCTGGTTGTATCTCCAACCTCGGCAGATGCCGTAGAGATTGAGATTCCAGACATCGCGGAGATTTCATTCGGTAAAGTATCCGATGCCGCAGCAATCAACAGTCTGAAAGGTCTTGAGTATGAGCTACAAGAACACGGCGCGCTGTTTCGTGGCATTCCAAATGGTGTCAAGCCCCGTATTTACTCTATTGACGGACGCAGTCTCCGCACACCATCTGTCAGCAACGGGGAATTACTATTGAACCGCACAACACTGGGAACAGGTATATTCATCGTGAAGGTGGGTACGTTCTCTACAAAAATAAAATTATAATCCATAATACGCCTAACTAAAACAACACAAAATGAGTAAGATTATCCTTCTGGCTGCTTCCCTCTTGGGAGCCGTCCAGCTCATGGCCCAACAACCAACGACCATGATATTGAAGACCACCAATGGTGCTACAGACCGCACCGAGGTCAGCAAAGTTGAAAAAATTATTTTCACCGACTCGCTGTATAATCTCAACAGTAGCGGTGACCGCATCCTCGAAACGAGTGACCTCTGTTGGTCCGAAGACCGTTTGCTGCCCTTCTTCCAGTCGCCAGCGACTACTGTCAAAGCGCTAGACATGAACGCGGCTTCACTGAGCGACACAGAGCGCATTATGTTCTGCACCCTGCAGGGTATCGTCAACCGCACCCGACCACGTATTATCCTCTACAACCATAACGAGGAGGCCAAAACCCTCTGGCCAACAGCACATAGTCTGACGACCTCAACCATCTCATCCTCATCTCCCTATACGCTGGTTAGCCAGTTCAAGGAGGAAATCAAGGGATTGGTGCTCTATAGCAACGAGCTATGCGATCATTATTCAAACCTTGCAATCACCATCGCCGGACTAGACCGTTTGCTTCCTGTGACTGCAGAGATTAGAGCCAAACTCATTGCCAATGGCATGGACTTTCCTGTCGTTGAGGACCTCACACAGCTCACCATGTCCAGCGCACTGGAGGTCTACACGTATCTCTACAACAACTATTGGAACCGTTGCAACCACCGTTTGCTCATCAGCGAGCGCCCCACCATACCCTATGTGCACGACATCGCCGCTGCCTGTGGTTCAGCTTCCTTATGGCTCGACCCCCGCAACTCAAGCGAGCGCCTGCTGTTCGACAAGTTCCTTCAGGACATGAAGCCTGGTCGCGACATCGTCCTGGGCTGGTATCCAGAGGAACGCTCTGGTGTAGGTGAAGCCACCAGATATGGTTTGTCTACCGTACCTGCCGACTTCTTTGAGAACACTACCGTCTATACAGCTGTCAACAACGCTGTCAAGATAGCTCCTGTACCCAAGCGCCCTAAACTGGAGAACAAGGTTTATGCTGCTGTCTATATCAGCGATGGTGACAATATCCAGTACTGCCAGCACGCAATGGCCAAGGTATTCGAACAGTCTGGACGTGGACAGATGGCTCTGAACTGGACCGTCAGCCCCGCATTGGCAGACTTCGCACCCATGATGCTGAACTATTATTACCGTAAGGCTTCAACCAACGACTGCTTCGTTAGCGGTCCCTCAGGACTCGGCTATGCCATGCCCTACGATGCACATAATAAGGTTTATTACACGAAACTGAATTCCACCGACACCATTGTTCCATATACGCAACTCACTCAGCGCTACCTCGAGAAGGCTGGTCTGCGTGTCATTACCATTTGGGACAACATCAGCACTGCACATCGTAAAGCTTATGCAGAAAACTGCAACTACTTGTACGGACTCACCATCAACGACTGGGAACGACAGACGGGCCGACTGACAACAAGTGTACAGTCTGACTGGCTAACCATCACACCTCAATACCCTTGCTATGCCAACAGTGCGGATGTCATCACCGATTTCTTCAATCGTGACATCAAGAACTTCACAGGAGCCGAACCTATGTTTGTCACTGGTCAGGGAACTGTTTGGGATGTGGGTCCCGACAAGCTCGTGGCTCTGAAAGATAAGCTCGACGCGCTCTCGCCAGGCAATGTCAACATTGTCCGTGCTGACCATTGGTTTAGCTACTATAACGAGGCACATCACCTGCCATTCAACCTCACCCTTCTGCAGGATATGACAGTGACGGCGTCTCCATCCAAGACCCTTGCCAGTTATGCTGCCAATGGTTCACCTTCTGAAGGATATATGTGGATTTCCAGAACAGCAGCAGGAACAGGCTGGGTGCAGCTAGACTTTAAAGAGACTTACGAGATAAGCCGCTATGTAATACGTCACGCTGAGGCAGGTGGTTTGGAACCAAGACTCAACAACCGCGACTTTACCGTAGAGACTAGCCTCGATGGCGAGACATGGACCACAATAGGCACCTATACCGACAATTCGGCACCTGTAACCGAGGCCAGCATCACCCCTATTGAAGCACGATATGTACGCATAAACGTAACTGATGGTGGCACCGACGGCTATGTACGTATCGGCGACATTGAAATATATGGTGCGCATTAATCACAGAAAAGCTTAACTTTTCTCATATAAAAGTGGCACTTTTCCATGCGAAAAGTGCCACTTTTGTCTTTGCTGACCTAGGTCGGCAGTATTGTCGAGCTTCGTCAGCAGATTTGCCGACCTAGGTCAGCAAATAAAAAACTAATGCTTTTACACCAGAAAAACGATGTTTTTACATCAAAAAAGGAACGCTTTCGGATGTGGAAAGCGTTCCTTCTGTATTATTAATCCCCAGCATTCAGGCGCCAGCCCTTATCCTCGTAATAGACATAATGGAGAGTACCTGAGAGGAAACGCTGACCCTCATAGACGCTCAGCATAATGCGTCCTACGGGCGTTACATCCTCATACTCCATGACGATCTCTGCCTGAGCAGTAAAGTCGCCATCCTTACGCACGTTGCGTGCCTTGATAATGTCAATGCTGTACGCCTTCAGAGTTACGACTTCGTAGTTCTCCTTAGCCTTAGCCTTGTCATATTCGCTCATGTTAGGATCTACTGGTTCCGGAGCAGCTTCTACAGCATCTTCTGCTACAGCTACGCTATCAACCTCGCCTACTGAATCCCCGGCCACCTCTTGCTCTACCTCGGCATAGTCTGTATCGGCACCAGGAACGGGGAACTCCTCGGGGTTAACATTAAACTCTGGATACTTGCTAAGATCTAGTTCCTCATCCAGATTCATGTCCTTAGCGTCTTCATCTGGTTCAATCTCAGGTTCTTCATATATCAGCGCACGTCCCTTGTCAGTCAGAGCAACTGTTACGAAATACCTGTCGACTTCCTCTGTGACATAATAGGACTCTGTGGTCCAGTAGCGATACCAGTAGCCAGCCTGTACACGGCGTGTCTTCTTCACACGCTCTTTTTTCTTCACCACGTCACACTTATAAGTCACGATCTCGTTGGCTGCCAACTGGCGCAGTTTGTAACGAGCGTCGTCGTCGTTACATTCATAGTAACCTGTCTGGATGACTGCCGAGCCGTCCAGTTTGTGCAAGCGTGTCATCTCTTTCTTGAAGATCTTCTTGGCTGTCGACTTACCTAAACTGTCAGGACTGTCACTGCATGCCACCAAACATAATGCTGTCACGAGAACAAGCAAAAAAGACGAAATTTTTTTCATAAATTAGTAGTTTTAATAAAGGGTTAGTATAAAAAAAGGATAATTAGTAGACGGAAATAATCAGGTTAGTAGGATTAGTCTTCATAGACTGTGTGGTCGTCGATACCTGCCAAAGCGAAAGCCTCACGACGTTCTACGCAGGTTCCGCAGCGTCCGCAATGGTGCTCTCCGCCACGATAGCAAGACCAGGTCTCGCTGTAGTCAATGCCCAACTCCTTACCACGGGCTGCAATCTGGGCTTTGGTGAGATTGGTATAAGGCGAGAATAGCTTTACGCCATTATAGGTACCAGCACTGGCAGCAGCATTGAAAGCATCGACAAACTCTGGACGACAGTCGGGATAGATGGTGTGATCGCCACCATGATTGGCCATCATGACATACTGCAGATCATTGCTTTCTGCCATTCCTACAGCAATGGAAAGCATGATACCATTGCGGAATGGAACTACCGTAGATTTCATGTTCTCATCGGCATAGTGACCCTCGGGGATAGCATCATCGCCAGAAAGCAGCGAGCTGTGGAAGTAGGCAGACATAAATTCCAGAGGGATAGTGATATGACGAATGCCTAATCGCTCGCAGTGCATACGGGCGAAAGGTATCTCACGGGCATTATGATTGGAACCATAGTCAAAGGAAATGGCCATTGCTATACGGTCTTTATAATCGTAGAGCATGGTTGTAGAATCTACGCCACCGCTCAATATCAGAATGCTGTCTTTCATAATCTTTCTATGCTATTCTCGAGAATTATGCCGCAAATATAAGCATTTTTTTCGAATTGAAGTATAATCGGTAATAAAAAAATAATTATCTTTGCAATATGAAACTAAAAACGATACTACTAATTACTGGCTTTCTGAGTGTTTTTACTGATGTGGGTGCCCAATGTTGGCAGTATGTGGATCCACGCATAGGCAGTGTAGGTGTAGGCCGCACATTCCCAGGTCCTTGCATGCCTTTTGGCATGGCAAAGCCAGGACCTGACTGTGGTGTTCTGCCTAACGCTGGATGGGCGCAGATGCCGGCACATGTAACAGGCTTCTCACAGACACATGTCAGTGGAACGGGCGGCGGACAGAAGTATGGTAATATCCTTATTCAGCCTTGTCTGTCTGCGGATGACTGCGGTGAGCAACCACGACATTCGGAGTCTATAGCACTGGGCTATTACAGCACCACGTACATGAACGGTATTCGTACAGAGATTACCACCGATGAGCGTTGTGCGTATTATCGTTTTCATTACCCCACCAACGGAGCATTATTGATAGATGTAACCCATTATCTTGGCAAGGACTCCATCCCCAATCTGCGAGAGCGTCAGCAATTTGTGGATGCTGGCTATGAGGTGGTTTCCGACCATGAGGTGCAGGGATACTCTTGCATAAGCGGTGGCTGGAACAATGGTGGTCCCTATACCGTCTTCTTCACCCTGCAGAGCGACCGTCCCTTCAAGGCTGAAGGTTGTATGCTGTCGTTCTCGGATACGTTGGTCAACGTAAAGGTCGGCATATCGTATATCAGCGAACAACAAGCACGCAAGAATATAGGCCTTCGCAGTTTTGACGAACAATTGCATTATCTGCGGATGGCATGGGAACGATACCTGGAGAAGTTCTGCATCATGGGCACAGAACAGCAGAAGCGCATGTTCTACACTGCGCTCTATCACACCATGCTCATGCCTGTGGATAAAACAGGAGAAAACCCACGGTGGAAGTCGAATGCCTATTATGATGACTATTACGCCATATGGGACACCTACCGCACTTCTACGCCACTGCTGACGCTGATTTGTCCGGAACGTGAGTTTGCCATCGTCAACTCCTTATTAAACATGTATAAGCATGAAGGCTATATGCCCGATGCGCGTAGTGGCGACTGCAACGGACGCACGCAAGGTGGTTCGAATGCCGATGTGATGATAGCTGATGCTCTTGCCAAGGGACTGCAGGGCATAGACTACCACTTGGCTCTGAAAGCCATGCTGAAAGATGGTGAGGTGGATGCGGGCGAGGAGCATGAAAAACATGGACGTGGCGGACTGAATGAATATATCGCACGGGGATATATCCCCTATGGCATCCCTCGCGCTGGCACTCGAACGGTGGAATATGCCTTCAACGACTGGTGTATCGCCCAAGTGGCAAAGCATTTAGGAAAGAGCAAGGTCTATCAGCGCTACATGAAACGCTCGGAGAACTGGAAGAACCTGTGGCGCAGTGACTATGAGTATGACGGTATGCGTGGTTTCATCCTTCCCAAAGACGAAAACGGACAGTGGCTTGACTCTGTGCCCTGGGGCCACTCGAAAGTTTTTCATCCCACAATTCCCTACACACCAACCACCAAGGTGTCGCCATGGTATCTCCCGTGGTGGGACACATTCTTCTATGAGGCAACCAGCGAGGAGTACTCGCTCAGTATCCCGCACGACGTGGAAGGGCTTATTGAAGTCTGCGGAGGTGCGGAGGCTTTCAAGAAGAGATTGGATCTTTTCTTTGCCAAAGGATATTATAATGTGCAGAATGAGCCGTCATTCCTCTCGCCTTGCCTGTATCACTGGATAGGAAGACCTGACCTGAGTACCCAGCGCATCCACCAGATTATCAGGGACCACTATACTGACCAACCCGATGGTCTGCCTGGCAATGATGACTCTGGCGCTATGTCTTCATGGCTGGCATTCCACATGATGGGACTTTATCCTCTGGCAGGAACTGACACCTACCTGCTTAATCTGCCACTTTTATCTGGCTGTAGCTTCACACTCCCTAACGGAAAGCTTCTGCAAGTGGAACGAACAGACGAAGGAGACTGCTTCGCTGGCGTCACATTTAACGGGCAAGCTATAACTAGCGCACGCATCACGCACCAAGAACTCATGAAAGGTGGAAAACTCATTTTCACAAGTAAGACTAGTAATACTAGCATAACTAGTTCATCTAGTAACTCCATGACCATCTCATTTACCCTAAACCGTCAGTTCCGCACTTGGCCATTGGCCTTCGAGTGGGAGGATGACACGCTGCAGGTGACTTGCAAGAATACAATATACCGTATTCCTCGAAAAGAGGTAGAATCATCTCGTAATTTCTGTTGGTTGACGCCTCAACAAGATGGCACTATGTACCGAAAAGTAAATGGAACATTCTGCTTCATCTCGAAAGAAGCATTGCAATTGTTACTTGAGAAAGGAAGCTTTGTCTACGACTCCATCATATGGCGAATAATCGATGAAACGGCCGAAAATATACATGTAAAGGCTGATATCGATGATACTGAAATGTGGATTTCAAAGAACACAGAACTTCCTCTTGTAATAGAAATGAAACATAACCCTTTAGGCATTGACTGGAAAATCAAATAACTATGAAAAGGCTGAGTCTTATACTACCTTTGCTATTGTGGGCTGTCGTAAATAGTGCACAGACGCTATCACCCGAACAGACTGGTGGAGTCTATTACGCCTATCCTGTTATAGAGAGTGAGAAATGCATCTTTCCCGATGGATTCGATGTTTTTTATATCAGCCACTATGGACGACACGGTTCCAGATGGCTGCCCGACGAGCAACGATACACGTGGGTGCTGCAGCAATTTGAGGATGATAGCAGGCTAACACCTTTAGGCAAGGATGTAAAGAAACGGCTACAACGTGTCTGGAAAAACGCAAAGGGCAATGCCGGACAACTCACGAAACTTGGTGCAAGGCAACACAGGCTGATTGCTCAACGCATGGCAGCGAACTACCCACAGGTGTTTGATGAAGGTGCCAAGATACGGGCTCGTTCCAGTACCGTTCCTCGTTGCAGGGCATCCATGCTAGCTTTTTGCAGTCAATTGCCGTACAGAAACGTCACGCCTGAGACACGTGACAGTTTTATGCTTTACATCAACAATGAGTCTGATGAGTTAAAAGCACTTTCAAAGAGGACAAAGCGTCAGCTCAATATCTCGACAGACCGTTTCATCAACAGTCTGTTCAACTCCTCTTCTCTCAACGAGGATGAAAGAAAAACACTCCTTTCGGAACTTCACACCATAGCCTCCGATATGCAGGACATCCCGATGAAACTGAGCTTTTGGGACTTATTTACGCAAGAAGAGATGATGGCTGTCTATGCCGCCAACAATCAACGCATGACGATTATTAATGGTTTGACGCCACTGAACGATGGTATCCCTTCGCGTTCAAGCGTCGCTCTATGGAGAAATATCGAGCAAGAGGCAGACAGTATGATTACTGCCGGAAGTCATGGGGCGTCACTACGCTTTGGTCACGATACGGCTCTCTTCCGCTTACTGACACTTCTTCAGCTATCACTGCCTGGTAACGGTATGGAACAAATCATTCCCATGGCTGCCAACCTGCAAATGATATTTGCACGCAATGCGAAAGGAGAGGTGCTAATACAGTTACTTCACAACGAAAAACGCCAAAAACTACCCATTCCATCGTATGGAAACAGTTACCGATGGGAGGAAGTAAAAGCCTATATGCATAACCGTATTCACGACTTGGAGCATCTGAAACAACTGGCAGAGCTGAACACCATGGTTGGTACGGCACCTTCCAACACACGCTCTGCAGGAATATTTGGAAAAGGTTCTGAGGAACATGGTCAAACGCTACCTGCGGTTCTAGTACCTCATGGCCAGACTTTTTGGACACCACAGACACGTGATACGGAAAAGAAATGTGTGGCAACATATTATTATACAGATTCTTTATTTCAGGGTTTCCGTGCCAGCCACTGGTTGGTGGGTGGCTGCACGCAGGACTACGGTTCGTTTACAGTAGCAGCAATAAGTGGAAAGCGCCGCTTCTCTCCTGCGAAGCGAGCCACTCGCTTTAGTCATGCCGACGAAGTGTCGCATCCATATTATTATAAGGTGTATCTTCCTGACGAGCAACTTACCGCCGAATTAACATCGCTAAGCCATAGTGCCATTCTAAGGGTTACGCCCACACATGACGGTCCAATACACATAGTACTGAACACGAACAGCGATGAGGATGAGGGTTATGTAAGGATAGACAGCATTCATCATGTGGTATATGCCTGCAACCCGGTACACCGCATCTATCAAGGCTGGGGCGAACCCGCTGGATTCAGCGGACATTTCATATTGAAATATGACGATGAAATGGACTGTTTTCAATCATTTCACCAAGGTGTATGTCTAACATTCAGTGCCAAGAAAGGACAACTATTGGAACTACGCATGGCCACCTCATTTACAGGAGAGGAGGGAGCCAAAAAGAATCTCAATACATCATTGTCGTTTGAGGAGATGATGACAGCCAATATCCAGCAATGGGCTCAGCGTTTCCACACAATAGATATTGCAGACGACAACACGGATAAAGTAAACCAGTTCTATGGTGCTCTCTATAGAGCTTCATTCCTGCCGAGAGAAATGAGTGACATAGACGGGCGATATCCTACGTTTGCAGGAACAACTATTCAGAAAGGAAACGCTAGAAAACACTATGGTGACTTCTCCATGTGGGACACGTATAGAGCCCTACATCCCTTATTGAACATCATAGACCCTCAGCGTTCATCAGACATGATGCAGTCTTTAGTGGACATGTATCAAGAGGGAGGATGGCTACCCATTTTTCCTTGTTGGAACAGCTATACAGCTGCGATGATAGGTGATCACTGTGCTTCTGTCTTGGCTGATGCCTACGTGAAAGGAATTCGCAACTTTAATATAGAGAAAGCATACGAGGGTATGCTGAAAAATGCGATGAAATCGCCAAAAAATGAAGAAGACTACAAGAATGGCATGGGGCGTCGTGCTTTGAAATCCTACCTGCAATATGGCTACATTCCCATGGAGGACAGCGTAAAAGAAGCCTATCACACCGACGAACAGACATCACGCACACTAGAGTATGCCTACGACGACTTCTGTGTAGCACAAATAGCTAAATTGCTGGGACACGATAGCGATTATCAAATACTAATGAAACGTAGCGAGAATTGGCGAAATGTCATCAACCCACAGAGCTGCTACGCAGACGGACGCCATGCCAATGGCTCGTGGGAGAACAATATGGACTTGATTCATCGTAAGTCGTACATCACAGAGGGTGCCACCTGTCACTACACTTGGTACGTACCTCAAAACATTAAAGGACTGATACAGCTGATGGGAGGAAAGGATACGTTTATCAGCAAGCTCGACTCCATGTTTTCTGAAGGACGCTATTGGCATGGAAACGAACCTTGTCATCAGGTGGCATGGCTCTTTTCTTTAGCTGGCAAGCCAGAGAAGACAATCCAATGGGTACGTCATATTTTGGAGACAGAATACAACAACACCCCGGGCGGATTGAGTGGTAATGACGATGCCGGGCAGATGTCGGCATGGCTGATATTTGCCATGATGGGCTTCTATCCTGTTTGTCCAGCAGCTACGGATTACGCGCTAGGAGCACCTTCTTTTAAACATATCACTTTGAACCTTGATAACGGGAAACAGTTTGTCATATCCAAAGAGAACGACAACAAAGTGTATAGGGTACAAATGAATGACCACCCTTTACAAAGCAACAGCATTCAGCATGAAGACATTGTAAAGGGTGGTCACCTAAAGTTTCTTCCTTAGATTAAGGAATATATATTGATTCCTTCGTAGGATACTTATACCAGTCGGTAGCGGTGCTTTGATTGCTTGCCCATTCTGCAAATGAATGTCCGGGCTCACTATAAGCACCAACAATCTTACCATTCTTATTATCACCGATAATAGTCCACTCGTATGGATAACGGAAGTTGCCTGGTACACAGATGGCCCACGGGAAGTTATCGCTATAAAGTTCCTTCTTACGGTTGGTGGCATACTCCTTGATGACCTCATCGGTCTTGAATGGCACGGTATGCACCTCCCAGTATGCTGAGTTGTAAGGCTCAAGGATGAACACATCAAGATCCTTCTCTGTGAAGTGAGCGGCAGCCTCATCACTGTTCAACTCAAAAGTGAAGGTTACCTCTGCGGGAGCCACACCATTTTTCTTAGAGGCATAGCCACTGGTAGGATTGACGGTATTATAGAACCAGTTCTGCACAGATCCGATGCTGGCAATGGTGTGTCCGATTGACCAGTGGGCGTTGTTGAACAATCCAATCACAACATCGGTCATGTTATTCTTATAGGCATTGGGGAGAAGTCCGTTGCTACCGATGCCATTGATAACAACACGTGAGGTGTTAGGATAGTCTTCATCAAGATTACCTGTACGCGTACAGCTCTTGATATCGCTTTCCTTCAGGCCTACTACACGGATAGCCGCTGCCAACTGCTTAGTAGCTCCAACAGCATCGAGAGTTACTTTCAAAGTAACATTCTTACCGTTAATCGTTGGTGTTACGGTGATAACAGCATCGTTGAAGTCATAGTCGCCCAACTGTGGGAAGTTATCCTCGAAGCAATAACGCAAGCCCATCGCGCCAGCTTCAGGCTCTTCTTCCTGAGGTTGTCCACCATAACCTGGCGAGCACTCACCTTCTGCGATGGTTACATCAGCACCATTGTAGGAAGACATTTTGGCGCCAGACTTACTATCCAAGCGGTAGAAAGGCTGATTGCCCACCTCTCCATTAGCAATCTGGTTATCATCCTTATCGCTATAACCGAAGTTAAAGTGCTTATCGGTAGCTACATAAAGACGATTGAAATAGTTGGCAACGAAGCCCTGACGCACATTAATATCGCTACGACGAGCTATCTCCTTAGCCTGGAAAACAGCATAGCCGCCTTTTGAAGGACCATAGATGCCGTAGACATCTTTTGTAATGGCCATATAGGCTATATTAGTTACCTGGAACAAAGATCCAGAACCCATATTGATGAATCCAGGACCAGAGAACTCGAAGTCCTTGGTAACAACAGAGGCACCACCATTCATCTGGAAACTGTTGCGATCGGTATCACCCAAACCAATGTAGAAGCGGTCATTGACAATCATCTTACAGTTGTTGATAACATCGGTGCTACCAGCTGTATAGGTAAACTTATTGGTGATATAGGTACCATCGTTGTGCCATGTGCACTGATTACTACTAACAGTCGTTTCACCCTGTACAGTCATCATACCATCATTATACAGGTCTGCGCTTCCTGCCACACCTGTACTACCCACGGTACACTCACCTTCATTGATAAAGAGTGATTCGGTGTTTTCCACACCCAGATGTCCATTCACCGTAAGACTACCCTTATTCAAGAGCTGACCATTCTCATCAACCACGATCTTATCAGCAATAATGATTCCTGCATTTACAAACTGAGTATGGCTATTGCAGTTTATCGTACCGGTATTACCAGTCACCTTGATGGTTCCTTCGTTATAAATCAAACCATCAGAAGCATTGGGGTCATTCCACCAAGGGTTATAAGAACTGTAGAGAATCAAGCCTGAAGAATTACCCGTAGACTCTATCGTGCCCCTATTGTAGATATGTACGTTGGTATTTATCTTGCCTTTCAGCGTAGCACCTCCTGCAATATAAACATTTACATTAGCGTATTTCTGTTCTATGGGCATGTTTACCACAGCACCACTCAACAGATAGATGTTGGTGTTGTTGTTCACAGCTAAGCTTGTGATATTGTAGGTACCAGGACCGAAATAGAGATTACAATTACCATTCCACACATTAATTTGTGTGTCACTGGTCTTAATGGCATAGTTACCATTCTGCGTCTCGTAGTACTTATCCACGCTCTTTGCTCCACTTGGGATAGAAGAAGCGAACAGCGATGCACTTGGAGCATCAGGGAAGTTATAGCTATGAGCCTGCTGACGCTGAGGAGCCATCTTTCGAGACTCTTCTGCAGGTTCTGTACCAATCACGCCCTCTATCTTTCCATCGACGATACCGAAAGGATAGACACTCATGAAGTTATCCTTGTCAAACAATGCCACAAACACGTAATTCTTATCCAAAGTGTAGCTAAGCCTTGTGTTGAGCGACTCACCGTCCTTCACAGTACCCTGAGCCAAAAGTGTGAGCGACTCTGTACTGCCTATGGGGTCTTCATCATAGATCCTCACGTCGTACTCTTCGCCTGTGTTCATCTGAAGTCCAAGTGCAACCTCAGCAGTACCAATGGTTGTCCATGTATGCTGTGGGTCCACATCTGCAAAGGGGAATGCTGCAGCCATGTTAGCTCTGTACTTCTCGAGATCGAACAAATCCTTCTCACAACCAGTGAGAAGCAACGACAACAGTACTAAGCTCAAAATTGATTTTTTACTATCCATTATTTAAAACTATTAGAATTTCGGCTGCAAAATTACTTCTTTTTTTCGTATAATCCCACGAAAAAACTCTTTTTATCTATTATTATGTACGCGAACCTTAATATTTAACAGCACTTAACATATATAATCGTTTGCTTATTCCAAATATTTGCAGTACCTTTGCACTTTGTTATGGTATTGAATTACATTTGGATTGCATTCTTCATCATCGCATTTGTCGTAGCACTTGTGCGCTTGGTATTCTTTGGGGACTTTGATGTTTTCCCAAACATGATGGATTCTACGTTTTCTTCATCAAAAACAGCGTTTGAGATTTCGCTCGGACTAACCGGCGTCTTGTCTCTTTGGCTGGGCATTATGAAGATTGGCGAACGTGGCGGTGTGGTCAATGTGCTGGCCCGCCTGCTGAGTCCTGTCTTCGTAAAACTGTTCCCCGATGTACCTAAGGGACATCCCGTTACAGGTAGTATTTTCATGAATATCGCTGCCAACATGCTGGGACTGGACAATGCCGCTACCCCTTTAGGACTGAAGGCGATGGAACAATTGCAAGAAATCAATCCCAGAAAGGATACTGCTTCAAACCCCATGATCATGTTCTTGGTGCTGAACACCAGCGGACTAACACTGATACCCGTCAGCATCCTGGTCTATCGTGCACAGATGGGAGCAGCCCAACCAACGGATATCTTCATTCCCATTCTGTTGGCTACGTTCTTCTCAACACTCATGGGCGTACTCATTACTTCACTTTTCCAGCGCATCAATCTCTTCAATGTGCCCGTACTAGCCACATTGGGTGGAGCATGTCTGGTTGTTTCCAGCATTATCTGGGGATTTAGTCAGCTCGATAGTGAGCAGATGAACCTGGTCAGCACCTCTGCTGCCAACATCATTCTGATGGTTATCATCATTTGTTTCATTACAGCAGGCTTACTGAAGAAAGTGAATGTCTATGACGCTTTTGTTGAAGGTGCCAAGGATGGCTTCTCAACAGCCGTACGCATCATCCCCTACTTGGTAGCCATCCTCGTTGGAATCGGCGTTTTCCGCGCTTCCGGAGCTATGGACTTCCTGATTGAAGGCATTCGCTACGGGTTTGAATCAATGGGTGTTGATGCTCAGTTCGTGGGCGCCTTACCTACAGCTTTAATGAAGCCACTTAGTGGCAGCGGTGCCCGTGGCATGATGATTGACGCCATGACCACCTATGGTGCCGACTCGTTTGTTGGTCGTCTGTCATGCGTCTTCCAAGGAAGCACTGATACCACGTTCTACATATTGGCCGTTTACTTCGGTTCTGTAGGCATCCGCTTCACTCGTCATGCAGTGGCTTGCGGACTTTTGGCCGACTTGGCAGGCATTATCGCCGCGATATTTATTGCATATATGTTCTTCGCATAAAAAAATGGCAAATCTTAAATCACTAGCAAAAGACACGGCCATCTATGGCCTTTCGAGCATCGTTGGCAGATTTCTGAACTATCTGCTGGTTCCCCTTTACACCCACTACATGCCCAAGGACACGGGCGACTATGGTGTCAACACAAACATCTATGCCTACACAGCACTGATTCTGGTGCTGCTCACTTTCGGCATGGAAACCACTCTTTTCCGCTTTGCAAATGACAACTCTTCTGATAGCAAACCTATTGTTTGGTCAGACCGTGTGTTCTCCACTTCGTTTGCAGTGGTAGGAACCCTGTCGGCTATCTTCCTGTTATTGCTCTTTGGATTCATTGGTCCCATTAGTCACTTCACTGGTTATTGCGGTCATCCAGAGTACTTGCAAATGATGGGCGTGGTTGTAGCTCTCGATGCCTTGCAGGCTATTCCCTTCAGCTACCTGCGTTTCCAGAAACGTCCCATTCGTTTTGCCTCACTGAAATTACTATTCATTGCACTCAATATCGGACTGAACGTCCTATACTTCGTATGGTTGGGCAAGACCTCTGTTTATTATGTGTTCTTTATCAACTTGCTGTGTACAGCCTTCATCACCTTGTTCTTCGTACCCGATTTGTTCCGCATCCATTGGTGTTTCGATGCCAAGCTGCTGCGTAAGATGCTGAGCTATTCATGGCCCATTCTCATCTTGGGTATTGCAGGCATTCTCAATCAGGTAGCCGACAAGATCATCTTTCCATTGGTATATCCCGACCAGGCTGAAGCCAACGTGCAATTAGGTATTTACGGCTCATGCGTAAAGATTGCCATGATTATGGCTATGATTACCCAAGCCTTCCGCTATGCCTACGAGCCCATCGTCTTCGCCAAGTCAAAGGATGCAGACAAGAGTGAGTACTATGCAGCAGCCATGAAGTATTTTATTATCTTCACCTTGCTGGCATTCCTCTGCGTGATGGGCTGGATGCCATTGCTGCAGAACATCATTGGCAGTGAATACCGCGAAGGACTGGACGTAGTACCCGTAGTCATGATAGCAGAAATCATGATGGGCGTCTATTTCAACCTCTCGTTCTGGTACAAGCTCATCGACAAGACCATCTATGGTGCCTGGTTCTCTTTGGCAGGATGCTCTGTGCTCTTTGCCGTCAACATCCTCCTCATTCCTGAGTTCAGCTATTGGGCTTGCGCATGGGGCGGTGTAGCAGGCTATGGCGTTGCTATGGTCTTGAGCTATGTGGTAGGACAAAAGAAAAACCCCATTGCCTATCCTATGAAGGACATTGCCCTCTACACATTGACGACTGCCATTCTCTTCATACCTATCTGGTACACCATTCACACACTCCCCGCATGGGCCAGTCTGTCTATCAACACACTGCTAATCGGTCTGTTCCTGGCTTTGGTAGTCAAGAAAGATTTCCCCTTGAGCAGTCTCCCCGTTATTGGAAAACACTTCAGGAAATAACAATTATCAATACATAACTAATATGAAAAAACTGATTTTATCATTTATCACTTGTCTTATGACACTTGGTGCCCACGCCGACGAGGGCATGTGGACACTCTACGACCTGCCCCAGGCCGTATACGAACAGATGAAGGGCTATGGCTATCAGCTGCCCTACGACCAACTCTACAAGGCCGACGATGCCATCATGAAATCGGTGGTATGCTTCTCTGGCTATTGCTCTGGCGTGGTGGTAAGTCCTGACGGACTAGTCTTTACCAACCACCACTGTGGCTTTGAGTCTATCCGTTCGCACTCTACCGTTGAGCACGACTATATGTTGAATGGCTTCTGTGCCAAGTCGTTTGAGGAGGAACTCCCCAACGAGAATATGTTCGTAGCCTTTATGGTTGACCAGAAGGATGTCACCGACGACCTGATGAAGCAGGGCTTGGGCACCATGACAGAGAAAGAACGCGAACTTTTCCTCGATTCCATCGAGAATGAGATGTCTAAGCAGATTAAGGCTAAGGACTCCACTCTGCGTCTTGAGCTGAAGCCTTTCTACGAAGGCAACCGCTATTTCGCCACTACTTATCGCGACTTTACCGACCTGCGTCTGGTGTTCACCATCCCCAAGTCCATGGGTAAGTTTGGTGGTGAGACCGACAACTGGATGTGGCCCCGCCAGACCTGCGACTTCTCTGTTTTCCGCATCTATGCCGACCCCAAGACCAATGGTCCCGCTGCCTATTCTAAGGACAACGTGCCCTATCACCCAGAACATTGGGCACGTATCTCAGACGAAGGATATAAGGAGGGCGACTTCTCCATGACCATCGGCTATCCTGGTAGCACCAGTCGTTACCTCTCGAGCTATGGCATTGAGGAGCGCTATGTGCAGAACGCCATTCGTGCGCAGGTTCGCGGCGTGAAACAAGAGGTTATGAAGCGCCATATGGATGCTTCAGAGGCTGTACGCATCAAGTATGATTCTAAATATGCACAGTCATCTAACTATTGGAAGAACTCTATTGGTATGAACAAGTGCATAGACAGCATCCAACTCATCCAGCAGAAGCGCGACTTCGAGGGACAGCTGCGCGAATGGCAGCAGAAGAGTGGCTATCTGACAGGAAAACTTGACTTCGCCAAGATGCAGCAGCTATACAGCCAGCGCATCAAGTTGATGGAAGCCTACATGTACTGGCTCGAGACCTTCCGCCGTACCGACGAGCTCTCCACACGTGCCATGTTTGTACACAACGGAGCCTCTCCTGTTGGCAAGGGCAAGCGCCAGCACATCACGCTGAAGGACAACAGCGAGACCTTCGACCAGGCTACCGACTGTGAGATTCTGGGCACACTTCTCAAGAACTTCCGTCAGCAGATAACCCAGAAGGAGTACCTCTCTGCCGTCTATGAGCTCATCGACAAGAAGTTTGGTGGCGACTGTCAGGCCTACGCCAACTATCTCTACAGCAAGTCAAAGCTCATGAAGAAAGGCGCCCGTGTCTATCCCAACAAGAAGTCGTTCATGAAAGACCCTGCCGTGTGGTTCGGTTTCGAACTTACCGACATGATGCACCAGCTGCGTGAAGGTATGCAGAAAATCAACGATTCCATCGAGATTCAGGAGCGCTACCTTTGCGATGCCAAGATTCGCATGGAGCAGGATCTTCCCCACTATAGCGATGCCAACATGACCATGCGACTCAGCTATGGTCAGGTGAAAGAATACACCTTGGGAGGCAAGCCATCCGGCTACTACACCGCTGCCCCCAGCATCGTAGAGAAGATGAAAAAGGGCGATTTCATCGAAGATTACAAAGTAGAACCCGAGATGATTCCCCTGATGGAGAGCGCAGGCAACATGAACCTTTGCTTCCTCACCACCAACGACATCACCGGTGGTAACAGCGGCTCACCCATGTTCGATGGCAAGAACCGCCTCATCGGTCTGGCTTTCGATGGCAACTGGGACAGCTTGTCCAGCGACATTTTCTTCGACAGCCGTCTGGCCCGCTGCATTGGTGTTGACATGCGCTATGTCCTCTTCATGATGGACAAATGGGGACATGCCGACCGTCTCATCAATGAGATGAAGCGATAAAACATAAAGAGAGTTTTTACTCTCCAAGCCTATGATAAGATGGATATTCCTTTTAGCGAGCTGGCTGTGCATAGAAGCCGATGCACAGTTAGCTCGCTATTCGTTGGATTTCACGTTGTCGCATACCGACTTTGTGGATACCGTCACCATTGAGTGGCATCGCGGACAGGTACTCGTACCAATTACTATCGAAGGTAAACAGTTGCGATTCCTGCTTGACACGGGTGCCGGACAAAGTGTAGTGTTCAGCGATACACCTTTAGAGGGATGTCAGAAGGTAGGCTATATCTTTGCCCACGATGCCAACAACCAGCGCGACACCGTTTCCGTGGTGAAGTTGCCACCACTCTCCTTAGGGCAACTAACGCTCACGGGGCTGCGAGCTACTGTGCAGAAACGCACTACTAACAGCCAGAATATCGATGGAATCATTGGTTTTGACATCTTCAACAAAGGACTCTCGGGTAAGATAGACGTCACTAACCGTCGCCTCATCCTTACCGATCGCAAGAAGTTCTTCGATAAGGAAGCAGCCTTCGACATGCGCTATCGCCTGGACTATCATGTGCCCTATATCTCCGTCCGTCCCTTCGGACGCTACAAAGAGCAGGCGCTCTTCGATACTGGCAGCCGCAGTCTCTATGTGATGAACAAGGAGAGTTTCGACCGAGGTGAGAAGAGAAATACAGCCACACTCGTTTCCCAGATAGAAGGACGCAGCAAGGGACGCCATGCCATGGGACATTTCGGACTTGAGAAGCGCGGCGAGGTGGTGTTTCTCAACCTCCATCAACTGCATATAGGCGATTTCATCTTTGCCGGTGTCCACACCATCACCACACAAGGCGGTTCACATCTTGGCGCTGCCGTGCTGGATTATGGCTCGCTTATCATCAACCCCCATAAGCGTCGCCTGCGCTTTCAACCCTACGACCAGCAGCCCTTTGCTCAGGTCAACAATCCCCAATTAGAGATTGCCTTTGTAGAAAAAGACGGTCTTCCTGCCGTTGGCTTGGTGTGGGAAGGCGGTATTCCCTATCAGCAAGGCTTTCGCGAGGGCGACACCATCCTACAGATAGACGACCGCCCAGTTCGCAGTTTCCAGCAGTTCCTTCGCTGGGCTTTCGAACCGGGCCGTGAATATCGTTTCACCCTTCGCGATGCCCTCGGCACACAGCGCGAGGTACAATGGGTGAGAATCAGCAAATAGTTACTCTTTCGTCTACTCCGGATCCCATGTCACGGGCACATTCTGCAAATAGATGTAGCCGGAGTGGTCACCACCATCCAACTTCACGCAGAACCTCATGACGCCCATGCTCCGTATGGCCTTTGACATGTTCTTATAGCGGGTATTATCATTGAGCACCACGCGCAATGGTTTTCCCGGCTCAAACGTGAATGCATCCGACAGGTTCTTATAAGGCATATATAGGTTGGCATCCTGGTCAATGGCCAGTGTGGGAGCGCTACTACCCCAGTTGCTGCCTATTGCCACACGCTTGAATGGCTGCTTGGGCTTCAGCGTGAGCACCGTATAGATGGTACCAAAACCCTCTTCCGTTGTTTGACCATATACACCTTCCAACTGAATATCCAGCACATCGCGCAGCGGATTTATAATCAGAGGAGCGCCAACAGGCAGCTGACTGCTCTTCTCCAAGTGCACCTGCTGCTCCACGTCCCACTGGATGGGCACGTCTCTCAGTTTCACCACCTTCCATTTCGTGTCCTGCGTAGAGAACATATAGTCCACCAGGGCCAAGTGTGTCAACGATCTTGGCACATCCACAAATCGGCGACTGTCGTCCAACTTGATACGCACAAAGAAGCCTTCCTGCACATCATAATTACCAATAATATTCATTTTCTGCTTGTAAGCAGTACCCTTTGCATCATAAGCAAAAGTATTGCCGGCGTTGCCATGGTCACCACCAATACCAAGATTCGTCTGTGGCACCTTCATCTTAACTTTCAGCACAGCATACACCTCACCAAACGATGGTGACGTGGTGCGACCATACACACCTTCGCACTCCACATCCATATAGTCAGCCAGCGGATTCTCCAACGTACCGCCGCCTTCTATATTCACCTGCACGGTTCCCTCCGGCAGCTTTGCCGCCTCCGTATTATTCTCGCCCACGATAGCATTAGTCACCTCGCTGGCCTTGTCAATGGCATCGCCCATCTTCTTCAGCAGTTTACCAAACTGGGCATTCGCCGGTGTACACATCATGATTCCAAGAACCACAAGTCCGAAAAGTCTCATTAGGTTTCTCATAATCCAAATCTATTAAATGAATAATAATCTGTTTGCAAAGATAAACAAAAAACGCAATCTTTCTTCCATTTCCTTCATTTTTTTGTCACCGATAACTGTCACAAGTGACAAGAACGCTCAGCAAAACATCACATTAAGGACGGAAAGAAGTTTGTCACTTTGTTTGTAATATTTAACGTTTTATGTTTGTATGATACTGAAAAAATATTTATATTTGCAAAATGATTCCAACTATAACTAATAACTAAAACTAATCAATCATGACCAAAAGAATTATCTTCAGTTTGTTCTCATTTCTTTTATTGTCTGCTTATTGTTTTGGTAACGATGATGATGAAGATGAATATCCGTTCGAACGTTTTCCCGGTACGAAGTACGAATACAATGGACTTGACTTCGGCCTCGTGGAGTCAAGTCATGAAGCAGCTTTAACCAATGCGAATTCATGGGTGGGAGAACTTGTTATTCCTTCAGAGATCTTATATAATAATGAAATATATACTGTCAGCCAGATTACAAATAATGCTTTTGCAAAATGTAATCAATTGACAAAGGTGACAATTCCCAAGACCGTTTATAATATATGGCAGCATTATCCTGAAACAATCGCAATATATAAAAATCTATTTAAAAGTTGTAATCTATTGACTACTGTTGAGGTGGATTCAGCAAACCAATGGCTGTGCACTGTGGACAATGTCCTTTTTAGCAAAGATACGACAGTCTTATATGCCTATCCTCCTGCTCTCCCGAACAGGTCCTATTCAGTGCCAGAAAGTGTGGTAACAATTGGTGGTGGAGCTTTTAGGCTCGCTCGTAATCTCACTTCAATACATCTACCATTAAGTATTACAAGAATCGATGCTTCCGCATTCTATCAATGTAGTAATCTGGAGAATATAAATCTGACTCGGTTAACTAGTATTGGTACCAATATGTTTTTTGAATGTAAAAGTCTTAAATCCCTTGAAATACCATCAACGGTAACAAGCATAGGCAGAATGGCTTTCTATGGATGTGAGTCATTAAAGATTTTGGATTTTCCTTCAAGTGTTGTCTCGTTAGATGATTGTTTTGTTGGCAGATGTAAGCTGGAGAAATTAATCATTCGTGGTATAGTCAATAAACCATTCCCAAACTACGTATTTGATGACTTAGACACCTCTGCAACGCTGTACGTTCCTCAGTCGGAGGTTGCAAGGTATAAGGAAGTATATACTGGTACTGTTCTTCCCCTTAGTGCGTTGGCAACAAACATACAGTTGCTGTCAGAGAAGCAAAAGGAAACCCCACTTTTCGACCTCCAAGGTCGTCGTCTGAATGCTGTTCCGACAAAGGGGTTGTACATTAAGAACGGGAAAAAGTATGTGAAATGATAGAGAAGTGAAATCTTAGCAAATTATGAATAGAACTATACTACTATTACTAACTTTCTTTGTGCAAATCGTTACTGCGCAAACGGACTACAAGCCCTTGCTGGAAGACGGAAAGGTGTGGACAGTAAATTCTGGTAATGCAATAGATGAGCCTTTGCGGATGATGAAGTTCGTGGTTGCAGGAGATACTGTTTGTGAAGGTGAGACATTCAAAAAAATCAACTGGGATTATTATGGGATAATGATGCATAGTAACCAATTGGAACATGTTGATAGCGGGCTATATTGCCTAATGCAAGAAAAGGGCAAGAAGGTATATGGCAAACTGATGGGAGATAAGAACCCTCGCTTGTTTTATGACTTCAGCATGGAGGTTGGTGACACGATGAAGTATGAAGACCGTTATGACAAGTTGCTTCATCAGATATTGTTGACAAAGATCGACACGATAGAAGTGAGGGGGAACTCCTATAGGCGTTTTCATCTTCAAAATCTTGACAGTGGTTACCATAAAGGCTATCAAGATGGTCTTCGTTCTTACTATTATGAATGCTCTGATTTCATTTGGGTAGAGGGTATCGGAAGTCCTGTTGGTTTCCTGAATCCATTCCCTTCCCTACCAGAGTTCTCCATACGTAGTTTCTATTCTTGCTCAGACGACACAGGAGTATTGTTTTTCAAACATGACTTCTTTTATGATCCTATATCAAGAACTAATCAGAACGACTACATCACATCGACTGTTACTCCCTTGACGAGCCCAAAAACTGGTATAGGTGTTCCAGTACTGACAACATCAGCAAAGACAAAGTCGCAGGTTTATTATAATGGTATCCCAGAAAATGCAAGGATAGTAAAAATGGCATTCCGCGGATATAACGAAGGTGAGGATGTGACGCGCCATGCCAAAGTGTACTTTCTCGAGACATCAGAAGCAATCAAACAAGAGATTCCCTTTATGTCAACTTCCGATATGACCTGCGTCTTTGATGGTGATTGCGTTATCAAGCATGGTGGCACGACTGACCAACACGAGGAAATATTAGAAATAGAATTAGAGCAGCCATTTGTTTGCCATGACAAGACATTATATGTTATCATGGAATTTTCAGGCGAAGCCAAGGATTACGATGTGTATTTCGAGCAAGACTTGTATAGTAAATGTACTATGGCAACAAGCGATGATCCTAATGAGGATTTATCCAATAGCTCTATGCTGGGAAACATGCCATGCGTTGTTTTTACCATTCAGACTATAGTGCACCATCTTTCCGGTCGTGTCGTCAACCAAGATGGACAACCTGTCATTGGAGCAAAGGTACAGATGGGGTATGATGGCTATGGTTCCATGGAAACCGTTTATGAGGGAACGACAGATGCTACAGGCTATTATGACATCCGCGTAGAGAACACGCAGTCTGCCTATAACATTGTATGCTCTGCATTAGGACATCTGCCTTTCCGTTGTAGAGGCATCGATTACAATCAGGAGAATGTCTCGGAAATGAACTTTATGTTGTTTGATCGTGTGACTTTCCCTGCAGGTCAGCGTTGTACGATAGTGCTGCCTGTGAAGCCCGACGCATCAGCGGGACGCTATTATCGGTTGTATGAGGAAGTGGTCGACACATTGTTCTTCCTCCGTGAGCCTAATCCTAAAGCGAACTTACCATATATATTCTTCCCTGAACGTGACTATCTGGTAGAGGTGGCCAATTTGGATTTGTCGTCAGAAACAGTAGAACCCAGCACTCAAGGAGTTTCGTTCTGCGGTATGTATTATAGCAGTGACGTAGGGACCGTGCATGCAGGCAACTATGGTACCTTCATCCTTGACAAGACGCCCGGTTGCTCGCGAGACACGCTTTGCGGACTGCATGCTTATTTCGATGCCTATATGACTAGTTGGAAAGCTCTTCAAGAAGAGAACTTCAAGTTCTTTGAGCAGGAGCCTAAGGCAGAAGGCTATATCTCACTATTGAAGGATGGTCGTACATGGAACTACACCAGTGCCACGGGCAATTTCCGCGAATTCATCGATGGCGACACACTGATAGCAGGCGAAATCTGGAAGAAGATATTCATTGAGAAACCACTCGGCACACCAGCTGTCTATGAAAAGGCGATGCGTGAACAGGGACGAAGAGTATATGCGATGACTCCCCACATCAACGATATCAATGTGGTGAGCTACCTATTTGCCGACTATTCCTTAGACACAGAAGACAAACTCGACGGCACGCTATTGCGACTCTTTTGGGATCGTTACAGCTTAACCGTGGCTGAGAAAGATTCTATTCAGTCGTGTGGGCGGCTTTATCCACAACTAAAACTAGAGCAACATATTCCAAATGAATCTTCAACGGGCAGCACCACATGGATAGAAGGCATCGGAGGCGATTGTGGCATTTATAATGCCGTGCTGTGGTCAAACGGTAACTTGGCAGGATTGTTCGACCCCACGGCAGAGCTATTGACTTGCTACGATGGCGATGTGTGCATCTATAATCGCGATGATGTCAGCGACAAGACCAATAGCATTATTTCACGCAAACTATTCCATTCACAAGGAGAGAAAGCCATCTTCGACCTCCAAGGCCGTCGCCTCAGTGCAATTCCAGCAAAGGGGCTTTACATTAAGGACGGAAAGAAATATATGAAATGATAGAGAAGTGAAATCTTAGCAAATTATGAATAGAACTTTTTTACTGGCTATTGTATTTGACGTATTCTTCTCATTAAATATATTTGGTGAGGGTGTTGAAATTAATGGTCTTTGTTATATGTTATTTAAGGAATCTGGTGAAGCAATTGTTGCTAATGGGAACAACACATGGGAAGGAGAATTGAGAATTCCAGAAAAAGTAACATATGATGGAAAAGACTATACGGTAACGTATATAAAGTGGTTGGCCTTTATGAATTGTGAGGGTATGACACAGGTGTATATTCCTCAAACAATTAAGGACATTTTGCATGATTATCACAATCTTGACAGATATAAGAATCCCTTTATGTATTGTTGCAATTTGGAATCTATAGATGTAGACAACAATAATCAGTACCTTACATCTCAAGATGGAGTTCTGTTCGACAAGGAAATGAAAGGTCTGTATGCCTATCCGAGTGGAAATAGCCGTTTGTCTTACAACGTTCCTGAAAGTGTAACAAGGATTTATGACTTGGCCTTTGAGGGGAGCCGGAATTTGTCATCCATTCACATTCCCGCCTCTGTAGATAGAATTGGCGGCAGCGCTTTTGCAGGTTGCTCTTTAGATGCCCTTGTCATTTGTGGCATCCTTGAAGAAGATATTCCACAAGATATATTTGCTTATATGGATACATCAACAGTAATTTATACGCATGTTAGTCAGATTGAAAAGCTTCAAAAATTATACAAAGGTAAAGTCTTGCCAATATCGGATTACAATCTGAGGGTTTCAGAAATACCCCAGACGGAAATACAAAAGACTGTCTTCGGCCTCCAAGGTCGTCGTCTCAGTGCAATTCCAGCAAAGGGGTTGTATATTAAGGACGGAAAGAAGTTTGTTTCGAGATAACTGCACAATGGTATAGGTTTGGAGGTGCTATTTGGACGGAATAGCACCTCCAAACTGTGTGAATAGTAATACTATAATGATTGTTTTGCTTTCTCAGATGAGATGCTTTCATATTATTCTTGTCTTATTTGTTAAAATAAACAAAAATGGTAACAATTTTCTAAGTATTCTATGTATATATTTGCGTTTTATGACTATATTTGTGCATGATTTAAAAACTTATAACTAAATAGTTAGTAATATCAACTTAAAACTTTAACAAAATAAATGAAGCAAAAGATTCTTTTTGTGCTGTCTTCTTGCTTAAATATGAAACAGCTATTTGGTATTTTAATTTCGCTATTCGTAGCTTTCATGGCAAAAGCTCAGTCATGCCCAGATGATGGCCATCCACATGCCATTGACCTTGGACTCCCATCTGGTACGAAATGGTCGTGCTGTAATATTGGAGCAACTACCCCTGAGGGGTGTGGCAGTTTTTATGCATGGGGAGAAACCGAAGAAAAAGAAAAATATGATTGGAGTACCTATCTTCATTGTGATGGTACAATGGATAGTTGTCGAGAGCTAGGTTCGGATATTGCGGGTACGGAGTATGATGTAGCCCATGTTCAGTGGGGTGGATCATGGGTAATGCCTTCTGTTGAGCAAATTCAGGAATTACTCGACAATTGCTCATATACATGGACAACAATAGAAGGTGTTACGGGTGCCCATTTCATAGGTTCAAATGGCGCTTCTATTTTCTTGCCAGAAACAGACATCTTTCGGAATAGTCGTCTCGTTGGTGCTGGTATATCTGATAATAATGATAATTTAAATAGAATAACAGACGAATTGCCTAATGCTGGTTATTATTGGTCATCCACACCGAGTCCTTCGAACCCAAACTATGCCTATAATCTTCTCTTCAGTTACAATAATACATATTGGGATTCCTATAATTATCGTTGTCTCGGTCTCGCTGTCCGTCCTGTCATAAGTGGAACCGCCAATATTATTCATCAAAAATTATCCACCAATGATACCAGTCATACCATATACTGCATCAATGGTCTAAAGGTCACAGACCGCATACTCGAAAAGAAAGCTCTGCGTTCTGGATGCTATATTATCAACGGCCATAAGCAATTAATTAATAAATAAAGGATTATGAAAAATTTACGTAAATTGTTAATGTTAGTCACTGCATTGTCCTTGCAGACGGTGAGTGCACAATCGGGTGATGATTACCGTCCATTCCTAAAGGAAGGGAAGGTGTGGAACTGTTGTATGCATGAGCATTATACTGAACATGAAGATCAGGAAATAGTGTCTTCAGGATGGCAGACAGTATATTATAGTCTTACTCTAAGTGGTGATTCTGTTGTCAATGGAACAACATACCACAAGATGCATGGTAAGCCCTTATCAATAGTACGCAAGGACAACGAAGGTCAAATCTTTTCTATTCCTGCAACAGATATGGTTGCGTTGTGGCCAGAGCTATGGCGCGAAGACGGGAAAAAGGTGTATGGCTATGAATGGAATAAAGAACAGTTGTATTACGACTTCTCGGTTGAATTGGGTTCAGTTATAGTCATAAGTAATGAAACTGCGACGGTGACATCTGTAGATACAGTTACAGCAAACGGTCAGCAGTTTCGCCGACTTGAGGTTGAACGTTTTGGTGGCTATGAGCCTATCTGGGTAGAAGGCGTTGGCCATATAGGAGGCCCCTTTATGTCAACTAAGCATATGGTAAATGATGGAAGGTCTTATGAACTCCTTTCTTGCTATGAGGATGGTAAGTGCATCTTCACCCAAAAGGATTTCCGTTCTGAGCCTGGTGTTGACCGGATTGAGGACCTCTCCCCATCCCTCTCTAAAGAAGAGGGAGCTGTCTTCGACCTCCAAGGTCGCCGTCTCAGCGCAATTCCTGCAAAGGGGTTGTATATTAAGGACGGAAAGAAGTTCGTTTCGAGATAATAGGGTTTTAGTACTGAAATAAATTATAGCTATAATTTTCGCAATTATAGCTATTTTTTATTGAATTATAGCTATAATTTATTTTTAGGGTATAAGTCTTTTCTACGTAAACGAGCCTGCTTCGCAGGGAAATTCTACAGAATTGAAAACAAAATTTCTCAGGGAATAATTTTATATCTGTTTAATTTTGATTCTAATTCTGTAAAATTTCCGCACGAAGTGCGCCCTTTTTCAACCGAAGTAGTATAACTACGCTTTTAAATTTTGGCCATTATTTTTTAAATTTTGGCCAAAATTCAATTAATTCTGGCCAAAATTATATATAAGAGGTGATGCTAAAAAAAGTAAAACTTGCTGCGTTTACAAAGAATTGACGTACCTTTGCCGTTAAAAACGCAGCGATTGCACTATTATTTACACCAGAGACAATGGATTTTACAGGAATAGCAAGAATGGTGTTTGCTTCAAGAGCACGTCAGATAGAACGCTACGCCAACGAAGCAGAGACACTGCAGAGAGCAGTGCTCGGTCATCTATTGACTAAAGCCAAAGACACGGAATACGGTCGCGAGCATATCTTCGCCGCCACCCGTGGCTATGAGGAATTTGTGAAGAACACACCCGTGAACACATACGAGGAACTGAAGGGCGACATCGACCGCATGCGCCACGGCGAGAGCGACGTGCTGTGGCCAGGACGCGTGAAGTGGTATGCCAAGTCGAGTGGAACAACCAACGACAAGTCGAAGTTCATCCCCGTGAGTCCCGACGGACTGAAGCAGGTACACTATAAGGGCGGCACCGATGCGGTGGTGCTCTATATGAGAAACAATCCCAAGAGCCGCATGTTCAGCGGTAAGGGTCTGATACTGGGTGGCAGCCATGCGCCCAACTATAACCTGCCCGGTTCGCTGGTGGGCGACCTCAGCGCTATCCTGATAGAGAATATCAACCCCATGGTGAACTTCTTCCGCGTGCCCTCGAAAGAGACAGCCCTGCTGAGCGACTTCGAAGTGAAGCGCGACCGCATTGCCAAGGAGGCCATGACGAAGAACGTGACCAACCTGAGTGGCGTGCCATCGTGGATGCTCTCTGTGCTGAACCGCGTGATGGAGCTGTCGGGCAAACAGCACCTGGAGGAGGTATGGCCCAATCTGGAGGTATTCTTCCACGGCGGCGTGGCCTTCACGCCCTACCGCGAACAATACCAGCAGCTCATCACCTCGCCCAACATGCACTACATGGAGACCTATAATGCCAGCGAGGGTTTCTTCGGCTTGCAGGACGATCCTGCCGACAAATCGATGCTGCTGATGATAGACTATGACGTGTTCTATGAGTTCCAGGAAATGGGAACCGACAAGATTGTGCCTTTGTGGGGCGTGGAAAAGGGCAAGAACTACGCCATGCTGATCAGCACCTCGTGCGGACTGTGGCGCTACATGATTGGTGACACGGTGATGTTCACCTCTACCAATCCCTATAAGTTTATTATCACCGGTCGTACGAAGTACTTCATCAACGCCTTTGGCGAGGAGCTGATACAGGACAATGCCGAACAGGGACTTGCCTATGCCTGTGAGAAGACAGGTGCTCAGGTGCTGGAATACACGGCAGCCCCCGTGTTCATGGACCAGAACGCCAAGTGCCGTCACCAGTGGCTCATCGAGTTTGCCACACCTCCTGCCGACGTCAATGAGTTTGCCGCCATCCTGGACCGCAAGCTGCAGGAGCTGAATAGCGACTACGAAGCCAAGCGATACAAGGACATCACCCTGCAACCACTGGAGGTAGTAGTGGCACGCAAGGATCTGTTCAACGACTGGCTGAAAGCAAAAGGGAAACTGGGCGGGCAGCACAAGGTGCCCCGTCTGAGCAATTCACGTGAGCATATCGACCAACTATTGGAATTAAACAAATGAGAAAATACATCTATACATATGCAATACTTTGCCTGATAGCGTCCTGCGCCCGCATGGGAAGCCCTGATGGCGGTTGGTACGACGACACGCCACCACGTGTGGTAAGTTCTACACCCGCTGAACGCGGCGTGAACGTGAAGACCCACAAGGTGGTCATCAACTTCGACGAGTTCATCAAGGTGGAGGACGTACAGAACAAGGTCATCGTATCGCCTCCCCAACTGGAACAGGCCGACATCAAGACTTCTGGCAAGCGCATCATCGTGGACCTGAAAGATTCTCTGAAGGAGAACACCACCTATACCATCGACTTCAGCGATGCCATCACCGACAACAACGAGGGGAACCCCATGGGTAACTACACGTTCAGTTTCTCTACGGGCAACCAGATTGACACGCTGGAGGTGAGCGGCTATGTGCTGAATGCCGAGAACCTGGAACCCATGAAGGGTGTGCTGGTGGGACTCTACACCAACTTCGCCGACTCTGCCATCCACAAGGAGCCGATGGTACGCGTGTCGCGCACCAATGGCAGCGGACGCTTCACGGTGAAAGGTGTTGCCCCAGGCTCTTATCGCATCTATGCCCTGCAAGATGCTGACGGCGACTTCCTCTACGGACAAAAGAGCGAATACATGGCTTTCCTGCACGACAGTATCGTGCCCAGTTGCATGCAAGACGTGCGTCAGGACACCATCTGGCGCGACTCCCTACACATTGCCGACATCGCCAAGGTGGGCTACACACACTTCCTGCCCGACGATATCACGCTGCTCTGTTTCCAGGAGCCGCAGACCGACCGTTACCTGTTGAAAGCTGAACGAAAGGATGCCGAAAAACTGGAGTTTTTCTTCACCTACGGAAGTGACTCCCTGCCTATGATGCGAGGACTGAACTGCAACCTTGAAGGCACCGTGATTCCCGAATACTCACTGAAGAACGATACCATCACCTACTGGCTGAGCGACACCACACTGGTGAACAAAGACACGTTGCTGCTAGAGTACAGCTATCTGGCTACCGACACTCTGGGACAACTGGTGCAGAGGTGCGACACCATTGAGATGACAGCCAAAACACCTTATGCCAAGCGCATGAAGGAAAAGGAGAAAGCATTCGAGAAATGGCAAAAGGAGCAGGAGAAGCGCAAGAAACGCGAAGAGCCCTATGACACCATCATGAAGCCTAAGGCACTCGACGTGAAGATCAATGCCAACCAGAGCATCAGTCCGCTGCACGTGCTGCGCTTCGAGATGCCCGAGCCACTGGCACGATGTGATACCGGCAGCGTGCACCTCTACTCGAAGATAGACTCCACATGGTATCGCACGCCCCACGACTTCAAACAAGTTGCCACACGCATCTATGAGATGCCCGTGGAATGGCGACCTGGCACAGAATACAGTCTGGAGATAGACACCGCAGCCTTTGAAGGCATCTACGGACAGGTATCGAAACCCGTAAAGCAAGGCATCAAAGTGCTGACCGAAGACGACTTCAGTTCGCTGATAGTAGAAATCAGCGGTGCCGAAGCCAGCGACTCGGTAGTGGTGCAACTGATGGACAATGGTGACAAAGTGGCACGACAAGCCGTGGCCCATGGCAGCAACCCCGCCGAGTTCTACTACCTGAAGCCAGGCAGTTACTACCTGCGCGCCTTCATCGACAAGAACGGCAACGGCATATGGGACACAGGACGCTATGACGACGACCTGCAACCAGAACCCGTTTACTATAATCCTGAGATAGTGGAATGCAAGGCCAAATGGGATGTGTCACGACAGTGGAACCTCACTGCCCTGCCCCGCTACGAACAAAAGGCTCCTGCCATTACCAAGCAGAAGCCCGACAAAGAGAAACAACTGCGAAACCGCAACCTTGACCGTGCCAAGAAGCTCGGTAAGGAATATGTGAATAACCTAAATAAATAATGTTATGATGAGAAAACTGTTTCTGTCCGTTATTATATGCATGACTGCACTGGTTGCCAACGCACAGTCATGTGGTATTGAGAACTACGCTTTCAAAGGCGGCGAGTTCCTGGTCTATGACCTCTACTTCAACTGGAAGTTCGTGTGGGTAAAGGTAGGATCAGCTTCTATGTCGACCACCGAATCGAGATACGCCGGCAAGAAGGTGTTCCGCAGCAGTCTGACCACACGCGGCAACCAGAAACTGGACAACATGTTCGTGATGCGCGACACACTACTGTCCTACTGCGATGCCTCGACACTGGCACCCGTCTATTTCCGCAAAGGCGCCTTGGAAGGCAGTCGCTACTATGTAGATGAGTTGTGGTACAGTTATCCCGGCAACAACTGTCGTGTGAAGATGCACCGCATTGACTCCGACGGTGAACAGCACTGGAAGACGAAAGAGTACACCGATTGTATCTATGATATGATGAGTATCTTCCTGCGCGCCCGCAATTTCGACGCCACGAAGATGAACAAAGGCGACATCATCCCTATGCCTATCAGCGATGCCAAGCACCTCACCAACTCATGGTTGAAATACCGTGGAAAGGAAACATTCAAGGTTGATGGCACCGGCGAGAAGTTCCGCTGTATGGTATTCTCGTTCTACGAAAAAGAAGACGGAAAGAGCCACGAGCTGATTCGCTTCTTCGTGACCGACGACCAGAACCACCTGCCCGTGAGACTGGACATGTTCCTGAGCTTCGGCTCTGCCAAAGCATTCCTCAAAGGCTACAAGGGTGTGCGCAACCCTATGACATCAAAAATCAAATAGGCAGTGTGATGACAAAGCGGGCACCTTGCTGATAGCTGGTGTCGAGCGACACGTTGCCGCCCAAGCGCTTAACCAGAACACGACAGAGCGAGAGTCCCAGTCCGAGTCCCTCTTTGAAGTCGTCTAACTTGACGAACCGTTCAAAGATACGCTCGGCATCGGCCTCCGAGATACCCAAGCCCGTATCTGCCACCGAGAGTACAAGTTGCTGTTCATCAGCAACAGCACCCAGTGTGATAGTACCCTCGCTGGTGTACTTCTTTGCGTTCTCTATCACAATGTTCATCACGCGTTTGAGCACTACAGCATTGGAAAGGATGGCGAAATCATCATCCAAGTGACAGTCGGTCACTATCTCTATTTTCTCACTGAGATCCTCGCTATTCTCAATCTGTAGCGTACTCAGCAAGTCGTGTACCTTCACCATGTCGTTCTTGTCGATGCTAGTGGTTGACTCATTCTCAGAGAGTTCCATAATCTCATCGACCAACGAGGTGATGAGTTGCGTATTCTTAACAATCATGCGCGCATGCTTATTGCGCTGCTCAATATCAGGTTGCACATCAGGGTTGGTCATTAGCTGTGTGAAACCACTGATGATATTCAGCGGTGTGCGTATCTGATGACTCACGTTCTTAATAAACGCACGCTTCATCTTGTCTGATTCCAAGGCATGTTCATAGGCATTCTGCAATTGTGTTGTATAGCGGCGACGACTGTTGACGATATAGAACAGAGCAGCCACCAACAAGCCCAACAAGCAGATGATGACAGAGAGCGTGATGAGTCGTGCCTTGGCTATCTCACGTTCCTTTTCATAGAGCGCCATATCATCTTGTACCCCCTGCATACTATTACTTAATACCACATTATTGATAGAGTCATTGGCTGCCATCATCTCCCGCAAAGCGGCAAAGGCCTTCGCCCACTGACCACTTCTCTCGTAAATGATGGTAACAGCCTCTGCACCATCGTCACCCAACTGGCGGGCCATCTCCACAGCCCTCTCGGTATGACCAATGGCAGCCTCGTGGTAAGCCTCAACAAGGCGTCCATGCACAGAACTCTTTCCTTCTTCCACACCCTTACGATAGGCCTCATAGCCCTCGTTGAACAAGTCAAGCTGTCCACTATTGAAGTAGGTCACCGTCTTACGGGTATCTATGTCAAAGACACGCTCCGGTGCATATTTCTCAGCTATCTCACGCGCCTTCTCAAGCATCTCCAGAGCCTCCTCGGGCGAATCGTTCATCTCTACATTCACTATATTCATGTAGATGGGCGGCATACTCTCATAGTAGCCCTGCTTCTCCATGCGCTCGATGACTTCCCTGAAGTTACTCTTGGCAGTCTCCCTATTACCACAAATACGGTTAATATGCCCCATCATATTGATGGCCATATACATCTCGCTATCCAGTTTCTTTTCTTGAAGCTCGGCTATAAGTACGCGAGCAAGCTTATAAGCCTCGAATATCTCCTGACGATTCATCAGGAAGATAATCTCGTTGCATCGCTGGGTGTAATAGCCATGCATGTCGCCCTTCTCAAGAAGATAATTTTCAATAGCATCCAAAGCTTTGTAAAAGCGCGGACTATCATCATTGTTAAAAGCAAAAATCACAGAATCGCGAAGTTCCAGAAACTTCGGGTCTTTCTCATTATTGTTCTTTTGTGCATGCGAAATACCAATATTAAGGCATAACGCCAATAAGGTTATGATTATAGTCTTTATATTCATTATTGAAGTAGGTTAGCTAATATTTGCGACAAAAATACAAAATCTTTTTAATATAACAACAACCTGTAAGCTATTTTTTCTTTTTACTTGCCAATTTCATTCCTTTTTATTATCTTTGCAAAGATGAACGAGACACTGTCACCGATATTGGAACTCCAACAGCAACGCTTGCTGCTACAAATGGAGTACGACGAAGAAAAGAAAGCATTCCAGGAGCATACCAAGACCATTGGCATGCTGCGACGCGTGAGTCGTGGCGATGCCTGGATGCCTTTGCGCCTGGGCAAGAGCTACTACAACTCACTAAACCAGCTTTGTGTAGAGGTTTATAGGAATGCCGAGGAGGATACTGACCACAACTTTGAGTTCGGCAAACCAGTGCAGTTTTTCGTTCAACGGGAAAAGGAGATGCACTTCTTCAGCATGCCCGGCACGGTGAGCTATGTGGACGGCGACCGCATGGTGGTTGCCGTACCCGACAGTTTTCCCACGGCCGACCTACAGATAACCGACGGGCAACTGGGAGTACAGCTATTCTTCGATGAGACCAGCTACCGACTGATGTTCGAAGCCTTGGAACGCACCATGCGGGCCAAAGGGCGCTTAGGCTATCTGCGAGACCTGTTCTACTCCCGTCAGAAAGCAGAGACATTCTCATTTCCCGATATGGGCTTTCCTTATCTGAACGCCACACAAGAACATGCCGTCAACGAAGTGTTGAGAGCCAAGGACGTAGCGATTGTCCATGGACCTCCAGGCACAGGAAAGACCACCACACTGGTGGAAGCCATCTACGAGACATTAAGAAGAGAGAGTCAGGTACTGGTATGTGCACAAAGCAACATGGCAGTGGACTGGATTAGCGAGAAGCTGGTGGACCGCGGCCTCAACGTGCTACGCATAGGCAACCCCACGCGTGTGGACGACAAGATGTTGTCATTCACCTATGAGCGTCGCTTCGAGGCTCATCCTGAATACCCTCAGCTATGGGCTATTCGCAAGGCCATTCGAGAACTGCGTTCGCAACGCAAACGCACGGACAACTGGCATCAGAAGATGGACCGTCTGAAGAGCCGCGCCACCGAACTGGAGATTCGCATCAACGCAGAACTGTTTGGTGAAGCCCGTGTGATAGCATGTACACTGGTAGGTTCTGCCAACCGCTTGCTTGACGGCATGAAGTTTGGAACACTCTTCATCGACGAAGCTGCCCAGGCACTGGAAGCAGCCTGTTGGATTCCCATCCGCAGGGCTGGTCGCGTCATCTTTGCCGGCGACCACTGTCAGTTGCCGCCTACGGTGAAATGCTATGAAGCGCTGAAAGGAGGACTGGGACGCACCCTGATGGAACGCATTGCCAACCTAAAACCCGAAGCAGTCACGCTGTTGCGTATTCAATATCGCATGCATGAGGACATCATGCGTTTCTCCAGCGACTGGTTCTATCATAACCTCATGATTGCGGCACCAGAGGTAAAGCATCGCAGCATCCTGGATCTCGACATGCCTATGACGTGGATTAACACCTCAGACTATTCTGAAACCCCAGAACACTCCGAGGAGTTCATCGGCGAATCATTTGGTCGTGTCAACAAGACCGAGGCCGAGCTGACATTACTCTCACTACAGGCCTACTTCGAGATGATTGGCAAGCAGCGCATCCTGGACGAGAGACTGGATGTGGGCATCATCTCACCTTACAGGGCTCAGGTGCAATACCTGCGCCAGTTAGTCAGGAAGCGGGAGTTCTTCAAGCCCTTCCGCCCACTCATCAGCATCAATACCGTGGACGGTTTCCAAGGACAGGAGCGCGACATTATCGTCATCTCGCTGGTGCGTTCGAACGAGGAGGGACAGATCGGTTTCCTGCGCGACCTGCGACGCATGAACGTGGCCATCACCAGAGCACGTATGAAGCTCATTATATTGGGCGACCAAGAAACGATGACGAAGCATCCCTTCTATCGCAAATTATGGGAATATATCCAGGCACTGCGATAATTTTCCCGCAAATGTTTCGCCATTCCAAAATAAAAACGTACTTTTGTAGGCTAAACCTTTCTATAAATGATTACGACTATGAAGAAAACGTTACTCTGCCTGGTGACCCTGGTCACAGCATTAACAGCTGGCGCGCAGGCACCCAACAACACAGGGACCTATTATGCTGGTGCTCAAGGCAAAAAGGGAGCCGAACTGAAGACTGCCCTCTATCACATCATCAACACACCTGCAGTGGTTGACTACGATTCTCTGTGGCACGCCTACCAGTATTCTGATGCAAAGCCTACCGATACAGTACCCATCATCTGGGATATGTATTCATGTAAATCGGCATACTCCATCTATACCACACTTCATAGAAACGGTAAGGTTACCGACCCTGAGGGAACGAAGGGCTTCCAGCGTGAGCATTCTTTGCCAAAGAGCTGGTTTAACCCTGCTGCCAAAAGCGGAAGCAGCTTTACCTACAAGGACATCAAACCCATGTACTCGGACATTGTGCACGTCATCCCAGCAGAAGGCATTGTCAACAATAAGCGCAGCAATAACCCTTATGGAACCAATAACGGTGAGTGGTACACTTCAGAGGAGGGATTCAGCAAGATGGGTGCTTGTACTTTTTCCAGCGACTACACGGGCCGATGCTTCGAACCCAATGATGAGTACAAGGGAGACATCGCCCGTATCTACTTCTACATGGTTACTGCCTATGAGAAGAAACAACCTTCTTGGAGCGGAACGGAAAAGGGAATTGGCGACCACTGCGGCACATGGACAGGTCCTATGTTTAACTTAGAAGACGAAGGTGTCTATCAGCCTTTTGCGCAATGGGCTTTCGACATGCTGATGCAATGGTCTAAGCAAGATCCTGTAAGTGAGAAAGAGCTGGCACGAAATGAAGCTATTTACCAACTGCAGGGCAATCGCAATCCCTTTGTGGACTATCCCGGACTGGAGGACTACATATGGGGGGAGAAAAAGAATATCGCCTTTAACTATGGTGGCGAGATCATAGAGGACGACGGCGCTATGGCAAGCAACTGCAACATACTCCTTAACGAGATGACCTTTGGCACCAACTGGAGCAGCACAGACTATATGCGCGACTACTACACTCGCATACCCATCTCAACGGAGAAGAATGGCATCACCGTTACCTTCTCTTATGGTATAGAAGGCTCTCGTATGTATTGCGACACCACTCAGATTCGTCTGTACAACAAGAACACACTGACTTTCAAGGCGAAGAACAACGGCATCAAGCGCATTGAGTTCTCTGTGCCAGAGAAGTCGGAAGACAAGGAATTCATTCCTTCTGTTGGTAACATGAACGGAAATGTATGGACTGCGCCACAAGACACACTGGTAAGCAGCGTTGAGTTCACATCAACCTACACCAGCAGTTGGCCTGCCACCAACGCCAACAAGCACATACAGATAGAAGAAGCACGCATAGAGGTGCTGAACGAACCTGTCATAGACAGAATATCCTCTGCGGTGGATGCCAACGACAGACATATATATAATATGTATGGAGTTCGGGTCAGCGAACGCAACCTGCGTCCTGGCATCTTTTTCTGCAGCAACAAGAAGTTCATTGTAAAGTAAGTAAGAACAATAAAGTTATCATACTATGGGAATATTTGGAAAAACAACAGCCCTCATCATGCTGACGCTGACAAGCATCAGCCTATGGGCACAAGGACCTAATAATTCAGGTACTTATTATCAGAATGCCGATGGCAAGAAAGGCGAAGCCCTAAAGACGGCACTTTGCGTAATCATTAATCCTCATACAGAACGGACATACAAACAACTATGGACCGATTTTCAATCTACCGACATGCGTGAAGACGGAAAGGTATGGGATATGTACTCTTCTATCACCAACTATGAATTCGGTACAGATCAGGCCGGCAACTTCTCAAAAGAAGGCGACAAATACAACCGCGAGCACTCTTTCCCAAAGAGTTGGTTCAATGATGCTACACCTATGTACACGGACCTGTTTCATCTCTATCCCACTGATGGTACAGTAAACGGCAAACGTGACAATCACCCCTTTGGCGAGGTAGCCAACCCTTCCTGGACTTCAGCAGAAGGTTTCAGTAAGCTTGGCACATGTACATATCCTGGATATTCGGGAACTGTATTCGAACCCAACGATGAATACAAGGGCGACTTCGCACGCACTTATTTCTATATGGTGACCTGTTACGAAGAGAAATTACCTAACTGGTATGAGAACAACCCTGAGTCCCAACCCACGCTTGACGGAAATACGTATCCCGGACTGAGCAGTTGGCAATTGGAAATGCTGATGAAATGGGCTAAGAACGACCCCGTGAGCGAGAAGGAAACAAATCGAAACAATGCCGTTTATGGCATCCAGCGAAACCGCAATCCCTACATTGATTATCCAGGATTGGAGGAATACGTATGGGGGGACAAGAAGGAGGAAGCCTTCAGCTATAACAACTATGGCAACACCGATGGCATCACCAACTTCCGCTATACCATAACCACAACGATGCAAGGAACCTACAACTTGCAGGGACAACGCATAAAGAATCCCGCAAAGGGACTGTATATCATCAACAGAAAGAAAGTATTTATAAAATAACAAACTATATTAAGAAACCATATTATGAAAAAGACACTCATGCTGCTCTTTGCGCTGTCGACAGCACTAATGAGCAGCTGGGCTCAAGGGCCCAACGACTCTGGTACATACTACGAGAATGCAGACGGCAAGAAGGGAGAAGCCCTGAAAACCGCATTATACAGCATTATCAAGAACCACAAGACACTCAGTTACTCTGGACTTGAGGAATACTATAAGAAAACCGACATGCGTCCTGATGGATGCGTGCGCGACTGGTATTCCAACATCACCAGCTATGACTGGAACGACCACGGCAACGCAAGCGAGGGATCCGGATGGAACAAAGAGCATACCGTACCACAAAGCTGGTTCGGCGAAGCCAGTCCCATGAAGAGCGACATTATCCATGTTGTGCCAACAGATGCCAAGATCAACAACATGCGTTCTGCCTATGTAATCGCAGAAGTAGGTACCGTAGAAAAGCATTCTGCCAACAATTACAGTCTGCTTGGCTCATGTAAGACGCCTGGTTATAGCGGAAAAGTATTTGAGCCGAACGATGAGGTTAAGGGCGATATCGCGCGTATCTATTTCTATATGGCCACCTGTTACCAGGACAAACTGAAAAACTGGACGAAGGGCGAGGTGAAGAAGGTATTCACAGACGACGCCTACCCCGGACTGCAACAATGGTATCTGAACATGCTCTTCCAATGGTCAAAACTTGATCCGGTTGACGAAGTAGAGCGTGCAAGAAACGATTCTGTAGCGAGAAAGGACGTACAGGGAAACCGTAACCCCTTTGTTGACTATCCCGGATTGGAGGAGTACATATGGGGCGACAAGAAAGAAACGGCCTTTAGCTATGATAACTATGACGGGGGAGATATCCCTGCAGACATAGTTAGACAACCTGTATTCACTCCACAGGGAGGTACCTATACCGAGAGTGTCACCGTCAACATGAGTACCTCTACGATAGGTGCAACCATCTATTACACCACCAATGGCGACGAGCCTACAGAAGAAAGTGCTATCTACACCACTCCTCTCACATTCACCGAGACCACAACATTGAAAGCCATTGCTGTGAAAGAAGAGAAGAAGAGCAACGTCAGCACAGCCACCTATACTATCAAGGAGAAGTCTCAAGAGCAGCCAGTGGACGGCACCATCATGCTGAACAACAGTTTCTTCAAAGTCGCATGGTCTGGCGCAAAAAGTAGCAACAGCGAGGATGTATTGAAGGGCACTCAAGGCACCGTAACTATTACCTATTCGCTGGGAAGCAGCGCAAACATGTATTGCAACGACAGTCAGATTCGCATGTATGGCGGCAATAGTCTGAAAGTGGAAACCAGCAATGGGGAGTTTACGCAACTTGCCTTTATGACCATTGACAGCACCAAGAAGATGACTGCCGACAAAGGTTCTTTTTCCAGCGACTACGTATGGACAGGAAAAGCCAGCGAGGTAACATTTGAGGCAGAAGCCAACCACATTAAGATTAGCGGAGTAAATATCACTTTCGCCCAAGAAGCGCCCGATGCAATCCACACATTGGAAAAGAGTAGCGACCAACAGCAGAACATCTACAACATGCAGGGACAGCGTGTAATGCTGAAGGAGAAAGGACTCTACATTATTAACGGAAAGAAAGTAATTCTGAAATGAACGAGAAAACCCGCAATTTCATTGAGAAGAACATGGATGCCGACGTACGTCAACTGGCATTGAAAGGTTGCCGTGACAAGGAGGTTGATTTGAGTTTGGCACTACGTCAGATTGCGGGACATCAGAAAGCCCGTCAGAAGTTGCCCTCATGGGCAGCCTCTGACGGGTTGCTCTATCCACAACACCTGTCGTTGGAACAGTGTTCCAGCGAACAAACAGCGAAATACAAGGCAGACATCTGTCGTCGACTTCTCCCTTCATCCAATACACTCGTTGATCTTACCGGTGGCTTTGGCGTTGACATCTCGTTTATGAGCAAAGCCTTTGAGCAAGCCACTTACGTGGAGCAAAATGAAGAACTGTTCAGCGTAGTGGAGCACAACATGGCGCTGTTAGCCCCCAACGTAAAGTGCATCAACGGTGATGGTGTAGAAGTGCTACACCACTTGAGCCACGCTACCATGATATATATGGATCCGGCGCGCCGCGATGCTCATGGTGCACGGACTTACGGCATCAGCGATTGTACACCAAATGTACTGGAACTGCGCGACGAACTATTGCAAAAGGCCGATGTAGTCATGCTGAAACTATCGCCAATGCTTGATTGGCGCAAAGCTGTGGAAGACCTTGGACAACAATATGTCAGCGAGGTACACATCGTTTCATCTCAAAACGAATGCAAGGAATTGCTGCTCGTCCTGAAAAAACAAGCCGAAGACATGCAACTATTTTGTGCTAATAACGATGAGACATGGCAGGTTCCGCGCTTCATCCAACAAGAACCTCCCCACATAAACCCATCCGAAGCACGATTCCTTTACGAGCCCAATGCCTCCATCATGAAAGCTGGTTGTTTCAAAGAGGTAGAACAGGTCTTTGGCGTTAGACAATTGGCTCCAAATAGCCACCTATTCGTTTCCTCTGAGAAAAGTGCCACTTTTCCAGGCAGAAAGTTACGCATTTCGACTGCTATAACTATGCAAAAGCGCGAGCTAAGGACCGCACTCCAAGGCATAGACCGTGCTAATATCACAACAAGGAACTTTCCACTTACTGCCGTACAGCTTCGCCAACGTTTAAAACTGAAAGACGGCGGTGATCATTACATCTTTGCTACCACCCTCCAAGATGGCCAACACATTTTGTTTATCTGTCAGCGCTGACTTCTGCATATAGCATTTCGCAGACTGCCTTTATTCTTCAATTTACAAGAAAAGATATAAAAAATGGCTTCATTTTGCTGATATATCCAAAAAAAAGTGTACCTTTGTAAGTTGAATTAGCAAACTTTTATTCACCCAAAAACGAAGAAAATGTCATCAGTTACGATTGAACGAGTGACCGACAAGAAAGGCCTCAAAGCCTTTATCCAACTACATTACGACCTTTACAAGGGCAGTAAATACGATGCGCCCAATCTATATAGTGACGAGGTTCACACGCTAAGCCGCGACAAGAACTCTGCCTTTGAGTTTTGTGAGGCAGAATACTTCTTGGCATATCGCGATGGTAAGTTAGTAGGTCGTGTGGCTGCTATTATCAACCACCGCTACAACACCCAGTGGCAGCGCCCTTGCGTTCGTTTCGGATGGCTCGATTTGATTGACGACATCGAAGTTATGAAAGCCCTGCTCAAGGCTGTGGAAGACTATGGACGTGAGAAAGGCATGAAGGAGATTATCGGTCCATTAGGCTTTACCGATATGGATCCTGAAGGCATGCTTACAGAAGGCTTCGACCAATTGGGTACAATGGCAACGCTTTACAACTATGCCTACTACCCCAAACTGATGGAACAGATGGAGGGCTACGAAAAAGACAACGACTATGTGGAATACAAAGTCTTTGTTCCCAAAGAGGGCATGCCAGACAAGATGAAGCGTGTGGCAGAACTCTGCATGTCGCGCTATAACCTGCATGTCAAGAAGCTGAAGAAAGAGGACGTTTACGGTCCAAAGAAATACGGTTATCGCGTGTTCGAGGTCATTAACAAGACATTTGGCCATCTGTATGGCTATTCAGAGATGTCCAAGAAACAAATGGACGAATACGTGGACATGTACTTCAAGTTCATTGACCTGGAGATGCTTTGTATCATTGAAGACTGGAACACCCCCGACCACGACTGCATTGGTGTGGGCATCACCATACCATCACTAAGCCGTGCATTACAAAAATGCCGAAACGGACGCCTTTGGCCTTTCGGTTGGTGGCACCTTATAAAAGCTCTGAAATTTAAGAAGACCGACATCGTGGACTGTCTGCTTATTGGCATTCTTCCCGAATACCGTTCAAAGGGAGCCAATGCACTACTTTTCTACGACCTCATCCCCATCTATCAGAAGTATGGATTCAAGTGGGGCGAAACCCACGTGGAGATGGAAACCAATGGTAAGGTGCAAAGCCAGTGGGGCTACTTTGAAAACGAGCAACATAAACGTCGCAGATGTTATAAGAAAAGTCTATGAACGAAGAGAATATCATACAGCAGCAACAAGCCTCCGTTGACTATAACGACGACAACATCCGCACCCTGACGGGTACGGAGCACATCCGTCTGCGTCCAGGTATGTACATAGGACGTCTTGGCGACGGACAACTGCCTGAAGACGGCATCTACGTACTATTAAAGGAAGTCATCGACAACTCTATTGACGAGTTTAAGATGAAGGCTGGCGATAGGATAGAAATTAATGTAGACGATCAGCTACGTGTCAGTGTGCGTGACTATGGACGCGGCATTCCTCAGGGAAAAATGATTGAGGCTGTCAGCGTACTGAATACTGGTGGTAAATACGACTCAAAGGCATTCAAGAAGTCTATTGGCTTGAATGGTGTCGGTGTAAAAGCCGTCAACGCCTTAAGTAGCCACTTCGAGGTACACAGTTATCGCGATGGAAAGGTTCGCAAGGCCGTGTTTGAGAAAGGAAAGCTAAAGAGTGACACTACTGAAGACACACAGGACGAGAACGGAACTTATATTTTCTTCGAGCCCGACGACACGCTATTCATGAACTATAAGTTCCACGATGACATCGTGGAGAATATGCTTCGCAACTATACCTATCTGAATATAGGTCTGGCCATCATGTACAACGGTCGTCGTATTCTGTCACGCCGTGGATTGGAAGACCTATTGAAGGATCGCATGAGCGCAGATGCCATCTATCCCATCATCCACTTACAAGGTGAGGATATTGAAATAGCTTTCACCCATGCCAATCAGTATGGCGAGGAATACTACTCGTTCGTAAACGGACAGCACACCACACAGGGCGGTACTCACCAAAGTGCCTTCAAGGAGCATATTGCCAAAACCATCAAGGAGTTCTTCCAAAAGAACTTTGAGTATGGCGATATTCGTACGGGAATCGTAGCAGCCATTGCCTTAAACGTTGAGGAGCCCATGTTCGAGAGTCAAACCAAGATCAAGCTCGGTTCTCTGACCATGGCGCCTAATGGTGGTGTATCGATCAACAAGTACGTAGGCGACTTCATCAAACAGGAGGTGGACAACTATCTGCACAAGAATGCTGATGTTGCCGAAGCTATGCTGCAGAAGATTCAGGAGAGTGAGAAAGAGCGCAAGGCTATGGCCGGTGTTACAAAACTAGCCAGAGAGCGCGCCAAGAAAGCCAACCTACACAACCGCAAGCTACGCGACTGTCGTATCCACTATAGCGATGTTAAGAACGACCGCAAAGAAGAGTCAAGCATCTTCATTACTGAGGGTGACTCTGCCAGCGGAAGCATCACCAAGAGTCGTGATGTGAATACGCAAGCCGTATTCTCATTAAGAGGAAAGCCCCTGAACACCTTTGGACTAACCAAGAAGGTGGTTTACGAGAACGAGGAGTTTAACCTTCTACAAGCAGCTCTTGATATTGAAGAAGGACTTGACACCTTAAGATATAACAAAGTGATTGTAGCCACCGATGCCGATGTTGACGGCATGCATATTCGTCTGCTCATCATCACTTTCTTCCTGCAGTTCTTCCCCGAGCTTATCCGCACAGGTCATGTCTATGTTTTGCAGACCCCCCTTTTCCGCGTACGCAACCGCCGTACAAAGATTAAGAACAAGAAAGTGCTGGAAGACGGTAAAAAGACCGACTTCATCACACGCTACTGCTATAACGAGGAGGAACGTGCAAAAGCCATTGAGGAACTAGGTCCAGACCCGGAGATTACTCGATTCAAAGGTCTTGGTGAGATTAGCCCCGAAGAGTTTGCCGGCTTTATTGGTCCGGATATCCGTTTGGAGCAAGTGACACTTCACAAGACAGACCAGGTACAGAAACTCTTGGAATACTACATGGGCAAGAACACCATGGAACGCCAGAACTTCATCATCGACAACCTTGTCATTGAAGAAGACCGTCCTGAGGAGGACATTTACGCATAGCTATGCATGCCCCCCAGAACGAAATTCACACCGAAATAAGTCATTAAGATACTCAAGAACGCCAGTGATGCATACAGATGGAATGCCACTGGCTTTTTTGTCCACTTAAGCGAACCGCCATGTAGAAGCATGGAATAAATGAGCAATGTTATCAGCGCCCATGTCTCCTTGGGATCCCAACCCCAATAGCGTCCCCACGACTGATTTGCCCAAATAGCACCAATAAAGATACCTGCCGCTAAGCAGAACACCGCTGGGTAAAGCATCAGCCGACTCATATACGTCAATTGACTAACCGCAAAATGGTCCGTTCCCTTCTTCTTTATAAGAACCAAAGCTGTTACGCCGTTCAACATAATAAAAGCCAACAGCGAATAAGCCAGCATGATGACACACACATGTACACTCAACAAAGGCGATGCGAGTACCGGCATCAGCGGTGTTATCCGTGGGTTTGATTCACCCATCATGGCAACCAACAGTGTTAGACCAGCCAACAAAAGACCGAAGGGAATAGTTAGCGGATAGCGTCGTTGCATGAATAAAGTGATGAATAGCGTACACAACGACATAAACTGCATGGTTTCATAACCATTTGACAAAGGCAGATGACCAGCAATGTAACCTCGCAAGGTGACTACAAACAGCAGATAACATAATGCCAATAGCACAACTATGTTCAGCCCAATAGTCACCCACCGCCTCAAAGGCAGACCTTTCACCCAGAAATACAGGCAAATAAAGAAGCTCAGGATACCCAGCGTCATCAGCGCCATCGCTAACGGTCGCGTATAGTCTGCCGTATTGTAGATCTTCTCAGCCCGGAACAGATTATCAGAAGGTAAGAAGTCCTTCGCCTCTTTCTGCTGATAATCCCTCATCTTATCAACAACTTCTATAAAACGACTATAATCCTGTTCCCAAGCCAGTTCTCCTATATAATCCATTGACTTTCTTATAAAGAGCCACTTCTCCTCAGGCATATCTGCAGGAAGCTTACTGGCTTGCGTCAACCATTCCACATCATGCTGCTCGTTGACATAAGGATATATCTTCAGCTGTTCTCCATTGAATAACATCAGGAGAATATTCAATTTCTCATCGGCAGCTAGAATATCACGGGCCTGACCAACCTGTTCTCCCGAACGAATAGCTTCTAGCGAAGATTCTAACTTATAGCCATCAGCACCATGAAAGTCCTTATAACAAGCATATTTACCATTCACACCTATCAAGTCTGCTACCGACGACTTTATCTTTATAACAGGCTCTTCCGTCCACTCCGTAGGATAAAGACACCATCCCAACAACACCTGTTCAGCAGTCAGTCCCTCATACGAGGCCTTGCCATAGAGTTTCACAGTAAAATCCTTCGCCATGGTCTGAAGCGGACATATACGACCATTATAATAGACATACAGGTTTCCAAATCTCGATGCCACACTGTCAGGCACCGTCTTTGGAGCCGCATAAAGCGATAAAGGAAACATCAGCAAAAGAACCATCATCTTTCGCTGGGACAAGAGTTTTCTGAATCCCTCTTTTGGCAATACCAACAGAAGTAGCATACTGATAAAAAGCAAAGCATAACCCACATAAGTGGTACCAATGCCCCAAGGGTCATAGCTCATCAACAGACGCACGCCCTTCAGATCACTATCATATCCCGACTGATAGAAACGGTAGCCACGATATTCCCCAATCTTGTTCATGGACACATGAAGATTTGCCTTTTCTGCACCATCTTCTACCACAGCTACATCAGATACATAGTCCATTGGCGATTGCGTGCCGGGATAGTTCTCTACATGGAATCCTGTGAGTCTTAAGGCAAACGGAAGCTGGCTTTCACTTTGTTCATCAGAGTCAGAATAGGTCATCACCTCTTCTTCCATTCGCAGGCTGACCTTGCCCTGCGTACCCCACACATGTGTCACGTAAGCCCCTATCAGGATAAACACAAATGCCAGGTGAAGGAGGAATACAAACGGACGACGGATCAACTTACTTTTTATAATCAAGAACACAGATGTCATTGCGATCATTGTCCATAAAAGAATCATCCACCATGAGGTGTAGATAAATGCACCATCAGGAATAATTGTTGCCGTGGCGAGCAAAACGATCGCCACGGCAAGCAACAAAAAGGGAATATGACTAAATCTCATCAAAAGGTATTAAATGCTATTAATGAACTTAACTACAGCATCGCGCTCACTCTTCTTTAGCTTACGGAATTTTTCCACAGCTCTGCGAGCGTCACTATTCTGACAACCATGCCACATGATAGCCTCTATCACATTACGAGCACGACGGTCGTGCAAACGGTCTTGGTGGTTAGCTACCAGCATTGACAAGCCGCGTCCCCACAATGGTGTGGTACGGCACCATCCTGTGCGAATATCGTTCACCATGTACAGCTTATGCTGAACCATGTCAGTGTAAGGCCATATCTTCTGCTTGGGATAGCGTGGCATATCAGTATCCTTGGTAAACATACCATTAGGATCCTGGATATGATCATCACCTGTGGTCCACGAAGGACGGTGACAATAAGCACATCCTATCTCCGTGAACTTCTGCTTGCCTAACTGGAACTCAGCTGTGTTGGCATTACGAGCAGCCGGTACAGCCAGTCCACGATGCCATATCATGAAGTTCTTATAATCCTCGTCAGTCATCTCAGCCGTCTGCTCTTTACTGGTCAGGTAGTTATATATATCCTTCTCCACATTACCTGTCTTGTTCCATTCGGGATAATACTGATAGAAATCACGCTGCACATCAGGGTCTTTCGAAGACGTCTCTGCATAATATTTACCTGCCAAATCAAGGTAATGATAACGACGGTCCGAACGAGTCACATTAGTGATATTCCAGATAGCATTAGCTCCTGCCGCATCAAGTACAGGACCACGACTCAATGCATAGGTGAAACGGCGCACCCACTTCTTGCCAGGAGACAACGCATTGGTGTACCATCCCACATACTCACCATCCTTATACATGGCCGGATTCAGATTGACACCCACTTTCGCCTCCTTGGCATATTGGGCTATAATAGAATCCTCTGGAATAGCATCCAGCAAACCAGTACCATAGATACCGATGGTTGCCTCCAGTTTCACGCCTATTTCCGAAGCGTCAACCTCTACATCCTGACCATTACGTGCTACGATAATAGGTGAATAGAATGCTTCAGGCTTGATACTTACTTCTGGGTAAATCAAGTCATAGGTCTCACCATCATCAAACTTATTACCCCATTCATCCGTATATTTCTCCCATTTAATGCTGATGCCATTCTCATCAACTGGAGCCTTAAAAGGAGCTACAGCCATGGTCTGCGGCATACCGGCAACAGACCTGATATAAGCCTCAGTCTGCTTATCGTAAATTACCAGCAAGTAGCCATTACCCTGATCGGTAGCACGATAACGCTCCATGCGTTTGCCGTAACCATAGCTGGGGTGACAATACAAACATCCGTTACGCACCATCACAGGTCCCAATCCATGGAAAGCACCATCAGGATTCTGGTTGAAGTCGCGTTCAAACTGATATTCACCCATTTGGAACTCATGTGCAAAACCTTGTTCCTCTACTGCGGGAGAAGGTTGTTCGAAAGCCGACTTTGAATTATTGAACGTTGTTCCCAACTTACCACCCGCATATACCTCCTCAGGGTCGAAGGTTGCAGGGACATCCTCTGACGAAGCCGTCTTGTCTTCATCAGAACATGCTGTTAGCAGGGACACCCCCGCTAACAGCATCGCACTTAGCAAATACTTTTTATTCATAAGAATTATGTTATTGATTCTCCAATTTTCCTTTCAGGGCATCGAGGGTTTCGTCCAAAGCATTGAGAGCATCGATAGCGACACCTGCCGATGCATCCATATAGTTCAACACGAAGGGGCGCTTCATACTGTTAATCTTCTCAAGCGCATTCTCCAGTGCAGCCTTGACAGCAGCAGCCTCGGTAGGACAATAGGTAGCGCAATAAGCCATCAGCGAACCAGCAGCAGGTTCACTGCCACTGACAGACAAACCGCCATAGAGGGCATGCTTGCAACTCATAATGTTATCATAGAAGTCCTGAATAGAGTTGTAGGCATGGGGCGACTCAATATAATTGGTATCATCACCATGGAAAGCAGAACCAATCTTACCTTCAGCCACCTCACCAATAATATCCTGACAACCAGAGATAATCTGGATAGCACCCTCTGTAGCACTCTTCCAGCGTGAACCAGCATTGCCGGCATTTTTCATTTCCTCGCCAAAGTTATCCTCAGGCTCCAATTCTTCATCGGCCAGGAGTTGCTGACGAGCCTCCTTCACATTATCGGTACCCTTCCAAGCTGCTTCCAGACGACAAGCAGAGAGGTAGAGGTCGGCAGCCACCGACTTCACGAAATAAAGTTCGTTGGCTGTGAGTGCATCAAACTGACGTGGCTGTCCTTCACGGAAGATTACATACTCCATAGCATGGAAGCCTGTGAAGTTCTGCGTTGTTGCTACACTATGATCAATAACCTGCTGGTCATTTTCCTGTGTCAGGTCAAACTTACCCATATAGAAATTAAAGACCGTCACATCAAATGGCCATGTATCGATATGAGGGTCAATGCTGTAGCCAGAAGCAGCACCAAAGAGGAACGCCTCACTCCATTCCCAGTCCTGACGTGCTTTCTTCCACTGATCGCACACTTTCACAAGATCATCCTGTGAATCCATGTCTTCCACCAATGTCTGCAATTCTTCGCAGTCATCGGCCAATTGCTCATAAGTAGCAATAGCGGTTTTCTCTACGAACTGCTTGTTTACGGCAGCCAATGCCAACTCCTTGGCAGTAACGTCGCCATCACTGTTGTCATCATCGTCACTGCATGACACAAGCCCCATTGTCATTGTACATGCTGCAACCATCAGCATAGCATACTTAAAAATCTTTTTCATAAACCAATAATATTTTAAAATTCTAATTGCATGTCATTTAAAGGAACCAACCTGTATAGGCAACACCCAGATTCAGACTTGGCTCATTGTTATAGGGCGATTTAAACTGTCGGCAGCTGTATTCTGCCTTTATCACCACCTGTTTCACTGGATAATAGTTCACACCAACAGCCACACGATTCTTCTTACACCATTGATAAGCATCCTTATTATCGCCCGATGCCATTGCATCATAATACTCGTAGCGTCCGAAGAGATAGAGTTTCTGCTGTTCACGGTTCAGACGTTCTATCTGAGAGAACACGTTGTAACCTGCTTCTATACCTGCAGCAACAGCACTTTCACCCACAGGCTGGCGTTTCGAGGGAGAACCATCCTGCAAGGTATGTTTGGGGAAAGAATTGTTGAATGTGGTGATGAGCGATGCATCACCGAGATGAGCATAGTCAAAGTTGCCACGCACAATCCAGTTCCAGCGGTTCAGCATAAAATCGAATGCTCCTATGGCCAGTGCGCCCTTACAATCATCATACTTTGTCGCATTATGGCTCTTAAGCGTATTGTTGAACGAATGGCCATAATAGCCACTCACGCTCAATCGAAGACCAGGAATCGAATAGTTGTCTATACGAACAGCACCAGCGTAGCTGTTAGCTATTTTAAACTCATAAGAACTGGTGGCGCCGTAATGCACAAAACAATCAGCACCAAAACGCTCTGAGTCGAGTCCCGACAGGAACTGCACCTCGTAGCGCCAATCCTTCAGGCGACCAAACAACGAAACGCCAGTCTGGTGCCATGTGCAGGGAAAAATACTATTCTCACCTTCTGGTCGATAGACCGTAAAGAACTCTGTGGGCATGTGATACTTGTTCGTGGCTCCCACTGGAACCACTATCTCACCAGCACGCAGATTCAGCGCCTTCGAGAACGATTTCTGAATCCAGAACTGTTCCAGTGCCACTTCGCCGCCCTTTTCTGTCTCAGCCTCGTATTCACCACTCTCGTCAGCATCCATCTCCACGGCGCTCTCCGTACCACCATGCTCAAACTCCACTTCCATGCCCATACTCCATCCATGGCCAAAATCATAGCCAAGATTCAAAGTGACATGAGGGAGATCCATACGTCCATGAGAAGGGTCGTCTTTGTGTTGATCAGGGAATTTATAACGGTTAAAGTGTTCACTGTAGAAGTTACGGCTGGCAGTTGCCTCTCCGTAACCACCAATATGCAGTTTGCTGGTTGATTCTTGTGCCTTGGCAGCAAAGATGCTTGCCACAGACATACACATGATTAAGAAAAATTTATTCATTTTACTTTTTTAAACACATTTGCGGCTGCAAAGGTACAGCGGTCACAGAAAATGCGCAATACTCAAAAATCGTGATTTTGACAAGAAAGTATTGCAGATATCACTAAAAATGTCTACTTTTGCAGTCAAATAATAATAAATAGGTATGAAGAATCAAAAGATGTATGAGGCCGACGACAAGATGATATCGCTGATACGCGATAACTACGACCTCCTGCAAATGCTGGGAAGCTTTGGCATCAGTTTAGGATTTGGCGACAAGACAGTAAAAGAGACCTGCGAGGACAATCACGTGGATACTTACACGTTCCTTGCCGTCGTAAACTTCACTATCAACGGCTATACTGATGCAGCGAACGATACTCAATTGTCGGTACCTACCTTGATGCGCTACCTGCAAGCCAGTCATGCCTACTATCTGGACTTCCAGCTGCCATTCATCCGTCGCGAACTGGAAGAGAGCCTCAACCCCGACGACTCACTGGGACAACTCATCCTGCGTTTCTACGATGCCTATGCCCAGGAGATTCGCCGTCACATGCAGTACGAGCAGAAAACATTGTTCCCCTATGTACAGTCGCTTATTGACGGTAAGCCCACCGCGGACTATAGCATTGAGACTTTCTCGAAGCACCACGGTGCTGCCGACAAGAAACTGCGCGAGTTGAAGCTACTCATTATTAAGTATTTGCCAAGCGACGGACTGCACAACAACAAACTCACTGCTACGCTCCACGACATCTACGACAACGAGGAATGGCTACACCAACATGCCATGGTCGAGGATCACATTTTCGTACCTGCTATCCGTCGTTTGGAAGAGGTGGTGAAGCAAAGCGATGTCACCAAGAACATCTCCGACATGGTCTTCAAGAATAGCGACCAGGATGCCATCTCCGACCGTGAGAAAGACGTTATCATCTCACTGGTTCAAGGCATGTCCAACAAGGAGATTGCCGACCACCTCTGCATCTCGGTCAACACGGTGATTACCCACCGACGCAACATCGCACGCAAATTGCAAATTCATTCTCCTGCTGGTCTTACCATCTATGCCATTGTCAATGGTCTGGTAGATATTAGCAGCGTCAAACTATAATTCTCGAAAATGATAAAGAAATCATATATCATCATGGCATTGGCCTTGCTTGCACAAACGGCCTTTGCACAGAAGAACAATAGCACAGAGAACAACCTGCGCAAGCTGAACTTTGCCGAGCAGGCCATCAAGAACCTGTATGTTGAAGAAGTCAATGAGACAAAGCTGGTGGAAGATGCCATTCGCGGCATGTTGGAAAAACTAGACCCTCACTCCAGCTATTCCACACCCCAAGAAACCAAACAGATGACCGAGCCACTGAACGGTTCGTTTGAAGGCATCGGTGTGCAGTTCAACATGGTGGAGGATACGCTACTGGTCATCCAGCCTGTCACCAAAGGACCATCTGAGAAGGTCGGTATCATTGCCGGTGACCGTATCGTTCATGTGAACGACACCGCTATTGCTGGCGTTAAGATGACAAAGGAAGAGATTATGCGACGTTTGCGCGGTCCTAAGGGCACTACGGTGAAGCTGGGCATCCGCCGTCATGGCATCAGCGACGAACTGACATTCATGGTGAAGCGCGACAAGATTCCCGTTCACTCCATTGACGCCACCTATATGATCAAGCCCGGCATTGGCTATATCCGCATTGGCAACTTCAGCGCCACCACCTACAAGGAATTCATGGAGAGCATGGAGAAACTGAAAGCGCAAGGCATGAAGGATCTCATACTCGACTTACAGGAGAATGGCGGCGGTTATCTGCAGGCAGCTGCCGATTTGGCTGGCGAGTTCCTACATCACGGCGATATGATTGTATATACCGAAGGCCGCAGGGTGCCACGCCACGATTATACCGCTCCTCGCAATGGTAGTTTCCTGGATGGAAAAATTGTAGTACTGGTCGATCAGTTCACAGCATCAGCTGCCGAGATTGTGACAGGTGCCATACAAGACCACGACCGTGGTATGGTGGTTGGTCGCCGCACCTATGGCAAAGGACTCGTTCAACGTCCTATTGACCTCCCCGACGGTTCTATGATTCGTCTCACCATAGCCCATTATTACACACCTTCGGGTCGCTGCATACAAAAGCCTTACGAGAAAGGAAACAGGAAGAGCTACGATGAAGATCTGCTAAATCGTCTGAAGGCTGGCGAACTGACCAATGCCGACAGCATCCATTTTGCCGACTCCCTGAAGTTTGAAACGCTGAAGGAGCACCGCACCGTATATGGCGGTGGTGGTATCATGCCCGACTATTTCGTGCCATTAGACACCACCAAGTACACTCGCTATCACCGCGAACTGGCAGCCAAGAGTGTCATCATCCAGCAGAACCTGCGCTACGTGGACTCACATCGCAAAGAGTTGAAGAAGCGCTATCCCGACTTTGCCGCTTTCAAAACAGGCTTTGAGGTTCCGCAGTCGCTTATTGACCATATCATCAAGGAAGGTGAGAAACAGAAAATCAAGCCCAAGGATGATGCCGAGCGTCAGCAGACCATGCCTTATCTGCGTCAGCAGCTCAAGGCACTTATTGCCCGCGATTTGTGGGACATGAGTGAGTACTTCTCGATTATCAACGACAGTAGTGATACTGTGAAAAAAGCACTCGAGTTATTAACCGACAAAAAATAAGCACTATGATAACATACAGCTCAGAAAACGTGAAGTTTCCCGCCATCAAAAGGCGCGAGACAACAGCATGGATTAAGAAGGTTGCTGCTACCTACGGAAAGAAAATTGGCGAGGTGGGCTATCTGTTCTGCGACGACGAGCATATCCTGGAAGTGAATCGCGAGTACCTGGGACATGACTATTACACCGACATTATCACCTTCGACTATTGCGAAGACGAAGTACTCAACGGTGACTTGGTCATTTCACTCGATACCGTTCGCACCAATGCCGAACTTTTCAACAAACCATACGATGAAGAACTGCACCGTGTGATTATCCACGGCATCCTGCATTTGTGCGGCATCAACGACAAAGGTCCGGGAGAACGCGAGATTATGGAAGCGGCAGAAAACCGCGCACTTAGTCTTCGTTAGACGGCAGGTAAGCGCTGACATCCACGCCGAAGTGCTGCAGTTCGCGCACCATCGACGACGAGACGCTCGACAACTGTGGCTCGCTGTATAGCAGGATGGTCTCTATCTCGCCATCGGTTATCTGACGGTTGATATCGGCCTGTTCACGTTCGTACTCAAAATCCTTCACCGAACGCACCCCTTTCACGATAAAACGCGCACCTACGCTGCGGGCAAACTCTACTGCCAGTCCATAGTAGGGCTTCACTTCTATGCGCGGCTCGTTGCGGTAGAGACGGGCTATCGCTTCCATGCGCTCAGTAGCCGGTGTCAGTCCAGGCTTCGACACATGGTCTCCCACAACTCCTATCACCAGACGATCGAACAGCGGCAAGGCCCGTTTCACAACAGAGTCATGACCTATTGTGAAAGGATTAAAACTGCCAACAAATATACCAACCTTCTCTTTCATGGGTACAAAAGTACGTAAAAAAAGGCAAGAAACGAAACTTTCTTGCCTTTTTTGTGCACTTACTTACTCTTCTTCAGGTTCAAATCCTTAGACAGCTCCTTGAAGAAATCGTGATTAAGGATAACGCAAAACTGCTCCAGTAATTTAGTACTGATATCCTTACGGGCATAAATATTATAGATATTAGTGCGCTCGCAATTAATGATTTTTGCTACGGCAATAGCAGAGACATGCTTTTCTCTCATCACCTCCTTGATTCTGTTTCCTATATGCATAGTTCACGTGGTTTGAAGTTAATTATAATCTATATTTGTTTCCTATATTGCGAGGGTGTCATATCAAACACCTGCTTAAATATTCGACTGAAATAAGCCACATCGTCGAATCCGCATTTCTGTGCCACATCGCCGATAGGCATGTTGACATCGGCCTTCAGCAGTCGCTTGGCTCGCGACAGTCGCAACTGCATAATATAGGTTGACGAGTTCTGGTTGGTAATAGCCAGCATACGTCGATTCAGCTGACTGCGACTCACTGCCATCTCCTTAGCCACACTTTCCACATCAACGTTACCACTGGCCATCAAGCGGTAGACCACATCCACCAAGCGGTTCATGAACTGACGATCTTTCTGCGAGAGGTTCTCCGCAGCTATCTCATGATTATTGTCTATCTGCGCGAACTTCTGCTTGAGCAGCTTCTGTCGCTCAATGAGCTTGTGCACCCTGATAACAAGTTCCTCAGAGTTGAATGGCTTTATCAGATAAGCATCAGCCCCTGCCTGCAGTCCTTTTATCTTATCTTCCTCGGTTACACATGCAGAAATAATAATCACTGGTGTGTGGTTGATTTGTTCATGGCCTTTCACCTGACGACATAGTTCCAGTCCATCCATATCACCAGGCATAAGCACATCAGTAATAATCAAGTCGGGCAGATTCTCAAGGGCCATCTCCAGTCCCTCTTTGCCACCACGTGCATAGATAAGTTTACTGTGTTTCAAGTGAATACCTATATAATATGCCAAGTCTTGATTATCTTCAACGATAAGAATCTTCGACGACTCCAGTGTGGAAGGCTCCTTACTAAACACCTCACTGTCAATAGGCATTTCTTCCTTTTCAGGCTTTTGACGTGGTGTAACGTCCATATCAGTAGCACCGAGCGGCTCCGCCTTTCCCTCATACCTCATGGGCAGACGCACCGTGAATGTACTTCCCTCGTTCACCACACTTTCCACAGTCACGGTTCCCTTCATAGCCGCAACCATCATCTTCACCAAGGACAAGCCAAGACCTACACCTGATTCGGAAACGGTGTGGTTACCATGGAAGAACGTATCAAAGACACGGGGTAGCATGTCGGGTTCTATACCTATTCCGTTATCCTTCACCTGAAGAACAAATTCAGAATTACCAGTCACTTCCAGGATAACATCGATATTACCATACTGCCCAGTGTACTTGATGGCATTCTCCAACAGGTTTGAAAGAACACGGTAGATATAAACCGGGACGAAGTCCATCTCTATGGCTGTAAGCGAATGATGAAAAGTAAGGTGTTGGCGCTTACTGTCCACACAAGACTGATAGTTCTGCATGATCATACCCACATAGGTCACAATGTTGCCATGCTTCCACTTAGGTTCACCAATGGCGGAGTGCACTCGTGATATTTCAAGCACATCGCTGACAAGGCCCAACAGAGAATCTGTCTGACGAACAATCATCCTGGCAGCCGTAGGAGCAGGTACGGAATTCTCTGCATCGGGCTTTTCCAGTTGAAGTCCAAGACCGTGTATCAGGGAGAGAGGTGTACGTAATTCCTGAGCAACATTTGCAAGAAAGCGCTCACGAACTTCCATTGTATGACGCATCATGTGGCGTCTGTGTCTTCCTACGTAAATTTGGTAAAACAACAAACATAAGGTGAAGACCAACAACCCCACCACACAAAGCAATGCCAAAAGAAGTACATCCCGACTGAAATGTGTCACATTACCTTGTCCCGTCACTGCTAAAACATGCAGCGAAGGAAAGCACAGGAGGCACACCATGATGTATCGAGTTTTGGCAAACATGTTATTGAAGTTTATCTTCCAATAGGTTTTTATGCTACAAAATTAATAAAAAAGATTCCTATTTTACAATTTATTCAGAGAAGTAAGTAGTTTCTATTACAATAAGCGGATACATAGTTTTTACCTTCGATTTAGTTGAGTATCAGTTAGTTACAGAAATACATGCACCTTAACTCCAAAAATAATCTTTTAAAAATGGCTGAAAAATCCAAAATATAAGTGTAAAGACAGCCCTGCAGGATTATATAAAAAACAAACGATTGTAAATATGCAAGGAAGTTACTCATCAAACAATCCCGGCTGCATAATACCACCTGAATAGGGATTGCGTCCAAAGTGGCGGTAAGCCAAATCGGTGACCATACGACCGCGAGGCGTGCGTTTGATAAAGCCTTCCATGATAAGGAAAGGCTCATAGACTTCCTCCACTGTGCCAGCATCCTCGCCGATGGCTGTAGCAATAGTGGTAATACCCACCGGACCACCACGGAACTTGTCGATGATGGTAAGCAGGATCTTGTTGTCTATCTCGTCTAATCCATATTTATCAATATTGAGAGCCGTCAGCGCTATGCGCGAGATGGCGGTGTCAATGGCACCATTGCCCTTCACCTGGGCAAAGTCTCTGACACGGCGAAGCAGGGCATTGGCTATACGTGGCGTACCACGACTGCGACCAGCTATCTCCATCGCGGCATCTTCGGTGATGGGTACACCCAGAATAGAGGCCGAACGCTCAATGATGCGGGCCAGTGTCTCAGGATCGTAATACTCCAAGTGCATGTTGATACCGAAACGGGCACGCAGAGGTGCCGTCAGCAAGCCACTACGGGTTGTTGCGCCCACCAGGGTAAACGGGTTCAGTTCTATCTGGATAGAACGGGCAGAAGGACCCTTGTCTATCATGATATCGATGCGATAGTCCTCCATGGCACTATAGAGATACTCCTCAACCACGGGCGACAAGCGGTGAATCTCGTCGATAAAAAGCACGTCGCGCGGCTCCAGCGAGGTCAGGATGCCTGCCAGGTCGCCCGGTTTGTCGAGCACCGGTCCACTGGTTATCTTAAAGCCCACGCCCAGTTCGTTGGCAATGATGTTCGACAACGTCGTCTTACCCAGTCCAGGAGGGCCGTGTAAGAGGGTATGATCCAGTGGCTCACCACGATACTTGGCAGCCTCAACAAACACCTCCAGATTCTCCACAATCTTCTGTTGTCCGCTGAAGTCACCGAATCGCAGTGGTCGCAGCGCGTTCTCGAAATCTTTCTCGCCGCCACCAGCATACCGTTCTTCTCGTATATCGAAGTCTTCGTCCATCATTTGCGGTGCAAAGATACAAAGTTAAAATTAAATTTTGGCCATTATTTTTTGAATTTTGGCCAAAATTTTAAAAATTCTGGCCAAAATTTATTTTCGTAGTTGAACTAAAAAGAAAAGGTCGTGCACCTTTTGGAGCGCACGACCTTTAGTATTAGAATGAAAGATGAATTACTTCACAACGGTCTTCTTGCCATTGATGATGTAAACACCCTTCTGGGTCTTGTTCACCTTCTGTCCCTGAGTGTTGTAAACCTTGCCAGCCTTGGCAGCAGCCTCGATGACGTTGATGCCATCAACAACCTCGTCCTTCAGACCGTCGATAGCATTCTGTAGCGCAGTCTTGGCAGCGTTCAGACTCTCAACGGTAGCATTCTCGGCAGCGAGAGCAGTCTCAGCATCAGTGATAGCATTGCTCAGAGCAGTAGCACTCTCAGAGGTCTTACCAGTAGTGTCGATAGCCTTAGCGGTAGCAATCAGAGCAGCCAGACTATCCTTGGCAGCAGCCAGGGCAGCCTGTGCAGTGGGATCGCCCAGATAGATCAGGCGGAAGTTATCAGCAGTAACCCAGTCACGGTCGAACTTCTTCTCATCCTTAGACACGCCAAACTCCAAGATGCCGTCTTCACCTACAGTAACCTCAAGTTCTACCTTGTACAGGCCCAACTGGAAGTAGAAGATGGTCTGGTCGCAACCATCAGAGAATTCGCCAATCTCAGAAGTACGTCCAATACCAGGAGCCTTGTCTTTCTCTGTTACGATGTTTGGCAGCAGGATAGACTGGTCACCAGCATAGAATTTAGGCAACTGTGCGGGTTCGTTACCATCTGCAATCAGACGAACCTGATTTTCGAAGTCACCATCACGATAGTAACCCTGCATGCTTACCTTGTACTTACCGGCTTTCAGACCACCGAGTGTCTGGCTGAGTTTGCTTGATTCTGTGTCATAAGACTCACAAACAAAGTCGATATGGTTACCGCCACGGCCAAAGATGCTGAAGTTCTCCATGCTCCAGTTATCGACAGCTGCACGCTGGTCGAAGCCAGGATTCTGAATCTTGTAAGATACATCAACAGGATTCTCTTCTGTAGCCTTGGCTATCAGTGCATCGCGATCGGCAACGCTAACCAGAATCCACTGGTTCTCAGGCAGAGCACTGTCATGACGGTCTGTGTGAACGATGTTGTAAGTTGTCGTGTCATAACCCAGCAGATCTGTATTGCTATCGGTACGAGCAACAGCATATACACCATCCTGACCTGCAGGAATCAGCGTCCATGTGGTCGTTGCATTGGTATCCATATAACCGTTGTAACCCATGAAATGATTATCACCACCATTCGACAAGTGGGTATCAATGCGGAAGTTACCATCTGTACCGGTGAGAGTCAGAAGCTGTCCGGGGAAGCCTACTGCACAGTGAGCGCCCCAGTCGTCAGCGCCACAGAGGAAGCGCTTAGCACCTACGTTGTACAGATAGAAGTCACCCTCGGCAGGCTCGTTACCCTTGAACACATTCTCCTGTACATCAGCGGCATTCACACGGCGAGCGATGCGCAGTGCGTTCAGTGCATTCTCTAATGGCACAATAGTCGTTGACTCGGCTATAGCCTTCTCGGCAGCTTCAACATTAACAGATTCAGCTTTAGCAAGTGCGACAGTCTTCTTCAGAAGAGTAGCATCAACATCCTGTGCTGCACTCAGGGCAGCCTTAAGTGCTGATATAGCAGCTTTAACTTCATCTGCCGATGTAGCGGTAAGAGCTGTCTCAGCGGTTGTAATAGCAGTTGCAAGATTGTTGGCCAGAACTGTTGTAGTAGATGATTGGTCGTATTTCTTAGCATCGGCAATAGTCTCTTTAAGAACATCGATATACTCATCAACACTTTCTTCGAGCGTTGTTCCAAGATAGTTCAGGCGGAACTTATCTACCATCATCCAAACGGTCTTGTTAGGAGCATCCTTAACCAAGACACCTAACTTGATGCTGCCATTCTCTGCAATCTCGAATGGTGCTGTTGCTACCTTATAGGCAGTCTCCTTGTTGGCTACAGCATAGCTGAACTGGGTGACGCCATCAATAATCCAGATGCCATTAAGGTCTTTACCTGCAAAATGACCTGCACGCTCACTATACTGCTCTGAATAGATAGAAGGCAGCTTAGCAGTTGCGTCATTAGCATAGAGCACACCATACTGTTCGAGTGTGCCAGCGTTGTACTGGTCTAACAATTCGCGGCTCAAACCACCACTTCCTGTGGGGCTCTCTGCAGCACGAGCCTCTACGGTATAGTAACCTGCGGGCAGACCAGAAACAGTCTGAGAGAGGTTTATCTTGGTCATATCCCAAGCCTCGAACACACTATTCTGACGGTTATCATCGAAACGTCCGGCTTCCCAACCTGTGCCGCCATTATCATTATCGGTAATAGTCCAGTTAGCCTGACGACGGGTGTCCTCGTGAGAGAACTCATTACCACGAATCATGAACGACAAATCCTTAGGATGAGCAACCGTAGCCGTCTTCGCAAAGTCAATACGCTGCTGGCGTGTTACAACCTGCCAGGTGTTCTTCACGGCATCGCCATTGCAAGTCAGCTTATCATTGTCACCTGCACGGAGGTAGTTATCGCCTGACTTGATATAGTATGCCTTGCTCATGCCATCAGTTTCTACAGGCACGAAGGTCCATGCAGTCACAGCATCGCCAGTGTCAAGGTACTGGTTGCTGCCGTTCATGCTGTTGTTATGACCAAACTTAGGATTAATCTGCCAGCCTTCTCCGCTCTTAATCAGCTGTACGTCGAAACCGATTGTACCCAATTCTCCGTGAGTGTTCCAGTCGGCAACGAAGCGGTTGTTTTCCTGCAGCCACATGCCTGACTCTACATTATAGAGATAGAACTCATCACCTTCCTGTACTTCAACACCTGCATAGGGTGACAGATCCTTACCGCCCCACTGAGTCTTGTAAAGCACGGGGTGTCCGCCCTCCTCAGCACTGAGGAACCATACGTAAGGAGCAGCCTCAGCCAACTTAGCATAGACAACACCATTGGTGAAGTCCTCGATGTTCACCTTGTTCAGGGCAGGCCATGAAGTTACTGCATCGAAGCAGTTTGTAATCTGGATATTGTTGCCACGAGCAAATGACTCTGAGCCAACGCCCGTTACACTACCCATGTTATAGCAGTTCTCGGTAATAGCGTCGTTGCCGAACCAGCCTGAGAGACCACCGGCCTCGTTACCTGACTTGATAGCACCAGCGTTGTAGCAGTTCTTAATGGTCAGCTTCAGCTCACCAGAGGTGTTACAACCTACAAGACCACCCGCATTCTGGTTGACAGTCTCTACAGAACCCTCGTTACCTAGCTGAGCCAGCAGAGCAGTACCATTACCACTTACATGTCCGACGAAAGCACCGGCATAAGCCTTGGCCTTCACCGAGCAAGATGCATCGATGGTGAAGTTCTTGATCACCGCACCATTGTCCACCTCGTTGAAGAAACCAACGCCCTGAACATCGGGCTGATCAATCACCATGTTCTTCACCACATGACCCTGACCGTCGAAGGTACCCGTGTAGTGGGTGGTGGCATCGCCAATACCAGTGAAAGTGACATCAGCAAAGTCCACATCGGCAGTCAGACGAGCGTTGGCATCGCCATGACCATCGTTGACATAAGCAGCAAACCACTTCACGTCGATAGCCTTGGCCAGGCTGAACACACCCTCTTCTGCAGCTAAATAGTCAGCATCATACTGTCCGCAAGCTGTGCAGAAGCCATCAGCAAACTGGTGCTCGTCGCGAGTAGAACCCTCCGTATTAGAATAAGTAACGGTGGTACCCTCTTTAGCATTGCCAGCACAATCCAGCTGACCATTAGCATAAACAATAGCAGTACCGAAAGGATAAGGATGAGTATCAGCATTTTCGCCAAGCTTCTGGTACCAAACCACGTCAGTGCTCTTCTTGCCATTAAGCTCATAGGCCAACAGACCAGAAGTGAGCCACTCTGCGGTGTAACCTTCAGGTGCACCGGCGTTGTCAGTATTTTCAGCATTCAGGTCGTAAGCATTGATGCGTACAGGCTGGTTACCACGAGCCAGACTGGTGCTTCCATCATAGCCGCCTGTAGCCTCAATGCGACCAGTGTTCCAACAGTTGGTCAGCGTCACTTTGGGAGTCCATGCGGTGAAAGCGCCATTCTCCGTACCACCAGTAATATTACCTGTGTTATAACAGTTCTTGATTTGCAGTTTCAGGAAGTTACTGAAGTCACGAGCCACGAAGCCTGCGTTATTCGTGGTAGAGGTAGCAAACGACATCTCATTACCAACATTTTCAATCAGCACAACATCGTTGTTGAAATTGTTGTGGTTAATACATCCGATAAGAGCAGCCACATTAGCACCACCGGTGCCCACCATCTTACAACTGCTATCGATAATCAAGTTCTTGATGACAGCGCCACCCTGACAAGTACTGAAGAAGCCCTGCTCCTTCTTTGAACCATCAATCGTCATGTTCTTTACACGATGACCCTGACCATCGAACGTGCCAGCATAGTTGGCACCATCCACACCGATGGGCACGAAGGTATAGTCGCTGAGGTCCAAATCGGCTGTCAGGCGTGCATTGGCCTGTGGGTTACCGCTGTTGACAAACAGTGCAAACCAGTTGTACTGCTGCTTGGTGGCAATCTCATAGAAGCCCTCCACAGGGGTGAGGAAGTCAGAATTCATCTCCTTACACTCAGTACAGAAGCCCCACTCGTCCCACTGGTGCGCATCGCGCTCTGCCTCTACCTGCGTATTGCTGTAGGTAACACCAGCCTTCGGTGTGCCGTCACAATTCAGACTGCCATTGACATAGACCACTGCACTCTCTTTTGCCAGGGGCAGAGGAGCAGCATCGGTGCCAATGGTCTGATACCACACGGGCGCAGTGCTCTGACTGCCGTTGAGCAGGAAGCAGATCTCGCCACTGCCCAGCTTCTCGGCCGTCACCTCTGTAGCGTTCTTCGAGTTGTTCAGATTCTGCAGACCCACGAAATAGCAGTTTGTAACCGTAGCTGAGTTACGTACAATCACGTCATTGTCAACTCCTGAGGCCAGATTCAGCGTACCTGCCATCAGACAGTTCTGAATCTTCACCTGCGTGCCGCCATTGTCAGGCCAGCCCAAAATGCCGCCACTGCCAGCACGTCCTGGAGCGTTGATAGTGCCCAGGAATGCACAGTTGCGGATGGTCACATCATTCTTATCAGAGATGCGAGCCACGATACCACCATGGGTACCATCGCCACCATTAGTGTCGTTGATGGTGACCGTAGAAATACAGTTCTCTACCACTGCTTTCTGCCAGATGCCAGAAACCACACCGCCGGCCAACTGACCGCTCGTGGTGATGGTTCCTGCTACTGTCAGGTTCTTGATAGTAGCGCCATTGATACGGCGGAAGAGTCCGCACTCACCATCTTGTCCAGTCTTATCCATCGTGAAATTGATGGTAATGGTATGTCCCTGACCATCAAAAGTTCCCGAATAGGCATTACTGGGAGCGCCCACCATCACCAGTTCGCTAAGACTGAAGTCTTGAGTTACCACAGCATTGAGCTGGTGCTGCCTACCATCGCTGTTGACGATGGCGGCAAACTCACTCCAATCTTGTGCCGAACCGATCTGATAGATGCCGTCCACAGGCTCAATCGCCATAGCACCCACGCTTGTTAGCCATCCAATGGCCAATGCAAGCATAAATCTTAGGTTCTTTTTCATAATTAAATGTTTTAAGTTAATAAAAAAGTTATTGATAATTAAAAATACTCTTCATCAAGTTCTTCCTCATCTGCCCATATGTCATTGTGACGGCGGGACAGACCAACGGAAGGATTTGCGGGAGTAGGATCGGGAGTAAGTCCCGGATCGCCATCAACCTTACCAGAAACAGCCATTAGCTGTTGCATCTGTATTTCCACCACTGTAACTGCTGGGGATACATATATCATTTTCTTCATAGTCATATACCTTATTTATTATTTAACTACCTGTTTCTTTCCGTTTACGATATAGAGTCCTTTCTTCAACTGAGAAACCTTGCGACCCTGCATATCATAGACAGCAGTCTGAACCTTCAGCAGTCCGTCCTCAATAGAAGCAATGCCTGTCGTCTCTTCGTCGATGACAAAATTCGTTAAGCGAGCACCACTACCCGTGTTGTGGAAATAAGCGCGGAAGGCCTTCAGTTTACCAGTACCATCACTTGGTGTCAGCTTATTGCCTGCAGCCACGAACAGATCGTTAGTCACAACAGCTGTTGGCTGATAGATACCAGTGAAGGCATAGCCACCCTTTGTTGTTGCAACAGGATCAGTAGCATCGAGGTCAACAGTCAGTTCCTTTTCACTCATAGCCTCAGAAGGCATAACCAGATAAGCCTTACCAGCCTCAGTTGAGGTAACCGAAGTGAAATTCAGCGTTTCGCCAGTAGCACCAGTCAGTTCAGCTACCTTAGCAGTAGCACCAAAGAGTGATGAAATCTGTGTAGCATTCAGTGCAAATGGCAAGCAGATGGTGTTCCATGTATCTTCTACAGTGGTACGCTTCAGTGTCAAGGTAGCGCCAATCTCACTTGAGAAACGGTTAGGCACATTCTCGCTCAGCACTTTCTTGGCAGGGTCATAGAGCACAGGGTGAGCCCAGCCCTCATATTCCATGCGCCAAACATTTCCGCCCTCAGCATCATACAGACCTGCGAACATAGCACCCATTTGTGTCTCATCACCAGGATCAGTAATCTTACGTCCATCCGCAAATGCAGCACCCCACGTACTTTCATTCTGTCCCCAAAGACCTGTACCATAGTCATAGCAGTTAGTCAGATTGATACCATTACCACGTGAGAACTGATTACCCTCTTGGAATCCATGAGTACTTCCTGAAGTGGGATAGCCAGCAATGCTATAGCAGTTCTTCAAAACTGCATTACTAAGCCAACCAGAGATGCTACCGCTCTCACCAGCCAGAGTTCCTGTTATAGTACCAACGTTATAAACATTTGTAAGATGTACGGTACTGTTATCATAACGACAACCCACGATACCACCGGCATTAGCATTCGTTGCCGTAATAGACCCCTCATTACCACAGTTCTGAATATAGATATTACCAGAACCACGAATGGCACCAATCAACGCAGCTACCGCGTTCTTACCTGTAAAAGTACAGTTAGAAGCAATTGTCAGATTCTTTAGCGTTGCACCATCAGCTGCCGTATTCACCAGTCCCACACCAGTACCGTTCTCAACATTCATTGTCAGATTGCTAATGATATGGCGCTGTCCGTCAATTGTACCAGTAAATCTGTTAGCATCAGTCCCTATACCAGAAAAGTTTGTCACCTCAGTCATATCTATATTGGCTGTCAACTTTGCGTTGACAGACGCATCTTTACGAGCTGTCCATTCAGCGAACCAATTCAACTCCTTTGCGTTTCCTAACTGATAATAGCCATCGGTCAAAAAGGCAAAGCCTGACTGAATCTCATCACACGTAATGTCGTCATGCTTATTATCACAGAAGCCTTTATCGCTATAATGATGGGCATCACGTATAGAGGCTTTTTCTTCATTTTCAAAAATGGAACCAGGTTTTGGCATTCCATCGCAATACAGATAGCCATTAGCATAAACTACTGCAGTGCCAAAAGGAGTTGGATAGGCATCAGTTCCTATTGCCTGATACCAAGTAGTAGCACCACTGACAGATCCATTCAACAGATAAGCCAACTCACCACTTTCTACCTGAGATGCTGATACATCTGCACCATTAAAACGATTCGCATCATTTAGCTTTGTCATACTGGTTAGAGTGGTATAGCAATTATCACAGTACTCACCATTGCGACCAAACACACGATTGTTATCACCCGTCAATGTAAGTGTACCACCCACAAAACAATTTGTGTAGTGTATGCTACCACCAGAATGTGCATAACCAATCACACCACATGTTCCATAATCAGCAGGAGCATTAATAGAACCTACAAATGCCACATTTTGGATTGTTGGCACATCGTAAGCAACTGCAATGAAACCGCCGTGTGTACCATCTCCACTATGTGAAGAAGCCATATTAGTAGCCACCACAACATTCTGGATAACACTTGCGCCACGAGAGACACTTACCAAGCCTCCCATCTGATAACGATCTGTAGTTATGCTACCTTCAACTTTCAGGTTTTTAATCGTAGCACCGTTAATTGAACGGAAGAAGGCTAGATTGTTATAACTACCTTCAATCGAAATATCACTCATCGTATGACCTGCTCCGTCAAACTCGCCCTCAAATCTGTATTTATCGCAAGACAAAGGGAAAAAACCATCTGTTGAGAAATCAAGGTCAGATGTCAACTTGGCTTTATAATTCACTTCTCCAGATGTCACAGCACCCGCAAACCAGTAGTAGTCATCCACACTGCTAATCAGATAGTAATCACCATCCTTTGAAGGCTCCGTCAGCTTTTCAGCCTTAATCTTCGTTGTGGATGTATTAAGAGTCACTTTATAAATGCCGTCTCCAGCCACACGGAAAGAGTAATCGCCTTCATTCTGGTTGTTCTTCAGAGGCTTTTCTTCCGAACCGAGCAAATCGCCATCTGTGGTAGCCCACAGGCCGCCCCATCCTCCATCTGGAATTCTAAAGCGATTATCACCACCAGTAATCTTACCTGTCCAAATCCAGATATTATCACTTACTTTCATCATAGCAACAGGTGAACGTTGCGATTCGCCCGTATTCCACCCACTTGCTGTCGCATTACCTACTACATAATGTTCCTCAGCCAGAACATCTCCTGCCGTCCACATACAAAGGACAGAAAGAATCATTAGTTTTAGATTTTGTTTCATATTCATTAGTATTTGTTATTGGTAAATCATTATTCATGTTAGTATAAGGTATATCTGAGGTGATTCTACACTCACCTCAGATATTTCTTTCCATCTTTAATATAGATGCCACGAGTGGCAGTCTTGATGCGCTGACCGCTCAGGTTGTAGATGCGACCCGAAGCATCGTTAGTGCGCATATTGGTAGTCTTGATACCAGAAACCACGATGCCTGTGTTGTAGAGCACGGCATGGCCACCAACCTCCTCACTGAGGAACCAGATGCCAGGGGCTGCTTGACTCAATGCATTGAAGACCTTACCGTTTGTGAAGTATTCAATAGGACTCTTTGGCATTGAGGCCCAGTTGGTGACAGGATCAAAGCAGTTGGTAACATTGATATTGTTGCCACGGGCAAATGACTCTGAGCCAACGCCCGTTACACTACCCATGTTATAACAGTTGGTCAGTTCGGCATCATTGCCCAACCATCCAGCCAGTCCACCAGCCTCGATATCTGCACTGATAGTACCTGCGTTATAGCAGTTGTTCATCACAACTTTCAGATAATCACCGTTGTTGGCACCCACGATACCACCAGCATAGAAGCTCTGCGCTGTGACGGTGGCCTCATTGCCCAACTGTTCCAGAAGGATCTGTGCATCAGCATCAAAAGATGACACAGCACCAATGAAAGCACCAACTTCATGATTGCCCTTGATGCTACAAGTCTTGTCGATGGTGAAGTTACGAACCTTGGCACCATTACCAACAACAGCAAAGAAGCCAAAAGGCTGGTCACCATCTGTCTGTTCCATAACAAGGTTGCTGACAATATGACCCTGTCCGTCGAACTCGCAAGCGAAAGGCTTCTCTGATGTTCCGATACCTGCGAAGTTGACATCCTGGAAGTCGATATCTGCAGTCAGACAAGCATTCTTCTGTCCTTCCACTCTTGCATAGGCAGCATACCATACAAGGTCAGCAGCAGTACCCAGTTCATAGACATCGCCTACAGGCTGCTTATAGTCCATATCGGGCTGACCACATACGGTGCAGACGCCCATCTCCCACTCATGGGGCTGATAGACAATCTGAGCATTGGCATCGTTGGTGAAAGAGGTAGAGCCTAGAGGCTTACCATCGCAAGTGAAAGAACCTGCAGGATAAACAAGACCATTCTCCACACCGCATGGAACGGGCACCAAATCGGTACCGATGCGCTGCAACCATACACCAGCAGGCTCACTATCATTCAGCAAGTAAGCCAACTGACCAGTAGAGGCAATCTCGGAAGATGCAACCTCTCCCTGAGCAGAGAACTCTCCGTTGTCCATCACATAGACCTTATCCAGGCTGTTGCTATTACGAACCACAGCCATTGAGTTGCCACTGGTCTTCATGGCCTGGGCAGCTACCAGACAGTGAGAGAACGTCACATTATCACCACCATTGGCATAGCCCAGCAAACCACCATTACCTGTAGCATTGGGAGTGTTGATGGTACCATAGAAACCACAGGCAATCATGCTGCCCTGGTCGTGCATATAAGCACCGATACCACCAACGGTAGCATCGTCACCACTAGTGCGATTGAAGGTGATATAGCTGGCACAAGCCTCAATCTTAGAAGCGCCACGCGAACCAGCAAAGATACCACCTGAGCAAGAGTTGTTCTCGTTCTGGATCGTACCGTCAGTAATCAGATGATGAACATAAGCATCCTTCAAATAACGGAAGAGTGCTACGTTCTTCTGATTAACATGATAGTTCACAGTGACACGATGACCCTGACCATCGAACTTACCCTGATAGGCGTTCTCATTATCGCCGTCGCCAATCATGTCCTGATAGTTGCTAAAATCAATATCTGCAGTCAGACGTGCATCGATGGCACGGTTCTCACTGCTGTTGACAAGTGCTGCGAACCAGTGTAGGTCATTGGCAGAAGCCAACGAATAGACACCTTCGCCATCTGCTGTCAGGAAGTCGGGCTGAAGGGCTTGACAAGCAGAGCAGAAACCCGTACCATCCCATTGGTGAGCATCGCGAACGGTGCCTTCAGAAGAGTTGCTGAAGGTTACCTCACCCTTGGGTGTGCCGTCACACTTCAAAGTACCGTTGGCATAGACAACGCCTACGCCCTGAGGTGAAGGAACAGCATCGGTTCCTATGGTCTGAAACCAAGCGGGAGCATCACTCTGACTGTTATTCAGCAGGAAGCAGAGCTCACCACTCTGTGCCTGAGCATCAGTAGCTGCAATACCACTATGATCGTTCTTCAGTCCGTCGTAGCTACCAATGTAATAGCAGTTCTCTGCAGAACCATTGTTACGGAAGAGAATATCATTATTGTCATTCTTCAGTACGTTGAGCGTAGCTGCAACCAAGCAGTTGCGAATCACGTTTCCGCCGTTGATCCAGCCTACGATACCGCCACAACCATTACGGTTAGGCGCATTGATGGTTCCAAAGAACGCACAGTTCTCAATGACATTCGTTCCGTTCACATCCTCAAAGCTGCCGCAAATACCAGCATGGGTAGCATCACCGCTATTGGTATCGTTGATAGTGACATAGCTAACGCAATTCTGAATCTTAGAACCGCTCTGCCAGAGTCCACCAACAAGACCGGAAGCCAACTTAGAAGTGGTAGTGATGGTTCCCTCGACGATGATATTCTTGACGGTAGCACCATTGATACGACGGAAAGGAGCCACACGATCCTCGTTCAGATTATAGTTGACAATCAGTTTATGCCCCTGACCATCGAACGTGCCACGATAGGGTTTTCCACCACCGTTGATACCCACCATGTTGTTGCCACTGATGGTGATATCAGCTGTCAATACAGCATTCAGTTTCTGGTTACTACCAGTGTTGTGCAGCGTACAGAACTCATTCCAGTCCTCCGGTGTACCAATCTGGTAAACACCGTCAACAGGTTCGATAGCCATAACAGCAGTGCTTGTTAGCCATGCCGAAGCGATGGCCAACAAGATACTGGTTTTATAATGTTTCAACTTCTTTGTCATATTGTAAAGGTTAGATATTATAAGGTTATTGATATTGGTTTGTTGTCTAGCTACTTCTTGACTTTCATCGTAGCCTGATTGCCCTTCTGCCATGCGGAGTATTGTACCTTTCCGCCTTTCACGTAAGCAATACGTATGGTGCGTGCAGGCTTTTCCATCTGACCCTCTACCTTATTTATATTAATAGAGAGCTGTTTTTTGGTGAGCGTAGCTTCAAGAGTAGAGAGTGCATAGTTGCCATCTCTGTAGGAGAATCCGTCACCCTCATCCTCGTAAAGTTGTCCTTTGGCCTTTCCATTGGCATCAAGACAAACGAAGAGGGTCAGCGAATCGGTAGTCATCTCAGTGGTGCTCTGAGCGAGGTTTGCCATAGGAATGACAGAACCTGGACGCTGGCGAAGCTCCGACTGGAAGCTATCGGTCTTTGCCTCAAGGGTAAATGGCTGCCAGTTGCCACCCTCGGGCTGTGCAACGTTCTCTGCCCAACGAGGAGTAATCATAAGGTCTCCACCCAGCAGGAATGCGCGATCTTCCTTACGAAGTGAGAGGTCCTTGGCATCAGCCATGAACAGAGGTCGCATAACGGGCATTCCGTCTACACTGGCTTCACGGAATGCGGTGTAAATATATGGCATTAGTTTATATCGACGTTCTATAGCTGTGCGGCAAACATCAAGTACCTCTGGGGTATAAGCCCAAGGCTCCTGGTCCACACTACCATCAATAGTATGGTTGCGCACGAAGGGGAAGTAAACTCCCATGGCAGTCCAGTCGGCCACCAGTTCACCAGTAGCGCTCTCACAGAATCCACCTATATCGGGACCATTGAAAGGCTGGCCAGAGAGTCCGAGTGTCAGTGTCATAGGTACGCTGAGTTTCATCTGCTCTACAGAAGAGAGGTTATCGCCTGTCCATGTGGCAGCATAGCGATGACCACCCAGGAAGTTTGAGCGAGAGAGGATGAAGGGGCGCTTGTTGGGGTTAGCCAAGAGAAGTCCCTGACGACTGGCACGAACCATGTTCAGTCCGAAGACATTATGGAAACGAGCATGAGGACCAGGCTGTACACCATCACCACCCAGGTGCTTATTGTCAACAGGCATGGTACCGTCAGGACCACCAAAGACTGAAGGCTCGTTCATGTCGTTCCATACACCATCGATGCCCGTAGCCATGTAGTCCTTATAGAGTGTTGCCCACCAAGTACGTACCTCAGGACGTGTGAAGTCGGGGAAGTGACAAGGACCGGGCCATACGTTACCCACGAATGGTTTTCCATCCTTATCCTTTACCCAATAATCGGCAGCAGTACCCTGATCGTCAACAAAGTAGCCTTCTTCAACCTTCACACCTGGGTCAATCATATAGACAGCCTTGAGGTTCTTGCTGTGAAGATAGTCGTTCAGACCTTTAGGATCAGAGAACTCCTTGGGGTGGAACGTAAAGATCTTATAGGCATCCATGTAGTGGATATCCATCCAGATAACATCTGAGGGGATGCGGTTTTCGCGCAGCTCATCGGCAATCTCCTTCACACGAGTGTCAGGATGATAGCTGAAACGACACTGCTGATAACCCAGCGACCACATTGGTGGAAGCTCCATCTTACCGGTAAGCTCTACCAATGCCTGCATCAAGGCCTGAGGACTCTCACGCTCAATGACAACAACACGGAAGGCAGGACCTTCACTCTCAAAGACCACCTGCTTGTCCTGGGTTGTGATACGTTGTTTCCAGGTATTGTCTGCAATCAAGCCAAAAGCTGTTCCATCCTTACGCACACCCATCACCCAGGGATGGCTCTGGTAAAGATGCGTTCCTTTATCTACACCATAGGCTGGTGTGTCAATATTCCAAAGGCCCACTGTATAACCATTACGGCGCAGGCTGCCTGTTACCTCGCCTGTGCCATAGAAATCAACGCCGTCCTCCACATTGAATGTTGCCACGTTTCTGCCACCATAAGTAGTAAACACGGGCCGTACTTTCCAGTCACTTTCAAGCGGATTGACTGCAAATGGTTCATTCTCGAAAATAGGTGACGGCAAATGTTGTTTTGCATCATATCCATTGGGATAGAACACCGCCACTTTGTCGTTGGTCATAAAAGCGGTCTGAGCCATCGCTACGGTAGCGATGGCCAGACTGCTGAGAAACATACTGACTCTTAAAGTCATCATCATTATTACTAACTAAACAAACTAAAATTTAATACTTCATAATCTTCTTCACACTACCATCGGCCATGCGAACGATGTTGATACCGCGCTGGAGCTGCAGCTGACGAGCACCTGAGATAGAGTAAACGGCCTGAACATTGCTGTTCTTAACTGCAGGAGTTGCCTCGATAGCACTTGCAGAAGCATCGTTTGAATAACCACCATCTTCAGTCTGGTAAACAACACCATGAGTAGCATCGAATACGGGATGAGCGTCAGCACCGAGTGTCTGATAGAAGACAGGTGTCTCTGCGTTCTTATTCAGCAGGAAGCAGAGCTTACCACTTGCCAGATCATCTTCCTCAATCTGCTCTACCTGAGAACCACCCAGTTCGTAGTTATTCTCGAACTTCATGGTGCTGCCACTGTAACGAGCAAAGGTACGGTCGCCATCAACAGCCTCGGGAGCTACAGAACCAGAGTTCCAGCAGTTGATAACCTCACCAACATCACCCAACCATCCAGAGATGGCACCACACTCACGCTGACCAACAATATCACCTGTGTTGTAGCAGTTGATGATACGTACATAAGCCTGGCTGAGGTCGTTCACACCAAGGATACCAGCACCGTTAGCACCCTCAACACCAACATTGATCAAAGCTTCATTACCGCAGTTCTCAATGGTTAGCACACCACTGCCAATAACAGTACCTACGATACCAGCAGAGTAACCAGTAGAGTAAATCTCACATGACTCGTCTACAATAATATTCTTAATAGTAGCAGCGCTAACCAGAGAGAACAAGCCCTTGTTGCCTGACTGAGCGTCAATAAACATATTAGAAATCTTATGGCCATGACCATCGAAGGTACCAGTGAATGGACGCTTCACATCATTAATGATAGGATTCTGGTCATTATCAACCTCACCAGTATCCTCGCTGAAGCGAATACCAATACCCTGGAAGTCCTCAACGTCCTTCATGTCAATATCTTCAACGACATCTACAATCACCTTACCATCAACGATAACACCATCGTTAATGTCATTAGCCAAAGCCTCGAGCTGAGCAGCATTGCGAATGATGCGAGCACCACATACAGAGCAGATATCATTTACATAGTCATGCTCATCGCGCTGCATACCAGACTCATCGTTGGTGTAAACGATATCTCCCTTGGGAGTACCATCACAGTTCAGCGCACCAGAAGCATAAACCATCTTGTGGTCAGCAAAAGGCACAGGATAAGTATCAACACCGAGGTTCTGGCGCCAAGCATCGATAGCATCAGCAGCGTTCAACTGGCAGCAGAGCTCACCAGTAGAAAGGGCATCCTCGCTAATAATATTTACGTCGTTGTCAACTACAGAGACAATATTGTCTGTGTAGTAGCAGTTCAGCTTGTTCTTTACGTGACGTGCAATAACAGTAGAACCATTAGCCAGGTTCATGATTTCTGCAGCAACATAAGAGTTCTTGATAACAGTCTCTACCTCACCATGAGCATAACCGATGATACCAGCGCTACCCTCACAGTCGGCAGCATCCATCGTACCTACGAAAGCACAATTGCTGAAAGTTGGGTGCTCATGAGCCACAGCACAGATACCACCATGAGTAGCATCGCCAGGATAAGTTGCAAAGATATCAACAGCTACGACAATGTTCTCGAACAATGAAGTACCACGAGTTACGAACATCAGACCACCAGCAAAGCGCTGTGTTGTCTCAATGCTACCTTCCACCTTCAGGTTCTTGATGGTTGCATCCTCAACCACCTTAAAGAGAGCAACAGCATCGTAAGAGGCGGCATAATCAACCTTGATAGTATGACCAGCACCATCAAAGATACCAGTAAATGAACGAGCAGCATCGCTCTCCTCAGCAGAGAAGGCATCACCACCGATCATCACATCATTCTGAGTATATGCAGTGAAATCGATATCAGCTGCCAGACGAGCATTCACGTTCTTAACACCAGAGTTAACAAGAGCTGCAAACCAATTCAGGTCCTTGGCTGTCTTCAGTGTATAGAAACCATCAGCGGTGAGTTCCTTATAGTTCTTATCTACAGCATCACAAATAGTACAGATACCATCCTCGAAGGTGTGAGGATCACGGTTTGACTCATTGCTATTAGAGAAAGAGAAGTCATCGCTCTTAGGAGTACCATCACAGTTCAGGTCACCCACTGCGTAAACAACACTATGAGAAGCAAATGGAACAGGATGTTCATCAACGTCAATGGTCTGATACCACAGCACTTCATCGCTCTGGTTGCCATTCAGCTGATAGCAAACCAGACCACACTCCATATCATAAGAATCCTCACTAATCTGAGTACCCTGATTGCCTGATACATCGAAATTGTTCAGACCCTTACCATTTCCGTTACGCCAGAGAGAATTGTTACCGTCCTGACCAATAACATAACCGGCGTGATAGCAATTCTCAATCTTACTACCATTATCGCCTACCCATCCGCAGAGTGCAGCAGCCTCTCGGTCACCTACGATACCACCAGTGTTGAAGCAGGTCTGAATAACGATACCGCAAGAACTGCCCATGCTCACGCCGCAGATACCAGCAGCATTCTGTTCAACAGCAGTAATCATGGCTTCGTTACCGCAACGCTCGAAGGTTACAGAACCGCCACCATTGGTACCACCTGCGATACCGCCAACGAAAGCCTTACCTGTGATGATACATGACTTTCCTACGATTACGTTCTTAATATATGCACCGTTACCGATTACACCGAAAAGACCAACGTACTCGTTGTCTGGCAGTTCGAGAACCATATTCTTAATGTAGTGCTGCTGACCGTCAAAGGTTCCAGTAAACTTACTACTTGTTGATCCAATAGGGGTGAAATCAACATCCTTCATATCGATATCGGCAGTCAAAGCACCACTGATGCTGCCATTACCGCTGGCCACCATATTTGAGAAAGCGACCAGATCCTGGGCGTTACCAATCTGATAGACGCCGTCCTTCTGCTCAATAGCGAAAGCTACTGAACTTGCAATCCAACAAAGGACTGCGAAAAGTAAACTTCTCTTCATAATCATTTGTTTTTAGTTATTCGATATATAATTATTATTACTTTATTAGTTCCGCCTTAACAGTCTCATAGAAGAGATTGACCGTGATGCGATAGCGACCGGGCTTTGAGACCTTCCATTTCGTGTCGTCGCCTCCCGTACGGAACTGTCCGTCGGAGAGAATATCGGCATCAGCCTTATAAGGATGGATGGATTTAGGACTCCAGCGGTCCTGACCCTGGAACTTGAAGCTCTCGGGCTCTTCCACTTCGGGATGACTCTTCAGTTCTCCCTCCCATGTCCACACATAAGGATTGTTGACGTCCTGCTTCATGAGGAGCATCTTACCTTCACACTTCCAACCCACCTCTGTGGCACCACCGGCAATGAACAACTCACCCCAGGGATAGAAAATCTCACCACGCAGCTTCGTAGTCTGTGGATTCACCGTGAAGCGATAGCAGTCATCAGTAACAGAAACCTGCCATGCAGCCTTGGTTCCATCGGTAGTTTCCTGATAGATCTCTCCACGGTTCACGATATTAGCATCGGTCATCACGGGCAACAGGTAAACGGTGTTCTTACCTGCTTTCTTGGTAGTCATCACGCGCACCTCACCTTCAGTCAGTTTACCAGCATACTTAAAGCTGCCGTCACCACCCTTCACGAGTTGCTGAACACCACCGGGGACAGCACTACCTGTAATCCATAAGTTCTGATACTTCTGGGCTGCAACAGTGTTCAAGCCCATCATCAGACATCCTATTGTATATATAAAAAACTTCTTCATCATGTAACGTTCCTCCTCCTTTTACTTTTCAAGGTTTACATTGATCTTCTTATCACATGCGGTAGCAGGCACAAATACCGTAACCACACGACTATTCTCATCATAATTCCAAGTGCCGTTAGCCAGCTTCTTGCCATTCAAGGTAACTGCCGATGGGCAGTCTGTGCTCAAGAACTCCACAGTGTAAGCGCGCTTAGCAGGCATGCCGGGGAATGAACCCTTGCGAGGATGGATGGTCAGGCTATTGTCCTTATGACTCATCTTCACCCATGAATAGGCACCTTCCTTATAGCCCTCTGTGTCGCCTTCGTCCTCATAGAGCGAGGTCTCACCATCAGCACCGGGAACGACCTTCACAATCAGGCGGTCAGGACGCGTATTGAGATTCATCATTGGGGGGTTGTTGACAATCACTGCACCAGCACGATAGAAATAAGGAATCTCAGGCTGTGCATAGCTATCAACGAAGATGCGGTTACCATCAACCACCTTGTTGCGGCACACATCAAACCATTTTCCTTCGGGCAGCCAGGTGCGACGCTCGGCCTTGCCGTTCTTTCCAGAAGGTGTTACAACAGGTGCCACCAAGATATCATCACCAAACATATACTCATCTTCGAAGAGATATGCATTGTTAGCTTCAGGAGAGTCATAGTAAAGAGGGCGACACATGCTCACGCCAGTGTCGTAAGCCTGACGAGCTGCAGTGTAGATGTAAGGCATCAAAGCATAGCGCAGCTTCACAGTCTCAAGCAATAAGGGGAAGTTCTCGTACTTCCAGATACGGCGTTCAATACCTTCCCAGTTGGTGGCGTGGGTGCGGAACACAGGAGTGAACACACCATACTGCATCCAACGGAGGTAGATCTCGGGGTCGTTACCACCAGTCTGCTGGTGACCACCAAGGTCGTGTCCCCAGTAACCGAAGCCCACGTTTGAGGCTGTAGCCGTGAAGTAAGGCTGCCAAGCCAAAGTACCGTATGTGGTGAAAGAGTCGCCAGAGAAGCCAATGGGATAGCGATGACTACCCAGTCCACCCCAACGGTGGAAGATGAGGGGACGATGGTTTGGACGGTTCAGGCGCATATCGTTATAGAATACGTGGTTACACCAGAAGGTCTCACTCAATCCATCCACATACTTACTAGTGAGGTTCTGTTGCCAGTCGAGCCACCAGAAGTCAACACCCTGGTTCTCGCGTGCACGAATAATAGTATTGAACATGTGGTGATAGAACTTAGGATCGGAAAGATTCCAGGGTACCACCTTTGTTGAGGCAGACATGCCCATTGAGTCGCGCAACTGAGTGAAGAGGTCTTCATCGTCATCCACGCCATCAGCAGGGTGAAGGTTGAGCGACACCTTCAGACCATTGTCGTGCATAAACTTAATCAGTGCATCGGGATCGGGAATGGCAGTACGGTCCCAAGTCCATCCTGTCCAACCCTCAGTATGCCAGTCCATGTCGAAGATCATCACATCCATAGGAATCTGATTCTTCTTCACATCGTTCACAATTTCCATGAATTCATCGCTTGTGTAGCGCTGATATTTACTATACCAGTAACCAAGCACATAAAGAGGAGGCATGGGCTGACGTCCAGCAATCTTGATAAAGTCGCCAAGAGCCTTCTTGTACTGATGACCATAACCAAGGAAATACCAGTCGATGGCATCCTTATCTACAGGCTGTGCCACCCACTCTATACCATCCTGGTTCTTGTCGAAAGCAAAAGTGGTTGAACCATCACCACGCTTAGTGCGAGGAGACTCGTCGATAATGCTCCAACCAGCACGTGAGAGCAGACCATTTTCCATTTCCTGACGCTTGTTGTCACCAATCTGACCATCAAGTGTGCGGGTGGTTCCTTTCAGGTTCAGCGCATCGTCCTTACCAGGATACCATGTTACCTGACGTCCATTCAGCTTGAACTGAATAGTGAGCACCTTATCAGAAGGACGCTTGTCGATTCTACCACCCAACTTGTAGCGCAGTGTCAACGCATCGGTTGTGATATACAAATAGCCATCGCGTACCTCTTTGGTATAGCGGGGCACGGGTAGGCGACGATTAACCACGGCAAAGGTGGCACGGTCTTCAAATTTCTGTTTGTTACTGTACTGAATACGAATCAATTCGGGAGTAAGCACGGTGAAGCGTGCCTCGCCGGCATTTACGATTGCGTCGGCGTTTGCCAGAGGGTTCATGCTGTCGGCAGCCTTTACAGGTAGCAGACTTGCCAAGAGCAGAATTGCAGAGAAAATCTTTTTCATAATCTAGTGAAACTCTTTGGTTCTTAGTTTTGGCAAAGTTCGGCATTTTTCTTCAATAATAAATATAATAAAAGAAATGTATAACGTATAAACGTATAATACAAAATATAAGCGCCTGAAAAACAGACGCTTATATTTTTGCATTATGTTGTTTTGTATTAAGGAAATATTGCCTTGTATTTGGACTTTTAGCTATAAAAATGCTTCAAATTTGCATAATCAGCTCCTCAAATCGATCACTATCATAGCGCGAACGGTTTCTAATACGAGTCTTATAGGTATTAATTGTGTGAACAGAGAAATTCAAGAACTTAGCCACACTTTCGCTGTCGGTAACACCCAAACGTATCAATGCATAGATACGCATCTCGGTTGTCAACGAGTGTTCATTCTCTGGCATTTTGCGTTCTTCTTCATCAAACAACTCATTATAGCGCTCTACGAAGTTCGGGAACAACTTCAGGAATGTGCGATCGAACGATTCAAACATATTATCGCGTTCTATATTGAGCGTTGACAGTTTCACCATCATGCGCAGGTCATCATACTGACGAGCAATCAGTCTGTGATCAATATTGGAATAGAGTCTCTCCAACTTAGCGATAAACTCGGCATGAGTATAGAACGAGCGACCGATATAGGCATTCTTAATCTTGTCATCCTCCTTCAAACGTTTATTGGCCTCTTGTAGTTGCTCCAGGTTCTGAGCAATCGTGCGGCGTGCTATCCTCAGTTTCTCATTACTCTTCTTTATCACGAAATAAGCGAATACCATGATAAGGAGCAAGACTACAAACAGAACTGAAGCTGCTATCAGCCAGTTGCGCTGACTGCTCAGCGCATTGTAGCGGTCTTGTTCGATAATAGGCAGGATATCGTTTATCTCCACCTTACGCAGACGTGTGTTATAGAAGTTCACCGCCTCTAATGCCTGATGCACATAGAAACTGGCACGCTCGTAGTCACCTCTTTTATATATAAGGCGAGCTAGATGATAGAGAGCCGTTATCTCGTGAGTAGCCGATTCATTGTCAGCAATAGCCGAACGAGCGAACATCTGGATAGCCTTATCCTCATTGTCCAGATGAGTATAAGCCCAAGCCAGCTCGGCAGAGGTCGTTGCATCCATACGAAGGTCGTTGCCACACATGTCAAGCACCTTGGCCAAAGACTTTGCTGCATCCTCATACTTCTCGGTACGCATTTCAAGCATGCCCTTATAGGCCCACCATCCTATCGTACCCACAGGGTTAAGTGCTATGATAGAGTCATTATATGTATTGCAACGGGTAATGAATCGGGTATAATATGGTTCCTCGTGAATATAGTCAGCCATGTTACGCCACAAGTTACAGTTCAAGTCATAATACGACTCCAACTGATTAGCGGGAATCTTCGACCGGTCAATCGTCTTCATCAAACTCTCCGCCTCGGTCAAGATACCAGCTGAAATCAATGAGAAGATGATAGCCTGTTTGGCTTCCAACTCTCTGTTGGAATCCCCTAAGCGCAGAGCCTCCTCGTAGCATAAATCAGCATAATAGTGGGCTGAATCGTAACAATACACCTTATACTCTGAGAATATATTGTATAGTTGCTCATAATAGCGACCCTCTCTCTTTGCCCTTGGCAATTCGCTCTTCAGGTCAGCCAGTCGAGCCTCCTTCCTTTGGTCTATCTCTTTATGATGAGCTAAACTGGCATCAAGCTTATTGAGCCATTCTTCCGTTTCCTTATTATAATAGGAAGCAGCACTAGCAGTCTGTGGGAGAGCTATAATCAGTAAAAACAAGCAATAGAAGTAATAGTTCATCGTTCTTAGTTAGGTTCCACGTGTATAATCTCGATTCGAGAGGCAAAGTTACGTAAAATTGTTTGAATTAGACAATCCTTTTACTAAAATTAACACATACAAACTATCTTCACTGATACATATCAAGCCCAAAGTACCAAGATTCTATCATGTTTTTAGCTTCAGGAACAATGGCATTACAAATACCAAAGCCACGATAGAGAATAGCAGACCACCTATTGACCCAACAGCAAAAGAGAACCAGAAAGCCCCTTCAGAACCATCAATAAGGTGTTAAAGTCTGTCATATCAAAGCCTACTTGAAGAATATTTCGTAACTTCGCAGCCAAATTATCCATAGGATTGTATCATCCCCGTGATTTCTCATTTGGAAATAATAATATAACCATTTAACATTAAAAACCAACAAAATGAAAACCCTGAAAATCTTCGCAATCCTCACCCTATCGATGCTGACGGCAACCCTTCAAGCACAAGAAAAAGAAAAGCCCCTGTCGCCCAAAGGCACACAAGTTATCGCCCACCGCGGCCACTGGGATGTCGACGGGTCTACACAGAACTCACGCCGCTCGCTGCAGCTCGCCCTCGACATGGACATCTACGGCAGCGAGATAGACGTCTGGCTGACACGCGACGGCCACCTCTTCGTCAACCACGATGCCAACTACGACGGTGTCACCCTGCAGGATGCCACGGCCGACGAGTGCCACGCCCTCATTCTGAAGAATGGCGAACACATGCCCGAGCTGAAAGATATGCTTGCCCTGCTGAAGAAGAGCACCACCTCGACGAAGCTCATCATCGAAATCAAGGAATGCCGCACGCTACAGCAGAACCTCGAGTCGGCGCGACAGACCGTGAAGGCCGTGCGCAAGGCCGGCATGCAAAAGAAGGTAGAGTATATCTCTTTCTCCCTGGCCGCCTGCGTAGAGATAGCACGCCTCGACCCGACGGCCCGTGTAGCCTTCCTCAGCGGATGGATAACGCCGAAAGAACTCCACAAGCTGGGCATCACCGGTCTGGACTACCACCTCGCCGTCTTCCAAAAGCATCCGGAATGGGTGAAGGAGGCTCATGAGCTGGGTATGTACACAAACGTATGGACGATTGACAATGACGAGCATTTCCGTGAGTTTCGCGACATGGGCATCGACTACATCACCACCAACAACCCCAAGGGTGCCGTGAACGTCGTCAGCCAATAGCCAACAGCTAGTTTGATCATGGGGACGGTTCTGGTGATCTGTTGATCAATAGAACCATCCCCGTGATCTCTATATCTTAGATCAACACTATTTCAACATACCAGCATATAACTTTCCACTTGCCACATCTATCGCATACATTTTATGGTGTGAATCATCGTATGCAATATTTGAAATGTTTTTGTCTATACAATAAGCAAACTGGCAGTTGCCATCCCAATCATAGCCACATAACTTCAGCCCCCGATTTTCTCTTTCATTCTTTTTATCATCATCTATCTCTTTAAGGGTCTTGCCACTCTCCAAGACGATAAAGATTTCGCTAGCTGCGCAAGCAGACACGTTGTAGAACCTAATCTTTTCATGAGCATTAGACTCTGTTATCTCCTTCTCCAGGAATTCATAAGTGTAACTATTGGGATTAACAACACCCAATGATTGCTTCTTGCTCAAATCGAAGATTGTTGTTATATCAATAAAAATGTTTATGCTGGCAATGTGCTGACCGTCTGGTGAGACAATCATCGTATGATCGTAATCCGCATCTGCACTTTGTGGGAAGTCTTCTGGTTCCACGATATCGGGGTAAATATCCCATTTCTTCTCCTCGCCATCCATGAAACTGAATTCTGGCGGGAAGAAAATATTGTCTCTTGGATCATCATAACTAACACGCTTATATACAAACTGCTTCTGACAAGGCAAGTAATAGGTACTATGAAAATGGCTCTTCTTCTCTCTTATAACTCTTGTCACCACACATTTCTTTGCAGCAACAGACTTTCTGAGGTCTATTACCTTTGTGCATACCCCATCTTGCACAAACAGCATCGGTTGTCCTTTATCATCTCTTATGCAATATATCTGCCAATCGAAGAAGGGGTACGCCCCAACCTCATTTCGTGCATGTCCAAGCTGCCCAAAAACAGCAAGTTCCTCATTGGTTGAAATGTCCAGCACCCTAAAAAGGGCATTTCTATCAGTTTGTGCCATAATCAGGTAATTATCTATGCAAAGCAGTTTATATACATCTGCACTTTCTGTTTGTACCTGATTTAATTGAAGCGTATCACAACAGACACTCAGATCCTTATCCCTTTGGATGTCTGGATTGTAATATTTACGCGAAAGATTACATGAGCACAAGGCTGTGCACAATACGACAATGAATACTAATTGCTTTTTCATAATTTGTTTTTAATTATTTGGTAAGGTTTTTAGATGATTCTTAATCGTTGCAAATGTAATGACTTTTTTTGAATTTTGCTAAAAGTATAAGTGGTTGTGTAACCATGTTTTTTTAATACAAAGCATAAGTATCTGGTTTCCATTTATTTACATTTTTCGTTCATGGATTTTGTATCAACGAAGTATTGAACTTTGACAGCAGATTTCTGCTACTGAAATAGCGTAAAACGCTACTTTAAAGTACAACTTTCGGGGGGCAGGAGTACCCCTTTCGCCTCGCAACAGGAAAGGAACGGCATAAAGAAAGTTACCGAATTGAACTGATTCTAAAGTCTGGAACGTGTCGTTCTAGAGTCTAGAAGTTGCAATTCTAAAGTCTAGAAATGGCACTTTCAGACTCTAGAACCAAAGCAATAGCAATAGAAAAGCGCTGCCAAAGCAAAAGAATAGCGGCACTATTCGAGGTGAATAGTGCCGTCAAACAATACGAAATCAGGCTCCAAACGGGGAGTTTAGAGCCTGAAAACATCGAGATTGTTGTACAATGGTTATCCTTTCATAATCTTTTTACATTGGCGCCCTTTTGGTGTTTGGACTTCAATGAAATACATACCTGAAGGGTTCTGAGAGATGTCAACGATGATGGTATTACGACCCGTGCCTTGGCGCAAAGACACGCCATTGGCATTGACAACGCGCCAGGTGTAGGGCTGGTCATCGGGACTCTCTATGCGATACATGCCTGCAGCATCGGTGGGCAGGACAAAGAACTCGTCGTCGGTCTCTGCTGTAGCATTTTCGATGCCTGCAGCCTCACCGAAAAGGGGTGCCTCGGCCTCAACAGAGGGGCGCATCTGCTTGATGGTGGGCCATCCGTCCTTACCCCAGTTGATGCGATCCAAATAGGTTACGCGGCCTGCATCAACATTATCGGCCTGGAAGCCATGATAGAGTACCCATGTCTGGCCGGCATCGTCTTCTACGAACTCGGAGCAGTGGCCAGGGCCATAGACCTCAGGACTCTTGTTGAGCAGAGGCGAGAAGTTGTCGCCCACGGCCGTCTTTCCGTTGCGATCCACATAAGGACCGAAGAGGTTCTTGGAGCGTGTCATCACCAGGCGGTAGGTACTGTTGGCACCCTCACAGCAAGAGCCGGCAGAGCCGATGAGATAGAAATAGCCATCGTGCTTGACGATCATCGTGGCCTCGATCAGTCCACCGGCTATCTTCTGAGGCGTACATCCCTCCTTAATAGCCTGTCCGTCCTCTGTCAGCTCCACACCATAGATATCATGGAACGAACCCCAGAACAAGTAGTTGCGACCATCTTCCTGAATGAAAAAGGGGTCAATACAGTTCTCTATGTTCACCTCGTTGGAGAGGAACATCTTGTGGGCAGAATGGAAACCGCCATTAGGACGGTCACTCACAGCAACACCAATACCATTCTCCCAGGTGCCGCCCCACTCCGACTTAGAGTAGTAGAGCACATACTGGCCATTGATATAGTTGATGTCGGGAGCCCAGATACCACCATTGGGACAATAGTCCATGGGGCGCGTGGCATCGGTGAAGGCCGTGCCGGCATAGCGCCAGCTCACCAGATCCTTTGAACGGTAGATGGGCACATTGTGTGTGTCCTCGGTAGCATACAGATAGAAATAGCCATCGGCAGCCTTGATAACCGTAGGGTCTGGAAGACTTCTATTGATAACTGGGTTATAGTAGGTATCAGCCATGCTCACTGACACCTGACATAGAACTAATGATAATGCTGCAAGTATTCTTTTCATTATATAAGAGTTTAAAAACAATGGGGCCCATGAACTCCGCTCACGAGCCCCATGATATGATCGAATTATTCGAACTCAAGGTGCAGGTCGTTGGCCAACAGACAGAGCTTCAGGGTGTGAACACCCTCACCATCGGCAGGCACCAGCCACTTGTTATCTGATCCGCCCTGCGTGCGAGGACCGTCGATACCAGGATTGGTCATGGGGTTTGCACCGTTCTCAGGAGCGAACAAGAACTGACCATTATAGTCGCTCTCCAAACCAATCTTGAACATACCCTCAGAGCCGTCCTTAGCTGCATGGAACTCACCCGTCCAAGAATAGAGCCAAGGCTCGCGCAGACCACCAGTCTGCTCGAAGAGACCAGCGGCGTTGTTGGGATTCCAACCTACAGAGCAGCCGTCACCTACAATCCACAGACGACCAGGAACAGGCAATTTGACCATCTCAACGATACGACAGTCGTTGTACTCATCGTTGAGGTCGATAATCATCGTGCGATCACCAGTCTCATTGCTTGTAAAGGTCTCATAAGAGCCCTCCTGAACATACTTCAGGTTCTTGCCAGAGCCAAAAGCATAGAGCGGATATTCCTCGGTAGCACTTGTGCCAAGAACAAAGGTGCAAGGCGTCATGGGAGCCTCATACTGATAGATACCAGAACCTGTCTCCACCTGTTCCAGACGCTCTGTCGTCGTGTTACCAGTAGCATTATCCGTGATTTTCAGATAGAGATACATGGGGAACTTCTCGAAGCAAGTCACCTTGAAAGTGGTCTCAGACTGAATGGGCTTCACGTAGGTATTCTTGTTGAACACGTAGCAGAGCAACTGAGCTGTTACCTCGATGGGCACATCGGGCAGAATCCAACGAGAAACAATATTATTGAGCTCGTTGTGCGTGAATGTCTTTGAGGTAGCATCTCCCAGCGCAATAGTGTCAGAGATATGCTCATTCTTCAGCGCTGTATCATAGAAACGCAGGAAGTAAGCAACAGAATCATCCTTAGAGATAGGACTGGTAACAGCATCCCAAGAGAATGTGACAACATCCTGATTGGCCTGTGCCTTATCAAGCTTTACCTCCTCGGCAGAGCATTTAATATTCATGGATATCTGATTAGAGTAATCAGGCACCTGATAATATTCCGGTTCTTCGTTACAAGATGTCAGCATAGAGAACACGCCAACAAGACTTGCGAAATAAAATATCTTTTTCATAAAGGTTATTCTTTATTTTATTTATTATAAACGGGAATCCTTATACTTTACTCACCAGCATCAACGCTTGTTGTACTCCAGAAAGGAGGCTGATGCAGCTTGGGATTCTTGTCGGCCTCAGTGTGGAAGATAGGCATCCAGTAGTAAGCCTTTTTCCATACGCGAGTCATGAACTTAGTACGCTTGAAGAATTCGCTCTTGTTGCTTCCCTGAGCATTCATACCGTAACAGTCGCCATTCATTTCGGGGATGTCCTCGGCAATCTTCCAACGACGGATGTCGAACCAGCGGTTGTTCTCGCAGCACAACTCTACGCGGCGCTCCATGCGAACAACCTTGCGGACAGCATCCTGGGTATTGTCAATCTGGATATAGTCGGGATCATCGACAGGTACGGTGTTGAAGGTGTACTGACGAACGCCGGCACGCTCACGAATCTTATTCAAATACTTCAGAGACTCCAGGCGAGCAGCATCGGTATCGTAAGCCTCATTCTCAGCCTCAGCATAGTCGAGGTAGGTGAAAGCCAGACGATAGGTGAAGCCCTGACGGTCGGTAACGATACCTTCCTTGTAGTTATCGGTTACGCAAAGTGACTTGCGAGCCAGGTAACCATTCTGAGGAGCATCGTGGGGAGAAGAGGTCTGAACATTGTCACGACCATTGTAGAAGAAGTCATAGGCACGCTCGTTGCCCGTAACACAAAGGCGTGAGCCGTGGAACGACACAGCATTGTAGAAACGGGGCTCACGGTTGCAATACATGTTGTAGATACCCTTACCAGTAATCTCGCCAGGCTTGCCGGTACCATATGCCCATGTAGTCACGTCAGAGCGGTCGTCAATCTTGTTAGAGAAGCCTTCCTCGCTATAGCCAGAATTGGTAGCATCCTTTGGCAGACCATTCTTGGTGAAGAAAGCATCGACCATTCCCTGGTATACGCCCAGACCATTACCGCCACCAAACTCACGAACAGAAACAACGCGGAGGAACGTGTTGCGATAGTCGTTACCCTTGGTTACAGGGAAGGTAATCTCGCGGTTACCCTCGCTCCACTTCTTGATGTGGACATTGTAGGTAGACATGAATGGGTCAATACCGCCATTGGGACCCTGCTCGGTATAAAGAGCATAGCCGTTATTCTCGGCTTCATCGATACAGAGTTTGCAAGCTTCAGCAGCCTTCACCCATTTCTGGGGATCATAAACGGGATTGAAGATATCCTCACCCTTATCGTTCTTGAACTCGCCATCGGTTCCAGCAGCATACCAAGGGTTACCGTTCACCAATGGGCTTGCAGCAAAGAGCAGCATGCGTGAACGAACGGTGAGTGCCATGATCTTGTTGATACGACCATACTTGGCAGGATCGCTATAAACAGCGGGCAGCGCGTTGGCAGCCTCGAGCATCTCCTTGTCGCAATAGTCCACAATATCGTCGAACTTAACCTGACCAACCATCAAGTCCTGAATGTTGGCATCGGTAGCGGCGATGGTATTACCAGTGAAAGGCACACCACCATAGTTCTCGGCCATGAGCCACCAGCCATAGGCACAGAGGAACTTCACCTCGTTCTTCATGTTGTCAACCTCGCTCTGTGGCAGGTCGTGGTCGGGCATGGCATGAATTTTCTCATTGAAGATCAGACCATGACGGATGAACAGAGGCATACGTGCCCAAAGGTCACCATCCCAAGGAGAGTTAACGGTCCAAGAGCCCGTAATCTTGTCGATCACCTGTGCCCAGTCCCACTGGCGCCAACGCTCAGAGGGAACCATATCGTCGGACATCACCTCATAGCCATCGGCAGTGAGCGACCACTTGTCGGGCTTGTGAATCACATTGTAGACCGTGGCCAGCCATGCATAGACCTTGTCGCGGTTTGAGAACACCATATCAGTGTCAAGCTCAGTATCAGGCTCCTTGTCCAGATAGTCAGCACAAGAAGTGGTGAGCTGGGTGAGCGTCAGGGCCATCAGGCCTGCCGCCATATATTTTGCGAATTTAAATGTCTTCATAATGCTTTATATACTTTATATGATTAGAAAGTGATATCCAAACCAAACATGATTGAGCGGTTGAGCGGATAGTTCAGACCGTTGCTGGTTGAAATCTCAGGATCCCACAACTTGAATGAAGAGAGGCAGAACAGGTTGTTACCGCTGACGAACACGCGGCAGCTCTTGCCGTAGATGGGCTCAATCCACTCCTTTGGCAGGGTGTAACCCAGCTCAATGGTCTTACAACGCAGGAAGCTCATGTTCTTCTTCCACCAGGTAGAAGCACGGTAGTTGTTCTTGTTAGGACCATAGGTAAGACGGGGCCAGAATGCATAGGGATCCTGATTGTCGTCGGTCCAACGGTCGTTGATATACATAGCGTAAGCATTACCCTCGGTTGTGGTACCGCCACCAGGGAGGAAGTAAGGCTGTCCGCCAATGATGCGGTACATATCGCCAGAACCCTGGAAGAAGAAGTTCAAATCGAGGTTCTTCCAGCTGATAACACCACCGAAACCGTAAACGATACGGGGATCGAGGGTTCCACCAATGTAACCTTCATCCTTCTCATCGATGACACCGTTCTGGTCACGGTCGATGTACTTGATATCACCAGGATAGAGTGCAGTAGCACCTACATTCTGCTCGGGGATACCAGCCTTGAGGATAGGATTACCCTGTGCGTTGAGCTTCAGGCTACCGTCTGCATTGAGTTCAAAGTCATCATAGGTGAACAGACGCTCGGCTGTCAAGCCATAGAGCTCGCCCCAAGAACGGCCAGTCTGACGCTGATGTTCGGGCTTAGCATCGGGCTCATCATACTCAGTAACCTTGTTCTTTGCGAAGGTGAAGTTACCATAGGCAGATGTATAGAAGTCCTTGTTCCACTGCTTGTGGAAGTTAAGAGTGAATTCGATACCGTGGTTCTCCATCTTACCATAGTTAGCATAGGGCTGGCTCTCATAAGGAATACCACTCTGAGAGGGCACGCTGCTACGACGCATGAAGATATCCTTACGATTCTCCTTAAAGATATCGAAGGTGAAGTCAACGGCATTCATGAAGCTCAGCTCGATACCGAGGTTCTTCTTAAGAACGGTCTCCCAAGTCAGGTTGGTAACAGCATACTCCTTCTCACGGATACCGCTGGTGCTACGCTGACCGGTAGTACCCCAGGAGTAGCCATAGCCATCATCATAGTCAACAACACCCAGATAAGCGAAACGACGACCACCGATGTTATCGTCACCTGCGAGACCGATACTACCACGAAGCTTGATCTTATTGAAGGTTGACTTCAGCGACTCCATCCAAGGCTCCTCGCTAACCAACCAACCAAGGGCAAATGAGGGGAAGAAACCGAAGCGCTGACCCTTTGCGAAGTTCTCAGAACCGTTGTAACCGAAGTTGAACTCAGCCACGTAGCGGTTGTCGTAGGTACCTGACAGACGACCTGCGATACCCTGCTTACGATAGTCCTGAATGCTACCATCGTCATAAGCCTGCTGGTTATAAAGGAACAGAGCATCGACATCGACCTTGCCGAAACGACGGCTATACATCAGGTCGGTCTCCAGATAGATATTGGTATTACCATACTCACCCTGTGAATAGTGAGGCATTGAATCATCACCAGTCTGGTACTGAGTGTAAATCAGGTTACCCTCAACATCACGACCTGTAGCAGGGAACACGGTGCTCACGTTGGTATGACGACCACGCTCACTCTGGTTCCAACGGTCGAAGCTGAACATAATCTTAGCCTTCAAGCCTTTGGTAATCATCTTCAGATCCTGCTCAACAGAGAAAAGGGTCTGCAATTTAGAAGATGTGCGGAAGTTATAACCACCCTGGGTTACATCGAGCCAAGGGTTGCTACGGTTAGAGATCAAAGGAATAGTACCATCACTGTAGCGTGCGGGATAAGCAAACGGCAGGGTCATGAAGGCATGATCGAAGGCCGTGTTCACATCTACGCCCTGCTTCTTAAAGCGGTTCAGGTAACCACCAATATTAACACGCAGCAAAGTGGTCTTTGTCACGTCCATATCAATATTTGAACGCAGGTTGAACTGCTGGTTGTTGGTAGCATTGTCAATGGGCAGTGTCTTATCCTGCTCAAGGATACCACCCTCCTTGAAATAAGAAGCAACGATAGAATAGCGCAGGAAGTCGCTACCACCGCTTACATCGATATTACCACGTGTGGTATAAGCATGATCCTTGGTGATGACGTCGATCCAGTTTACATCGGGATACAGGTCGGGGTCGTAACCAGAACGGGTGCGATCAATCTGTGTCTGAGTGAAAGGCTGGGGTTTGCCATCCTGTGTGGCCAACTCATTCAACAAGGTCATATAGTCGGGAGCATTCAGGAACTCAGGGAACTTCGTGGGTTCGCTGATAGCATGCTCCACATGGAAGCGTACCTGGGGGGCACCAATCTTACCACGCTTGGTGGTAATAACGATAACACCGTTTGCACCACGCACACCGTACATGGCCTGTGCAGAAGCATCCTTCAGGATAGAGAACGACTCAATTTCAGCTACATCGACATTGTTCAAGTCGCGAGCCACACCATCGATCAGCACCAGAGGAGCGTTGCTTCCATGGAAGGTTGACATACCACGAATCCAGAACTCAGAATCATCATAACCAGGCTCACCTGAACGCTGGATACCAATCACACCGCTCAGCTTACCAGCCAAGTTATTAGATAATGTACGCGTGGTACCAAACTGAAGCTCGGCGGGCTTGATGGTCTCGATAGAACCGATGATAGAAGCCTTCTTCTGGCTGCTATAACCGGTAACCACCACTTCGCTCAGTTCGCTGCCTTCTTCTTCCATCTGGACATTCAGCAGTTTAGCACCATTCAGTTTCACCTGCTTCTTCTTAAAGCCCATGTAACTGAACTCCAACATGGTGTTGCTCTTGGTTGGAGCCATGATTTTAAACATACCATCAAAATCAGTGATGGCACGTACGTCTGAACCAACCACAGTTACCGTTACACCGATAAGGGGTTGTTTCTCGGCATCGGTCACCATACCGGTCACCTGTGCTTTGTTCACATTCTGTTGTACGTCAGCGCGGGCCTGTTGCAAGGCAGGAGCTGAAACCAACATCGTCATTGTGCACAACATCATTGCGCCGCTTGGCAGCCATGAGTGGCAGAACTTTAACAATTGCTTTTTCATCATACTTACTTACGTTTTTAGCTATTAATGACTTTTGTGCAAAATTAAGCATTTTTCCATCGTCACGCTAAAAATATAAGTTTTGTATAATGCATTTATTAGTTTGTCAAAATTAAACATGCCTGAATATCAGCATGTTAGCTTTTTACAAGATTTAGAAAAGTATAATGGAAATATTTTAACTTTTGACTTATACACAACAAAAAAACGGTAGTTTCGACTACCGTTTTTTAAGTGGAGAAGGCCCCACACCCTCAAAAGTCATCTTCACAGGTTGAATTAAACCTTGGTCATCGAAGACCAATTTATCAATACAGGTAACACGATGATCGCGCCCTGTATCACCTAGAGGACGACGGTGATAAACGATGTACCACTCATCATCGCCTGCACCTTTAACCACTGAATGGTGACCAGCGCCCGTTGCTACTGATGGGTCTTGCTGCAGAATCTTTCCAATGCGCTTGAACGGGCCGAATGGTGAATCGCTGATGGCATACGACACACAATAGTCAGGACCACCCCAACCGCCTTCGCTCCACATAAAGTAGTACTTTCCGTCTCGCTTCAGCATAAAAGGTCCTTCGACATAACGCTCGGGGGTAACCTCCTTAAACATGGTTCCATCACTGAAAGGTACTATGCTCAGAAGATCGGGAGCCATCTTGACCACATTGCAGTGACCCCAACCACCATAATACATATAATACTGTCCGTCATCATCGAGAAATACGAACTGGTCAATAGGCTGGGCACCATTCACGATTTGCTGGATAAGGGGCTTTCCTATAGCATCCTTGTAAGGGCCTTGAGGCTTCTTGCTGACAGCTACGCCTATGCCACCGACTTCACCCTCGTGCACATCGTTAGCTGAGAAAAACAGGTAATAGAGACCGTCTTTCTGCAGAATGGCTGGTGCCCACATGGCACGACGCGCCCAACAGACATTCTCACTGGTAAGCACATGCTTGTGTTTTTTCCACTTCACCAGATCGCGAGAAGAGAACGCATCGAAATACAACTGCTCGTCGTACTCGGCGGAGTAGGTTGGGAAAATCCAATACTGGTTGTTCAACACGGCAGCCTCGGGATCGGCATACCATCCCTCAAACAAGGGATTGCCGCTGGTTCGGGACTGTTGTGCATTGGCAATACTGCCAACACACAACATCCATGACATCATAAAAACTATCTTTTTATACATAGAACTATTCACTATATATGATTCTTATCTCATCATAAACTTCTTGTTTCCACGAATATAGAGTCCTGGTTTCACAGGATGATCGTACTTTGCGCCCATCAAATTATACCACTGATGGTCTTGACAAGAAGGCACTTCTGATGGTGTTACGATACCTGCAGGATCATCTACTCGCGTCAGCGTAATCTTATCAAGATAAGGTGTGTAACCAGTATCGTTACCAAACTGGATGGTATTGGTACCAGCCTTGAGCGTAACTGCTAATCGCTTGGTCGTTGCCCCAGATGCGTCATAGCTACCTGTACTCTCAAAAAGTGATGAAGCCTTAGTACCACTGTTTATGCGTACATACATTTGTCGGTCCTGACCAGCAAAGTAGGTGACGTCAAGATGATACTCTCCTGCCTCAGCCGCATCGTATTTGAACGTGATGGTGTTAGCAGATCCATTACCGATATTACGAGCATACATACCGCCCGAGGCATTATCCGACTTACTCAACACCACTTCACCCGCGGTAACGGCATACTCTGCCTCCAGGGAGTTGAACACTTCACTAAGAAAAGTGATCTCAATCTTTTCTATTTCCGGAAGTTCGCCATTACCATTGCTGAAACACAACGTATTGGTTCCTTCTTTCAGCGTCGTAAACAACATGCGCTGATTCAGGAAATCACCTGTCGCAGCATAAGAAGAGGAAAGATTGTCACCACCATTCACAGCAAGCCATATGCTCACTTTTTTGGCTGCACGATAGAACAGTTTTACCATATAGTGACCTGCACGCTCTGCCTGATAAGTAAAGGTGAGGCTGCTGTTTCCGTCTTTCTCTGCACTGACTGATGAAATGGCTGTCTTCTCCATCGTGGAGAATGGAACACCAAAAGCTGCTGGCAACGAGGCAGAGCCACCAAAGGCGGAACCTTCAACACTATAGTCCACCTTGTTATCGCCCGTACCAAATGTGAAATCCTCACTTGCCTTTGTCAACCATGCAGAATGTCCGAACGAGCTTGAGTTCAAGTTATTATAGGCACGAGCAGCATTCTTAAGCACCCACTGCTGATATTCCTCGCTCCCAAACTCTCGCGCATAGAGACCTGCGTAGCGCATCAGAATTCCCTTGAAGCCCTGGAAGTCGCCATCAGCACTTTGACAAACATGAATAATGCCCTCGCTATTACACAAGTCAACACGTGCACGGTTGATAATCTTGTCGGCATCTTCCTTATACTGCGCCGTTCCGTAATGACGATATAGCAGGATAGCTGCACCCAGCATAGTGCCCTGATTATAGGTGGATACCCATTCATTACGCTTTGTAACCTCACAAGTATTAGGGTCTATCTCTACGCCATCCCACACCTTACCAGATGCAGGATCGTACAGGTAGTTACGCTGATTCTGGTACAGTTCTCGGGCTTTCTCGAAGTAGCTCTCGTCGCCAGAGCCCATACCAATATAGCAGGCAGCAACCTCAGCAGGACCATTGATGCAAGAGTTGGTTCCATTCCGAACACCAGATTGTTCGGCCCAACGCAACAAGCCTACATATCCAAGATATGCACGGTCCCATATCAGGTCGAAATTACGCTTAGCATCATTAAGATAAGTGCTTTTACCTGTAAGCAGGTAGGCACGTGAAGCCGCGATGATAAGCCACATCACATCGTCGTTGAAGTCGTGACCAAACCACTTGTATTCATCTTTATATACTAAAATATTCCAACTTCCACCTACTTGTTGCCTCAGGTAATTATAACTTGCCTCAAAGACATTCAGTACTCGGCTGTCGCCCGTAGCCTCATAGCAGTCGAGAAGACTCTCAAGGGTTTCGGCCTCGCCCCATCCGCCACTACAGAACGTACGGTAGCCCTTGCCTCTGTCCTGCATATACTGCAGCAAATAGCCATTGAGCATACGCTGACGAGAGGTCTCATTAAACTCATTTTGAGGAGTCACCTCTTCTAAAAGCCAAGCCTGAGCGACTCCCAATGTTGGCTGACGACCGTCTGTGGTATTGATTACACGAAGACTAGATCTCTGCTTAAGATTATACAGATTGTGCTCTTCATCAACAGGAGTTAGTGTCCACGCCGATTGTTTTTCAACCTGCGTCAATGCATTGGCACTAGCATCAAGGTACTTACCAGAATAGACGTTCTTGAAAGCTATCTTACCATCGCCAGCATCCTCGGCAGTCCACTGCTGGGCAGGAACATTGGTTTCCGTCCATACAACCACAGGGTTATTGTTATCCGTAGAAGCGTTCTTTAGGAAAAGCGACTTCGACGTATCAGCCTCTGGAGCAATGCGGTAGGTCTTACCAACCTCAACGCCTCCCATAGCCACCGTTACAGAAGCTAAGGAAATGAAACTGAGAAAAACTCTTTTCATGGTTACTTCTTTTGCACTTTCTTCAACAGATCCAGCTTGCCCTCATCGATCAACTTAAGGATAAGTTCACCAAAAAGGGAGTTTTGCCATGCAAACCATGAACGGGTGTAGTTGGCTGCGTCATCCTTATGGAAAGACTCGTGAATAAAGCCCGTTCCATTGTCGGTATCAACCAACTGCTGCAGACACCACAAGATTTCGGCATCGTCCTGACTGGTGAATGCTTTCATCATAACAGACATAGGCCAAACCATGTCATAACCTACGTGAGGACCACCAATGCCTTCGCCTGCCTTTCCACTGAAGAAATAGGGGTTGTCCTTGCTCCACACGAAACGACGGGTATTCTGATAGATGGGGTCATCTACGGGCACATCACCCAGATAAGGCATCGCAAGAAGGCTGGGAACATTGCTATCATCCATCAACAGATGATTACCGAATCCATCAACCTCGAAAGCATAGATCTTACCATACTTGGGATGATCATAGACAGCATACTTCTTCAAAGCCGTCTCCACTTCGCTTGCCAAAGCCTTGCACTCCTTAGCCAGTGTATTATTATGGTTCACCTTTGTAAGTACTTCGGCAGCCTTACGCAGCGAAGTAACAGCAAAGAAGTTTGAAGGTACCAGGAACTGGAGTGTTGTGGCATCGTCTGAAGGACGGAAAGAAGAAACAATCAAACCTACGGGATTGACTGGTGTACCATATCCATTGTTACTGGTTGTATCAAACTGTCTGTTGGTCTTACGCTCAAAGTGATAGGGACCATGATTCTCCTTACGCTGCTGTTCACGGAAGGTCTGCAGAATCTTCTGCATGGCTTCCTGCCACAAATCGCCAAAGATGCTGTCATCGCCAGTAACCATCCAATAGTAGTAAGCCAAACGAATGGGATAGCAAAGCGAGTCAATCTCATACTTGCGCTCATGGAGCTCAAGCTTCATGTCGGTATAGTCGCTCTGCCACTCACCACCTGTGGGGCCCATATTGAAAGCATTGGCATAGGGATCAATGATGATACACTTCAACTGACGAAGGATGGTACCACGCACCATCTTACGGATATTCTCATCCTGTTTGGCGAACTGCACATAGGGCCAAACTTGCGCACCAGAGTCACGCAACCACATGGCATGAATATCGCCGGTGTAAACGAATGTATCGTCATCACCGTCGCTATCACTATAATGCACTGTCGTATCCAACGTATTGGGGAAACAGTTCTCAAACATCCACGCCAGATAAGGCGCATCCTTCAGGAGCTTTTTTACTTCCTTGATTTTCTTCTCGATAATTTCTGCATGAAACAAACGCTCACCAGCTGCAGGACGACGACATACCTTAATGTTATCAGCGGGCACAGCTATCTGGTCAGCATACTTCATAGACACTTGATTGGTTTGAGCTACAGCAGGCACAGCCATAGCTACCATCATTGACAAAGCAAATGGTTTTAGGTTCATAAAAGTTTTTGTTTTCTCGTTACTATTCAGTTCACTGTGCAAAGGTACACAATAATTATATTATAGGAAAGAAAAAGCTAATCAAAATTGAAAAAAATCGTTTCACACCCTTACTTACGGTGGTAGTATATGGTCTGTACCAGTCCTCTTACCAACAAATAGACAATGAAAGCAAGCCAAAGGGCATGATTGCGTAAGGACGGGAACAACAAGATATAAATGAGGAAGAAACAGAATGTTGCCATCGCACACGACAACAACATACCGCGAGCCTTCAAGGTGCCTATGAAGACACCGTCCCACACAAATGCCGCCATACCAGAGAAGGGCACAGCCACCGCCCACCAAAGGTAGTTCGTTGCCGTATGAACTACATTCGCATCAGTAGTCATGAGGTTCAATATCGAAGTGCCTCCCAGCCAATACACCACAGAAAATATCATTGCAACCAACAGACCCCATGCAAAAATATGGCCTATCGTTTGTCGCAGCAACACATGATTTCCTGCACCATAGCATTTTCCTGCCAAAGCCTCTCCTGCAAAAGCAAAGCCATCCATCACATAACTGAAGAACATAAAAAACTGCATCAGCAATGTATTGGCTGCCAGTATCTCTGCCCCTTGCATAGCTCCCGAAGAAGTAAAGTATAGGTTTACTGCCACCAAACAGACGGTTCTCAGGAAGATATCCATATTAATACTAAAGAAGCGACCAAGTCCCTGGGTCAGCTCCGTCCATCTCGAAGAGTGTCGTCGCAGCACCTTTCCATAATACCTACGAACAACCGCAATACCAATCAAGAAAGTAGTCCATTGGGCAACCATCGTTCCTATGGCCACACCACGTATCTCCAAACCGAAACCTATGACCAACAAAAGCGACAAGCCTATGTTTATCACGTTCTGTCCAATAGCCAACAGCATCGGTATTCGCGTGTTCTGCATACCTACAAGCCATCCCATCAACACATAGAGACCTAGCATGGCAGGTGCCCCCCATATACATATATAATAATAAGAGGAACAAAAAGGCATCACTTCCGCAGTTAGCTGCATCAGGAAAAACATCAGCTCCTGCAACGGCCACTGAAACAAAAGAAGCAATAATCCTATAGATAATGCAACCAACAAGCCTCGACGTAGCATGGTGACTGCCAATGGTATGTTGCGACCACCCAAAGCCTGAGCCGTAAAGCCACTGGTACCCATACGCAAGAAGCCAAAGAGCCAATACATCACATTGAAAATCATAGAGCCTACGGCAATCGCTCCAATATGAAGTGCCCCACCAACATGTCCCATGACAACAACATCACAAAGCCCCAAAAGAGGCACTGTAATGTTAGACACTATACTAGGAATAGCCAGATATAGTATTTTTCTGTTCAGAGACTTATCCATTGCGGTGCAAAAGTAATAAAAAAATAGAAGAATTAGAGAAAAAACACTCTTTTTATTGCACAATCGTACCCCGTGTGTGCACACAAATATGAGTTTTATTAAAAAAAATTTGCGTAATTGAAAGAAAATGAGTTACTTTGCACCCGATTTTGGAGAAAATTCATCAAAAAGAACATAAGTATTAACAATTAAAAAGAAAAAATCATGTCAGAAATTGAAAGCAAAGTAAAGGCAATTATCGTTGATAAGCTCGGTGTTGATGAAGCAGAGGTTAAGCCCGAAGCAAGTTTCACTAACGACCTGGGTGCAGATTCACTGGACACTGTAGAGCTCATCATGGAGTTCGAGAAAGAGTTCGGTATTTCTATTCCCGATGACAAGGCTGAGAAGATTGGCACCGTTGCCGATGCTATCGCTTATATCGAGGAGAACGCAAAATAAATTGATTAATATGTATGGGTTGCAACCATTTGGGGGCAACCCATGCTTATTTTTTAGCTTATGGAATTAAAAAGAGTCGTTGTAACAGGTCTGGGCGCAGTTACCCCAGTGGGCAACACTCCCGATGAGATGTGGAATAACCTCATCAACGGAGTAAGCGGAGCAGCACCTATTACAAGTTTCGATACAACCAATTTTAAAACTAAGTTCGCCTGCGAGGTGAAGAACCTCAATGTGAACGACTTCCTTGACCGCAAAGAGGCTCGCAAGATGGACCGTTACACACAATTGGCCCTGATTGCAGCTAAGCAGGCTGTTGAGGATAGTGGATGGGACCTGGAGCAAGAAGACAAAGACCGCATCGGTGTTGTCTTTGGCGTAGGTATCGGTGGTATTAAGACCTTCGAGGATGAAATCACCTATTATGGTGTTCATCGTGAGGATGGTCCTAAGTTCAACCCCTTCTTCATCCCCAAGATGATTGCGGACATCGCTGCCGGACAGATTTCTATCATGTACGGTTTCCATGGTCCCAACTACATCACTTCTTCTGCATGCGCTTCATCAAGCAACGCACTGGCCGATGCTTTCAACTTGATTCGTCTTGGAAAGGCTAACGCTATCGTTACTGGTGGTGCCGAGGCTGCTATTTGCGAGAGTGGCGTAGGTGGTTTCAATGCCATGCACGCTCTTTCTACTCGTAATGACGAGCCTGAGAAGGCCAGCCGTCCATTCAGCGCCTCACGTGATGGCTTCATCATGGCAGAAGGTGCTGGTTGCCTCATCCTCGAGGAGCTGGAACACGCAAAGGCCCGCGGTGCTAAGATCTATGCTGAGATGGTAGGTGCTGGCATGAGTGCAGACGCTCACCACATCACTGCCTCTCACCCTGAAGGTCTGGGTGCTAAGCTGGTTATGAAGAATGCCTTGGAAGATGCTAATCTGAAGCCCGAGGATATCGACTACATCAACGTGCACGGCACATCAACACACGTAGGTGATATCTCTGAGGCCAAGGCTATCAAGGATGTCTTTGGAGACGCAGCCTTTAAGCTGAACATCTCTTCTACTAAGTCTATGACTGGTCACCTTCTGGGTGCAGCCGGTGCTGTAGAGGCTATGGCCACTATTCTGGCTGTGAAGAACGATATCGTTCCCCCAACCATCAACCATGAAGATGGCGATGAGGATCCAGAGATTGACTATAACTTGAACTTCACCTTCAACAAAGCGCAGAAGCGCACCGTTCGTGCTGGTTTGAGCAACACCTTCGGTTTTGGTGGACACAACGCTTGCGTGGTATTCAAGAAATATGAAGATTAAAGATATCATCAACCGTTTAAAGCTCCCTTTCCGCAAGGAAAAGGAGCTTTATTCTTCTCTACATGCCATCATTGGCTTCTACCCCCACAACATCAAGTACTATAAAATGGCCCTGACTCATAAGAGTTCGGGCAAAAAGAACGAGAAAGGTCGCCCGCTGAACAACGAACGACTTGAATTTCTCGGCGATGCTCTACTTGATGCCGTGGTGGGACATATTGTATATGCCCACTTTGAAGGCAAAAGAGAAGGTTTCCTCACCAACACACGTTCCAAATTGGTGAGCCGCGAGACACTTGGAAAACTGGCTCAGGAGATGGGTCTTACAGAACTGATTCAGAGCAGTGGCACACAACGTTCACATAATAGTTATATGGCTGGAAATGCCTTTGAAGCACTCGTTGGAGCCATCTATTTGGATCAAGGCTATGAGGCTGTCATGAAATTCATGAAGCAGCGCATTCTATCCCAAATGGTTAACATTGACAAGGTTGCCTATAAGGAGGTGAACTTCAAATCAAAATTACTGGAGTGGACACAGAAGAACCGTGTGCGCATGGATTATAAGATGCAGAAAGAGTCACAAGACGAAAACGGTTCACCTGTATTTGGCTTCACTGTTATGATAGAAGGTGTGGAAGGTGGAAAAGGACAGGGCTTCTCAAAAAAGGAAGCTCAGCAAAACGCATCTAAAGAAACGTTACAGCGCCTACGTCGCGAGCCCCAGTTCATTGACGCTATCTTCCAAGCCAAGTCAGAACGTACCAAGATGGAAGAAGAGCCTACTGCCATCGCTCCAGACCTTGAAGCAGAAAAAGAGTTCATCATTAAGAATGCTGAAAGTACTGAAGAGACCAGTAGCCAGGATTCATCAATGATTCCTAATAATCAGGAAACAAAGGAAGCCATAACTCCTTCTGATGAATTTGACCTCTCTGACATTAGTCATAAGCCCAAGGAACTATCACGCGAAGACATCATAGCTGCTGCAGAAGCAGCGGCTTATAACGAATGAAGACAGCTATTGTAGGAGGAGGTGCTGCCGGATTCTTCTTGGCAATCAACCTAAAAGAGATGTGCCCAGGGATGCAAATTGACATTCTTGAGGCTGGATCTCGCGTTTTAAGGAAGGTTGAGATATCTGGTGGTGGACGCTGTAATTGCACTAACTCTTTTTGTGATGTCACGGACCTGAAAAACGTTTATCCACGTGGTCACCAATTACTGAAACGTCTTTTTAAACAATTTGATTATCGCGCTGCCTACGGATGGTTCGAATCGCGTGGCGTTAAATTAGTTACGCAGGACGACCAATGCGTTTTCCCACAATCACAAGACTCGCATACCATTATAAACCTATTTCTCAGTGAAGCACACAGATTAGGTATCAACATCAAGACAAATCACCGTGTAAGGAGTCTCGAAGAACTGAACAATTACGACTACATCGCCATCACAACTGGCGGTATGTCGCCCCACTCTTCATTGTTTGGTTCACATACAATAGAGCCACCTGTACCCTCGCTGTTTACGCTGAGCATCAATGACAAACAACTACAGGAATTGATGGGCACTGTTGTTGAAGCGAGCGCGATGGTACCCGGCACGAAACTTCGCGCATCGGGAGCACTACTTATCACCCATTGGGGCTTAAGCGGTCCATGCATCCTACGTCTTTCCAGCTATGCCGCACGCATGCTTAGCGAGGCTAACTATCAGGTTCCCATCTCTATCAATTGGACTGGTTACAACGAGGCCGAAGTACAGCAAACTTTGGCTGAACTCATGGCAACCAATGGGCAGAAGCTATTATCCACCATCCGACCTTTCAATCTTCCTGCACGTTTATGGAACTATCTGACTACGAAAGGTCTTGGCACACGTGCACATGCTCCTTGGGGAAGTCTGAACAAGAAAGAACTAAACCGTCTCACCAATATTCTTATCAACGACACCTATAAAACAAGCGGACGAGCAGCTTTTAAAGATGAATTCGTCACGTGTGGAGGGATATCTTTGTCAGCCATCAACCCATCTACACTTGAGAGCAAGACGCATCCACATCTTTATTTCGCTGGCGAGGTGCTTGACGTTGATGGCGTCACAGGCGGTTTCAACTTCCAGGCAGCCTGGACTACAGCTTATGCTGTAGCCAAAGCCATCTCTCAATCCGTCAATCCATAATTATTGCTTATCGAGCTTCATTAAGAGAAGTCCGATAAGAATCCAAATGATTTCACGTACACGGCAGATAATACTTACAAAGATGCCAAGTGCCGCGGAAAGCCCCATAACTGCTATAGAAACCACAAATCCACCCTCCTGCACACCTATCTGCATGGGCAACCATCCAATAAGATTAGCCAGCAACGAAGTAAAGGACAATATCAGTACCGAATGACAAAACGTGATTATCAAACCTGCGATATCACCTCCATTGTCAATACCGAACAAGAGAAGCATGAACATAATTTCCAAACTCTGAACAACACGCGAGAAATACTCCAGCAACAGACTGCTATAGAAAGCACGCTTGTCAGTATGATGCAAAGCTGCTATCTGTTCATCTACATGACGCAGTGTCTCTGCATGTGTTTCCAACATTCTATTACTCCATTTCTTCAAGCCAGGCACTTTGCCAATCCAACGCACACCCTTTACTACAAGTCCCTTGCGATAACCGCGTGAGAACAAGTAAAAGGCAATAAGGCAGAAGACGATAGCCAGACAGAACATGAATGCGAGTACTGGCGTGAGCGTCAGATTTCCAATCGCCACCAATGCCAGATAAAGGAATATAGAAGTAAACCAGAACCAGAAATGCGCAAAGATATGCATCATGGCATAAAGAATCACCGACGAAGAGGCATGTTCCTTGCTCATGTCACGAGACAATGCAATAATACGATAAGGTTCTCCGCCTAGGCCTCCTACAGGAGTCGCATAGTTAAGTGCATAGCCCGTAATGGTTAATCGGAAGATACGCCAAAAACCAACATGCTCATTTTCATCACTCACGCTGCGAACAACACACTGCCACGAAAGGGCATTAATACCATATACGAATATCCATACGCCAACAATGGGTATTAACCAATAGCCAGCATGACAAATATGTTCCCACAATTCGACGAAACTCACATCAAAAGTGAACATCATCACGACAACGGCTAACACGCCAATGAAAAACAGCAGATTGTTAATCTTCTTTTTTGTCCACGTCATACCTTCTAAATCCTAAATACTACATGGAAAGTTTCTCAACCATCTTCTTGCAGAAAGCCTCATGACGATGATTTATCCACCAGGCAACGAGTCCCAGACCAATGATTTCCCACAGGAAATTCATCGCAGGCAAATCAATAAGACAGAAGAAGAATAAAAAGGCTGAACGGAAATTGAAGACAATCATGCCAACATATTTCACCAAAGGTCTTGAATAAGCATGAAGTTCATTGCGGACCTCCTGTGGTATATTCTCCGAAGTGCCATATTTTTCCTTAAGCACAGCCATCAAACGCTGGAACTGAGGTGTCACCTTTTCCTGTTTCTTCGTATATTCCACATATTGTTGTTGGAACAAGCGCTCAACAAAAGGAGTCTCTTTCGGCATTTGATCCAGAATCTCCTGCTGACGCGCGGAATTATCAAGCTCACTACCCTTCTCTCCCTTCTGGAAAAACAAATGCACTTGGATATAATAGTCAGCCAGACGCTGTTGACCGGCCAAGCCATGAAGACCTGAATATGCAGCTAAGATAAAAACGACTATCGTAGCAATGATAGCATTCGTTGGAGTGTCTTGCAACCCCAACCAACTAAATTCAATATCATGATGCTGATAAAAACGCCATATTAGAGCCAGATAGATGGGTGTGAACCATGCAAAACCAGCCACACCGTCGAGTATACGTCCCATACGACTCTTTTTCCCTGAAATGCGAGCCAACTGACCATCTGTACAATCGAGAATATCACCTATCATCAGCAACATAATACCAATGATATTCATTAACAAGCCTACTCCAGGCTCATAATAGAAACTACCATGGGCAAAAAAGAAACAGCTCACCGCACCAAATATCATTGACCAGATAGTCACAGTATTGGGGTGGATGTCAAATCGATTAAAGAATTCTGCCAGATAATAGCATATTGGACGAACAACATAAAGGTCAAAACAGTCTTCTGTTTCCGTAGATTTCAGGCTTTTCAGTATCTTCTCATTCATAACATTTATAGTTAAAACTCCGCAAAGTTACTAATAAGTAAGGAAACATGCAAATTATTTTTAATCAAAAATCATCCAATGATAGTATTATCAATGGATGATTTGAATTAAAATGTGGTTATTTTATTGATTATTGATTATATATGGTTTCAGTATAAGTAGGAAGACCTTTCGAAGTTATCTTAACAACAGCAGGATTCTTTCCCGTCATATTGTCATTACGGACAAAGAATGTCAACTGTCCTCCAAATACAGGCATCTGACGAGAGCCTAAAGATGTCAGGCAAGTTGGGTCTCCATTGGCCATACCACAGAATGTCGCCTTCCCCCTGACAGTAACATTTATCAGATTATTGCTTTGTGGACAAAGATTTCCATTTTTATCTGTAATAGTGACCGTAAACATTGTTAATACACCTTCATGCACAGAAGAAACCTGAATAGCAGCGGGACGTCCTGCCGTAGATATCTTCTTTTTATCTGCTATCTTCCCATGACCATCATAAGCAACGACCTCTATAGTACCCGGTTCGTATCTGACATGATCCCATATAAGTCGATATCGACGAAGTATTGCTAACGAATCTGACTCCGAAGGTGCATTATCACATTTCTTCTGCCGCCCCATGCTCTTTCCATTAACAAACAACTCTGCTTCAGGGTAATCCGTGTAGACCATTACAGGAGTTACCTGTCCTTCCCTACCCGGCCAGGTCCAATGAGGCAGGACGTGCAATGTATGACTATCGGTGTTCCACACACTGCGATAGAGATAATAGCGATCTTTAGGCAGATTCGCTAAATCAATGATACCAAACAAAGAACTGTGACTTGGCCATGCATCGTTGTTATACGGTGTCGGTTCACCAAGATAGTCAAAGCCTGTCCACACGAACTGTCCTATATACCAGGGATTGTCATCACTGAGTGCGAAATCAACATCAGGAACATTACTCCATGAACAGTATTCCGTATCATAACCCGAAGACTGATGGTCTGAGTAGGTAGCCATCGCTTTCAAGGCAAGCGGGAACTTGTAGACACCACGTGAGCTAACCGTTGATGCCGTCTCGGAACCAAGAATTAAACCCTGATCCCATTGTTTCCATGCCTTCGCATAATTCCATGTATTGTAGTTGATACCAGGAATATCAACAGGAGCTGCGAAACCATTTTTCAAAACGTAGGGTATCTGATCCATGCAAACGGTGACAGGACGTGTATGATCCTCTGCATGTACAATAGCCTGCAGATGCTCTACCATACGGAAGCCATTATCGTCACGTTGATTAGGAACTTCATTGCCGATACCCCAGAGTATCACGCACGGTGCATTGCGGAAATGGCGCACCATATTACGTAGTACATTGTCGGCCTCTTCGGCAAAGAAATGATGGAATCCATTTTCGCATTTAGGAGCATCCCATTCATCAAATGGCTCTATCATGAGCATCAGTCCCATCTCGCTGCAAAGTTCAACAAGCATGGACGAAGGCAGGTTATGTGAAGTACGGATAGCGTTACACCCCATGTCCTTTAACATCTTCAAACGCATACGTATGGCATCCTTATCAACAGCGGCCCCAAGAGCGCCAAGGTCATGATGGACGCAAACGCCTTTTATCTTTGTATGCTGGCCGTTGAGAAAGAATCCCTCATGCGGGATGTATTCAATGTTTCGAATACCGAAACTGGTCGTGGTTTCGTCAGTAACTTTCCCCTGTACGGATATCTTTGTACGCAAGGTGTATTGACTAGGACTATCGACAGACCATAATTTTGGATGGCTGATGCGAAGATGATGCACAGCCTTCAATTGCAAAGTGGGTGCATACTGTTGGGTATAGTTCTGCACTACATCGCCATTGGGAGCCACCACCTCTGAACATATCGTCAAACTATCCTGACGATTACTATTGACGAAAACTGTGGCCTTGACGATGGCATAATCGCTCTTGACAATAGGCGTAGTAACCTGTATGCCCCACTGCGGCACATAGCTGGCACCGGTTTCTACCAAGGTAACTGGTCGGAAGAGTCCTGCACCAGGATACCATCTTGACGAGTATGCAGGATTATCAAGACTAATGGCCAACACGTTATCCCCTGGGCATACCATCTCAGTGATATCAACACTGAAAGCACCATAACCATAAGGTTGAAAAGCAACCTGCTGACCATTGACATAAACATGCGCACGACTCATGGCACCATCGAAGTAAAGCCACGTCCGTCCTGCGGTCTTTACCGTGAAATGCCTGCGATACCAGCCTTTGCCCATATAGGGCAGTCCTCCCGTTCGTCCCGTCTTTAAATGAACCTTCTTCTCACCATTCTGTATGTTGCGCACAGACTGTAGGTCGTTGTTGCGATCAAAAGGCATGTGAATAGCCCAGTCATGTGGCACACTGACGCGCTGCCACCGGCTGTCATCATAATCTATAGCCTCAGCACCAAGTGCATCACCCAGCAGAAAGTACCATCCATCCGAGAGCATGGTCTCACTTCGCTGGGCAAACGCCAGAGCTACCGACTGTGATAACAATAGGAGGAATAAAAGTCTTTTCATAATCTGATGTCAGCATTGAGAACGATATCAGCCGAAGAACGACCTACCATGATACTGAATACACCTGGCTGCATACGGAAAGACTCACTGATGACATCATAATACATGAAAGCATCTCTGTCAAGCAATACGGTCACACGCTTACTTTCACCTGGGCGCAATGAGACCTTCTCAAAACCCTTCAGTTCCTTAGCTGGACGCACAACGATGGGTTGTTGCTCACCAACATATACCTGTGCCACTTCCTTGGCCTCCTTTTTCCCTGTATTAGTGATGGTGAATGCCACTTCCACCTGACCATCAGAGAGTTGGTTCACTTTCAAGTCACTATACTTGAAACTGGTATATGAAAGACCAAAACCAAAGGGGAACAGCGGCTTGATACCAGCACGCTCATAACCACGATAGCCCACGAAGACACCCTCACGATATTCTACGGTCCTTAATTCACGCGCCTTTGTGTTTTCATTATAATTGGCGGCAGAAGGGTTATCCTCCAAACGGCGCTCAACAGAAATTGGCAGACGACCACTGGGCGACAGCTTTCCTGTTAGAATCTCAGCCAAAGCCATTCCTCCCTCCTGACCAGGATACCATGCCATCACGACACCCTTGACATCATTAATCCAACTATCCATCTCAACACCGCCTCCAGCATTGATGACCACTACGGTATTTGGATTGATTTCTGCCACTTTCTTTATCATTTCACGTTGGAATTCTGGCAACATGAAAGGACGGTCGAAGCCCTCACCTTCAATACTGCTATTAAAACCAACAGCATAAACCACATTATTGACCTTTCGCAGTCCTTTTCGAAGGACATCCTCGTTAAGTCGTTGCAGCATGACCTTGATGTTAGCAGAAGAGATATTGTCAAAGTATTCAACCTCCAGATGATAGCCTTTCTTTCCCTTCAGATGGAGAGTCTTCTCACGATAGGAATAAGCATGATTTCCCCAATCGGCAGCCACCTGTTTGCCATTAATCTTAATACGATAGCCATCATCACCACCAATATAGATTTTCAGCGTTTCATCTTTCTGTGGTTCATAATAGCCAGTCCAGCGCACAGAGAAAGTATCTGTAGGCATACCTTTCATCGCACGACCATACTCCCAGTCAAAGTCAACCTTCTCATCAACACGCAGGGCAAAGGGTTTTCCTTCGAGTGACTTATTATTATAGTAAGCGCCACAAAAGCCTTTCTCTGTCTTGGTGCTGTCGGTAAAGACCTCCGCCTGAATATTATCGAAGATGACATCATCTGTCAGCATCATCGTTTTTTTGCGAAGCGAAGTCATACCCTTACAGAGTGATGTAGCATGGAAAGGTTCCACATTACCACTTCCACCACCCGTTGTGATCTCGCTAGCATTTGTGCCCATGACAGCAGTAACACCTTTCAAGGGCAACACACCTCCTTCATTGCGCAACAGCACAATACCCTCACGAGCCAGTTCCAAGGCTGTTTGAGCAGACTGTTCATAATCCAAGGGTATAGACTCGTCTTTCTGCTGACGGTCGAAGAGTCCGAAGCTGATGACCGTCTGTAGGATATGCTTCACCTTCTCATCAATGACACGTTCGTCTACAGTACCATTCTTCAGTGCCTCCTTCAGGTTGTCCATGTTCAGGAACTTGCCTTTAGGCATCTCCAGGTCCAATCCGTTATTGGCAGCTGCAATAGAAGAATAGACCGACGTCCAGTCCGACATCAGGAGACCTTCAAATCCCCATTCCTTACGCAATACATCGCGGTTTAGCCATGCGTTCTCCGTGGCATGAACGCCATTGAGAAGATTATAGCTATTCATAACTGCTCCTACGCCAGCCTTTGTAACTGCCGTCTTAAAAGCAGGAAAATAGATTTCGTAAAGCGTACGGCGATCTATCTCCGAGTTGACATGATGGCGATTCCATTCCTGGTTATTACCTGCGAAATGCTTGATGGTTGCCATGACACCTCTCGACTGTACACCTTTTATATATTCACAAGCTATCTGACTGGTAAGATACGGATCCTCACCAAAATATTCATAGTTACGGCCACACAGCGGTGAGCGATAGATATTGACACCAGGTCCTAACAAGATACCCACACCACGGGCACGGGCATCATCACCAAGACTTACACCAAGGCGATGGAAGAGACTACGATTCCACGTTGCAGCACTAAGGATTGAAGCAGGATAGAGCGTGCTGTGAGGTGCATGGTTACGCAGTCCCACCGGACCATCGGCCAGCAACACTGTAGGAATTCCAACCCTTGGTATGGCTCGCAACGAGAAAGAGGTCGCTCCCGAGAGGTAGGACACTTTCTCCTCGAGCGTCATATTCTTTACGATGGCATCAGCACGTTGCTTTGCCTCTTTTGTGATAGGTTGAGCAACGGAAAGCAAAGAGGAGCAAAGAAAGGCTCCGATAAATAAGAGTCGAGTCATGATGATATTTTTTTATTTAATTGTTATTTCTACTGATTGGTCACCAGCCATGATGATATAGGTTCCTGGCTCAAGGACATTATTTCCCTCACTATCCACAAAGCCAAGATCACGTGTGGTATTCAGATGGAAAGTATAGTTCACGCTCTTTCCTGAAGGAATATCTTTTTTGGCAAAGAACCTCAACTCCTTAACAGGACGTGTCAATGGTGCATACTTACAAGTCACAAAGCCAAGTACCGTTTCCTTACCATCCAGCTTGCCCGTATTGCGAACAGGTATGGTTACTTCGAAATCCTCATCTGACTTCAGTTCTTTTTTCGATATGCCAATGGCTCCATACAGAAATGTTGTGTAGCTCAGTCCATATCCGAAAGTATAGAGAGGCGTGCTGGGAATATCCTGATAGAAGCCCTGATGATGGCGGGCACTGGCACGCTGGTTATAGTAGATTGGAATCTGACCAGATGTATACGGGAACGTGATAGCCAACTTACCGGATGGATTGATACGTCCGGAGATGATTCCTGCCAACGGTTTTCCGCCAGGAGTACCGGGTTGCCACATCTCAACGATAGCATCAGCCAACGGCTCCATGCGATTCAGCTGCAGGGGACGTCCGTTACTCAGCACAAGCACTATCTTCTTACCCGTATCACGAAGATGTTTCAGTAAGTCCAATTGTATCTGAGGTAGCTCGATGGTAGAGCGCGATGTATTCTCACCGCTCCACTTGCGGCGCTCACCCAGACAGGCAATGACAACATCGGCCTGCTGTGCCAAGCGTATAGCCTCCTCAAATCCCGCAATATCTTCTCCTTCGAAGTCGCAACCTTTGGCATATCCTACTATGGTTTCTTTTCCGAACTCATCCATCAAAGCTTCCCATATCGTTGTCACATCCTTTTTTTCACCATGGCCCATCCAACAACCCATCATTTCCTCCTGTGCTTTCGCTAAAGGGCCAACGACAGCGATACGCTTACCGCTCAGTGGCAGTAGCGAATGTGTGTTCTTCAACAAAACCATCGATTCTGCCGCCAACTGCTCTGCTGTTTGACGGCTGTCCCCACGCAGGAATCGACTATCGTCAACAGGTTCTGGTGTATAAGGATGCTCAAACAGTCCCAATTCAAATTTCAGGGTGAGGATACGCCTTACGGCATCATCTATCAACGACAAGTCAACAGTCCCCTTCTCTACCGATTGTCTCAGATGCTCATCATAAGCATGCGACATCATGTCTATATCAACGCCTGCCTTTATGGCCATCTCGCCTGCACTTCCAAGGCTGGCGGCTGCACCCTGACTTTTCAACTGGGCGATAGCAGCCCAGTCCGACACTACGATACCTTCAAAACCAAGTTTGTCGCGCAGCACATCCCGCAGCACATAACTGTTTGATGTCACAGGCGTGCCGTTCAGATTATTAAACGAGCTCATAATCGTAGCTGGTTGCTCCTTCATACACAGGCGATAGGGAGTGAGATAAGTATCCCACAATGTCTGCTGCGACACCTCCGTATATACATAGTCACGTCCAGCTTCCGAAGCGCCATAAGCCACATAGTGTTTCAAGCAGGCTGCGATAGAAAGACTGTCGTTCAACGACGAGCCTTGATAGCCGCGCACGGCAGCAGCACCCATCATACCGTTCAAATAAGGATCCTCGCCATAGCCCTCTGCCACACGTCCCCAACGGGGATCATGAGCCACATCGACCATTGGCGAGAAGGTCCAGTCAACGCCCGACATCCTTGACTCTTGAGCAGCCACACGACACGACTGCTCCGCCAACTGTTCGTTGAAGCTACAGGCTTGTGCTAGAGGTATCGGAAAAATGGTACGGAATCCGTGAATAACATCGTGTGCAAAGAGTATGGGAATACCCAGTCGAGACTTCTCCATGGCTGTGCGCTGCATCATGTTGCGCAACTTTGGATCAGTACCGAAATAGATCAGCGAACCCACTTCTGCTGGTATGTTCACTACTTCACGTCCCTTGTTGTTCTCTATATTATTACGTCCAAGTGTAAACTGCACCAGCTGCATGATTTTCTCGTCCAGCGTCATCCTACCCAACAAGTCTTCCACCCTTCTAGGAATAGATGCTGCGGTATCCTTATATACTGGGAACTGCTCACTCACAGTGAGTGATTGTGGTTTTGAGAAAGGCGTCTTTGCTTTCTGTGTATAATAATCATGCATGATATACCATGCCTGTTTTCTTTGTCCCTGATCAGACACCAGTCCCTTACGATTCCATCCGTCCTGATTGGTAGGATGCAGACGAGTAGGACTACGGAAGTCGAAGAGTATCCATGGCGAAACGCCACAGAGGTTATCGATATTCTCAAACATCGTCAGGTTGCGGCGATAGAGTTCTGCCTGATACTCCTCACTCCAGCTACTTGCCACCTCCTTGTCGCCATGTTGTCCATAGAGTGCTTCACAACCGAACTCTGAGATGAAGAGAGGCTTTTCCTTAGCAACATCCCAGAACAAGTCCTTTGGGTTCTTCGGCCATGCCGCATACCAACCCATATATTTATTAATACCTATCACGTCGAGGTTGTGATAGAAGTCATCATCCATCACAAAACAATCTTTCTCCGCATTGTAGGCAGCCAGGTCGTAGGCAGCAGTGAAGAGACGAGTAGAGTCCATTTCCTTGCCAACACGCAGCAACTCACGCAAGAAAGCATTACGCGCAGACGTATTCTTTGTCTCATTGGCAATTCCCCAGAAGCAGTCTGCACAACGGTTGCGGTCGCGGCGAATTGTCTCGCGCAACATATCCGAAGCTTTGGCGAGTGTTTCCTGGTTGCTAAAATCGATATCCTGCCAAACAGGAATCTCCTGCCAGAGCATGATGCCCATTTTCTCTGCCAGTCTGACAATATACTCATTCTGCTGATAATGCGCCAGGCGCACCATATTGACGCCAAGTGCCTTTGCCTCTGAGAGCAGCATCATCGCATCGCCCTCGCTATAAGCGCGCCCCATGCGCTGAGGTATCTCCTCATGGAAAGAAACAGAGCGGAGGAACGTCTCCTTGCCATTCAGATATATGCGTGTACCTTTCACCTCTATATGACGGAAGCCTATCTCATCCTTCACCTCGTCGGCAACAGTTTTTATCGTCACCGCATAGCATTTAGGCATCTCTGGCGACCAGCGCTTCAGGCCCTTGACTTTTATACGACCGCAAGCCACACCCTCGCTGTCGGTCTTCAACCGAAGGTGTTGCTTCAATTCGGGAATCTCCACTTGTACGTTTTCCCCTGCTATAGCCTTCGACAGTTCTACCCGAACATTGATAATATCAGGCAAGTGTTTGTCCAACTGAACAACATAATCACTGATATAGACCTCCGGCACACTGACCAACATCACATCACGCGTGATACCGCCATAGTTCCACCAGTCAAACGACATTGCAGGGATTGCCTCCTTGCGTCGAGTGTTATTCACAGCGATGCACAAGAAGTTACATCCTTCTTTTAGTTGGCTCGTAACATCCACTTGAAAAGGACTAAAAGCACCTTCGTGCTCCATCACCTTCTCTCCATTCAGGTAAACAGCACAGCGATTGCTTACACCCGAAAAATAAAGTATCTCCTTACCAGCCCTCTTCGGTTGATAGTCGAAGTGACGGGCATACCACACCGTTCCCTCGTAGTATTTCAGTTCCGCAGCCTGACTATTCCAGTCGCCAGGAACATTCAGTCGGAGCCCTCCCTCGAAAGAGAACTCATAGAATTCCTCTTTCGTCTGTGGCTTCGCATTCTTATAGACCGGCATCCGTTCGCCTGCGCCATAAGGATCAATAAGTGCCGCCCACTTCCCGTTAAGACTCGTACAACTACGCCCAAAGACATTAGCTACATAAGAGGTGGCAGCAACAGCATGGGTGGCACCTATTATAATATATAAAAGGAGAATAGCAATATTTCTTTTCATTTTCGATGATAGCGATATAATTGATAATCATTCTTTTCAGGCAGTGAGAAACGTATCTTTCCGTCTGTTTCCACAGAAACCTCTGTCGAGTCACCCGTTCCGAAGACAGGTTGAAGTAGCAAGCGGTCGCCTTCCTTCAGCCAAGTCTTCATCAGAACATTATTAGCCTCGTTGTCCTCACGAAAAACAAGTAGGAAGCCTTCCTCATCATTCAGAACAGACTGAAAGCCCGTCCATGAGCGTCCGTCCGGCTCGTTTCCTATCGGAAGAATACAACCTTTATGCAGTTCTTCCTGCACTTTTCGATACTGCTTAACAACCTTTTCCGCATCGAATGCTGCATCAGGCAGATTCTGCGCTTCCATCCATGCCAATGGCTGTCCGGCCATTGCCACAGCGAAAAGGTAGTCGAAACGATAGTTATGGGGAGCGAAGACATCATTCTCAGGATACTTGTCCTCGTTGCGCCACTTATTCAGGAATTCCACCTGCAGACGCTCAGTGGGAACATAGCGCGAGAGCTGCCACAAGTTGCGCAACGTCTGATAGGGATAATAGTTACCCCAGTCTGTATAGCGATTCTCCAAGAACACGTTGCCATATTCAGCAAACATGTGATAGCCACCCCTGCGGCCAGCCGTAGCATCCAGATTGAACATCACCTCCTGATGACTTTCTTCCATGACTTTGTCAAACAGTCTTCGCAGGTTTTGCTCAGCCCGTTTGGTAGGAATCTGCAAACCGTCAATCTTGAAAATAGTGATGCCATATTTCTTCCACAGCGCCAATATAGCATCAGCATCTTTCTGCCAGTCTGCAAAATCATTCTGGATGCTTGGGTTATACCACAGACCGATACGAATGCCCAACTGCCGTCCTTTCTCCACAATAGGTGTCAAGCCATTGGGAAACTTGATGGTGTCCGGCATCCAGTAGTCTGCCTGTTTCCATATATCATTAAAGGAACCTTTCGCCACTTTTGAATTGGGACTCTTGCCTATCTGCCAGCCATCGTCCAGCTGAAACACACTAACGCCTAAATGAGCAGCCTTATCCAGCTCAGCAAGACAGAAAGCCTCATCTATCTTGCTATCCTGACTGCGGTCGCCCCACGTGTTCAGCATCACCATCTCGTCGTTAGCACGCTGACAGATACGTGCCTGTTTCTGATAACCGCGCAGGTTTGTCAAGGCATCTAAATCGCTACCGTCGTACACCCCAAGTACCACACCGTATGTAGGCACCCATTCCGTAGGCGAGACATCCTTAGCTGCCAAACCAGTCCCCGTCACCTTGAAGGTTCCGAAGTCCGTACGGAAGTCATAACCAGGATAGTGAAGTTGTGTACTGGAACAAGGAGCCTCTTTCAGGAAAAAGAATCCATCATTAGAGACACCATCTTTTGCAAAGAGCAGGTTGCCACGATGAGAACTTTCTCTATAGGGAATAAACGAATGCTCGCTTACCAGATTATTATTCCAGTCTGTATAATCAAGAAACTCCACCGTGCGTGTCTGCCAGTGATGTCCATCCAGTTCCAAGCGGTCGAGCACGGGCACCTTTACTGCCACGCTCATATCCGCCGTCGATTCAATATTCTTTCTATCGGCACCCGATACCTCCTTCTCCATCTGCTGTCCTTCCAGTTGACCTCTTAAATAGGTCTGACAAGCAATGGCAGCAACATCATCATAGATACGATACTCTCGGACGATATCAAGTTTGCCCTTGGAGAACGACACCTTTACTGACAGATAACCATTATGTAGAGCATTTCCCACAACTGCTTCTGTCTCAAGACGACCATCGCGTGCCTCGCCTTTCACCATGAGCATATCAGGATTCTTGCCCTGTGCCGACTGATAGCGACCGTTCTTCTTATTCAGCAGACCGATGGTTTTCAAGTCTCCACCATTCCACAGGAAAATGCGTTCCATGCAGTCATTACCCATTCGCAAGGTATCACCATTTAATTGCGCATACCCCTGAAGAAGCGACGGCTTCTTGGGTTGGTCGAGCATGATGTTGGGAGCGTTGAAACGCTGGGTGTCTGGTGCATCTTCTGCTCCTGCACCAGCCTGCATGAGCTGTTGCAGTTCAGGGATATATTTCTCATAGACGCCACGCGGACTCACACCATACTTATGACATAGCGAAGCTGCCATTCCCACCACTTCGCCCATCATGCCTGTGGTACGCATGACGCGTATCGTGCCCAGTGCCACGTGCGTGCAACTGATGTTACGTCCTGCCATAAACAGGTTGCTGATGTTACGGGAGTATAGACAACGATAGGGTACGTCATAAGGATGAATCCAGTTGTGCACAGTCCTAGTTTTGAACTCCTCACCCGGAAAGTACTTCGTATTCGCCGGGTCAGGAAAGTGCAGATCGATAGCCCATGTGGTACAGAACGAGGCATCCTTGTGCTGTATGTTATTATCAATATCGTTTTGCGTCAGCACATAGTCACCCAACAGTCGGCGTGATTCACGCTTTCCCTGCACATAGCCCAACCAGTCGAGCTGACGACGCGCATACTTGTCTTTACGTTTGGATCTGTTCTTCAAGAAGCTCCAGTTGGAATAAACCACAAACATACCATAGTCGCGGATTTGCTCCGCCTGTGTAATCTGGTTTTTGTTCATACCTGTCTCCCAGGTCCACTCACCATTGGTGACAAACTGCGCATTCTGCTCATTGAACACCATACCATGTTCAAAGAGAGGAAAAGCCACGGGTTTATCCGTTGGCTTAGAATACCATTGCAGCGAAGAGCCCATCACAAGCGTATCGGCATGCTCTGGTGCCAGACTCTCGTTATATTCATAACGGGCCTCTCGTCCCATGGAATAGTCGGCACCTGCCAATGCGCCTATCGTTCCGTCGCCTGTGCAGTCTGAGAACAATTCGGCCTTGAGAATTACCCGTTGTGCGTTCTCAATATGCTCTATCACAATCTCATCTATCCTGTGATTCGTCGTCTTCACGTCGATGGCACGAAAGCCTGCGAACAAGGTGATATTCTTCTCGCTAAGAATGAAAGAATCCTTCTTCTGGTCTTCGTAGTATTCAGCAGGCATGGCATTGCCACTTCGTGTATGACCAAACTCACGAATCATGCGTCCCAGTCGCGGATACTTACCCGTCTCACTGACACCACTCAGATGAACACGCACCTCCGATGAGTTGTTGCCGCCCAGTACGAAACGGTCGTTGACCAAGGCCACACGCAGATGCTGACGGGCTGCAGCCATTGCTGCACACA